>Ga0207714_1002864_pt1 | contig 10131 bp, 4 predicted proteins | sample PonA232FremontCA_2_FD_187270 | JGI IMG/M metagenome (GOLD analysis project Ga0207714, IMG submission 187270) | Marine sediment microbial community from Fremont, CA, USA - Pond A23 Sediment 2 (SPAdes) | ecosystem: Environmental > Aquatic > Marine > Unclassified | place: USA: Fremont, California... | reverse complement strand
CCGCCACAATAGCGCAAAGCGTCCCGGATATCCAGCCAGATATTAGGCAATTATAACCCACCGAATTCACCCTGTTGCCGTCGATGCCGTAGCAATTTGATTCCGACCGTTTTCCTTGGCCTTGTACAGTGCTTCATCTACACGCGCCACAAAATCCGCTGCATCGTCCTTCATGGCATCGAACTGAGCTACGCCGAAGCTGGCTGTTACGGCGCGGTCGATATGCGGGCACTTGCTTTCTGCGAGTTGTTTTCGTAAACGCTCTGCGAGGTTACAGGCCTCATCAACCGCTGTGTGCGGCATAAGCACAATAAACTCTTCCCCGCCCCAGCGGGCAGGTGTATCCTCTTGCCGGGAAGAATTTTTAAGAATCTGCGCGAAAAGCACAAGTGCTTCATCGCCCACCTCATGGCCGAACGTGTCGTTGATGGTCTTGAAGTGATCCAGATCCCCCATCGCAATCGACACAGGGAATTCGTGACGTCGGGCAGCTGCCAATGCAGGCTCCAGTTCTTCCTGAAAATGGCGTCTGTTCGCCAGACCGGTCAAAGCGTCGGTGCGGGCCATGTGCCGGATAGTTTCGTTGGCCTCTTCCAACTCCTGTGTTTTTTTCTCCAGTTCGCGGTTCAAAGCGCCGAGCTCGTCGTTGAGACGCGCCATGGTACCCATTGCATAATCGTCGCGACAGATAGGTTCGCTGTAGAACAGAAAATAAACACCGTTTTCACAAAGGACCTGTACCTGTGACTGGGCGGATTCATCGTTTCGGTTTGTCAGGCGGATAGTCATTTTCCAGGCTGTACCTTCAGGAGGCAGCACTATAGATCCTTCCTGCGCCGGTTCGGCAAAATCAGATAACACTGCACCTTTGGGCTCGGCAAGATTTGCCAGTTCAGCAAAGCGGTTGTTGCAGGCGACAACCTTGCGCTGTTCATCCAATGCAGCTACACCGACGCCGTCCAATTTGTCAATGAAACGTCGAAGAACGTCCGGTGCGTGCTGTTGAATGTAGTCGTAAACGCTCAATATCAACCATCCTTTTCCTGCCACTGGGCCAATATTTCGCGCGCTTCATAACCATTGTGCGCTATACCGTCAACGTTAAGGCTCTGCGCTGATTCAGGGGCCAGTGACAGCGCCTGACCGCCTGCCAGAATGAGGGTATGGGCGAGAGATTCTTCCTCTCTAATCCGGTTCACCATCCGCTTAATATTTAGAAGATGAGAAGGGACAGTGGCAGACAGCGCCACAACATCGGGTTGCTTATCAACCACCATGTGATGAAAATCCTCTTCCGGAATATTTGCCCCCATAAACGTCACATCCCAGCCGTCCAGCTCCATCAGGTCGGCAATGATACGCGCTCCCAGTTCATGAAACTCCTTACTGGCACACGAAACGACCGCTGTTCCTTTTGCTCCATGGTCTTTTTGTGCAAACAGCTGTAAACGCTGATAAGTGCCTGCAATAATACGGCTCACCACGGCAGTAGCCATGTGTTCCTGGGCTACTGTAACCTCACCGTCCGCCCAAAGTGAGCCGATCCGATACATAACCGGCTGTATGAGATCCATGTACAGTCTAGGAAGATCAGCAACATCACGTGCCTCTGATTCCGCTAATTGCTGAACACTTTGCGTATCACCTGATAACAGAGAGGACAACAGGGAATTCAGTTCTTCGGACCAGTCATTTGTCTGGGCAGAAAAAACATCAATTTCTTGAGAAAGCTGCTTCATGTCTTCATGGTGGTCAATCATCCAGCTATATACACGGCGTATCTGTTCAGCAAACGCAGAGTCAAGCTCCTGATCCACAGCATTAATCCATGCCTGACATTCCGCAGTGAAATAACTTAATGATACTCCCCGGTTAGTATACACACGGTATGCCCAGGGAATTACACGCACAAGAAGAGAAGGCAGGTTAAGTGCGAAAACTGTAGCCATAAAGCGAGCATGATTACGATGATTCGTGGTGATAACTTCCACGGGACAAGAGCCTATAAGTTCGGATACTTTACTGCTCTGCAGCACTTCTTCGTCAACGCGTTCCGCCAAAACCGAAAGCTTATCCAGGTATGCCGTTGCCGCTTCCTCACGCACAGGAAACAAACCTTTAAGATCCGCCTGCAATTCATCCATTAAATGCGTAATTTCTTTCTCTGACATGTGCTCACTGTTCATGTCTATAAATCCCGTTTCAGTTTAAACTTATGGACTTTATGAAACACTACCATAAAATAAACTGAATGCAAGCTGAGTAAAAAGTTGATTGCTGTGCCTTTGCAAGAATATAATGTTTGTAACACCGCGCTCTAAACAATTTGTCCCCTCGCCAAGAACGCAAATTGAGTAGCTTGTGCCCTCCATCGTTATCGTTGGCGTTGTGGTAATCGTTGTCATTACCATCAAACGAGATAAAGGCGAAAGATTAAGGTTTCAGCGACGTATTTCTTTAACTTTAGCCATAAACTGTTTTGTCGTAGAAGGCGCGTAGAAGCGCGTAGAAGGGACAAGCTATTTATCGCTTACTCAATGTACGGATGGAGGGCGAGTGTCCACACGAGCCGTTGTGCCACATTTTAAGGGGTAGTTTGAGAGAATTCTCTTACAAGCAAAACCACCGGCTTGCGACGCCCCTTGAGCCGACGAAATAGCTCACGCATTCGCCCACTTATTTAACGGACGACACACTACCTACTTTTCCAGTTTGCATTTTTACAATAAAGCATATATTAACAGCAGTACTTAACGGAAAATTATAGAGCCGTGGAGAAAAAATAATGTTTTACCTTGTATTTAAATTTTATTTTTATTATTTTAGTCCGCAGGGCGGGAACGGCCTGCGAACGCCTCGGCTTTAGTATTCGCGGCGATCGCAGAAAGCCGCACACCTGCCCAGTCAGGTGTGCGGCTTTTTTTTGGTTAAAAATTGAACTGCATAAGGGAGAAAAGAGTATGATTATTGTTCTTAAATCGCACAGTACGTCGGAGCAGGTAGATAAAGTGAAACAGCATATTACAGAATTAGGCTATGACCCTAAAGTTATAGAGGGCGTGGAACGGACGGTTATCGGGGCAGTCGGTGATGAGCTTTCTCATCAGTCTCTGGAAATATTACGGAGTATGCCGGAAGTTGACAATGTCATCCCGATTCAGCGCCGTTACAAACTGGCAAGCCGGGAATACGAACCCCATAACAGTGTTATCCAGATCGGTGACTGCAAAATCGGCGGCGGTCATTTCCAGACAATAGCCGGTCCCTGTTCTGTTGAAAGTCGGGAACAGATGGACACAGTTGCAGGCGATCTGTCAAAGGCCGGTGTTCGAATTCTCAGGGGCGGTGCATTTAAGCCGCGCACATCTCCTTACGATTTCCAGGGCCTGGGCGAGCGCGGCCTTGAACTGCTGCAGGAAATGAAGGAAAAATATAATATGGCGATCGTAACAGAGGTAATGGGAGTTCCGGAAATTGAAGCAGCACAGGAAGTGGCGGATATGCTGCAGATAGGCGCCCGGAATTGTCAGAACTATACTCTTCTCAAAGAAGTCGCTAAAGCACAGCGCCCTGTTCTCCTGAAACGGGGAATGGCAACCACTATCGAAGAATGGCTGGCAGCCGCGGAATACCTGCTGACCAATGGCTGTAAAGATGTGGTTCTCTGTGAACGCGGCATCCGTACATTTGAAAAAGCAACGCGAAGTACTCTCGATGTCAGCGGCATTGCCCTGGCCAAACAATGGTCGCATCTGCCCGTAATTGCAGACCCCAGTCACGCCGGCGGCATACACAGCCTCGTTCTGCCGCTTTCGTGCGCTGCCATAGGTGCGGGTGCGGACGGTCTGATTATTGAAGCGCATCCTGACCCGGTTCATGCCTACAGCGATGCACCGCAGCAGCTTAAGTCATCCACTTTTGCAGATACTTTAAAACAAATACAACCTTTCATTGAGGCTGCTAATAAGAAGTAAGTTATGGCGTATTCACAAGAGCCGATCCGTGTTAAAAATGCGCGGCAGAATAATCTTAAAAATATAGATGTGGAGGTTCCCGTCGGATATGTCACACTGGTGACAGGTGTTGCCGGGGCCGGCAAGTCATCGCTTGTGTTCGATGTCCTCTATGCCGAAGGCCACCGGCGCTACGTGGAGACGTTTTCGACCTACGCCCGGCAGTTCCTGGAGCAACTTGACAGGCCGGAAGCTGATGAAATCGACGGTGTATTGCCCAGCATTTCGATCGGGCGTACCGCGCCTGTAAAAACTTCCCGTTCGACCGTGGGGACAATCACTTCTATTGACGATTATCTCCGCCCTTTGTTCAGTCGCGCGGCCAAGCTCTATTGTGAAAGCTGCGATAAACCTGTTCAGTGCGACACACCGGCAAGTGTTTATCACACCCTGATGCGTGAAGCCGAAAGGCAAGCCATACTCATCTGCTTTTCACGTGAGATCGGCGATGTAAGCGCAGAATCGCTGCGGGATACTTTTCGGCAAGCCGGATTTTCCAGAGTTCTGCAGGACAATCAGGCAGTGCGCCTGGAAGATGCCGATCTGGAAAAAATAGAAGACCAAACCATAACAATTGTCTTAGACCGGGTAACACTCCGCCCCCAGCGGAAAAAACGCCTTATGGATTCTCTGGAAACCTCTTTTAAATACGGTCGCGGACATGTTCAGATTTATCTCCACGACAACGATCTGCCGATGCTGTTCAGCAGCCATCTCCACTGCCCTGACTGCGACATAGAATATGCCGACCCTACCCCTGCCCTGTTCTCTTTTAACAATCCCGTCGGGGCCTGCGAACGCTGTAACGGATTCGGAAGAATAATTGACATTGACCCGGAGCTGGTTATTCCCGACCCTCGTGCAAGCCTGGCAGAAGGCTGCGTAAAGCCTTTCCAGACTGATTCTTTCGCGCAATGCCAATCCGATTTATTGAACTTTGCCCGCGATTACGGTATTCCGATCGATGTCCCGTGGCAGGAGTTGGAGGAAAATGCAAAGCAGATCATCTGGAACGGCGATCCCCGCGGATGGTGGTATGGCATACAGGCATTTTTCGATTGGCTTGAAAGCCGTCGCTACAGAAAACATGCGCGCATTCTGATGTCGCGATACCGGCGCTATCTTTCCTGCCCCCAGTGCCGCGACGGCAAACTGAAAAATGAAGCTTTGCATTTTTATCTTAACGGGAAGACCTTCCCGGAAGTACAATCCCTTTCAATAGCTGAGGCATTGCAGTTTTTTCAGCAATGGCAGCCACCCTCCGATGATGCCGCTATTGATCTTTTACTTAGTGAAATCCGCGAACGCCTGAGCTTCCTGAAAGACGTCGGGCTTCAATATCTCACTCTGGACCGCAAATCACGGACGCTTTCCGGTGGCGAAACCCAGCGTGTCACGCTTGCCACAGCCCTGGGTGCGTCCCTTACAAACACACTGTATGTGCTGGATGAGCCATCGGTTGGACTACACGCCCGTGACAAAGAACAGCTTGCTAAAGTTCTGCAACGACTCTCCCGTTTGGGAAATGCGGTAGTGGTAGTCGAACATGATCCGGCCTTTATCGAAACCGCGGATGAAATCATTGATTTGGGCCCCGGCCCGGGGGCAGAAGGCGGGAACGTTGTTTTCCAGGGAAAGCTGCAGGGCTTGTTGAAAAACCGTAAATCGTTAACCGGTGCCTATTTCAGCGGTCGGCGTCTCATTCCCCATACTGAACAGCATCGTGAGACAAATAACACCGGAAAAATTCATATCAAAAACGCCAGTGAGAATAATTTATGCAATGTATCACTTGACATACCCTTACAGGCCCTGACCTGTGTCAGCGGTGTCAGCGGTTCCGGCAAGTCAACCCTGATCGACTACGTACTCTATCGCAACATCCTAAGGCAGCAGGGACTGCAGGCAATGGAGCCGGGGGAGTGTGAAGGTATATTCGGCCTGGATGCGATCTCGGACGTAGACTTTGTTGATCAGTCTCCCCTCAGTCGCAGTTCGCGAATGAATGCCGCTACGTACATGAAGGTACTTGACCCGCTGCGAACCGTGTTTGCCAATTCGCAGGATGCCCGGATCCTGGGATTTACAAAGTCGGAGTTTACCTTTAACACAACCGCCGGGGCCTGCCCGCATTGCGAGGGATCCGGCTTTGAGCGAGTCGAACTCCAGTTTCTGCCGGATGCATTTGTCCGCTGTCCGGCCTGTGACGGCAAAAGATTCCGCTCGGAGGTTCTCGAAGTTCAGGTCCGGGACCATAATATCGCAGAAGTCCTGGAGTTGTCGGCTGCAGAGGTAGCCGAACTATTCAAAGATAAACAGAAAATTGTTGATACAGTCCAGCCACTGATTGATATAGGCTTAGGCTATCTTTCCCTGAACCAGTCTGCTCCAACCCTTTCAGGCGGTGAAGCACAACGCCTTAAAATCGCCCGCCAATTAGCTCAGGCCCGCCATAGCAACAATGCCCTATTCCTGCTTGATGAACCGACCACCGGCCTCCACACCGCAAATGTTAAAGACCTCGTAAAGGCCCTTCACAAACTAGTGGAAGAAGGACATACCGTTGTCGTGATAGAGCACGATCTTAACATGATCAGAGCCGCGGACCATGTCATCGAACTGGGGCCGGAAGGCGGAAACGAAGGCGGCAGAATAGTGGCTGAAGGAACGGTGGAAAAAATCGAAGACTCCGATACACCAACAGGACGAGCCCTGCAGAAAGCCAATAAGAAAACACCCCGTTCAACACCTGCTTCCGTAACACCTCTAAGTTTTGACCATCTGCCGCAGGTAGCGGAAAACTCTGATAACAGTATTAAGGTCATCGGAGCTCGCGAACATAATCTTGCGAATATCAACATTGACTTCCCCAGAAACCTGTTTACGGCGGTAACCGGTGTCAGCGGCTCCGGCAAATCAACACTGGCCTTCGATGTCCTCTATTCCGAAGGACGCCAACGCTTCCTGGACTGTCTGCCCGCTTATGCAAGACAATACACAACCCCTCTAAGCCGCGCCGATGTCGATAAAGTGGAGGCTATCCCGCCAACCGTCGCCCTTCAGCAGAAAGTTTCACCCGCCGCCGCTATGTCAACCACCGGGACAGTTTCCGAGATATACCACTACCTCCGTCTGCTGTATGCCAGTCTCGGCGTACCTCATTGCCCTAATTGTGACATCCCCGGGGAAAAGGCTGACCCGCCCGCTATCGCACAGCGAATCATTGAACAATTCTCCGGTCGCCGTATTCAAATTCTTGCACCTCTCATAAAAAAACGTAAAGGGTACCACAAAGACATTATCGAACGTACCCGGAAACGCGGTTTTGAAGAAGTACGCGTTGACGGAGAAATCTATAATTCTTCAAAACCGCCGAGCCTTGACCGATACAAAATCCATGATGTAGAAGCCGTGATAAGTCAACCGGCAGTTGATAACAAAAACCGGAAGCAGCTCACCGCCGACCTGGAAAGCGCCCTGAAAGCCGGCAGCGGAACCCTTAAAATAAATGTGGCGGATGAAAACAGCGACCGCTTGTTCTCAACACACCGCTCATGCCCGGAATGCGGTGCCGGTCTTCCTACCGCCGATCCCCGTCTGTTCATCTGGAGTCAGAAATTTGGCGCCTGCCCGGAGTGCAACGGCAGAGGCGTTATAACACTGGATGATATTGATAATGAAGAAGATCAGGAACACTCATTAGAAACGCCCTGCTCCGCCTGCTCAGGAATGCGGTTGAGGCCGGAAGCGCTGGCTGTTTACATCGGCGGGAAAAATATCGGCGAACTCGCCGCCCTGCCCTTCTCCGAAGTGAAAAATTGGCTGCAGAATCTTTCGTTTTCGGAAAATGCCGTCACAGAACGTGTCATGCCGGAACTTAAGACACGCCTGGAATTACTTGAAAAACTCGGCGTCGGCTATCTTACCGTGGACCGGACCACCAATACACTTGCCACTGGAGAAGCCCAGCGAGTACGGATCGCAGCCGAACTGTCATCAAATCTCCGTGGTGTATGCTACGTTCTCGATGAACCGACTGTCGGCCTCCATCAGAGGGATATTCAGGCGCTCCTTGATGCCCTTAAAAACCTCAGAGATCACGGCAATACGGTTGTGGTGGTCGAGCATGAAGAGAGCCTCATTCAGGAAGCAGACAATGTCATTGATATGGGGCCCGGAGCGGGAACACACGGAGGCAAACTCGTCGCCGACGGTTCGCCCGAGGAAATCAGGAATAATGAAAATTCTACAACAGCACAGTGGCTGCAGAAAAACAGTAAGCAGACCAAATGGCCGCGCCGCCAAACAAAAAACGCAAAGAAACTGCGGATTAAAAATGCTAAACTCCATAATCTGAAAAACATTAACGCTTCTATCCCGCTGCAACGCCTGATTTGTGTTACAGGGGTGAGCGGATCTGGTAAATCAACACTGGTTAGAGACGTTACCTACAATGCCTTGAAAGACCGTCTCAGAGGCCATAAACATTCCGCTCAACTTGCCAGGGAGATACAGGGTTTTGAGAAGATTCGCACTGTTAAAGAAGTTGATGAATCCCCGATTGGACGTACTCCGCGTTCCGTTCCCGCAACATACATCGGTGTAATGGACAACATCCGTGAAATATTCGCCACCACAGCGGACGCCCGTACACAGGGATACAAGCCGGGCAGATTCTCTTTTAACGTTAAAGGCGGCAGGTGTGAAACGTGCGGCGGACAGGGACAACACAAAGTGGAAATGCCGCTGCTGCCTATCGTCTATGTCCCCTGCGATGAATGTAACGGCCAACGCTACAACGAAGAGACACTGAATGTTAAATACAACGACCACACCATCTCCGATGTTCTGAACATGACAGTTGACGAGGCCAGGGATTTCTTCCAGTACTTTCCGCAAACGGTCAGGCCTTTACAGTTTTTATCCGATATAGGCCTTGGATATATCCGTCTCGGACAGCCGAGCCCCACTCTCTCAGGTGGAGAAGCGCAACGACTCAAGCTGGCAGCCGAAATGGCCGGGCGCAGCACCGGCGACGGCTTCTACGTCCTCGATGAACCCACCACAGGCTTACACATGGCAGACGTGGCAAAACTGATAAATACACTCCAGGATTTGGTAGACAAGGGGAACACAGTCGTAGTGATCGAGCACGATTTAGATATGATAGCAGCCGCGGACCACGTGATTGACCTCGGACCGGAAGGCGGCGACGAAGGAGGACGGATAGTGACTTCCGGGACACCGGAAAAAATCGCTGAATGCGAGGAATCCCGTACCGGTTTTTACCTTAATCGATATTTTAACCGCTCACCATAACTTCAGATTAACTTGATCCCTGTTAAGATTCAGCCCGGATACCGAATGAAAAATTCAATTTCAGCATTTAATCTGTTTTCAAATCCGAAAGTATTACGACGGGACTAAATTCATCCTGATGTGCGCGGCAGTACTCTATGATGTACTCCCGGTGTTCCTGAATAATGCCGCGATAGTCCGGGTTGGCCGCCAGGTTATTCATTTCCCCCGGGTCATTGAGCATATCATATAGTTCCTCACTATCTTCCCCTGCATCATAGACACAGTATTTATACAGCCGGCTGCGGACCATGCGTCCGTTTGGCGTATGCTTGAGGCCGTCAATCGGCTCACCCTGAATGAAATGCGTTTCAGCAACAATATAGCCACGTTCTCCGTCCTCATTTTGCATGATTACGTTTGACAAATCATTACCGGGCAGGTTGTCGGGAGCGTCTATACCTGCCATACCGCAAAGCGTAGGCATTAAGTCGATTCCGGTCTGGGCAAGCTGATCACGGCGGCCCGGCTCAATTGTCCCATGCCAATAGAAGGCAAACGGAACGCGGCTGGATTCCTCGTATAAAACAGTTTTCTGGTTCCATTTGTGAGCGCCCTGGCAATCACCGTGGTCACTGACAAAAACAACCAGCGTATTGTCTTCCTGACCGGTGTCGCGCAGCGATTCCATGATCTCGCCGAGGCGTCGGTCGACCATTTCTATCATCCGGTAGTAGCCAAATTGAAGCCGGCGCCAATCCTCTTCAGAGAAATCGGCTACCGGCGTCATTTTCGTGGCATGATAACTCCGTCTCAGCCA
>Ga0207714_1002863_pt1 | contig 10132 bp, 9 predicted proteins | sample PonA232FremontCA_2_FD_187270 | JGI IMG/M metagenome (GOLD analysis project Ga0207714, IMG submission 187270) | Marine sediment microbial community from Fremont, CA, USA - Pond A23 Sediment 2 (SPAdes) | ecosystem: Environmental > Aquatic > Marine > Unclassified | place: USA: Fremont, California... | reverse complement strand
CCGCCAGTTCAAAGGTGCGCTCACCCAGCCGGGGCACCTTCTTCAGGGTCTGGCGGTCCGGGAAGGCGCCATTGTCGTCGCGGTAGCGCACGATATTGCCCGCGCTGGTGGTGGTGAGGCCGGACACGCGCGCGAGCAACGGCGCCGAGGCCGTATTCACATCCACGCCCACGGCATTCACGCAGTCCTCCACCATCGCATCGAGTTGCCGCGCCAGTTTGGTCTGGCTCACATCGTGCTGGTACTGGCCCACGCCGATGGATTTGGGCTCGATCTTCACCAGTTCGGCCAGCGGGTCCTGCAGGCGCCGGGCAATGCTCACCGCCCCGCGGAAGGACACATCCAGTTTCGGAAATTCCCTGGCCGCGATTTCCGAGGCGGAATACACCGAAGCACCCGCCTCGCTCACCCGGATCTTGTGAAGGTTTTCGTCGTTACCCGGCTGCTGCAGCAGTTCGCCGGCCAGCTGATCCGTCTCCCGGGTGGCGGTGCCGTTGCCGATGGCGATGAGCTCCACACCATGGTCCTTGACCAGCCGTCCCAGGGTTTCCAGCGATTGCTGCCACTGATTCCTGGGCTGGTGCGGGTAGATGGTGGTGTGCTCCACCAGCTTGCCCGTGCCGTCCACGACCACGACCTTCACGCCCGTGCGCAGCCCCGGGTCCAGTCCCAGGGTGGTGCGGGCACCCGCCGGCGAGGCCATGAGCAGGCTGCGCAGGTTGCGGGCAAAGACATTGATGGCCTCGTCCTCGGCCATTTCCCGGACCCGGCCCAGCAGCTCCGTTTCCAGCTGGCTATAGAGTTTGACGCGCCAGCTCCAGCGCATGACTTCGGCGAGCCAGTCGTCGGCCGCCCGGCCCGAGTGACGCCAATCGGCCGCGCGCGTGATTTCGGCGATACAGGGGTGCGGCTCGGCGTTTTCCTGTTCCTCGGGCTGCGCCAGATGCAGGTTCAGGATGCCTTCCTTGCGGCCCCGGAACATGGCGAGCGCGCGGTGGCTGGCGACCCGGCCCAGCGCTTCCTGGTAATCGAAATAGTCGCGGAACTTGGCGCCGTCTTCTTCCTTGCCCGATACCACCGTCGAGCGGATCAACCCGTGCTGCCAGAGCAGGTCGCGCACCCGGGCGAGCAACTCCGCGTTTTCGCTGAAATCCTCGGCCAGAATGCGCTTGGCGCCGTCCAGCGCCTCGGCCGCGGAGGTGACGCCGTGTTCCTCGTTCAGGTAATGGGCGGCTTCGGCTTCCGGGTCCCGGCTCGGGTCCTGCAGCAGCTGCTGTGCCAGCGGGTCGAGCCCGGCTTCCCGGGCCTTCTGGGCCTTGGTCCGGCGTCGGGGTTTGTAGGGCAGATAGAGGTCTTCCAGCCGGGTCTTGGTATCCGCCGCCCGGATGGCCTTTTCCAGTTCCGGCGTGAGCTGATCCTGGTCGGCAATGCTTTCCAGAATGGTGGCGCGGCGTTCCTCCAGCTCGCGCAGATAGCGCAGCCGCTCTTCCAGCTGGCGTAGCTGGGTATCGTCCAGCCCCTGCGTGGCCTCCTTGCGGTATCGGGAGATGAAGGGAACGGTGGCGCCGTTGTCCAGCAGTTCCACGGCAGCGGCTACCTGCGCCGGCTGGACACCCAGTTCGCCGGCGATGGTCTCGTTCAGTTGGGCCATGATTCGGGATGCGCGTTGGTTGGGTGGGACGGGATCTCAGCGACCGGCATCATAAGCAAAGATGCCGGTCCTGACCAGTTCCCCTTGGCGGGCGGTTTACAAACCCCTTGCGCACTTCAGGACACGCTGAGCAGGCACAGGATTTTCCAACAGCCTGCTTAGAGGTAGGCGTTGATCTTGTCAATCAAGTCCTTTTCGTCCGGCGGCTTGACGATGTAGTCGGACGCGCCCTGACGCTTGCCCCAGACCTGGTCGGTCTGCTGGTCCTTGGTGGTGACGATGATCACGGGGATGTGGCTGGTGTCCGGGTCCTGGGTGATCTTGCGCGTGGCCTGGAAACCGTTGAGCTCGGGCATGACCACATCCATGAGGATGAGATCCGGCTGTTGCTCCTTGGCGGCGCTAACACCCGCCATGCCGTCCTCGGCGGTGAGGGCCTCGTGGCCCTGGCCCTCGACCAGCTTGGTCAGGTTCTTCAGTTGGGTGGGGGAATCGTCCACCACAAGGATTTTTGCCATTGCGACCTCCCGGTCCCGCGCACTGGGGCATTCATTTTCATTCGGATCCTTATGGGCCGAATCATAGCAGCGAATACGGCCGGCGTAACCTCCAGGAGCCGGGCCCGGCGTCGATCCGCGCCTCATGCCACATGGCTCCGCTGTAAAAGCCTGTTTCCGGTGCTTGCCTTCGGGTCTTGTCGGGCCATAATGCACGCATCCGGCATCATCTCGGGCGCTGTGGCGTCCCACGGGTACAGGAGCGGACATGACCAACGAACCACCGGAAAAGATTCTGGTCGTCGATGACGACAGCCGTCTGCGTTCGCTGCTGCAGCGCTTTCTCGAAGAACGCGATTACCAGGTCAAGACGGTGCCCGACGCGGAGCAGATGGACCGCGCCCTGGGCCGCGAACTCTATTCGCTCATGGTGCTGGATCTGATGCTGCCCGGCGAAGACGGCCTGTCCATCTGCCGGCGCCTGCGCGAGCACAACAATGATCTGCCGGTCATCATGCTCACCGCCAAGGGCGACGACAGCGAGCGCATCGAGGGGTTGGACGCCGGCGCCGACGATTATCTGCCCAAGCCCTTCAATCCGAGCGAGCTGGACGCGCGCATCCGCGCCGTGCTGCGGCGGCGCACGCGCGAGGTCCCCGGCGCGCCCACGCGCGAAGACGCCTCGCGGGTGTGCTTCGGGCCCTGGGAGCTGGATCTCACCACGCGCGAATTGCACCGGGAAGGCGAGGGCCCGGTCAATCTCACCACGGGCGAATTCGCCGTGCTCAAGGCCCTGGTCTCGCATGAACGCGATCCGCTCACCCGCGACAAGCTCATGAACCTGGCCCGGGGCCGGGAATGGACCGCCACGGAACGCTCCATCGACGTCCAGGTCTCGCGCCTGCGCCGTCTGGTGGAAGAGGACCCGGGCAATCCGCGCTATATTCAGACGGTCTGGGGGGTGGGGTATGTATTCGTGCCGGACTGAGACCCTGGTGGCGATGACTCCTTCGGGGGATCTTTCAAACCAGCCGAAAGCCGAAAGCCGAAAGTCGCAAGAAGCGCGGCGCGCTCGCATGAGCGCGCCGCGACAAGACTGCTTTTGTCTTTTGTCTTTCGTCTTGCGTCTGTAGGCCATGCGCTTCCTCCCCGCCACCGCCTTCGGTCGCTCCGCGCTGGTTGTGGCGCTGGCCGTGGGGCTGAGTCAGGTGCTGACGCTGTGGTTCTTTGCCCGCAATGCCTATCTGCCCGGTATCCGTGAATACGCCCGGCTGACCGTATTGCAGGCGGATCTGGCGCTGGAGCCGGATACCGGCCGGCGTCCGGCCGCCGCGCGGCTGAGCGAGGCCACCGGCATCGAGATCGCCGATGCCGGTCGGGAGCCCGCGGACGACGCCTGGCCGCTGCTGTCACGCCCGGTGGTGTCGCGTTTCGATCGGGAAGTGGAAAAGCTGCTGGACGAACCGGCCCGGGTCCGGCTGGCGGGCGAGAGCAAGCCCGTGCTCTGGGTCACCGCGGAGTCCTTCGGCGGGCGCTGGGTGCGTGTGCCCATGACCTTTTTCCGTGACTATGACCGCTATCTGTTGCTGGGCTGGGGGGTGACGATTCCGCTGTTGTCCCTTGCCGCCGGGCTGCTTATCGCGCGTGGCTTGAACCGGCCCCTGAAGCGCCTGGAAAGGGCGGCGGCCTTTGTGGGCCGGGGCGAGCCCGTGCCCCGACTGGACGACAGTGCCGGACCCGCGGAAATCGATGCCGTGAACCGGGCGTTCAACCGCATGGCCTCGGAAATGCTCCAGGCCCAGCGCGATCGGGCCCTGCTGCTCGCCGGTGTCAGTCATGATTTGCGCACGCCGCTGACGCGTATGCGCCTGACGGCCGAGTTCCTGGACGATGCGGATCTCTCCCGGGGCATTATCCAGGACATCGAGGACATGGACGCCATCCTGGATCAGTTCATCGGCTTTATCCGCGACGGCGCCGACGAAGAACCGGGTTATGCCCAGCTCAACGAGCTGATCGAGGAAGTGCGCGGCAAGCTCGACGGCGGGCAGATCGAGTTTGCCCCGGGCGAGATTCCGCGCCTCATGGTCAAGCGCCTGACCATGAAGCGTCTGTTGTCCAATCTGCTCACCAATGGCCTGAAATACGGCCGCCCGCCGGTGGAAGTGACCACCGAGCTGGAGGAAAACGAGGTGGTCTTGCGGGTACGCGATCACGGCCCGGGCGTGCGCGCCGAAGACATTCCCGTGCTGCTGGAACCCTTTTCCCGGGGGGATGCGGCGCGGACTTTGTCCGGTTCGGGGCTGGGCCTGGCCATTGTCAGCCGGATCGTGGACATGCACCACGGCCACATGAGCCTGAACAATGATCCCGAAGGCGGGCTGCGTGTGGAGATTCGTCTGCCCGTGACCGGGCGTTTCGTGCAGCCGGAAGCGCTGTCTTCGCGGGTCCGATAAAACCGGTGCAGGAAATAGCAGAAACGCACAGGCAGGCGCGCAAAAACAAGGGACGGCCGAAGCCGTCCCCTCACCAAGGATTCATGCCCGTGGAGCGATTTACTCCATGGCGCTTTCAATGCGCTTGCGCAGTTGCTCGTCCTGCATCGCGGCCTGCGATACCTGGTTGTACTTCTGCGCGCTCATGCCCGCGTCCTTGACCGCCTGCAGCATTTCTTCCTGCATTTGGGCCTGGATTTCACGCGCCTTTTCCGTGTCTTCCACATTGCGCAGCTGGCCGGAGTAGTCTTCGCGTACGGACTGAACCTTGTTCTGCGCCTTGGCGAATTTCTGGATATCCTTGTCGGAGAGATCCAGGTCGGGACCGCTCGGCCCGGTGCCGGCTTGCTGCGGCGCGGATTGCTGACCGCCATCGCCGCTACCCTGCTGAGCGTCCTGCTGGGCATAGGCCAGGGACATGGCACCGGCGGCAATACTGATAACGGCTACCTTGAGAATCTGCATGGACATGGGGAAATTTCCTCCTGTTCGTTGTACTAAACCAGCCCCGAACCCCCGGGACCTCAGTAGAGGACACGACACAGGATGCGGCGGTTCCCGGTCAAGTCCGGCAGAAATCAACAGGGGCGCGAAATGACCGGCTTCAGTGCAGTTTGAGCCGGGCCGTGACAGTTTGCGGAAATGCCCCGAGCAACGCCCTTGACGACCACGATAGGAGGCAGAGTTCCGGACACATGCACAGACAAAAGGGTAAACCTGTCCGGCTATTTGGTTCCGGTTGGTGGCCCACAGGAACAGGCAGAGCCGGGCAGTCGGGTCAGCCCGGGGCCATCGCCATGGTTCCGGCGGCAAGCGTTGGCAGGCTGCCGCGTCCCCCCGAAATAAAAACCCCCGCTCAACCAGCAGGTCGAGCGGGGGCTCCGGAGCTCCTGCGCGCCGGTTTTACTGGTCCGGCTGCGGGCCGGCCTGGCGGATGGCGTCGGAGACGTCGGTGTACTTCTCGTCGAAGTTGTTCTGGAATTCCCGGGCCAGTTGCCGCGCTTCGCGGTCATAGGCTTCCGGGTCCTTCCAGGTGGCACGCGGACGGAGCAGGCTGGAGTCCACGCCCGGAACGGATTGGGGTACGTCCAGGTTGATGATATCCAGATGCTCGGTCTCCGTTTCGTCGAGGTCACCCGACAGGATGGCGGTGATCACGCCCCGGGTGGTGGGGATGGAGAAACGCTCGCCCTCGCCATAGGGACCGCCGGTCCAGCCGGTGTTCACCAGGAACACCTTGGCGTCGAAGTCCTCGACCCGCTTGATCAGCAGCTCCGCGTATTCGCCCGCCGGACGGGGGAAGAAGGGCGCCCCGAAGCAGGTGGAGAAGGTCTTTTTGATGCCCGGGCCCGCACCCACCTCGGTGGAGCCCATCAGCGCCGTATAGCCGCTCAGGAAGTGATAGGCGGCCGCCTCGTTGTTGAGCTTGGATACCGGCGGCAGCACGCCCGTGAGGTCACAGGTCAAAAAGATCACATGCTTGGGCTCACCGTGGCGGTTTTCCTCGATGCGCTTGTCGATGTTCTCCAGCGGATAAGCGGCGCGTGTGTTCTGCGTCAACGAGACATCGTTGAAATCCGGTACGCGCTCTTCGTCGAGCACCACGTTTTCCAGGGTGGCGCCAAAACGGATGGCGTCCCAGATCATGGGCTCGTTTTCTTTCGACAAGTCGATGCACTTGGCGTAGCAGCCGCCTTCCAGGTTGAACACCGAACCCTTGGCCCAGCCATGCTCGTCGTCGCCGATGAGGTAACGGTTGGGGTCGGCGGACAGCGTGGTCTTGCCCGTGCCGGACAGGCCAAAGAACAGCGCCACGTCACCGTCCTCGCCCACATTGGCCGAGCAGTGCATGGGCAGTACGTCCTTTTCCGGCAGCAGGAAGTTCTGCACGGAGAACATGGCCTTTTTCATCTCGCCGGCGTAGCGCATACCCGCGATGAGCACGCGGCGCTGGGCGAAATGGAAGATGACCGTGCCCTCGGAGTTGGTGCCGTCACGTTCCGGATCGCACTCGAAATCCGCCGCGTGCAGGATTTCCCATGCTTCCTTGCCCTGGGGGTTGTAGCGTTCCGGACGGATGAACAGCGTATTGGCGAAAAGGTTGTGCCAGGCGGTCTGGGCGGTCACCTTCACCGGCAGGTAATGGTTCGGGTCGGCGCCCACATGCAGGTGCGAGATGAAGGCTTCCTGTTCCGCCATATAGGCGTCCACGCGGTCCCAGAGCGCTTCAAACTGATCCGCGTCAAAGGGACGGTTAATCGGGCCCCAGTCGATATGATCACGGGTGGAGGCTTCGTCCACAATGAAGCGATCCATGGGGGAGCGGCCGGTGCGTTCACCGGTGGTGACAACCAGGGCGCCGTTGTGCGCCAGCTGGCCTTCCTCGCGCTGGATGGACATCTCCACCAGTTCAGCGGGGGACAGGTCAGTAAAGGATCTTGGATGTGTCATGGTCATTCCTGGGCTTGTGGCCGGAGTCGTTTGCAAAGCGTCTGGCTATGCCGGCCCCGTGCCGGTGTCAAAACCGCCCCATTGCCCGCTGCGGCGGGAAGAGCAGTTTCAGGATCAATGGCCGGCAGGGCCGTGGATCGGCGGGCCATCAATGCCCGCGAACCGCCGGGGGGACTCCCCGAGGCGCGCGATTATGACAGAAAAGACCGGCCTTGGCGATTCCGGGCCATGAACGATCGGTCGCAAGGTCCTGTCAGGGTGTTCGCGCCTCGCGGCTGAAACGCAGTACTGGCGGCCTTTCAGGCTTCCAGTTCGCGGATCAGCTCGCCCAGATCCACCGGGTCGAAGTGCTCGCGGGCGCCGCAGAACTCGCAGGTAATCTCGGCCTCGCCCTGAGTGTCCAGAATGTCGCGCAGTTCCGCCGCACCCAGCGACAGGAGAGTGTTGCGCACGCGCTCGCGCGAGCAGCTGCACTGGAAACGCAGCGGCCGTGCCGGTGCCAGTTCCGGCGGGGTTTCATGGAAGAGGCGATGCAGCACGGTTTCCGCGCCCAGATCCAGCAGTTCCTCCATGGTGAGGCTGTCCGCGAGGGTGGTGAGGTGTTGCCACAGGTCCGCGTTGCGTTCGGCGTTGGCGGCGCGCTCGGGCAGGCGCTGCAGCAGCAGACCGGCGGCGCGGTTGTTGCCCGCCGCCAGCCAGAGCCGGGTGGGCAGCTGTTCCGAACGCTCGAAATAGTCCTCGACGCATGCGGCCAGGCTGGCGCGCTCCAGTGGCACCAGGCCCTGATACTGGCGCCCCTGATCCGGCATGATGGTAATGGCCATGCGCCCCTGGCCCAGGAGGTCATGCAACGGGGGCTGCTCCGTGGTATCGGGCAGTTCGTCGTAGCGTGCCAGTCCGCGCAGATGTCCCTGATGGTCGCATTCGGCCATGAGCAGGCGTATCGGGCCCTCGCCCTGGGCCTGCAGGCTCAGGCGGCCCTCGAATTTCAGGGTGCTGGACAACAGAGCCGAGGCGGTCAGGCTTTCCGCCACCAGGCCGCGCAGCAACAGTGGATAGTCGCGGCCGGCAAGCGCGGGTTCCAGACTGGCTTCCAGGTGCACGATCTCGCCGCGCAGATCCGAATCCGGAAACAGAAAACGTTGTCGGAAGTCGTTGTTTTCGCGCATGGACGCTCTCTCGAAGGGGGCGCTATTGTGCGTCAAGCCCGGGTGCCAGGAAAGCCCGGCGTTCGCGCAACCGTGTTTATTCGCCGTCCTGACGCAGGCGGCGCAGGGCCCGGCGGTCACGCTTGTCGGGCCGGCGCGGCGGCGCGGGCCGGGTCCCGGCCGCACGCCGGTGTTCGGCGGCCTCGGCACGCTTGCGCCGGGATTGTTCCGTTTCCCGGTAGAGCTGTTCCGCCTGGCTGGCCGGACCGCGTTTGGACGCGACATCCAGCACTTCCACCTCGAAGCTCTGCGATTCCTTGGTGACCGCCAGTATCATCCCCGGCGCCACCGTCTTGCCGGGTTTGGCCTTTTGGCCGTCGATCTGGACCTTGCCGCCTTCCACGGCATGCTTGGCCAGCGAGCGCGTCTTGAAAAAACGCGCGGCCCAGAGCCAGGAATCGACACGCACATTATCCGGCATGGGCGGACTCCGGCCGCACCTCGGTGAAAGCCCGGATAGCGGGGAAGGGGTCGGTGTGCTCGCGTGGCGGCGTGCTGGAATCGGGATGCAGAATGCTCCAGTTCTCCGCGATGCCGTAGTCCCGCGCGGCATGCAGCACCTTGAGCGAGTCGTCCACCAGTAGTGCGCGCGCCGGCTCAAAGTGACGTTGCCCACGCAGGGCGTCCCAGAAGCCCGCCTCCTCCTTGGCCCGGCCGAAGTCGTGGCTGGTGTGCAGCCCGTCGAACCAGCGGTCGATGCCGGTGCATTCGCTTTTCAGGGCCAGCGCGTCCGGATGGCAGTTGGTCACCATGATCAGCTGCCGGCCGCTGTCGCGCAGCGCCCGCAGGAAGGTCTCGGCACCCGGACGCAGGGCGATGTGATGCGCCACTTCACGCTTGAGCGCGGCCATGTCCAGATTCAGCTCGCGCGACCAGAAGTCCAGGCAATACCAGTTGAGCGTACCCAGGTGCGCGTCCAGCCGGGCGTGCACATGCTGGACGGCTTCCTCGTGTGCCAGCCCGCTGATGTCGGCATAACGGCGGGGCACATAGCGCTGCCAGAAAAAATTGTCGAAGGACAGATCCAGCAGCACCCCGTCCATATCCAGCAACACGGTTTCGATGGAATCCCGGATGATCATGGGCTGGCTGCTCGCGCGGCTCGGGATGATTGTGGATTCTATGATAAGTTACCCGCTTGCCATGTTCGAGTCCCGGGAGCGCCCCATGGAGGACAAGCCCAGGGTGCTGGATACGCGGCTGGTCACCTCCAGCAAGCTGTTCGGCATCGAGGAGATGCACCTGCGGTTCAACAACGGCGTGGAGCGCACCTTCGAGCGACTGCGCACGCCCCCCATTGCCGCGGTCATGATGGTGCCGGTGATGGACGACGGCGATACCGTGCTCATGATCCGTGAATACGGCGCCGGGGTGGAGGATTATGTGCTCACCCTGCCCAAGGGTTCCTACGAGCACGGCGAGGACTGGCACGAGGCGGCCAACCGCGAGCTCAAGGAGGAAGTGGGCCGGGGCGCGCACGAGCTCAAGCTGTTGAAGGAGTTGTCCCTGTCGCCGGGCTACATGGGCCATCGCATTCAGGCGGTGCTCGCGCGGGGGCTCTATGAGGAAGTGCTGCCCGGCGACGAGCCCGAGCCGCTGGAAGTGGTGCCCTGGAGCCTGTCGAATCTGCCGCAATTGTTTGAACGCAGCGATGTGCATGAGGCCCGGGTGATCGCCGCGCTCTATCTCGCGCGTGATTTTCTGGGCGTATCCGGATAAGCAGGCTGTTGGAAAACCCGTTGCGTACTCAGGCTTTCAGGCTGGTTCGCAATCGAGGCGCCCTTTTGAAGGCGGGGCTCGGTCCCGTCGAAAAAGGGCAACGATGAGTGC
>Ga0207714_1002862_pt1 | contig 10133 bp, 4 predicted proteins | sample PonA232FremontCA_2_FD_187270 | JGI IMG/M metagenome (GOLD analysis project Ga0207714, IMG submission 187270) | Marine sediment microbial community from Fremont, CA, USA - Pond A23 Sediment 2 (SPAdes) | ecosystem: Environmental > Aquatic > Marine > Unclassified | place: USA: Fremont, California... | reverse complement strand
CCGCGAGCGCCTCCTCAACGCAGGGCTCTGGAACCCGGCGGTCGGGCTCGTGATGCGGAATATGACCCTCCGCCTGGAGGTAGCGAACGAGGCGTGGGATCCGCCGGGCGGGGAGTTCGACCCCAACGTGATCGTCGAGCCCGGGACGATGTCGAACGTAGAGGGGGGCTTCGGATTCGTCGGGGCGGGCTACCGGCTCCGAAAACAGTGGACCCCCGCCGTGGAGGTGCTGGAACAGGCCGGCTGGACCAACCCCGCGGATCTGTACTAACGGACCGGGCCCACGCTCAGTCCCTCACGGGCCCGTCCTCGGCCCCGTCCGCCCGACCGGCCAGGCGACCCGTATCTGGCGGCGATGGCGGGTGTTTTTATTTTTTATTTAAGTTTTTCATCACTACATCTTCATTTTTATAATGTTTTTCCGCTTGATATCACAGAATTCTCCCCCTTAGGTTAACCGTCGATGAAGTGGGAACCCCCCGCCGGAGTTGGGCCCGAGCACGATTGAAGCGTAGAGAGCCCGGGCCCCGATGTCCCCCGCATTTCCCTCTTGTCGAACGCCCCACCGGATGGATTCGTCGAGGACGCCCGCCCCGGGACCTGTCGGCGGATTCACTGAGAGGCACCCTTCTGGACCAGACCAAGATCCTCTTGCCATGAGAACAGCGATACGGGTTGTCACGTCCGCACTTTTCGTTTTCCTCGTAACCGCTTCCGCAGCGTCGGGGCAGACGGGCCAGATCGCCGGGCAGGTCGTTGAGGCGGAGACGGGAGAGCCTCTTCCCGGCGTGAACGTCGTTCTGCCCGAACTCACCGGCCGGGGCACCAGCACGAACCAGGAGGGGCAGTTCCGGATCATCAACGTGCCCCCGGGGACCTACACGGTGCAGGCCACCTTCGTCGGGTACGAGACCGCGACCGTCGAGGGGGTGCAGGTGAACCAGGACCTGACGGCGGAGATCACAATCGAGTTGCGAGAAAATGTGGCGGAGCTGGAAGGGGTTACGGTGCAGGCCCAGCAGGAGGTGGTCAAATCCGACCTCTCCGCGAGCCGGGCGGACATCGACGCCGAGGACATCGAGAACCTGCCCGCCACGGACATCGCCACCGTCGTGGGCCTCCAGCCCGGCATTCAGGGGCTGAACATCCGGGGCAGCGACGCCCAGCAGGCGGACTTCCAGGTGGACGGCTTCAGCCAGCAGAGCGGGCGCGACAATACCCCGTACACCGGCGTGCCGTACACGGCGATCCAGCAGGTCCAGGTTCAGTCCGGGGGCTTCAACGCCGAATACGGCAACATCCGGTCGGGCATGGTGAACGTGACGACGGTCGAGGGCCCGCGGGACCGGTACATGGCGGACGTCATTGCCCGCTACAGCCCGCCGAGCAGTAAGGACTTCGGCATCTCGCCCACCGATCCGAATTCCTACTGGATGCGTCCGTACATGGACCCGGAGGTGGCCATGGAGGGCACGGGCCAGTGGTCGGAGGAGCTCCAGAACTCGTACCCGGACTTCGAGGGGTTCAACTCAATCGCGGAGAACAACCCCGAGCTCACGGCGCAGCAGGCCCAGGACCTGTTTCAATTTCGGCACCGCCGGGACATCGGCATCGACAAGCCCGACTACCAGGTTGACGCGACGGTTGGCGGCCCCGTGCCGGGCGTCAGCGACTACCTGGGGGACCTCCGGTTCTCGCTGTCCTACCGCCAGGAGCAGGAGGAGTACGTGATCCCGCTTTCCCGAACCGGCTACGACGAGCGGACGGGCCGCTTCAACCTCACGTCGAACGTCACGAACAGCCTCAAGCTGACGCTCACGGGCATGGCCGCCACCCAGAAGGGCAACAACGACGAGTCGCCCCGGACCGGCCCCACGCGCATCCGCCGGGACGGAAATCCGGAGCAGCTCTCGAACTTCGGAGCGGGAATGAGCTACTCCGGCATCGGGGCCTGGGGCGGCGAGGACATCTTCGGGACCGGCGCCTGGTCGGAAAGCAACATCAACCGGTACATGGGCGGCGTGAAGGTAAACCACTCCCTGGGCGAGAACACCTTCTACGAGGCCCAGCTCCAGTGGCGACAGACCAGCTACGAGACGATTCCGGCCCCCGAGCGCGACACGACGACGGTTGCGCAGTTTGGAGGCGTCGAGGTCGACGAGGCGCCCATGGGCTTTCAGTTCACGTCGGAAAACTCGATCACGGGACTGCGCATGGGCGGGCACCACTCCGAGTTTCGGGACACCACCGACACGCAGGAGTGGAGCGGCAAATTCGCGCTCACGAGGGCCATCGGGCAGTACAACACCGCGAAGGTCGGCGTCGAGTTCAAGGCCGAAAATCACGACGTCGACTTCAACTACAAAGACTTCCTCGTCAACCCGCCCGACCACTACGCCCACTTCGACAGCTCGCCGCTCTACGGCGCGGCCTTCGTCCAGGACAAGCTGGAGTACAAGGGCATGATCGCCAACGTGGGCCTGCGGCTCGACTACTTCGACCCGAATACCGAACGGTACGACTTTGAGCCCTACACGGAGGCCTTTCTCGGGGGGAATAAGCCCCGCTTCGACGAGATGGTGGACAAGGTATCCGCCGATCCGTCTCTGACCCTGAGTCCGCGGCTCGGCGTCTCCTTCCCCATCACGGACGTGAGCAAGCTGTACTTCAACTACGGCCACTTCTACCAGCAGACGCGTCCGGACTTTCTCGACATGGTCCGCCGCGGAAATCAGACGGACAACGTCCGGCGGATCGCAAACCCGGAGATGCCGCGGCCCAAGACGGTCGCCTACGAGCTCGGCTACGAGCAGGGCTTCGTCGATCAGTACCTGCTGCGAATTGCCGGGTACTACAAGGACCTGAAGAATCAGCCCCGCTGGGTCAACTTCACGAGCCGCAACGGCCTCATTCAGTACGAGTATCCGCGCGCCGAGAATTACCAGGACGTGCGGGGCGTCGAGATCAGCGTTCGCAAGAACCGGGGCGACTGGATTCGGGGCTTCATCAACTACACCTACCAGGTCGAGTCCGCCGGGAATTTCGGCTTCTCCCAGCAGTTCGAGAGCCGCGTCGATCAGCGGCAGTACGAGCGGCAGACGACCGACTACTACCAGTCGAAGCCGCAGCCGCAGCCCTACGCCCGGGCCAGCATCACGTTCTTGACCCCGTCGGACTTCGGTCCCGAGGTGGTCGGCAGCACCCTCTTCGGCAACCTCCGGCTCAACCTGCTCGGGAAGTGGAAGGCGGGCAGCTACTTCACCTTCACGAACGAGGCCACGGTTCAGGAGGTGACGGACAACATGCAGTGGGAGGGCTACCGGATGGTGGACCTGCGGTTTAGCAAAACCATCCAGGCCGCCGGCACCAGCGCCCAGCTCTTCGTCGACGTCAACAACGTGTTCAACCTCGAGAACCTGAACCAGTCGTCCTTCTTCGGACCGCGGGACTTCCAGCAGTACCTCAACTCCCTGCACCTGCCGGAGGAGGCCGTCCAGGGCTGGACGGAAAACTACGCCCCCCGCGACGACAACGGGGATCCCATTTACGGGAACGACCAGCCCGGCGACATCGAGGGCGACCACATCAACCCCCCCAATGCCCGGTCGCTGCACTTCCTCTTCCCGAGGAGCGTAAACCTGGGAATCCGGATGTCCTTCTAGGATCGGATTCAGGGGCCGCACACACGACACCACGTCAGGACTCGCTCTCATAATTTCTCTTTCGTGATGAGCTCTCTCGATACCAACTTGCTCCGCGTCCGCGCCCTCATCACCGCCGGGTGTGTGCTGCTGTTCATGGGCGTGACCGGGGCCCAGAAGGGCTACGCCCAGTTCGACCAGAAGCCGATGGCCATCGGCGACCTCCACATGGTGTACACCGCCACCGGGGGGCAGCAGGAGTACTACAACCAGGGACCGAACCACCTCGAGTTGAACCCCGAGTTTCAGGACGGCCTCCTCCGGGCGGACGCCCTCTGGATCGGCGCGAAGAACGTCGAGGGGAAAGACGGGACCCAGTACGACAGTCGCGTAGTCCACGTCGGCCCCCGAACCACCGGGTTCGGGGAGTTCTTCCCGGTGAGCTTCACGAAGACCGTGCGGTACGAGCCGCCGACGGTCACGGTCGACGGCAACGAGACCCTCAAGGAGGACAAGGGGTTCGACGAGGTTGACCCCAACCTTCCGTCCGATCAGATGATCGAGATCAAGTCCCACACGCTTCTGGGCGTGACCCTGACGAAGCGAATCTACGGGTGGGCCCAGGGCGCCCACGACGACTACCACGTGCAAGAGTTCGTCCTGACGAACACCGGACAGGCGAGTGGTGAAGAGAACGGGGCCCTTGAGGGCCAGACCGCCGAGGACGTCTATCTTCACTTTCAGAAGCGGCATACCCACCAGGAGCGGTCCGCGATTCCGGGCCAGGAGTGGGGCGCGAACGTGATGAACGACGTGGTCGGCGACGGCCAGGAGGACTACGACGTCGACTTCGCCGCGCAGTACACGTGGAACGGCAACTCGCCGGGGGCGGACATGGACCCCCTCGGGGGCCCCGCCTGGAACGACAGCCCCTTCTTCCTGGAAGACGGGGACGACCAGGGCGAGCTGACCACGACCCAGTTCGTGGGCACCGTGAAGCTGTACGCCCCCGACTCGCCGGACAAGCCGAGGCAACCGTCGATGACCGGCCACATCGACGCCGACCATCCCCTCACCTCCGGCAACAGCGCCTTCAACGAGCAGATGCAGCGCGAGTACCGGTTCATGTCCACCGCCGATCGGTCGACCGACGACTTCGAACTGGGCGACGGCTCACACCACTACCCCCACCACGCCAACATCGCCGACCAGGACGGCGACTTTACCACTGTGATGGGGGAGGGCGACCCGAAGCTCGGCAAGGCCGGCGGGTACACCTCCGCCTTCAGCTACGGGCCCTACGACCTCGCCCCCGGCGAGAGCGTCCGCATCGTGATCGCGGAGGGCGTGGCCAGTATCTCGAAAGAGGCCCGCGTCGAGATCGGCCAGGCCTTCAAGGCCACCGCCAACGGCGGCGGGCGCGGCGCGACCGACGCCTTCGCCCCCATCGAGTACGACGCAAACGGCAACGGCACGATCGAGTCCGACGAACGACTCGGCAAGAACGAGTGGGTGATGACCGGCCGGGACTCGCTCTTCCAGACCTTCGAGCGGGCCCTCGCCAACTTTGACGCCTCGAGCAACGGGTCCGGCGAGCTCACCAGCTACGGCATTCCGCAGCCCCCCGCGCCGCCGAGCGAGTTCAGCGTCGAGTCCGGCGTCGACCAGGTGAGCCTGAACTGGTCCCGCGGCAGCGATCCGCCCGGCGGATTCGAGATTTACCGGGCCCGCGGCCGCGTCGCGGGGCAGTACGAAAACAACTACAACTACGAGCGCATCGCCGAGGTGGACGGCAGCACGCGCAGTTACAGCGACACCGACGTGACGCGCGGGGCCCAGTACTACTACTACATCCAGGCCGTCGGGAACGAGAACAACGACGGCACGGCCATGACCCCGACGGGGAAGCCGCTCAAGAGCAACCGGTACCTGACGCAGACCTGGGACCCCGCCTCCCTGAAGCGAGGCCCGGGCGACTCGGTGTCGGAGTTTCAGATTGTGCCGAACCCCTACAACGTAGCCGCCGATCAGGAAGTCCGGTGGGACCAGCAGGATCGGCTCGGGTTCCTCGACGTTCCGGGCAACTGCATCATCCGGATTTACACGGAGATGGGACAGCTGGTCGAGACCATCCGCCACGATGACGGAAGTGGCGACGAGTTCTGGGACCACACCACAGCGGACCGGCAGCTCGTGGCCAGCGGCCTGTATATCGCCGTCGTGCAAAACCTGGACACCGGAGCGGTGGCCAAGAAGAAGTTCGTCATCGTCCGCTAAGAGGCCGCGACCGGGAGACGGTCTCGTTCCCACGGGACCCGCTCATCGCAGAGACCACGACCAAACGAGGATTCCGTTATGATTTCGCGTACCGCTACGACCGTCCTTCTCGTTTGCGCACTGCTGGTGGGCGCCTCTGCCCCAGCCCTGGCGCAGGAGGGCGGCGAGGAGAGGACGAAGCGTGCCCAGACGGGCATGAAGTTTCTGAGTGCGTCGCTGAGTCCGCGGGTGGCCGGCATGGGAGGAACGGGCACGACGCTCCAACTCCAGTCCACGTCCCTGTTTTACAACCCGGCGGGCATGGCTCAGATGGAGAACTTCGGCCACGCCGCCGTGGGGACGATGCAGTGGATCGCCGACATCAACTATAACAGCGCGAGCCTGTCCATCCGGCCCGCCGAGGGCACCTACGGCGTGATTGGATTCACCTTCATGCAGGTCGACTACGGCGAACTCGAGGGCACCCGGCGCGCGAACAACGACCAGGGGTACGCGTCGACCGGCACCTTCAGCCCCGGGTCGTGGGCCATCGGCATCGGGTACGCCTACCCGGTGACGGACCGCATCTCGGTGGGCGCCAAGGTGAAATACGCCAAGCAGGACCTCGGGACGAGCGTCCAGTCCGTCGGCACCACGAAGTCCAACGAGCTCGGGACCGGGGCCTACGACTTCGGCATCCAGTACGACACCGACTACCGCGGGATCGAGGTCGCGATGAGCGTCCGGAATTTCTCGCCCGAGGTGCAGTACGAACAGCAGAGCTTTGAGCTGCCGATGGAGCTCTCGGTGGGTGTGTCCACCGACATCTTCGAGGCGACCGACTGGCTCGCCGACCCGAACGACCAGCACTCCTTTACCGTAATGGTGAGGGGCGTTACCCCTCGGGACTTCTCGGAGCGGATGCACTTCGGGGGCGAATACACCTTCATGGACATCTTCTCCCTCCGGTCCGGGTACACGCTCCCGGGCACAAACACCGAGGAAGGGGTGAACTTCGGGGCCGGGCTGCAGACGGACATCTCCGGCTTCGAACTCGGGGCCGACTACTCCTACACCACCTACGACGTGTTCGACGGTGTCAACCGCCTCGGGATCAACATTGGATTCTAGTGGTGTGTCGAGTTTGATTCGTCGAGTCATCAGCGACCTCAACATTCCAAAAGATCGGCACGTCATTTCGAGCAAGGCTTTCCGACCGCGTCGGAAGGCCAAGTCGAGAACTCTCCTTCGAAGCCGTCTTCTTCTCGGAGGCTCCTCTCCCGACAGCTGTCGGGACGGAGCGACCGGCCATAGGAATTTTGAGATCGCAGAGTCGACCCGTCATATGTTAGTTGACGCACCACTGGCCCTCGGCCCGACGGGACGGGGACACTGCTGTTCGTTGTGACGACTGCCGGCCAAGACCTATAGTGGACAGGGTCCACCGACTCACATTCACGGTTCTGGCGCTCTCCCTCCTTCTGGTGGGATGTGGCACGGGGGAGGACGTCGAGTCGGGTGAGGGCGGAAACGCGATGCCGCGCCGGGCGGTCGACCGGGAGACCGTGTCGATGCTCGTGCAGTCGCAGCGCGCCCTGCAGCGGGGCACCCTTCGGAAGGCCTTCGCCCTGGCCGACAGCGTGGTCCAGCGGGCGCCGCGGCTGGCCGACGGTCACTTTCAGCGTGGACGAGTGCTCACCGAGCTGAAGCGGTTCGACGAGGCGGACAAGGAGTACCAGAAGGTCCTGTCTCTGGACCCGCAGTACCAGGGGGCCTGGTTCAATCTGGGCAACAACGCGTACCGCCGGCAAAACTACGAGACGGCGCTGCGCTACTTCCGGAAGGAACAGGAGCGGCACCCGTCGGCCTCGACGCTCGTCGAAATGGGCAAGACCTACGGGGTGCGGGGCGCCCCCGACAGTGCCCGGCAGGCCTACGAACGGGCCCTCGCCCGGGACTCCACCTCCGCCGAGGCCCACGCCCGCCTCGGCCAGCTGTACGAGGAGGAGGGCGAGCTCGAGTCGGCCCTCGAGCACTCCCGCCGCGCCCTGCAACTCGACTCCACGAACGTGAACTACCGGTACATCGTGGGGTCTCAGCTCTTCCAGCTCGGTCGGTACGAGGCGGCGATTCCCCACCTCCGCGACGTGATCGCGGAGCGCCCCTGGCACCAGAGCGCCCACTACAACCTCGGGCAGGCCCTCGTGCGGACCGGGCGCCGGGACCGCGGAGAGACGTACATCGCCGAGTCCGACAGCCTCGAGAAGCAACAGCGCGAGATCGAGCGGCTGGAGTCCGTGGCCCAGGACGAGCCCGGGGCCCCGGACCGATGGACGAAGCTGGGCGACGCGTACCGCCGCGCCGGCCGCCTCGAAGACGCGCGGGAGGCGTACAGCATTGCGCTGTATCTGCGCCCGTCGAATCCGAGGCTTCGCGACCAGTTGGCCCAGCTCTCCGCCGACCTCGGCAACTACGAGGCCGCCGTCTCTCACTACCGGACCCTTCTCCGCCGGCGTCCCGACTTCAACGAGGCCTGGTTCAACCTCGGGGTCGTGTACGCCCGCAACGGGGAGACCGAAAAGGCCCGAAAGGTGTGGAAGAGGGTCCTCAAGCGGAACCCCGACCACCAGCGGGCGAAAGCCTACCTGGCGCGCCTCCCGGAGGAGGGCTCGTAGACGGCTTACGTCGCGCAGCCCGCGGGGCGACGTCGGGTCCACCTGCGTCCCCGAGCACTCGGTCTCGCATGCGGACGCTCGGGGGCATTCGCTCTGTTTACGGCACACGGCCCCCGTGCCTCCTCAGTCCCGCCCCACACCGAATCCTGGAGCAGGCGTTACGTCGTCCGTCGGCCTTCGGTCTCTTGTGGGGTGGGGACGAGGACGTGCGCGTCCCGACTGCTGTCGGGGCGGAGAGATGAAGCCAAGATCCGTTCACCCATCCACCCCGACAGGGGTCGGGACATGCTCTTCCAGACATCCATCCCCGAACGGAGCACGCGGAGTTCGTATCATCCGCCTCGCCCCGGGCCAACGCCCGTGCCGCTGTGGCTTCTCCTGCTGGTCGGCGGCGCTCTGCTGGCCGGCTGTGCCGATGCCCCCTCGACCTCCTCCCCGCCCTCCTCGCCCGTGTCGTTCGAGGACGTCACGGCGTCGTCCAACCTGGACGGCTTCCGGCATCAGACCGGGGCGTTCGGGGAGAAGTGGTTTCCGGAGACCATGGGAAGCGGAGGGGGCTTCATCGACTACAACAATGACGGGCGGCTCGACATCCTCCTCGTCGGGGGGGGCGTCTGGGCCGGGAGCGACACCGCCCTCGAACACGCGCTCTGGCTCTACCGCAACGACGGGGACGGGACGTTTACGCTCGTCACCGAGGAGGCGGGCCTGGCGGGCGTAGACGCGTACGGCTTCGGGGTGGCCGTGGCCGACTACAACAACGACGGCACCCCGGACTTTCTGCTCACGACCCTGAACCGAAACCTGCTCTTTCGCAACGACGGGGACGGGACCTTCACGGAGGTGGGGACCGAGGCGGGCCTCACAGATTCTCCCCGGTGGAGCAGTTCCGCCCTCTTCTTCGACGCCGACAACGACGGCCACCTCGACCTCTACGTCGGCAACTACGTGTCGTGGAGCCGGAAGACGGACCTGTTCTGCTCGGTCGACGGCGAGACGAAGGCGTACTGCACCCCCGAGGAGTACGAGGGCGCGGCGGGGCGCTTCTACCACAACGACGGCGACGGCACGTTTACGAACGAGACGGAGCGGGCCGGCTTCGGGGACGCCCCCGGAAAGGCCCTGGGCGTGACCCTGCTCGACTACAACCAGGACGGGTGGATGGACCTCTACGTGGCCAACGACATGGAGCGCAACCTGCTCTACGAGAACGACGGCGACGGGACCTTCACGGAACGCGGCCGGATTAGCGGAACGGCCTACAGCCAATCGGGGCGGGTGCGCGCCGGCATGGGAACCGACGCCGGCATCGTCGACAGCACCGGGCAGCCCACGATCTTCGTCGGCAACTTCTCCCGGGAGAAGATCAGCGTCTTTCGCCACCAGCGCGACGGGCTGTTCCGGGACCGGTCCGCGACCTCGGGGATCGGGCGGCCCGGCACGTTTACGCTGGGGTTCGGCCTCTTTCTGTTCGACGCCGAGCTGAACGGCACGCTCGACCTCTTCGTGGCCAACGGGCACGTCCAGCCGGACATCGAACGCATCGATCAGTCGATCCAGT
>Ga0207714_1002861_pt1 | contig 10134 bp, 11 predicted proteins | sample PonA232FremontCA_2_FD_187270 | JGI IMG/M metagenome (GOLD analysis project Ga0207714, IMG submission 187270) | Marine sediment microbial community from Fremont, CA, USA - Pond A23 Sediment 2 (SPAdes) | ecosystem: Environmental > Aquatic > Marine > Unclassified | place: USA: Fremont, California... | reverse complement strand
AAAACAGCGCAACACGCCCGGACTTTCTTTTCTCAATCTCCCAACCCTCTGGATGCCGGGGGGAGTCTGATCGTAGGCTACTGGCGCTCCAGCTCCGAGGATGTAGATGCCACTGCTGCGACGCTTGAGGGCGGCGAGCTGAACACCCAGCTTGTGATAGACGAGATCCGCAAGGTGGATGATGGAGCATTTGATGTCGACGTTGACGGAACCACAGTCAGCATCTCCGCATTGGACTTCACCGGCATTACGAGCCTAGAGGACATCGCGCAGGTGATTCATGATGCTCTCGCTTCGGAAAGCCCGTCTTCCAGCGCGGAGGCTTTGACTAGCTCGATCAAGATCACCTCGGATACCACTGGTTCAACCTCAAGCCTTACCTTTCTCACTGACCCTGATACCGGGACATTCATCGGCGACCTGCTGAACCTGACCGAGGGAAGCGGCGCAGAACTCACCCAGGGCACGGACTCTTCGACCCTCGACCCCGAAACTAAGGTTGAAGCCCTGGATGCTTTGAACGCCGAGGTGAAGTTTCGCGGGCTGGTGTTCATTCCCAAGGTATCAGATGACGAGGTAAACAGCCTTGCTTCTTGGGCACAGTCCAACCAGGTGCTGATTTACAATGTGTTTGATCAGGCAACCGGCACGGACTACTTCGCCCTCGATACGGAAAACAACCCGGCATGGAATGTCACACAGAGCGGATACGACAACTTCCGAATGCTCTACCGGAAGGATGGGGACCGGAAGTTTGCAACGGCCTATATGGCCCGCACGCACGTTGTTGATTTCGCCTTTGAGAATGTGGCGATGACCATCCACCTCAAGGTATTGCGCGGTATCACCCCCGAGTCGTTCACCCAGACCGAGATCAACGATGCTGAGACAGTGGGCCTCGATCTTTACGTGACTACCAAGCAGCGGCCCTGGGTCAAAACCAGCGGGGCCAATAACTTCACCGATAACCGCTACAACCTGATCGCCTTTATTGACTCCGTGGAAGTCGATCTGTTCAACTTTCTGGGATCGGCGGCGACCAAAATTCCCCAGACCACACCCGGGGTCAAAAGCATTGTGGATCGAGTGGAGAAGACGATCCGCCGCTACGTGCGCTCCGGCGTGTTCGCTCCCGGCGAGTGGCTCCGGCCTGATTACTTCGGACAACGAGAGGCGTTTTACCGAAGCATCCGGGAGAAGGGCTTCTATGTGCTGGCCGGGGATCTGGCCGACCAGAGCATGGAGGATCGGCAGGACCGCGTGTCTCCGCCCATTCAGGTCGCGGTCAAGAACGCGGGCGCGATTCACAAGGCGGACGTGATTGTCGTGTTTGATATTTAATAAGCGCAGGAGCATTCGATATGCCAAACATTAGAGTAAGCGCGGATGGGGCCACCCTGACGCTAAACGGACGGATCATTGATGATCTTGTCGAGGGAGATTCCATCGAGATGGCCCCGGCCAATCCCAACACCGCGCACGTGAACGGGGTTCGGCCAAACAGCGTTGCCATCACGAATCGCTCGGATCGGAACGTCCACGATCTGACAGTCCGGGTGCTGAAGTTCTCCGAGGATGATACGTTCCTCAATTCCATACGGAACCAGGAGTTTCCGGAGGTGATCGAGGGGTCCCTGAAGGAGAGCTTTGTCCGGGATGGCGCGGATGCTGAGGAGTCTTGGATTCTGGAACAGGGGAGCATCACTGACCAACCCACGGAAACAAAGAACACCCAGGATGGCAATGCTACGATGCAGTATGTGATCCGATTCCGCAATGCCGTAAGGGGGCTGTAATCTATGACTGACCAGCAGGATCCGCAGCAAGAGGCCCTTACACAGATCCAGCGCGTTTACGAGGACGGGAAGGCGGAGATTAACGGGCGCGAGTATGTGTTCCATCGCATGACTCACAAGGAGCGCCGTAAGGTCTTCGCCTTCTTCTCCAAGATCCAGGATGACATGAACAAGGGCTCCTTCTGGTGGCTGGAGTCCCCCGAGTTCGCGGATGTGGAGCAGGTCATCGAGCGCAATGTGTCATTCAACGGAGTGGCCCTGGCCAAGCTCGATAATCATTGGGACAACTATCCCGGTGACTATATCCTGTTCGTTACGACCGCCCTGGGGGTGATCAGCTACCCTTTCATGCCCGCCGCCCTTACAGGCTCACAGTAACCCCGCGCCGGGACGGGCGGCGGTTTGTCCAATATAGCAATGTGGATGAGGATGATATGGCCCTCATGCACTTGGCCCGGCGCGGATACGGCTCATTGCGGGAGATGCAGCAACTCGACACGCCGGAAGTGCTGGATCTGATCGAGTTCGAGAACATCCAGGCCGACATCGAGGACTTTTTAATGTGGGAGGCCCAGAATGGCAACCGTTAATGAGCTAGTAACCAAGTTTACCTTCCAGGGTTCCCCACAACCTCTCGAACAGTTTAACACCAATCTTTCCGGAGCAATCGGAATCCTGGGCGGGCTGACTGCCGCACTGGGCGTGGCCGCCGGGGCCATGCGAAAGTTTACCACCTCAGTCCTTTCCGGACTCCAGCCTTTAGTGGATCTGAAGCTGCAGACGCAAACCAGCGTTCAGTTCATGCGTGAATGGGGCTTTGTGGCCGGGCAGACCGGTTCCGATGCCCAAACCCTGCGCTCCTCCATCCAATCCCTGAATGACCAGATCGGGCAGGCGGCCCTGGAGGGCTCCGAGGACTTTGCCCGCCTCGGGATTTCCGTCCGGGATTCCAACGGCCAGATGAAGGATGCCCAGCAGATCCTGGTCGAGGTCCGCAAGCGATTCGCGGAGATGGATCTGTCACTCCAGGAGGCGCAAACCCTCGCTCAGTCCATTGGAATTGATCAATCCTTGGTCCGGATGCTGCGTCTCTCCGGTGAAGAGTTCCGCGCCATGACTGGGCGGGCGCGGGAATATGGAGAGATCACGGCGGAACATACCGAGACTACCCACAAATACAACAACGCGATCAAGGAGATGAAATTCGGCTTTGATACGATCAAAACCCTGATCGCCGTGGGGTTGGCCCCCATGATGCAGCATTTGAGCGATCTGATGGGGAGCTTGCTGATAAAGCATAAGGACTTGATTGTAGGCGGGGTGAAGTGGCTGGGCGAGTGGCTGGGCAACATCGCGGGGGCATTGAAGCGGCTCGCTCCAGTCATCGGAGTGGCCATTGGGCTGTTTGCGGCCTGGAAAGTCGTTACCTTGGGTCTTGGGGGCGCTCTACAATTTGCCCTTTCGCCGGTCACTCTGATTGTTGCCGGGATCGCGGGACTGCTGCTGATCATTGATGATCTGATAGTGGCCTTCCGAGGCGGTCAGTCCGTAATTGCCAGTTTTTTTAAGGAATTTCTGGGGGTAGATATACAGCCGATCCTCCAAGGGATCGTGGATGCTTTCTGGTCCATGATGGGAGCTTTGAAAAGTATCTGGGACAATGGGATCGGCTTCATCGCCAATGTCTTTCGTGGCCTGTTTGACCTTCTCACTGGTGATTTTTCCGGGCTGGTAGAAAACTTTGCCGCCGCTGGGCGAAACATTATTGCCGCCGCAAAGAGCATCGTGGGGGGCGTCTATGATGCCTTCAAGAGCATTCTTTCCGGGATCTGGGAGGGACTGCCGGACAATGCGAAAAAAGCCTTCCTGAAAATGAAAGAGAAGGTCATGGGGATTCTTAATACACTGCTTGAACCCATACGGACAGTAGGAAGCTGGATGGGCTTTGGTGGAGGCACAGGCCAACAGCCTCCGCAACAACAAAGGATAGGCGCTGGAGGCATGGTGAGCCAACAGACAAGACAGGATGCCCGCTCAGTTCAGCAAAACAATGAGATCAACATTCAAACCGATAATCCCGAACAAGCCGGGCGCTCTGTTGACCGGAACCTTCGTAGACAGATGCGTGACGCCAATCAGCACTTGCGCGGAGGCATAGGACCATGAGCCTTCAAAAACTTCTTCAGGGCCCCGGCCCCAAAGAGAAGGTTGAAACGCTGGGCGTTGCCGGTTTCAAGGCTGCGGTCATAACTCAACAGACCATCGAGCAGAACGCCCAGGCCCCTACGGCGTGGCTGGAGGATGGAAGCTATGCAAACGATCACATCATCCTCGATCCGGTGCAGTTTACTGTCGAGGGCAACGTGGGTGATGTGTATCTTCAGTCCTCTCCGACTATGGAGCGTTATCGGGAGATCAATTCGACCATTGGTCGGGCAACTACCTATCTCCCTGGACGCACACAGGCCCAAATCAGCCGCGTGGGGGCTCTTGCGGCCACGGCTCGGGATGCGCTCGTCGCGGCCCAGACAGCGGTCAATGTGGGCGAGAATGTAGCCAATCTGTTCGGCAATCAGGATGCTGCCAAGCCTCTCCGGGAAAAGTTCGTGGACACTCTGACTTCCCTCCGGGATAATCGGCAGCTTGTGCCCATCGAGTTCGAGAATCGAAAATATAAGAACATGGCGATAGTCGGACTTTCAATAACCCGAGATAATGAGCGCCGGGCCGTGGAGTTCGAGATCACATTCAAACAGATTCGGTTCGCGGAGACCACATTCACTGATCCCGCAGATGCTTTCCCCAATGCCTCTCCGGGGGCGGAGGGCAAGACCCAGGGGGGCCGGGACAAGGGAAAGCAATCTGGGCAGAAGAAGCCCACGAGTCTGCTGTCCAGTGTAGTGGGGTGGCCCTAATGCCTAGGAAGCTGGAAAATATCACAGCCGAACCGATACAGCGGCATGTCCTGGAGGCCGAGGGGATCACGGTCAATATAACTCTGAGATGGTATCCCCAAGTGGCTTCCTGGTTTGCGGACATCGAATACGGAGGCAAGCGGCGGCTCGGGGTTCGCCTGGTGGTCGGAGCCTTGCACATCACGTCGGCCAACATGCCGCTCGATATCGCTGTGCGCGACAACAGCGAGTTCGGACTTGATCCCATGCGCCGGGATGATTGGGGAAGCGGGAGATGTGAGCTTTTTGTATTGATGCCGGGCGAAATGGAGGAATACCGAGGTGTCCCTGTCCCGCTACAATCGTGATTACGAGCTGATCATCGAGGCTGAGAGCCGGGCTGTCACGTTCCGGCCTCCGCTTCGTGTGTCATTCTCCGCCAACAAAAGCATTGCGGGCGGATTGAATCGGCTGGATATCACGATCTATAATATGAAGGAGGATCACAGAAATGCCATCGCCAAAGATCCCGAGGACTCCATTTACATCCCGCTCAAGTTCAGCGCCGGATATGAGGGAAACATCGAGCCATTGTTTCGGGGCTCGATCCATGCGGCCACGAGCAGACGCGAAGGGGCGGACTTGATTACTGAGATAGAGTGCCTGGATGGCGGCTTCGATTATCAGTTCTCGGAGACTGATCGAGTCATCGCTTCCGGGGGCGACCAAGTGGGAGAGGTTTTGAAGGATATGCCGCATATAGAGCGCGGGGCGATCAATCCGCGCCCGCAACTGCCCCGCCCCAAGGTGATGGTGGGGCGCTCGCCGCGAATCATCGACAAGATGATCAAGGACAACGAGCGGTGGTTTATTGAGAATGGCAAGCTACACATTATTCGCGAGGATCAGGTCATTGGCCAGTTTGTTCCGCTCGTAAGCGCGGCGACTGGGCTCCTAGAGGCTCCCACGCGGGAGCAGCAGCGCGTCACTGTCAAGACGAGATTTAATCCGGCCGTTATCTCTGGCGGGCGGTTTGAGCTACGATCCGAGCTTGTGCCCTACATGAACGCAATCTATCGAGCGGAGACCATCGAGTTCGAGGGAGATTGGGAAGGTGATGCCTGGGATCAGACGATAACCGGTCTTCCGGTTACTGCCCCGGAGGTGATGAATGGCTGAAGAGCGGCTCATAGAGATTTTCCAGGGATTGATCCATGACGCCCTGGAAAACGTCCATACAGCGACAATCGGAAAAGTCGAGAAGGTCAACAGCGCGACTTTGGACCTTCGTCCCGTGATTAGCCGCAAGGTTCGCGGTAAAAAGCGCGATCTGCCCTTGCTCAAAGATGTGCCGGTGCTGACCCTCCAGGGTGGGAGCAGCTATTCTCAGCCCCCTATTGCAGTGGGGGATTATTTGCTTGTCTGTATCATGGAGCGATGCTTTGACCGCTGGTGGGATGGGCAGGACTTTCAGATTCCGCTGGAGGATCGGATGTTCGATTATTCAGACGCGGTTGCCCTCCCCGGCCTAAATCCCTTATCCTCAGCAATACAGATCCCGGATATCTGGACAGAGATCGGGGACCGATATCAAGAAGGTGATTGGGAGCTAGTTGGAGACTACAAGCAGACCGGCAAATACACTCAGGAAGGCGATCAATACCAGACCGGATACCGGGAGCAGGAAGGCGATCAAAAGATCATCGGGAATATCACGATCACAGTCAACGCTACAGTTCAGGGAACAATGGCTGCAAGTAATTATCAGGGTTTAGGCGGCGGGGGAATGTCCTCGGATGTGCAGATCCAAACCACCGAAAAAGTCATCGGTGACACGGATGTAGAGGGTGGGGGGGTCAGCCTTTTGAATCATACGCACACCGAGCATGATGGATACGAAACCAATCCGCCCAGCTAGGAGGGAAAAATGAAGGTGTCGGCGCTCACCCAGGATGGTGATTGGAGATTCGGGCGGAAAAGCTCGGATTATATCTCCCGCTCCCGCTGGGTGCGACAAAAATTACTGACGCGGCTCCGCAGCCATGAGCAGGATTGGTTTCTCGACATGGATCATGGCTTGCCCTGGCTGGAACTTTTGGGCCAGCGCGGAACCCGGGACCAACTTACCGCTGAGATCGAGGAAATCGTCCTGAACACCGATGGAGTGCAGCTAATCCATAAGCTGGAGGTGTCAGTCGAGGGCCGGGAATACCAAGCCCGGATCCGCTATCAGGATGTCTACGGCGAAATCAATGAGGTGCTTATTTAATGGCAAAGCCGGAAATCACCCGCGAAGGGGTGCAGATACAGACATACCAGGAAATATATGATGATCTCGCCCAGGGATTCCGGAATATCTACGGGTCGGATATCGACCTGGATCCCGAGAGCCCGGATGGTCAACGCCTGGGCATATATGCCGCCAAGCTATATGATTTGCAGACTCTCGCCCTTGAAATCGCGAGAAACTTTGACCCGGACTTTGCTCGGGGAACATGGCAGGAGAGCCTGCTGAAGCTGGCCGGGATCACAAGGCGGCCCCCGTTGCGGAGCCAAGTAGACGTGGAGGTCACAGCGGATTATCCACTCACTCTGCCCGAAGGTTATACAGTCGAGGATGATCTGGGGCAGAAATGGAAGCTGGATCAGGAGGTCAGCATTTCCGGCGGAACTTCCACGGTCACGCTTTTTTCCGAGGAGTTCGGCCCCATTGAGGCTGCGGCCAACACCGTGGAGGAACCGATCACTATCATTTTGGGGGTTAGCTCGGTAACCAACCCGAATCCGGCTCGTCCGGGCCGCGCCGAAGAGACGGAGCCTGAGACTCGGAGGCGGCGCAGGCAATCGGTACAGGCTCCGGCCTATTCGACAGCCGGGTCCCTTTTTGCTCGCCTGGCGGATATAACCGGAGTTACTGACTTGCAGGTCTATGAAAACGAGGCCGACTCTACGGACAGCCGGGGAGTGCCCGCGCATGGGCTTTGGTGCATCGTTCTGGGCGGTGATGTGGCCGACATAGTGGAGACTATAATCAAGAACAAGACTGCCGGGACTGCATTGAAAGGGAGCATCACTGGCCAATACAAGGAAGAGAGGACATATCCGGATGGATCCTCGTTTTATTTGACCCGAGAGGCTAGGTTTGACCGGCCCACAGAAACCAATCTGGAAGTCTCCCTGGATGCAACGCGCAAAGATTCCGATGTGCCCGTGGACACCGAAAAAATAAAGGAGAACCTTGCCGCCGAGACGTTCCGAATTGCGGAAAACATGATCGTGACTCAGCTATATTCGGCGGTCTACAAGCACAATGGCGAGTTCTATGCAACCAATCTTCAGGTCCGGAGAGTTGGCGGGAGCTATACCTCTGATTGGCTCCAGGCCGATGCCGACGAAAAGTTTTTAATCGACTCCTCTGATGTGACAGTCAATGAGATCATCCCATGACGACCGAGTTCATACAGCAATACCTTGATCTCCTGATTTTTCAATATCAGGGCCAGCCCCGCGCAGAGGCCGAGATCAACTTCATGGGCTCCCAGGGGGAGGCTATCTTTGAGCTTCTGCAGGGTTATCGAAAGGGGTTTGATCTCGATTCGGCTATCGGCCATCAACTTGACGTGGTCGGGCGCATAGTTGGATTTGAGCGCATTGTCCCCTATACAGTTTCCAAGATCCGTTTTGGTTTTGCTGAAAATGATTATGCCCGTGGATTCGCGAGCAAGTTTAACGAGGATCGTCTATCCGCTCCTTTTCTGAGCCGGTTCGAGCCTACTCTTACAAGCTACGAGTTGGACGATGAGTCCTATCGCATATTCCTGCGGATGAAAATCGCCAAGAACGTGGGAATGGCGTATCTGACTACTAATGATGGGATATCATTACAGGATGCAGCGGAAATTGCATTCGGACTGGGAGCCCATGCTATAGACAGAGAAGATATGACGGTTCACTTTTGGATTCCTTATCGGATAGGAGAGCAAAGAGCCAGGATAGCAGTTAAGGAGCGCCTTTTTCCTCTGCCCCAGGGAGTCGCTCTGCGATATGTTTTTTTTGGAACAGCGGGACAAAGTTTTGGGTTTAAAGCAAACGAGAATGCTTTAGGATTCGCGAGTAAATTTGACTTTGAATACGAGGGCGGATATTTTGCTCGCAAATTGATAATCTAAGGAGCTTTTATGACTAAGATTACTAGATACACAGGCCCTCTCCCGGCTTTTGCGCAGGCTAATGATACCGATGAAAGGACTATATTTGGTTCAGAGACGAAATCCGATGTCCTGGATGACAATATAAACTCTAACTTTTTGCGCGGATGGGGCATAGTCGGCCCCAACGAATTTCCCACGCTCCAGGACTTTAACGCCGTCAGCTTCACTTTGGGGCGTGTCCTGGCCTATCTACACCAGATGGGCGTGGCCGAGTGGGATTCTACGCAAGACTACTATGCCAGCTCTGTTGTAGTCAGAAATGGTGAGATATATAGATCCAAATCTGGGACTGATGAATCGCCTAACACCGGAAACGACCCCGCAACCGATACCACAAACTGGCGACAAGTATTGACCTATGACGATCCCGGGACAGCCGATGATGAAGTTCCGACAAATGCAGATCGGGATGGAAGGGACAATACATTTACTGGTAGCAATGAGTTCACCAACCCTTTGACTGTTGCTTCGCCCACGACAAGTACACATGCTGCTCAACTTGCCACGGTGGAGTCGATAACCAAAACGATTACGGCATCTGGCCCTGCCCATTATGAGCGCAGCATCCCCTGGAAGCTCAAAGGAAATGGGTCTTCAACCGTAGCCAATAGATATATACTCGTTTCTCCTGACTATCTGGCTGTTAATATTAACAGAAATGGATACGTGCTGGAGTCTTCGGTCGAGATAGACTTGTCCGACTCATCTAGCTGGGACGACACCTCCACAACTGATTGGACTGCTGCGGTTAACAGAGAAGGGAAGGACTTTTATATCTACGTCTGCGAACCAAATAGCGGCACAGTTCCAGACTTTATCCTTTCTCCGAATAGTACGATCCCTGACTCCATGCCTTCCGGGGATACACCCACTGAAGACAATACGCGCAAGATTGGCGGATTTCATTGCCTATGTGCCGATGTCGGCACAAACGTAGCGAATCCGGCTGACGACCCCCCGTTGGATGAGCTTAATCGAGCATTCGTTTCTCACGACATCACCGGGAATACGCACTGGATGACCGGATTCGTTGCAGGCGACATCTTGCCGTTCAGCATTTGGGATCTTCTTCACCGTCCGGCTGATTGGTCACCGGAAGGGTTGTTTTTCGATGCGTTGTCCAAGAGGTGGCTATTCATTTATCTGGCGAGCTGGGACGGTCAGCAGATGGTCAGTGCGTATGGCGCAACCATCGCCGACGGTGACTCCAACCCAGCATTTCATTGGTACAAT
>Ga0207714_1002859_pt1 | contig 10145 bp, 7 predicted proteins | sample PonA232FremontCA_2_FD_187270 | JGI IMG/M metagenome (GOLD analysis project Ga0207714, IMG submission 187270) | Marine sediment microbial community from Fremont, CA, USA - Pond A23 Sediment 2 (SPAdes) | ecosystem: Environmental > Aquatic > Marine > Unclassified | place: USA: Fremont, California... | reverse complement strand
CTTCCTTATGTCTCTCTGTATAGTCGGTGGAGCGAATTATCTGCAATTCTTCCTGAGGCGTATAAACGTTCTTATGACCCTTTGGCGAAGTCCATTCAAATCCATTTAATACAACAAATTTTCCAGGTTTATTCAATTTATTCGCCATTTCCTTTATCTTGTTCCATTCAGGAACAGTTAAATACTCCGCATGAGCCGAAATTGCGGTAAAATCTAAAAGGGCAAATTCTTTCCCGTGCGAAAAGTAGTTAGAGAGCTTCCCCACCCCATCATCCACACCGCAGTGTCCATGAATATCCCCCCAAAACAGGTCATAAGAATCTAACATTTCCCTGTTTACTGACGGATTGGAAAAACCCTGAAAGTCATTCTCTCGACTTTTAAAGTAGGGGAGTGAAAGTTCTCCTATATCAGTCACGAAATTTTTAGTAAGCGATTCATCTAATGAAAAGTGTTCCTTCTTAAAATTAGTATTACACACTGGGTTACGCAGTTCATCAGTTGTCAAAAAACCCTTGGGCTTTAATTTTTCTAAGTTTGAATGGGTCGAGGGTGAAAATACAAAATCTCTTGAGTGTTTTTTGGGCACAACAGTTAGAGAATGAGAATCAGAAGTTTTAAGTGGCAGAAAATTGTCTTGCCCCATAGGATCAACTAGCAAACGCATGGGGACAGTTGGGGTATACCAACGAATCTTGTCAACTTCCTTGTATTTATAAGGAAAAGATTGAGACACCTTGACCTGGTTATTCGTATCCCCCAACCTAAAGATAACCTTTGAATCTGGTTGCAATGAACTCAAAGGCTTTATATGGACAAGATACTCTCTAGTCCTAAATGAATACTCCCAAAAAGGCAACAATTGGTACTCAAACTCTGAAGAGTCGGAGTGAGTAGAAAACGGGGTAGCTGGCTCTGGGCCACCCCATGGGCCACCTCCCCTAAGCATTTGAAAATTATCGGTTGACTCAAGCCCTTCCCAGTAGGGGATAGGAAAAATACCCCAAGGTATTCCTATTACAAACCCTCCATTCTCACTTATTCCTTGTTGAGGTACCTTGTACTCAAGCTGGAAAATTGATTCTCCCATGACATTAATTTCATTTGGGCCCAAACTGGAATGCCCCAGTTTACTTCTTTTAAAACCAAAAAATCTTTTTTCAAACTGCTTAACGGACTCTGGAGGGGGAATGGTTTCGTCGTTTGTGAGATATAAAGCAGATATAGGAGAGCTTGATTTTAAGTTTACAATATGGGTATTAGTAGCAGTAGAGGAAAAGTTATATTGACCAAAATAGATCCAGTTTTTACTAGGATAGTTGGATATATCTAGATTATTCTGGGTCAACTCACCATCAATGAAGCATTTTGGGAGACTTCTTTGACTTGCATCATTATTTTGACTTCTACCCCATAAATGAAACGGTCTAGACAAATTCCTGTGTTCCACTGATAAAACTGTTCCGGTTTCGTATCTTTTCTCACGTTTCTTATCAAATTCTAAATATCTTTTGGGATAGAATATTTGTTCGGTTCCGGTGTAAGTAGAACTCCTGCCGAAATTCTTTTTACGTATAGGTATCATCAAGCCACCTCCGGGTTAAGCATTTTAACCAGTCCAAACAACACCTAACTCCTTACGCCACTTGATAGCCTTAGCATGTGAAGTGATTTTGAAGTTTCCAAAACTACATCTGAAAAATTATTGATTCCTTCAGAAAAATAATGGGGTTGCTCCAAACCTCATCGTTTTACGAGAGCGGTGGTTTCCATTATAAACTGGCAGTTATGTTCTTGTTATATGCATGGGTAACTCAAGATAGACTATATGATAGTAACCCCTTAGTCCAATCTAAAAGTACTACTTGTACTGTTCCTATAATATAATTATTTTTGCGTTTTTTTTCAGTCTCCAAATATTATAAGATTAAGATCAATATTCTAATTTCTCGGTTAAAAATTCCAGGATCGGTTCTGGTTCGTTATATGAACGATAAAAATACCTGTCATAACCTTTTGGGTCTGGAAAACCTTCCCAAAATTTACTATCAGTAGGAAATTCTGATTCGCCATGATTTTTAAGCCATCTTATTATCGCCGGATCGGCTCCCCTTCGTTCTAATTCATCTATTCCCTCAGAATGTAAACTCTTTACAACGTTTTTATATGAATTAGAAACGTCTTCTAACGACCCCTCACGTCTTAAACTACAGTTTTCAGGTTTTGCCGTAAACTCTAAATACCAGTTGTCTTTATATAAAACAAAAAGGGTTTTGCCTTCTTTAGCCCACTCTTCTGAGACGCTACTACCGGAGAGGGCTAACTTACGAGGGTGTGTTCTTTTTTCGAGATTTTCGAGAAGATCATGAGAGGATCTCTTATCGGGAACATTTATATCCGCAAGATTAGCAAGGGTGGTAAATATATCCTGCGGTTGAGCGATCATATCAATCCTTTGATTTCCATAGCCAGGAACATACAGCATCAAAGGAGTATGAATTTCCTGTTCCTTTTCTGGGTCCGACCCTTTCCCGAACATTCTCTCTTCTGCTAATCTAGTTCCATGATCCGAAGTTAATAAGATTGCGGTATTTTCACGCAGATCATTTTCTTTGATAGCATCCCACAAAACTCCGAACCATTTATCCATCCAGCTAACTTTGCCCGCATACAGTGACCTTATTCGTTCAACCGCCTCCTCGGGTATGTCTTCTACTTTGCTGACAGCAAATGCTCTTGGATCCACTCTCCCGTCATAACTTTCATTATCAACATACATTTTTGCGAACTTCGGGGGTATGTCCCAAGGTTCGTGGGGGTCAAAACAATCCACCCAGAGAAAGAAGTCACGTTTCTGAGAGTTCCTGTGGACCCACTTTGAAGCAGCTGAAAATAATTTTGCCGTGTTCCAGTCTTCATGCCTTTCCCTTCTCATGTTGGCACGGGCATAAGTTGGTATCACTCGCTGAAAACCAGAATCAACTAGATCCTGGTCTACGAAATCAAAAGTAGGATCTAACTTCCAATTATTAGGAAAGTCCGAAAGGGGTTCGACCCAAGGCCTGTCAACTTCTGCACCCCTAATAAAGGTCCAGGCATGGAATGGCCAATCAAAATTGTGTCCTCCATTTACTAGGTGGGGGGTATCATGAATAAGTTGTGTAGAGTAGCCAGATCTAGCGAATATCTCTGGCAAGGTCTCTACGTCGAATCGTAGAGGGCTCCAGGAATTAAAGGGGGATCCATATTCGCCAGTAATTACATCAGTTCTATGGGGTATTGTAGGGTAACTGGAGGCAAAGTGATTATCAAAAAGAATGGACTCACTTGCAAAATCATCGATATTAGGGGTATTTATCACTCCATTATTATTTGCTCCAATATAATCATAACGCAATGTATCCACAGTGATAACAATAATATTCACGGTAAAACCTCCCGATTGTATTAAGTAAGAAATATTTACACGACTTGGATAATCCCAACTTATCGCTACAGTTATTATTTTAACAGCCTTACCTTAGAGTCAGTTCTGTCAAAAACCGTATATACTACTCATCAATACGTAATCAATACGAGTCGAGCATATAAAGACATTAATTACAAAACGTCTTTCCCTTAAATACTTTCTTTACACAGTAAATTTTATCAGCTAGCTCTAATCTAAAACAGTTAAAAGCTAATCTCCAGGTGTTATATAGAGGGAAATACCAATCCTGAAATACTTGTATTTACACTCAATGTTATTGGCAAGTAATTATTGCAGAAGATTGTCTAATTGTAGTTCCCAAAAATTTACTATTTCCATAGAGAATAAAGAAAGAATATATAAAAATTACTATGCCTCCTATGCACTATACGGATCAAGGGCATCTCTCAATCCATCACCGACAAAATTGATAGATAATATAACGATAAAAATTAGAAAACCCGGTATTAAATTCCATGGCTGGGAAGTCATTACCAAGAGATTTTGCGCGTAGCTTAACATCTTGCCCCAGCTTACCATAGGAGGACGTATGCCAAAACCCAAAAAGCTAAGCCCTGCTTCAGCGAGTATTGCATGTGCGGTAGTCAAAGTAAAATTTACGATCAAAAGTGTGATAGTCCTTGGAAAAATATGTTTAAATATTTTCCTAACTTCAGAAGCTCCGTAAGAATGCGCAGCTATGACATAGTCAGTCTCCTTCAATGAAAGAGTTAAACCCCTTATCTGCCTAGAAGTATCAGCCCAAGTAACAATAGAAATAACAATGGCAACTCCGAAAAGTAGGTATATTGGTGGTAGATCCGGGGGTAAGAAAGCAGATAGCGTTAAAGCTAACGGTATATTTGGGATTATGGAGAAAAATTCAACAATCCTTTGAACTACTGCATCAAGTGCACCACCTACGTAACCTGAAATCAACCCTACAGTCGCACCAAATCCTATAGCAATAAGTGCAGCCAAAGCACCTATTGCTAAAGAGACTCTCGCGCCATATATAGACCGACTGAAAATATCTCTTCCTATTGGGTCACCACCAAAAAAGAATACGGGTTGCGGGGGGTCACCAAACCCGAAAAGGTGGATGTCTAAATGCCAGAAAAGAAATTTATAAGATTGGCCTTTAACGAAAAACCTCAAAAAATGCTTTTGGGATTTGTCGACTTTCCAGGTAGTTTTTCCTGTTTCAAAACTAAAACTTTTAGTTTTCTCGTACACAAAAGGTCTTATATGGAAATTACCATTTTTGTCGATAAACCGAAGACTTTGAGGGGGGTGATCCCCTTTTTTAGGAAATTGTTGATTATTTCCAAAAGGGGCAATAAATGGTGCAAAAATGGCTACTATGACAAACCCTATTAGAATTAAGGAACCCATTAAAGATAATTTATTATTTTTTAAAACATTCCACATTGAAAACTCCTGTAGCTGTTTATTAACTTAAATTCTCAATAATATTTTATCCGAGGGTCTACTATAGCCAAAAGCATATCAGCGAAAAAATTGCCAATAATTACTAGAAACAACATTATTAACAGGTAAGCTGAGGCGAGAAGTGTATCTTGAGATTTAAGGGCTTCAATAAAAGTAGGCCCAATCACAGGGACACTGAGCACCACTGCAACTAAAACCACACTATTAAATAACCTCGACAATTGCATACCAGCTTTGCTAATCAGAGGATTTATTGCTACACGTACACCGTGTTTCCACACTTCGATCTCGGATAAACCTTTGGCTCGGGCAGTGCGAATATAGTCTTTGTTTATTTCTTCCAGTAAGTTGTTCCGCATGATGCGCATAACACTTGCAATTTTCGCAGTGCCAACAGCTAGCACAGGCATCCAAATGTGTTTTAACAAGTCAATAAATTTCGCCCAATTCCACGGGGCAGTTTTAAATTCCGAGGAAAATAGCCCCCCAGTAATATTAGACCCGCTGATAACAAGAATGTAGATCATCAGCATCGCTAGAAAAAAATTAGGTATGGAAATTCCCAAAAAACCTAAAGTCGTAAAAAGGTGGTCACCAAAAGAGTATTGATGGGTCGCTGAATATATACCAATTACAATTCCGACTGACCAAGCAAAAGTCAATATAAGAATCCCAAGAATGATGGTCCACCCAACTTCGGATAAAATTATCTCACTAACCGGTCGCTTATAGATATTTGAACGACCAAAATTCCCTCGCAAAACGTCGGAAAACCAATCCCAATATTGCAAAATAAAATGTTTGTTGAGCCCATAACGTTTCTTCAGCCTTTCAACCAATTCTCCATACTGCCCCCCACCGTGTTTTGACATTTCGGCTGCCTCTCGTGTAGCAATACTTCCGGGAGGCATTTTAATAAGACCGAAAATCAAAAAACTACTCAAAACCACCATTAAAATGGTTATTCCCAACCTTCTTAAGAAAAAGGCAAACATTTTTTAACCTCTTATTAGTTCGAAGACTGGGTTAAATATTTTATTGAAAGGAGCTTGATACACTATTTCTAACCTCCTATCTCATAATTCTACAGATCTTATACTATATAAGTTAACTAGATTTGAAAAACTGAGTAGGGAAGAGTATCCTCTTCCCTACTCAATATAACTCACCTAAACCTAATCTTCATCTAACGTTATTTATTGTCTCGCCGTTCCAAGTCTTTAAAGTAGAATTGCCACGGTCTTAATCCCCTTATATGCCTTGTTGCCTCTGTAACTAGTGGTTTGTCCAGTGGTACATTTCCTAACTGCTTACTAGCCGTCATGAGTTGAAGTTCGTTAGTAGTAGTAATTCCCCAAATAGCCTCAGGATAAAGCTTCATAAGCTCTTTACCGCACTTTATCCTTTTATCTCTTTCCAACATCCCTGCACACCTGTGAAATTTTTCGTTGATTTCTTTAACGCTTGAGACCGGCTCAACACCTTCCTCCCCATCTGTCTGATACCAGCGAGCATAAAGCGTACCAGGATTTGACCAAATCTTTTCTAAAGACCAGGCCAAAGGCAATCTTAGCGGGGTTATCGCCCCACCAGTATGTGCATTAAGGTAAGCGTCGTAGTTATTTGCAGTAACTTTTTTCTCCTTCAAGTTTACAGTTAGCGGGTTTAGAACTACATCAATCCCGATTCCCTGCCACATCCTTGAAATCATTTGAGCTTCTTCTGAACCAGCTCCCATTTTTTTTGACTGATAGATTATTTCAATAGAAACATCCTCGCCTTTGTATTCTAACAAGTCATCACCATCGGTATCCTCCAACCCCAAATCGGAGAGAAGTTTTTGGGCTCGTTTAGGGTCGTATTCAGTATGCATTTTCGCCCACTTTTCACCTGCGAAATAAGGGGATTCTCTTAGTACATACCTGGACCAAGGCTCCGCCTGACCAAAGTAGAACTGCTCACTAAAACCTTCGCGGTCAATTGCTATAGATAAAGCGATTCTGAAATCCTTTTTATTAAACAGTTCCCTAAGAGTTTCATCAGGGGTAGTCCAATTGAGGTTGATACCTGTACCTAACATCCCCGTTGTTAAGACCACAGTATTATAATTACCTTTACCTTCTCTCTGCCGGAAGTAATCATATTGACCCATCGAAATCGCTTCATATTGGATATCTATACTACCTGCTACAATAGCAGGCGGTATAGCATCCTCACCACCTTTCCAAATAAACTTTACTCTGTCAATATAAGGTAACTGATTACCTTCAGTATCAATTTTCCAGAAATAGGGATTTCTCTCCAATACGAGTTCTTTGGACTTACTGTACCCAACAACTTTCCAAGGTGCCAAAGTAGGGTACTCAACCATTGACTTCGTGATTGTGCTGGCACGCCCCGCCCAATGCTCGTACAAATCGTCCTTAGTCATATCTTCGTTGTATTTGGGGTCAAAATCTTTGAGGTAGTGTTCAGGTATTGCTGCTATGTAGCCTGCCGATGCAGTAAATTCAAAAGGGTGGGCACTCTTTAAAGGAATTTCTACGGTATAATCATCCACCTTTTCTATCCCATCAGGCTTCACTTTATTTTCCCAACTCGCTTTCCCGCAGCCTATCCCTTCTCTATTCTTGAGCTTAAGAGAATAAATTATATCGTCAACTGTAAATGACTCTCCGTCCGACCACTTGACACCTTTTCTAATATGCAGTCGGACTGTTCTGCCTTCATCTAAATATTCCCATTCGGTGACCAGATTTGGCTCTACTTCCCCTTGCCGGTTAATGAACAAGTATTTTTCTTGCCAAGCGCCTATCTGTTTGAGCGTAAACCAATAGTCTTCGGCTCCCATAAAGCTGGTACGTAAAGTACCCCCAAATTTACCGACTTCTCCTTCTGGTTCTACAACTTTTGGATTATCTGGCAACCTTTTTGTAACTGGAGGAAGGTCTCCTGACTCCACAAGTTTTTTCAACTCAGGGGCTTGTTTATATTCCTGGGCTCTTATACCAGTAGAAGCAACTCCCAGAACTAAGATAAATGAAACCAACAAAACTAAGCTTACTCTTAATTGGCTAGTTTTCATATCTTACCTCCTTATATTTAAAAAATTAGTATTATAAAATAGAAATACTATGTTGCTGCCCCGCCTATATTAGATTTCCTCTTACCACCTCCATTTCCCGTTAAATTTGTTTGTACAGATATTTATTCAAGTTAGCCTAGTATTTATTCGATTCCCACTTAACCTTAAAAGTCCCATTTAAAAAAAATTTTTGATATTTGATATATCTATTTGAGAACATTGTAACAAGGAGATTAAACCATTTCAAGGCAACGAGGCAAATTAACTTTTTCCCCTCACGTATTTTTTACGCACCTACTGAACTTACTGCTAAAACTAGAGGTAAAATACCCCATTTTCCCACATAGAATCTAATCTGAATTAAGACAGGTAATTACGCAATAACCTTAGACCACCCCCCTACTTTAAGCTTGAGAGGATTAAGCACTCTTTCCGGTATAATCACTCCCATAAATAAGGAGTGATCAAAAGTGGCTAAAAACAGCACTCACCAAAGTTCAAGTTTAAAGAGTCACGGAGGCAATTCAGGACAATGCATTAATTTCAGCATTCATGTCCGTAAATCCCGTTTTCGATAAACACCACTTTTCCCTCCGCGTTCAGTTTGGACGACCTCCAGCACCTACTTGGCACTAAGAGCTTGGCATAAGATCTTGACCGCGGATCAAGTACCAAGTAGGTGCTGGAGACCTCCTGAATTTACCTAACATAAATACGGGAGTTTAACTGAACGATGGGCAAACGAAGATCTTTTTACGCCGATCCAGCACTCAATTCGGAACTGGTGTTGTGTTCGGTCTAGTACAGACAATCAGGGCGAATTGAGTGCTGGACCAGTCAGTTCTACGACTGGAAGGAAAAGGCAATGCTTGGTGCCAAAGAAGGATTAAAGCCTAAAAGGAACGGCAAGTCCAAAGAACTGAAACGAAAGGACGAGAAGCTCAACCAGGTCAAGGAGATTGTAGCCGACCTCAAGGTCGAAAACGAGTTACTTAAAAAAACGACGTCTAGGACTTTCCGGTGATCTAAGCGGTGAACGCTTTGATAAAGAGACCAAACGGGAGTTAATCGATATGATCGATAATTCCAAATTGTCGGTAAAGGATACACGTGAATTGTTGAAGTTATCGCCCCGGAGGTACTACCGCTGGAAAGGCAGATACGAGGAAAACGATATCTCCGGTCTGGAGGACCAAGATCCCGGACCAAGCTTACCGTACAACAAGATCCTGCCGGTGGAAAGAGAAGCAATACTGAAAGCGGCCGACAAGTACACTGACTTAAAACACAGAAAGCTGGTACCTAATTAGCAGAGGAGTACTCGGTAAGCGTCAGCGCCTCTACGGTATACAGGGTGCTAAAAGAAGATAACCAGATATCAAGTAAATATGACTCGGCAGAAGATGATAATTCCCGGGGTGATTACGATTATACTCTCGAAGAACCAAATGAATTATGGCAGATCGATATCTCCTACATACCGAAAAAGAGCCACGATTTCCGGTACTTGATCTCTGCCCTGGACGATTATTCCCGGAAGATAATGAACCACATACTTCCACCGACTATGGGGGGCAGGGACTTAGTAGATGTAATCGACGAGGGAATCCCGGACTACGAGTTAGCCGAAGATCCGCACAAATTCTTGACCGACATCGGAACCCAGATGACCTCGACACGATTTAAAGAGTACGTAAAAAGCTTAGATACCGATCATCTCCGGACGGCCTACAATCACCCGGAGACGTACGGTTTGATCGAACGATACCACAGAACGGTAAAAGACAAAGATGTATTTCCAAAAAGCTACGATGATCCATTTGCCACAAAGGAGGTAATCAAAGAGTTTATCCACTTCTACAACTACGAGAGACCACACAAGGCATTAGGTCAGGTTACGCTGCAGCAGAAATACGAAGGAGTTGCCGAGAAAATCAAAAAACTACAAGAGGGGTTAAAAAAGCGTTCGCTTGAAAGACGAAAAAAGCTCAATAAACTAAGAGAGGTCGTTAAACCGTGAAGTCTGCTATGGTAAAGAAAATGTAAAAAAAGGGAACACCCCTCAAACTTAGGTAGTTGGACTACCAATTTATGAGGAGTGATCCCTATGAAGTCAGGTAAGTATAACTCAACGAACGT
>Ga0207714_1002858_pt1 | contig 10149 bp, 6 predicted proteins | sample PonA232FremontCA_2_FD_187270 | JGI IMG/M metagenome (GOLD analysis project Ga0207714, IMG submission 187270) | Marine sediment microbial community from Fremont, CA, USA - Pond A23 Sediment 2 (SPAdes) | ecosystem: Environmental > Aquatic > Marine > Unclassified | place: USA: Fremont, California... | reverse complement strand
TTCCGGGACATGGCGTTTTCGACTCCTGTGGTGTTGGGGTGAATTCGGAAAAAAAGGACTGTTACGGCTTCCCTTTTCGTGCGCGGACCAGGCCGGGGAAGCGGCTTCTGTCCCGCTCAGCGGCGCTGGAGAATGATGTTTTTTTAGCTTGATTTTCGTGGTAAAGCGCGATCCAGCCCATGTCAACATTCAAGCGGACCGGCATCGGGGAAACAGGGTCGATTTTCCGCGCGTACGCGGGTTGGCGGTCCTGACCCTTTGTTTCGGGGGAGATTGGGCCTGGTGGTTTTTTTCCAGGGACTGCCGAGGGGGTGTCGGAGGAAGGAGGGGACGGATCAGCCCCCGTGGGGAAAGGCGCGCCGGAGCAGATGGTGGGCCAGTCCTCCCAGATCCTTGGGGGTGTATCCCAAAACGTCCCGCCACACCTCGTCGGATTCCATGCATAGATAGATCTGCTCCCTAATGCCCCGGCTTCGCAGTCTTTCGGCGATCCGCCGTAATTGCCGTGTTCTGAGCGGGCGTAGGAGCCTGAGCTTGCCGTCCAATCCGGTGACAAACTCCTGCTGAAGGAAATCGCGGCGCTGTTCGCAGCTTGTGAGCTGTCGGGCAAGCTCGGGCATGCAGCGGAAGGAACCCAGGCTGAGATAGGCGATGTCCCTGGGCCGGAGATAGTCGCGGATCATGTCCACTGCGGTGTCGTATCCCTCTTCCCATCCGGGATAGCAGAGCACGGGATCGAAGTGGAGGCATACCCGGAATCCGCTCTCCGCGCACTCCCGGGCTGCGGCGAGGCGTTCCTGAAGGCCGGCGGCGCCCTTCTCCTCCCGTGCCACCACCTCGGGGGCGTTCAGGCTCCAGGCGGGCAGGACCCGCTCCGGGAAGCGCACTTCTGTCATCCAGGACAGGTCCGTTGTCTTGGTCTTGAGCTCCAGGCAGCAATTGTCGTAATTGGTCAGGAAGGCGATAAGGTCCCGGCTGTATCCGGTGAGAGGCTCCAGGGCCAGGGAGTCGGTGAATTCCCCGGTTCCCACCCGGAAGAGCCGGTCCGGTCTGCCGCCGATCTCCCGGTCCAGCTCCTGCCAGAGATCCTCCTGGTTGGCCCAGACCTTGAGCACGTTGTCCTGGAAATAGGCCCGCAGGATGCAGTAGGTGCAGGACAGGGGGCAGTTCTCGCCGATGTGCACGATGCGATAGCCGCAGCAGCGATATTTGCTCGTGCCGGGGCAAAAGCGCAGGAACCGGCCCAGATAGCGCTTGAGGTAGAGGACGTTTTGGTCCTGTCCGGACAGGGGGAAGGGCTGACCCGGTCCGCGGACGTGCCACTCTGCTTCCGGGAGCCCGGCACGGACCCTTGTGGCCACAGGGGTGTCCAATACTTCCTCGTCCGCGACAACATGGCGGATATGGCGGGTCGGGTGTTCCATTCCCATGTCCAAAGTAAAGTCATTCGCGTCTATTCGCGCAATTCGCGGGCAACATCTTTCCCTTCTTTCCGTGTCATTCCGTGTCCTTATCGTGGCTCTCTTCTTCGGCCGCGCCGCCGAGCCGGTTCCTCTGCCACTGCCGGATCCGCTCCAGAATCCCTTCCCGGTGCAGGCGCTCCAGCTCACGGGCAGCATGCTCCAGGTCCTGTCCGGGGCCAATGGAGGTGGAAAGGTGGATCCGGTCGCTCTCGAAGGCGGCCTCGGGCGCAATCCGCCACGGTCCGGCCCGGCTCGCATCGCGGACCATGGCGCTGAACTCCGCCTCCAGCTCGGTGAGGCGGGGGTAGCGCGTCTCCCGGGCCAGCTGCGCCAGACGCCGGATGCGGTCCTTGGGGGAGAGATCGCTCTCCAGGATTTGGTCCAGCCCGGCAGAGCTAAGGAGCTCGGCCAGGGAAGATCGCTCCCGCGAGGCGGCCTCCTCCAGCCAGCCCAAAAAATGCAGGGCGTTGTTTCTGGACCAGCGAAGATTTTGGAAAAAGGGCCAAAGAGCCTTTGCGTCCTCGTTGTTCAGGCGAGTCAGGGCCTGCGCGGCCTGGAGGGGGAGATGCCCGGCCCTAAGGAGCTCATCCCACTGTGGATCCAGCCGCAGCCAGGTCCGTACGAGATCCGGCATCCGTTTGCCGCCCTCTGTGGCTGACAGCTCGCTCAGCACGGAATCCAGACCCTGTGCGTCCAGATGGCGGGCAAAATAGCGCCCCGCCCGGACCAGATCCGCCGCATCCAATTGGCGCTGCCGGTTGGATTCGGCGTAGATGCGGCCCCTGGCCACAGGGTCCGGGCTGCCCGGAGCCAGGGCCAGGAGATCAAGGCCGAGCTCGCGGCAGGCAAGCAGGCGCTTGTACCCGGCCAAGAGCGCCGGAGGGCCCTCGTCCTCGGACACAAGCACGGGCTCCAGCTGCCCCAGCTCGCGGATGCTCTGCAGGAATTCCTCTTCCGGCGCCTCGGCCCAGAAGAGCCAGTCCCCGCTGGAATCCACAGCAAAGGGCGATATGGTGAAAAGCCGTTGGGATGCGGCCACGGCGAATCCTCCCTGGGTACATTTTCTCGGTCTTGCGGGCCATGGGCGCGGTGCGCCGCGAAGATCCCTGGTCAGTATGTCGCACAAGGCGGCATTCCCTGGCAAGGCGTAGAGTTGCCCACCCGAAGGCGAGCCTGTATGCTGGCTGAAGAGAGAGCCGGCCCCGGAACACACGGAAAGGAAGAAGAATACGATTTAGCCCACGGAACCACACGGAATAGCACGGAAAAGAAGAAGAGACTGCTCGCTCATCGAAAGGATAGATTCGTGAAAATTCGCGTTTATTCGCGGGCAAATCTCTTCTCTGTCTTTTTGAGTCTGTTCGCGTCAATTTCGTGGGCGATTTTCCAAGGAGGCGCTATGGGGGACAGCGAGCTGCGAGTGAGCATCATCCAGATGCCGGTGGGGACCAATCCCTGGCGCAATGTGCAGGCCCTGGAGGAGGGGCTGGCCAGGGCCGCGTCAGCGGATCCGCCCTGCGATCTGGCCGTGGGGGTGGAATTCGGGATCAGCCCCGGACCGCCCCTGCCGGAGAAAAACGAGATGTACGGCTACCTGGGGGATATGGCCGCCCGCTACGGGGTCTACCTCCTGCCTGGGACCGCCAAGATCGTGGCGGATGAGGCAGGAGGGTTTTACAACCAGGCACCCGTGTTCGGCCCGGACGGGGGGTTGCTGGGTCGCTACAACAAGATGGTGCCCTGGAACACCAGCCTGGAGCGGGGCACCATCCCCGGCCGCGAGCCCCTGGTCTTCGACATCCCGGAAAAGGGGACCCGGGCCGGAGTGATGATCTGCTACGACGCGGACTTTCCGGAGATCGCCCGGGGCCTGACCCTGTCCGGGGCGGAGCTGCTGATCCAGCTCTCCATGGATCCGGACACCATCCCCGGGGAGTACGGCGCGATCAAGCAGGCCCGAGCCATGGAGAACCAGGTCTCCTTCATCTACACCAACGGGGTGGGGCAGTGCGACGCCTTTACCCTTGCGGGCGGCTCCAGGATCCTTGGCCCGGAGGGCGAGACCCTGTACAGTGCCGGATCGGGCGAGGAGACCGGCGGAGCGGTCCTGGACCTCGCGCGGCTCAGGCGCTGCCGCGCCGATGGGAGCTGGGGGCAGGTCCCTATCCTGCGCTCCTATCTGGAGCATCTGCCGCCCCGGCTCTTCGCCGGAGCGGAGCGGGAGAGCCCCCTGGCGGGGATGCCGTCCTTCGGCGGGAGGAAAGAGTAGGCCCGGCGAAGAGATTTTCGCGCAGCGGCGCGGCGTGAAGAGAAGAAGAGAAGAGGGGCTCGCGCAGAGGCGCGGAGGCGCAGAGAAGAGAAGAAGAGATTTAGGCGCTGGTGCCCGCGAATCGCGCGAATGATCGCGAATCCAGATAAAATGGGCTCTGCTGATCGCAGAGCCCATTGGCTTATCGCCGTGGGTGCGTGAGCACCTGTGTGGAGCCGTCAGGTTCCACGCGCCAGAGAATGAGTTTTTAGGCGGGTTGCGCCCTGCTGCCCTCAGATCTTCCGACCTCTGGTTATTTCAGAAAGGCCCGGAAGGCCTGATAGGTGGCGTACACGTCCGCCTTGCTGGTCAGCTCGAAGGGGCTGTGCATGCCCAATACGCTCGGGCCGCAGTCGATGATGTCCATCCCGTACACCGCCAGATGCTTGGCCACGGTGCCCCCGCCCCCGGCGTCCACCTTGCCCAGCTCCGCAATCTGCCAGGGGATGCCCTGGCTGTTGAGCAGATTCCGGAGCCAGGCCACGTACTCCGCTGAGGCGTCGTTGGCCCCGAGCTTGCCCCTGTGGCCGGTGAACTTGCATAGGACCGGCCCATAGCCCAGCTTGGAGGAGTTCATGGGGTCGTGCAGGTCCTGGTGGTCCGGGTCCAGACCGCCGTGCACGTCCGCGGACAGGGCCCGGCTTCCCGCCAGAACGCGGGGCAGGCGGGCTCCCGGCTCCAGGGTGTCGATGAGCTCCTGCAGGGTGTATTCGAAGAACATGGAACGGGCACTGGTGGCCCCTTCCGAGCCGATCTCCTCCTTGTCCCAGAACAGGGCCATCTGAGTGTGCTCCGGCTCCGGCTCGTCCAGCACCGCCTGCAGGCCGCAGAAGACGCAGACCCGGTCGTCCTGGCCGTATCCGCCCACAAGGGAGCGGTCCAGACCCACGGATCGGGCCGGATCCGCCGGCACGAGCTCAAGCTCGGCGCTGAACAGGTCCTCCTCGGTCAGTCCGTAGCGGGCGTAGAGGAGCTGCAGAACGCCCTTCTTGATGGGCTCCTTGTCCGCGCTGCCGCCATTCGCCTCGTCATCATCGCCGTTGTCGGACTCTTCGCTTGCCCAGTCCTTGGGCGCCTTGTCGTTGCCCAGGATCACGTTCATCTTTTCCCCTTCGAAGGCCTCGGAGAGCTTCTTCTCGTTCTGCTTGGCCGCCAGATGGGGAAGCAGATCCGGAATGAGGAAGACAGGGTCCTCGGCGTCCTCGCCCACGCGCACGTTCACCTTGTCCCCGTCCTGGGTGACCACGACCCCGTGCAGGGAGAGCGGCCGGGAGAACCACTGGTGCTTGCGCAGGCCGCCGTAGTAGTGCGTCTTGGCCAGGGCCAGGTCGCAGGTTTCGTACAGGGGGTTCTGCTTGAGGTCCAGGCGCGGGGCGTCCACATGGGCTCCCAGGATGCGTACCCCTTCCTCGAGGGGGCGACGTCCGCGGCGGACCAGGATGATGCTCTTGTCCTTGAGCACCCGGTAGAAGGCGGGATCCCCGGGGTTGTCCGTGAAGCCCGCCTCAATGGCACGGTCCCGCACCCAGCGGACGGTTTCCCGCTCCGTCTTGCACCGAGTGAGAAAATCGATGTAGCGCGCTGCGAAATTCCGGATTGCCTCGCGCTGTTCCTCGTCGGAATACACTTGCCAGCAGTTCGCGGGCGTGTGGGTCAGGCTGTCGTTCATGTCGAGCTTCCTCCGTCGACGGCTTGTTGCAGTGCCGAGATGAGATCCTGCGATTCAGAGCGGCGGATGGTCCTGGGGTCCAGGCACAGGGCGTCGTCCTCCACCCGTCCCACAAGGGGCGGATCCGTGTCCAGCAGGCGCATGCGCAGGGTTTCCAGATCCGGAGCCCCCGTGCGGGGAACGAGCCGCACCAGATGGGTGGGCAGGGCCAGCTCCGGGCTGGCCCCCCCGCCGACGCGCGAGCTTCCCTTGGCGGTGCCCACCCGGAAGCGGTCCCCCAGGACCGCACGGATTCCGCGGGCCAGGCGCCCGGCCCGGTTGCGCAGACCGGATTCCCCGGCCTTGATCATCTCCAGGGTGGGGATCCGCTCCATGGCGGTGTCCGGGTCCCGGTACAAGCGGAGCGTGGCCTCCAGGGCGGCCAGGGTCATCTTGTCGATGCGCAGGGCCCGGTTCAGGGGATTTTTCTGGATGCGGGAGATGTAGCGCTTGCTCCCCAGGATGATGCCCGCCTGGGGCCCGCCCAGGAGCTTGTCCCCGCTGAAGCAGACCACGGAAACTCCCTTGGCCAGGGTGTCCTGGACCGTGGGCTCGTCCAGGCCCACCCAGTCCGGAAAGCGGATCAGGTTCCCGCTACCCAGGTCCTCGATGACCGGGAGATTGTGCGCTTCCGCCATCGCAGCCAGCTCGGAGGCGTCCACCTCCCTGGTGAAGCCCACGATGCGGTAGTTGGAGGTGTGGGCCTTGAGCAGGGCGGCTGTGTCCGGGCCGATGGCCTGTTCATAGTCCTTGGGGTGGGTTCGGTTGGTGGCCCCCACCTCCCGGAGCAGGGCGCCGCTTCGCTCCATGACCTCGGGAATGCGGAAGGAGCCGCCGATCTCCACCAGCTCGCCGCGGGAGACGATCACTTCCCCGCCCTGGGCTAGGGTGTTCAGGGTGAGCAGGACGGCGGCGGCGTTGTTGTTGACCACGAGAGCGTCCTCCGCTCCGGTGAGCTCGCAGAGAGTATCCCGGACTAGGTCGTAGCGGCTGCCGCGGCTGCCGGTCTCCAGGTCGAACTCCAGGTTGGAGTACCCCGTGCAGGCCGTCTCCACAGCCTGGACGGCTTCCTGTGGCAGCAGGGAGCGGCCCAGGTTGGTGTGCACCACCACTCCGGTGGCGTTGATCACGCGCCGGAAGCGGGGGCGGGAGCGCTTGCGGATGAAGCGGGCGAGCTCGGGGAGCAGGGCCTCGGGCTCCAGATCCTGTTCGCTTGCAACCCTCCCTTCCCGGATGGTGTCGCGGATCCGGTCCAGATAGGCATTGACCAGATCCTTGACCAGGGTGCGGGGAAGGCCGGTGAGGGACTCGTCCCGGTCCAGGTGGCTAAGCAGCCGGTCTACCGAGGGGATGCTGCGGAAGAGATGGTTGGCCATGGCTCGTCCTTGCCCGTCGCGGCATAGCGTGGTCCGTTGTCTGGGGGGTGTCGTCCTCGGGGCCCTTGACCCCGGGGCGATGACATTTTATAAAGCGATTTATACGCGCCAGTAGCTCAGTAGGATAGAGCAACGGCCTTCTAAGCCGTAGGCCGGAGGTTCAAATCCTCCCTGGCGCGCTCCCAATTGGCGGGGCTTTTCGCGGAGGCGGAAGGCCCCGTTTTTTGTTCATGTCCCGAGATTGTCCACTGTGTGTCCTGCTAGATTGTTCCAGGGGACTGGCGGGTTAATGAAGATCCTGCCTGCTTGCTTCGGTCTGAATATCGCTATTGGACTGAGCCCGTCAAGCTCGCAACATCGATCGCTTCCGTGGTCGGCAACTTATTTTCCGATATTTCGGAAAGATACACCTCACCAAATTTCCGTCCCGTTGATAGGCTGGATTCGCCCTGCGCGGAGATTCCGCACGAAGCCCTCACAGCCGAAATTTGAGTCGCTTCTTGTTCGTGCCTCTTTCCGGATCGGCCTAACGTCCCCGGAAAGCTCGACCCGTGGCCTGGAAGGCGAATTGGACTGGAGGGGCTTCAAAGCGAAAATTCCCCGGGAAAATTGTCCTGCTCAAGCTTTTCTGCATGCGCGTCAAGTATTCCGGCAAGAGCTTTGTCAGAGCTTACCGGTGGAGCGCCAGCAGGTCCTTATCGACGGTCATATTCGGGCTTTCGCCTTTTTCGGTGGTGTCTTACCCTGGCAGATCCATGCCAATCCGACCATTGCTGTGCAAAAAGTGCACAAAGTGTCGGGCCATTTGTTCTTGGTTGCAACAGAACATGAACAAGTTAAAATTTGACTTTTAAAATATCCATGCTAATTTGAAACTCATGTTTCAAAGATGGCTTACTCTTTCCCTGCGGGGATAACAGTTCGGCCCTGCCAAGAGGTTTCTCAAGGCTTCGAAAACCTACTTTGTGGATAACGGCATTCCGCAAAACTTGAATATCCAGATAGGGGAAGGCCCTCTTCTTGAGGACTTCGTTATCTCCGAGCTGGAAAAAAGGAGGAAGCTTGGATACATACCAGTGGAAAGGATGTATTATTATAAAAGCTCTTCTGGGCTCGAGATAGATTTGCTGTTTGAAACCAAAGATAATCTCTAAGCCATTGAGGTAAAGTCTTCTTCAAATCCGGGTAATAAGGACATAAAAAACCTCAAGAACTTCGAAACTCAAAAAGATATGCCTGTACGGCGTATCCTGTTTTATCCAGGTGAAAAGTATTCAGAACAAGGTAATGTTTCTCTTGTGCCGATTGCTGCTATATTTCGCGGAAAATAACTACTAAGCTGAGCAGCGCAACCTATGATAAAAAATAAATTTATATTTTTATGACAAAAAATTTCCGAAATTCAGATAGATAACATAATTGCAATAACAGTAAACTATTTGCTTAAGTACAATATCTGCCTGACCATTGGCGGACATTGTCAGCTCAACATGTGGAAAGCCCGCCAAAACCATCTACAGCCCAAATTTGCGCCGGTTCTTCTCCCGGCCTCCCCTAAAATCGGCCTCATAGTCTGGACCTTGTCCTCACCTGGGTCCGGTCAGAACCGGTCATCGGGCTTTATCTTCACCCGATACCGTCCGTTCACAATCAGGATCTTGCCCTGGGCAAGATCCTGGGCCATGAGCTTTTGGACCGAGGGGCGCATTTTCCGCTTGGGGGCTTCAAGTTGCAGCTCGAGGATTCGAGGATAGAGTCCACCACCTGACGGGCCTGTCGCTGTTTTTCCTCCACCAGGGCGGTTATGCAGTCGAGTACGATGTGGCTACCGGTCCTGGAGTAAAAGAGTCGAAGCTCAAGGGTCCACTCCAGGAACAGGAGAGGGTCGAAGGGCTTGCTGGGGAGCACGTGATCAGTCTGTTCACGTCGATCTCAAGCAGCAAGTCTCTTTATGGGCTTGAAATTATGATCAAAGTGTGCTTTCCTGCCGTAAAAATGCCACATCACAATGCACGGCTTTAACTCGGAGGTCTCTCGCCTTGCGATACAAGCCGACCCTTTCCTGTCGCTCGCCTGCCAGTTCCTGCTCCCCACTGTTCCCTTTGCTTTGCAAGGCAAGGTTGTCGAAGTCACCGATGGCGATACAATGACAGGGAAGAGAAGTAATCGAGTGGTCGATGTCCGGCTTTACAAAAATGAGGACGGAGAGGCGTGCGAAAGCTCGCCTTGAGGTGACTAATACCTGTTGTAGCCTTCAATGACGGCCTGCACGGGATATGGCACGTATCCGGGCTAGCCGCCACACCAGTTCTTGAACTACCAAGGTGTAATCCTCAGGAAGGGAGGCCATCTCGGCCTAAATGGAAGGTAAAGACTTATTTGTTGATGTCTTATTGCATTATTGCTAATGAATGCTGGCACATCAGTGATGATAGATATATACATGTTTATAAACTTTTAATGGAACAATATACCGCTATCGAGGATGGGATTTCAAAGATACATGATCTAAACAAGAGAGATAAGTATGATGAAAAGATTGTTTATTATATTTTCTTCTTTATCTTTAGTGTTATGCGTTGTCAACAACGGTTTATGCTTAGATGGTAACGAGTTATATGATATGTATAAAGCTTATGATAAGAGTGCAAATCATGGGGGTGAAAATGTTTCAAGTTGGGAAGTCGGCTATTATTTAGGGTATGTTGATGCTATGGGTGGCGCATTTTATACTTACAATATATTAAATCATAATTTTATAGATACGAACATTAATGTACCATGGGATAAGTTATCAAAAGGCCAAGTTTGTGATATGTTTGGTAAGTATCTTGAAAACAATCCTGATATAAGACATAAACCTGGATCTGAACTATTTTTAAATTGTCTAATAAAAAACTATACAGAATGGGAAAGAGTATATGATTTTTGATTTAAGTTTAATTATAAACTATTCTATATATTTATATCAAGATTCTGTGTGCAAAATTTAGCAGGAACACATTAACAGTACAACTTTATTTTTGTTTAAAATTATTTATTTCAGTAAGTTATATCTCTCAGCACTTTAGTTGTAGTATTTCACCCAACACGTTAAGGAGATTGATAGACATGTACATCCATGATGTGAAGAGCAGCAGCTCTTCACGGTTTTTGTCTAGACAACCCAGCCCTAGTTGCAGGAATGGTTAGCGGGTCTGGCCTGGATAAGCTGGCTATGTGGACCCTGACAAAGGAACCACTACCGTACTGACTACGGCTATGTCTTGACAGTAGTTCATCTGAAAAAATTAA
>Ga0207714_1002857_pt1 | contig 10149 bp, 11 predicted proteins | sample PonA232FremontCA_2_FD_187270 | JGI IMG/M metagenome (GOLD analysis project Ga0207714, IMG submission 187270) | Marine sediment microbial community from Fremont, CA, USA - Pond A23 Sediment 2 (SPAdes) | ecosystem: Environmental > Aquatic > Marine > Unclassified | place: USA: Fremont, California... | reverse complement strand
GTCAGGACGTGAATGACGCAGCGTCCGCTGCGCATGCAGCGGGCGCAAGGAATGAACGTCCTGACGGAGATTTGAACTCCGGTCCCTGGCTCCGCAAGCCAAGAGGATAGTCCACTACCCTATCAGGACTCAATCAACCGTAGCAGGGAACCACTCATAGGGGTTACGATTCATCGTGGTTGTTGCGAGTCTGTCCCGCCAAGCGCAGAGATTTCCTCGTATTCGGGACCCGAGCCACATGTGTTCGATCGCCACGCCGAAAGTAACCGCAACAACCACGATCACCCGGACAGCGATGAAATACGGGCGACACCATCGAAACCGGGAGCCACTGGCGAGATACAAAAAATAACCAGCATTCTTTTAATCCACCGAGTCCGAGAGTAGGATATGTCCGAGCGGGCCGGTTCTACCACCGAAGACAAACTGTCGGAACTTGCCGACGTCTCTAATATTCTGTTACTGGCACCGTCGCTCGGTGGCCAGGGAGCCGATGTCTGTCTCGACGTACTCTCGCGAACGAAACCCAGCGAAACGAACATCCTGACGATTACGTACACGGATACACCACAGGAGTGGGTAGACAACTGGATCGATCACGCCGGCGTCTCGCCGCTACGTGGCGGAATCGTCGGCATCGGACAGGCGGATAACGCGGTCGACGACCCCTCCTGGGCGGTCAAAACCGTCGAGAACCCCTCCGATCTCACCGGCGTCGGGATCGAACTGAGCGAGTTGCTCTCCGGGATGGCGACCGCCGCCGACGACGACGAACAGATCGCCGTCTGCTTCGACGGGATTACCTCTCTGCTGCAGTACGCGGATCTCCAGCGCGCGTTCCGATTCCTCCACGTCGTCACCGGCCGGATCAAGACCGTCGGCGGTGTCGGCCACTTCCATCTCGATCCGGAGGCACACGACCGACAGACCATCGCGACACTGAAAGGGCTGTTCGACGCCGTCATCGAGGTTACCGAAGACGGGAGCTGGACGCTGCAGACGTAATCCCGCAGCAGTACAATCCGGACGTTTATATGCCAGAACCCGACCATCCAGACACAGCGATGAAGTACACTGTCGAACAGTCAACGACAACGCTTAAGCAGCAACCAGCCGTGTCTTTCGCACAGTAATGGGCGCGATCGAGGACATCTACGACGATCTTGAAGCCGACGTGTCGGAAGAACGGTTCCGCGAAGCCGTCCAGGAGAAAGTCGAGCAGATGGAGGGGCTCGCAGACGAGGAAACGGCGGCGATGATCATCGCACACGAGATCGCCGACAACGAGGTGGAGACGATCGCGGATATCGAACCGGCGATGGACGAGGTGAAATTCCTCGCGAAAGTGCTCTCCGTGGGCGAGTTGCGAACCTTCGAACGTGACGGCGAGGACGAGGACGGCCGAGTGATCAACGTCGAAGCGGCCGACGAGACAGATACCGTCCGGCTGGCGTTCTGGGACCAGCAGGCAGCAGCGATCGACGACGGCGGACTCAGCCAGGGCGATGTCCTGCGTATCAAGGGCCGTCCCAAGGACGGCTACAACGGGCTGGAGGTCAGCGTCGACGAGGCCGAACCCGACGACGACGTGGAGATCGACGTCGATCTGGGTGACGACTCCTCTATCGACGCGCTCACGCTCGGCCAGTCGGACGTCACTGTCCGCGGGCTCGTCCTCGGAACCGAAGAACTCCGGACCTTCGACCGCGACGACGGCTCCGAGGGACGGGTCGCCAACCTGACCATCGGTGACGAGACCGGGCGTATCCGCGTGACACTCTGGGACGAGCGCGCAGAGCGCGCGGAGGAACTCGACGCCGGAACTGCCGTCGAAGTCGTGGACGGCTACGTCCGCGAACGCGACGGTGCACTCGAACTGCACGTCGGCGACCGGGGGGCAGTCGACGAGATCGACGAGAGCGTCGCCTTCGAGCCAGACGCGACACCCATCGATGCCGCCGAACTCGACACGACGATCGATATCGCCGGCGTCGTCCGTTCGACAGATCCGAAACGGACCTTCGACCGCGACGACGGCTCCGAGGGACAGGTCCGAAACGTCCGGATCCAGGACGACACCGGCGATATCCGGGTCGCGCTGTGGGGTGAGAAGGCTGATCTCGACGTCGGCCCCGGTGACGAGGTTTTCGCCGCGGACGTCGAGATCCAGGACGGCTGGCAGGACGACCTCGAAGCCTCGGCGGGCTGGGGATCGACCGTCGTCGTGCTGGAGGATGCGACGATCGACGCCGGCTCGCCACCGACCGAAGCAGCGGCGGAGTCGGAGTCCGCAGCAGTCTCCGACGGTGGCGACAGCGCGGGGCTGGATGCCTTCGCCGACGGCGACGGGCCGGAGACGACAGCCACAGAGAGTAGCGACCAGACCACGGCGACGGAGTTTACCGGGACGGTGGTCCAGACCGGCGATCCGGTCGTCCTCGACAACGGGACGGAGACGATGAAAGTCGAGACGAACAGCCATCTCCAGCTCGGCGAAGAGGTGACAGCACGGGGCACAGTGGATGGGGACCGCCTCGACGCGGACGAGATTCTATAACGGCGGCCTCTGAACGGTCGACGGCCCTGTTCGGAACGTTTAAGAGGGGAACAGCCCCGATTTGGCGTATGAGTGTCGAGTTACCAGTCGCACCGGTCGACGACGTCATCCGTCGGAACGCGGACGGATTGCGTGTGAGTGCGGGGGCCGCAGAGGAACTAGCACGCCGGATCCAGCAGCGGGGGGCGAGCCGGGCCAAGACAGCCGCCGAGCGGGCCGACAGCCGGGGTCGGAAGACGCTGATGATCGGTGATTTCGGCGGTGACAGCGTTCCGGACAAGGACATGCTCGATCTGCCGATCGCGCCGGTCGACCGCGTTGCACGGCTCGATATCGACAGCCGGTACCGGGTGTCGATGGACGCGCGGATCGTACTGACCGCACAGCTCGAAGCGTACGCGGAGAAGATCGCAGCCGCGGCCGCCTTTCTCGCGCGACACGCTGGCAGGCGAACTATCAAGGCCGAGGACATCGAAGCATACTTTGAACTCAAGCAGTACTTTGAATGAAATTCGGATACAGCGACACGTGTCTCGATCACGAGACCGGCGAGCGCCATCCGGAGAGTCCGGATCGACTGCGGGCGATCAAGCGCGGCCTCGCTGACGGACACGGTGTCGAGTACGTCGAGGCGGAGCCAGTCGACCGGGATCGGGTGCTCTCGGTCCACGACGAGGAGTACGTGGACTCGCTGAAAACGTTCTGTGACGCCGGTGGGGGGAACTGGGACGCCGATACGGTCGTCAGCGACGGGACCTGGGAGGCCGCACTGACGAGTGCCGGTCTCGCGAAACAGGCGGCAGTAAACGCCCTGGATGGGAACGATGGGCGCAAGACACCGTTCTCGCTCGGCCGGCCACCCGGCCACCACGCGGTCGAAGACGACGCGATGGGGTTTTGCTTTTTCAACAACGCGGCTGTCGCCGCACAGGCTGTCATCGACAGCGGCGACGCCGAGCGGGTCGCGATCTTCGACTGGGACGTCCACCACGGCAACGGGACACAGGATATCTTCTACGACCAGGGGAACGTGTTCTACGCTTCGATCCACGAGGAAGGCCTCTACCCTGGCTCGGGCGATATAGCCGAGATCGGTGCAGGAGACGCAGCGGGAACGACGATGAACATTCCATTCGAACCGGGGACGACGACGTCGGCCTATCTCGCGGCCCTCGACGAAGTACTCGGCCCTGCTATCGAGGCGTTCGATCCGGATCTGTTTCTCATCAGCGCCGGCTTCGACGCCCACGAACACGATCCGATCTCCCGGATGCGCGTCTCGACGGAAGGCTACGGCTGTCTGACCAAGGGCGTCAGAGAGATCGCAGACGAGGCCGACTGTGCACTCGGGTTCATTCTCGAAGGCGGCTACGGACTCGATACGCTGTCGGAGAGCATCAGGAAAGTCCACGAGGTGTTCGACGGCTATCAGCCGATGCTGCCGGACGCAGATGTGAGTGATAGCGCCCGTGATATCCTCGACGCGGTGAAGTCACAGAAAGAGTTCGAGGGACTGTAACTCGACAGAGACGATACGTTTCGTTTCGACAGCTAAAAGAGCGTTTCAGTCAGCCAGAACGTGACGTGTGCCTCGATCAGCGCCGCAGAGAGCAACACCAGCCACGCACAGGCGAGCAACAGGCCGGCCTGACGCCACTCGGCTGTCTCCAGTGTCTGCGGGCGCGTCCCGACGAGACGACCGAGCGTACAGACGACCAGCCGGAAACTGATCGCGGCCGCGAGCACGAAGGCAGCGAACATCGGAACATTGTGAGGAACGACTGCAACGGCCAGCAGCCCGGTGCCGTACTGGCCGGCCGACACTGCGAGAAAGTAGCCGGCGACGATCCCCTGGGCGAAAAGCCCGACCGCGGTCAGAATACCGAGGGTGAGCGCACCGACGACAAGTAACGAGAACAGTTCCATGTTGTCGCCAAGCAGTGTCGTCGCGGAGAACTGCCGTGGGAGCAGTTTCGAGGCGAGCGGGGCAGCAGGGACGTCACCAATCGCGCGACCACGCTGCCAGAACCGGACGCCGACGAGCATCGACCCGAGCAAAAGTAGCGCCGAAGCGAGGACGTACCGCCGGTGGGCGAGCCACGCCGCCCGGAGATCTCTCCGGACGGTCGCGAGCAGTCGACTGGCGGATGGCCGTTCGTCTCTCATACACGGGCTGGAAATCGTCGCCGCAACGCCGAGACGCGGGACACAGTCAGGAGAACAGCAGTTACGCGTACCGTTCGAGTTCCGGATCGTCGAGATCGTCGAGGACGTCCGCGGCAGTCTCGTCGAGCAGGCTCTGTCCTGCACCCGTAATCTTGCGTCCGCGTCCCTCCGCAGTCTCGACGTAGCCCGCTGCTTCGAGTTGCTGGAGCGCGGTCCGGATCACGTTGCCGGAGCCGTCTGCGCTCTTGCGCGGTCGGACCTTGTAGCGGTTCGAGCCCTGTTTGCCGCCGCCGTACTCGGTTTTGAGCGCGCCGACGCCGACCGGCCCGTCGACGGAGACCTTCCGGAGCAGACTCGCCGTCCGGCGCAGCCAGAAGTCTTCCTGTTCGGGTGGGAGTTCGCGGTCGGCACCGGATTTCGTGAACTCGATCCAGTCGGGTGCCTCGACCTCGTCTTCCGATTCGAGCTCCGCCATCACTGCCTCGATGAGCGCGTCAGCCGGCACGTCGTACACTGTTGTCATTGGCAAATCCTTCCTCTTGTCGCCATTTAACCCTTGTGAACGGCGGAAGCGAGTGCGAACCCTTCGCACGAGACCTTCAACTGCAAGGGAGCCGGATTATCGCCCGGTTACCCGAGTCGTCGTCGCGTCGCTGTAGTTCCAGTTCGCCACCCACGGTGTCCGCGACCCAGTTCGTGAGCCACAGTCCGATGCCGAGCGAGTGGACCAGCGGGGTTTCTTTCCCCTCGTTTATCGCCCGGCGGTCGCTGTCGGGGATCGGGGGACAGTCGTCGTCGACGATGGTCCACACCTCTGTCCCCTGGCGTTCGGTGGTGAGCCGGACGACCGGCGTCTCGACCGGGTTGTGTTCGATCGCGTTCTCGACGAGTTCACTGAGCGCGATCCGGTAAGATTTCGGCGTGTTGACGATCAACTCCTCGGGCAGGTCGAGTTTGATCTTCGCTTCGGGTCTGTTCCGTCGAAACTGGACGGCGAGATGCTCGATCAGTTCCGTGATGTCGGTCTGGTTGTTCTCCGAGGGGTTGAATCCCACCTCTGTCTGTGCCGTCCGTGCTTTCTCGCTCAACTCCATCAACTCGTCGGCGGCACTCTCGATTTTGTCGGCTGCCGTCCGATACTGCTCGTTGTCGGCATCTTTCAGCACCGAGGCGTGGCCGAAGATCAGGTTGAGACGGTTGCGCATATTGTGTCGGAGAACACGACTCAACACGTCCAGTTTCTGCTCGCGGTGTCGCCGGGCCCGGATATCCCGGGCCACGCCAGTGAGCCCGTTGTACTCCCCGTCCTCTATCGGCAGGAGGCTAAACCGGACCTCGACTGGTTTCTGCTGGCCGGATCTGGTCGTGATCGTCGTCAGCATCGAGCCCGACTCCGCTTCCGTTTCGAGTATCGATCGGATCTGGCGGTTGAACCGGTTGAACTCCGTTTCTTCGAAGACCAGCGTCGGCTCTGCGCCGATGAGTTCCGCGCGGTCGTACCCCGTGAGTTCGACGAAGGCACTGTTTACCAACTCGAAACAGCCGTTCGGGTCGAGCATGTACAGCCCGTCTTCGGCCTCTTCGACGAGATGTTCGTAGCTGGTCGTGCTGGCGTCGCTCGGCCCTGCATCAACTGACGTGTTCTCTTCGCTCATCCCAGCTTCAGCACCTGTTTCGGGTAGTAATTACTTAATTACAGCGGGTGCGGTCAGTTATTTGTTACTACAGGCAGAACAGCACACCCGGCGATTTTTCCCACCCCGTCGTGTACCGCCAGTATGGACGAACGCGACGCACTGACTCGCCTGGCGGCAATCCTTCCGGAGGCCGGGGACGACGCGGCCGTCGTAGACGGGCTGGTCGTGACGACCGATATGCTCCACCAGTCGACCGACTTTCCGGACGGGACGACGCGGTATACGGCCGGCTGGCGTGCCGTCGGTGCGTCGCTGTCGGACGTCGCAGCGATGGGTGGCGAGGCTGTCGCCGCCGTTGCGGTCTACGCTGGGCCGACCTTCGAGTTCGAGGAAATCGAAGCCTTCGTGACTGGCGCGCAGGCTGTCTGCGAGCAGGTCGGCGGTGCGTACGTCGGCGGGGACCTGGACAGCCACGAGGAGTTTACCGTCGCGTCGACAGCGATCGGCCGGGCCGACGAGCCAGTTTTCCGGTCGGGTGCGACGCCGGGCGATGCAGTCTGTGTCACGGGAACGCTCGGTCGATCCGCGGCCGGGTTCCACCTGTTCAGGGCTGGCGATATCGAGCGTGCGAACGAGCTGTTCCGGTTCCAGCCGCGGGTTGGCGCCGGCCGCGTACTGGCCGGGCGGGCGACGTCGATGATGGACTCCAGCGACGGACTCGCGCGCTCACTGCACCAGCTCGCCGACGCGAGCGACTGTGGCTTCGCGATCGAATCGCCGCTACCGATCGACGATACGGTGGAGGAAGTCGCGACGAGTACCGACGAACGCCAGGAGTTCGGCGTGTTTTTCGGCGAAGATTTCGAGCTGGTCTGTACAGTGCCCGAAACCGAGCTACCGACGATCCGAGCAGAGCTGTCAGTTCCACTCTCCCGGATCGGGACTGTAACCGAAACAGGAGTCACGCTCGACGGCGAGACGCTCCCGGATCGGGGATACACACACGGCTGATCATACTGGTTGCTGTACAAAACTGGAGAATTTCGAGCCCGCATGGGGTCGAATATGGTTACGAACGTACAGCCACCAGTATCAGGCGGCCTCGATGATCTCGATCGGGATCGGTGTGAAACAGAGTGCACCGAGGATCAGCGTAATGACGCCGACTATCATCCGTTTTCGGTCCAGCGGTTCGTCGTCGATCGGGTCCGCTGGCCCGGCGTACGCGAGCCCGACCGAGAACAGCCCCCACATCGCCCAGATGCCGACGGAGTCGATGCCGTCGGCGACGAAGAGGAGATAGCCGGCGAGCCCGAACAGCGCGAGCGGGACGAAGGAGGCGATCCGTTCCTGCTGTTTGCCGATCATCGCCCGGAGGATGTGGCCGCCGTCGAGCTGTCCGACGGGCAGCATGTTCAGCAGTGTCACCAGCATCCCGACCCAGCCGCCGAAGACGACCGGGTGGACCGGTCCACCGCTGATCTTCGCGGTCGTGCCGGTCGCCCACGCGATGATCTCCAGCAGCGGGAAGTTGTTGAACTCGACGAACGTTTCCCCGGCCTGTGCCTGGGCAGTGGCTGCCTGCTGTACCGGCAGGGGATCGAGCTGGAGACCGATCACCGTCACGACGACCGTCGCGACGAGGCCCGCGAGCGGCCCTGCAGCCCCGATATCGAACAGCGCCTTCCGGCTGGGGATCTGGCCTTTCATCTTGATGACCGCACCCATCGAGCCGATGTAGGTCGGCAGTGGGATGAAGTAGGGCAGCGAGGCCTGGACGTTGTGGTAGCGACTCATCACGTAGTGGCCGAGTTCGTGCACCCCGAGCACGCCGAGAATCGCGACGACGAAGGGCCAGGCCTCGATCGCGCGCCAGGGCTCGGAGGCGAGCGGGACCTGATACCAGAAGAACGCACCGGCGAACAGTGTCGAGAGTACTGTGAGTCCGAAGAGGATGACGTTCGTCCACGGGATGCCGTCGATCTCGACGGACCACGGCTCCGCGACGAGGACGTACTCGCCGCGTGAGATAGGGACACCGTCTTCGGTTCTGTAGCCACGCTGGACCGTCAGCTCGTAACCGTGTTCGCGAAACAGCGGCCACAGCTCCCGTTCGAGTTGCTTGCCGGAGGTGAGCGGTTCACCGACGTAGAGAACCGTCTCCCCGTCCCGTCGAACTTCGTACGCCTCAAACAGTGACGAGATCTCGTCAGAATCCGGAGACGGGGCCCCGTGGCTACCATCCATCAGACATATGTAGGGCTTGCGTCTGTATAAAAAGCTCGAACGGGTGTCCTGGCGAGGTAGCGGCAGAACAGGGAGGGCGAGTGGTTGCGGGGACGATACACGACACGCGACGAGTTCAGTTTGCAGACTCGACGCGCCAGGTGGTCGCACTCGTGTACGACCACTTCTCGACCTCGATGTCGGTTGCGGAGTCTTTGAGTTTCACCATCAGCGCGCCGATCTCCTTCGGGGAGAGGCCGACCTCTTCTGCGATGAACTTGCTTTTGAAGTACACCTCACCGTCAGCTGCCTTCTGTTTCAGATAGCTCCGTAGCCGCTCTTCTTTCGATCGGCCGTCGTCGACAGGCTGTGTCGTGCTCATGTTGGGTCCTCCTCACTCGTCCGTATGCCTTACAGGGGGATATAAAGGGAGGAAGCTTCGAGTTGCTTTGGCTGCATTCAAACTGAACCCACGTAAAACGACTTTTCACGAGCCCCTCAAATCGCCGTAGACATTTTATAAAATCTTTAGACACTGTAATAGAAGAATAAAATGTGCTTTTATTTCGGCTATTTTTATGGCGATATAATAGCTATTCATTGATAAAATGCGGAATTTATTTCCTGTTTTTGAGCTATATAACGCCAGTTTCAGCAGTCCCAGCGTGGGTAACAACCCTTAAGATGGAATCGGAGTAACGGCGAAGCAATGAAGGTAATCGTCTCTATCGGCGGGAGCGTCCTCGTTCCCACAGTCGACTCCGAGCGAGTCGCGGCGTACGCAGATGTCATCGAGGGACTCGACGACGCCGGCCACTCGGTCGGTCTCGTCGTCGGTGGTGGACCGACAGCACGGGAGTACATCGGGGCAGCGAGGGAACTCGGGGCAAACGAGATCGAACTCGACCAGCTCGGGATCGCCGTCACGCGGCTGAACGCCCGACTACTGATCGCCGCTCTGGACAACCGGGTGACACCGACGCCGCCGGAAGACCACGACCGGGCCCGGGAAGCGCTCCAGCACGGGGACATCCCAGTGATGGGCGGCACAGTTGCCGGCCACACGACAGACGCAGTCGCCACCGCACTCGCGGAGTACACCGATGCCGATCTGCTCATCTACGCGACGAGTGTCGACGGCGTCTACAGCGCCGATCCCAGCGAGGATAGCGAGGCGACGAAATTCGACCGCCTCTCGCCGGGGGAACTGGTCGAGATCGTCGGGGGGATCGAACTCGAGGCTGGCAGCAACGCACCGGTCGATCTGCTGGCGACGAAACTGCTCAAACGCTCCGGACTCCGGGCAATTGTCCTCGACGGAACAGAGCCGGAACTGGTCGCCGATGCCGTCGACGGTAGCCACGACGGCACCGAAATCGTGCCGGAGGAACGATGAGCCACCCCGATCCCTACGACGTGCTAGACAGCGACCACGCCTTCTGGGCGGATGCTGTCGCAGACGCAGTCGAAGCACGTTCGACGGGCGATCCGATCGTCATCAAGGGCGGCGTCTCGCCGTCGGGGGTGCCACACATCGGCCACGCAAACGAGATTCTGCGGGGT
>Ga0207714_1002856_pt1 | contig 10150 bp, 1 predicted proteins | sample PonA232FremontCA_2_FD_187270 | JGI IMG/M metagenome (GOLD analysis project Ga0207714, IMG submission 187270) | Marine sediment microbial community from Fremont, CA, USA - Pond A23 Sediment 2 (SPAdes) | ecosystem: Environmental > Aquatic > Marine > Unclassified | place: USA: Fremont, California... | reverse complement strand
ACATTATAGGCTTGCCCGCTGCTCGTTGAGCGTAGGCTCTGCCTGCGCTCCGAATATCAGCAGCCTTCGGCCGTATACAACGATCCAGCGATGGTATAAGCAAAAAAACACAAACAAATGATTACAACAAGTATAAAACGTGTATGAGCAGAATTATTGACATATAAAAGGAACTAACAAAACTTTAGGCTATTCCGATACAAATTAGGGCGGGCAATTTGTTTATCCATTATTTGCTGCATATTCAATGCCTGCTGCAAAGTGCTGCTTAATCATTAGCTAAATGATACTCATTATAAGGTTTGCCTCTACTTCTGAAATTGCCTATAGAATAGTTCCCCGGCTTAAGTTTTACTGATAATGATTACAGCCTTGAACCACGCCATAAATGTCGTGCTAAGCTATGAAGTTTTTTGCGTTTTCACACAGTCTCGGGCGATGGCCTTTCTTGTCCATCACAAAATTATAAAGGAAAAGCTAGTTTCATGGTCAAAATCTGTAGTTGTTGATATATTTTCTCAAACCTGGTTCAAACGTCCGCACGGAAACTTTAAGCGAAAGAAAGAAGAGAGCAGACACCAGGGATGTTGTATACTCCCAATCGGTAAAGGTATTCAAATTTTTAAACCTTTTGTTAATCAATCCTTTTCTGGTTTTTATCAAAAAAAGGAAACCTTTGTAATTATTCGCGTTAAATCCTATAGTGGGCTAATAAAAAGGTAAAAATCTTTCAAACCCTGGGAAAATATATTAATTATATCTGATCGTTTTGTATAACTAACAGTTATGATTAAAAAATCTTTATTACTTTTGAATTTTATGTGGTTTAAAGAAAATTTGTGAACTATAAATAATAAATTATTCACATCTTAATGTCAATAAATATTTTGCTCAAACTATCATTTTTGAGCTGAAAATGTAAGGATGATAAATCGTATGGCCATGAAGATATTATATACCAAGAAAAAAGCATTATTTTTTATTTTTTTAGTTATCGGATTACCTTTTGCTAATGCCCAGAGTTACAATATAGATGATGTAGACGGAACAACAGTAAGTGTTCCCACAGCTTCCACTGTAGATTTCTACGACAGTGGCGGCGCTGGAGGATATTATGGTGACAATGAGGATTATACAGTTACTTTTTCTTCAGAAAACGGCCAACCGCTGCTGATTACCTTTACAGAGTTTGATCTGTTTAATAATAGGCAGAATGACGCTGTTTTATATGTATATGACGGACCTAATACTTCTTCTCCTGTTACAGCGTATACATCAGATCCCGGCACCATAATTCCTTCAGGAAGCAGTGTCACTTTTAGGTTTACTACAGATATTAGATGGAATGGAGCAGGAGATGGCTGGGCAGCTACCATTTCAAGTATGGATATGAGTACCCCGGATGTGACTACTTGTTCCGGAACATTTACTGATTTACAAGGTGCAACTAACCCTTATAATGCCAATCAATATTACAAAGTAACCTACAAAAGTGCAGAAGCCGGTAAAAGTATGCAAATGGATTTTACGGATTTTAAACTTGGAGATGGTGACAGACTCATTGCTATTGATGGTGCAGATGTTAGTGGTCCGCGAATTGGAACCTATACAGGGAATGGCAGTCCGGGTACTATCATATCTTCAGGAGAAGCGCTTACATTTATTTTCGCTTCCAATGATGATGGAAAACAAGGACGCGGTTGGGAGGCTAATATTAGCTGTATAACGCTTACTACTTATTATTCATATAGAAATGGTAACTGGAAAGATCCTGGAATCTGGACAACCGATGCCAGTGGAACCAACCAGGTTAATCCTGACAACAAAACTCCCGGGCCTCAGGATAAAGCGGTTATTTTAAATGGTGATAATGTAACTGTCGGTGAGAATGGCAAACAAGTGGTTCAGCTGGATATTCAAGAAGGTGCCGTGTTAGATGTTGGAAAAAAAACAGGGCAGGATTTTGGAACCATCATGGGAAAGGGCCGGTTACGGTCATCCACCGGTAATCTGCCAACAGGAGTATACACACTCTTCACTCAATCAGGGGCAGGTACCATTGAGTTGTATGGAAATATAACAAGCGCTCCGCAATTAAGTGAGCCAGTATTTAATAACTTGGATATCAATGCAAATTCAAATCAAACGGTTATAATTGACCAGAATACCAGGATAAATGGAGATCTCCTAATAAGAGGTGGTGATATGGAGATTGATGGAACGGGTTTAACTATTGAAGTGGAGGAAAATATTAACCTGCGCTCAGGAACCTCCTTTAGTGTTACGTCAGGGAATCATGACCTATATGTTCGAGGTGACTTCGAGAATGAAGGTACCGTTAATTTTACGAGTAAAACAGCTCCGGTTTATACCAATGATCCCACAAGCAGTGTTGATCTCTACTTTGATAACAGCATGCAGGATCAACTATTTGCTTGTAACGGCCCAACAACCCTGGAACGGTTGATTGTGGACAAGGGTACCGATGACACTTATATGCTGGAGGTAAATGCCAGTGCCACGGAAAATTTTAATTTGTATGGACGGAACGATGCAGATGCAACCAATACGGACGACCCCGGGAATGTAATAAACAATAAAGCTTTGGAAGTGTATGCCGGAACGCTTAAGTTGGGTTCTAATATTGATATCCCCAGATTGTTAACAGGTACATGGAATAGGTATTATACTATAGATCAAGATGCAACCATTGTACTTGATGGAGCCAACGTAAATGTTACCGAACAAAATAATCCTTCCAGTATCATCATCTATGGGAAACTTAAAGTTAAAGGCAATTCAACTTTTACCTCAAGCGGAACGCAGGGGATAATATTACGTGCTTATGGAGTTCTTGAAATTACCGGAACGGCTGCTGCTCCTACTGTAAATACTACTGTTTTTCGTACCTCCAGTAGACTGGAGTTAGGAACTCATCGTGGAACCTTCATCATGAAGGGCGGAACGTTGAATATTAACGGGAACAACTTTGCTACATCACATCCGGCTTTTGCGTTACCTTTCCCTGATAATACTTTACAAATAAGCGCCGGGACCATCAATATTAATCATCCAACATATTATGACGGTACAAATACCAATGAAAGTTGGTTGGTATCTTCAAATGAGGAGAATATTTCGGTAACCGGCGGAACAATTAATATTTATGCCAATGGCACCAATGCAAGAATTAATAGTACTGCTCCGTTTTACGATCTGAACCTTTCCAGTAATAGTGACAATACCATTTCTATTGAGTCTGTGACAGAGGAAACCGATGGAGGAAATGTTGTTGTCCCTGCAGCTCCTTTAAGAAAGCTTGATGTAATTAATAATCTTACTGTATCGAATAATACCACGTTTGATCCGCAGGATCAAGCAGTGACGATTGGCGGAGATTTTATACTAAATGGTACCTATACTCCCGGTACCAATACAACCACTTTTAATGCCTACGATATACAGGCTTTTACCAATACAGGAACCATCTCCGGTGGCGGTTTATACAATATGGTACTGGAAAATGGCTCTATTCTTACTGTTTCCAATAATCTTACCATCCGCAATAACTTAACTATTAATGCTGAAACTACATTTCGTGATGGCGGTAATGCTATTAATGTTGAAGGAGATATTACGAATAGTGGAGAACACCAGAGTGCAACCGGTGGAAGTCTTGTGCTTACAGGAACTGCTGCACAGAATCTTTCCGGAAATGGATTGGGTATGTTTGGGAACTTGTCGTTAAACAAATCCTCGGGCAGCACTGCGATGAATGCCGATATGCAGATATCGGGAAATTTAAGGTTAGGCGGTACCGCTGCTGTTTTGGGTATTGGCAACAACAAACTCAAGTTAGGCGCAGATGCCCATATCTACAATGCACTTACAGGAACAAGTTCAGGGTATGATGATTTTAATGATACCCGAATGATACAGACCGATGGTAGTCAATCGGATCTGGGTATTGAAAAAGTATGGGATGCAACGGGTTCTTTTACGTACCCGGCAGGCGTTAATGGCAAATATACACCCGCTGTATTGCAAGTGAATACAGCACCCGATACCTGGGGCTCTGTATCGGTAAATGGCGTAGATAATATTCATCCGTTGGCTACAAGTACAAACAGTTTAAATTACTATTGGAACGTACGGAGTGAGGAGATGACCGGGTTCACAAGTGGCGATTCCGAATTACTCTTATATTTTGATGATGCAGATGTGGCAGGAGATAAGGAATCCTATATTCCGGCTTTTTATTTTCCAACCGACTGGACATTCTATGATGATAAAGATCTTGTGACCAATGCAACCAATGAAATAAAATTCAATGAGATAAATGATTTAAAAGGACATTTTACCGCAGGTCAGTCTGGTAGTTTTGGCGAGGTTACCACTTATTATAGTAATGTGGAGAATGGCATATGGAAAAATGAAAATTCCTGGAGCTACGATGCAGCCGGAACTGAACCGGTAGCAGAATTGCCCGGTGAAAACAGCCCCGTAATTATTCAAAGTGGAGATACCATTAATATAACAACCAACGATAAATTAGTAGGAAGCCTCACCATAGAAGAAGATGCCGTGTTAGATATTGGTGCCACCACAGGCCATTTCTTTGGCCTGGTACATGAAAGTACCGTGTCGGGTACGGGAAAGCTCCGCATAACTGCCGACTCTCCCAATGCCGAGTTCCCGGGCGGCGATTTCGGCGAGTTTTTAGGGGAAAATGGAGGAACAGTAGAATATTATACTACAGGTACTGACTTTACAATGCCTATGGGCGATGTAACTTCTATAAACCTGCTTGTAGAAGGGTTTGAAGGTAGTTTTCCGCCGACTGGCTGGAGCCGGGAAGAAGGACCCAATGATGGTGTTAGTGTTTTGGGTATTGAAATTAATAATGACTGGGAACGTACCGAAGATCTATCAAATTCAGGAACGGCATCAGCAAGACATTTGCAACTAGCTTATAATTTATTTGGAGATCGATGGAGTGAACAAGATGATCTGATGATTACACCCCCTCTGAACTTTTCAGAAGAGGCCTCTTATCAATTGTCATTTTGGCGGTACAACAAAAATCCTGCAGATTATCGCTACCAAGGCGTTTGGGTTTCCACTACCAATAGGGATTACGCATCTTTTGTTGAGGTTCAGGAGCTTAGTCAAGGAGAAAGTGGCTGGGTAGAACACACCATCGATCTCTCCGATTATGCAGGGGAGGAAACCGTGTATATTGCATTTGCTTATCAATCCTATGATAACCAAAATTCCGACGATGTGTATATTGATGATGTTGTCGTGACCAAGAGAATTGGAGAATCCGATTATCATAATCTGGTTATCAACCCCGATGCTGGTGAGAATATTACGCTTCCGGACATAGATGTAAATACATCAGGTAATTTTACAGTAAAGGGAGCTGGAGTAGCCCAATCAGCAACTGGCTTCCCTGCAACGTTAACTGTACAGGATACAAGTTTTATTACTGAAAATGGCACCCTGAATATCAACAACCATAATAAATTTAGATTGGAGCAACAAGGCCCGTTGGCTATTGGTACTAATGGTGCTTTAAGTGTTAGCAATGCTGGTACTGAGCCAGCTGCTCACAGGTTGAATTTTTATGATGATGTAGAAAATGAAGGCACAGTGCAACTGAACCCAGGCAATAATAAATATACCAATGTGTATTTTAAGGGTACTACCAACCAAGAGTATTCAGGAACAGGTACCAACAGTCTCTATCGTGTATATGTAGATAAAGGATCTTCACAAACACCATTGGTAGATGTTACGGCCGATAATCTTTCACTGAACACCGATTTGGAACAGGCGCTGTTCATTAACAACGGAACCATCAGGTTTAGCGGAACGAGCCTGGATCTCACTCTAACAACAAACCAGTCGTTTAATATTCCCCAAACCGGTTGTTTATCGGTAAACGGGTCAGCTGTCACTCTGGGAACAGCAGCTGATAACAGTGCCGATCTCTATTTAAGTGGTAAATTAGAGGTGTTGGCCGGAACCATGAATATCGGTGTGACTGCAAATGATGTCCATAACGATATTGAATATGCCACAGCAGGAACACCCGAAGTTGCTGTAAGTGGCGGAGTGCTGAATGTGAATGGGCAAATACGTCGCGCCACGACCATTGCTACAGGTAACCTGACTTATCGGCAAGCCGGCGGTGAGGTGAATATCTTTGGAAAAAACCGGGATGCAAATCAAATGAGCAGAGCTTTACTTGAAGTATTGAATGACGGGAAGTTTATTTCCACAGGAGGGACTCTTACTTTGGCAAATGGTGTTGCTGATGGGCAAACAGCCAATACCTTTGGCGAACTCTATTTAGACCCTGCCAGCTCATCGGTTACCGGAGGAACAATCGTCGTGGGGAACAATGGAACAGCTGCCACCGATAATACTTTCAATCTCTATTTGGGTAGCCCGGTATATAACCTTACAGTGAATGGAGAAAATAACGCAAAAGAGGGACGTTTACGCACTTTTAAAGCAAACATCAAGGGTGATTTAAGGATAAATGGAACTGCAGCCTCTGCATTTAATACTTCCGGTTTAGCTGTAAATATTGGAGGCAATTTAACGAATAATAGCAGTGCTGCTGAACCTTATATAAGAGGTTCTGACACACAAACTACCACATTTAACGGAGTTAGTACGAATCAAACGATTAATAATAACAGTAGCGAATCCTTAAGTTTTGGAAACTTAATTATTGATAACAGTCAATCTGCCGGAACAGTAGAATTTACCGGTACTCGCGAACTAGAAGTATTTGGAGATCTTACCGTGCAAGCCGGGACTCTTGTTGCTGATAATCAATTTCTAAATCTGTATGGGGATTTTTATAACCACAATGTTTACAGCTCAACAAATGCATCGGGATTCATTCAATTTAACAATACTTCCAATCAATATATTTATGGAACAGATAATGCTGAGTTTGGAAATATACATATCCGTTCAGGAAAGTCTGTTATTGCAGATATTGATTTCCGTTTGAATGGAGAATTATATCTGCATGAAACGAGTAGCTATTTGAATATTGGAGATTCCAGATTAACTATAAGTGAAGCAGGAACAGTAACCAATGCCGCAGATGGACGTTTTATCGTAACCAATGGTGCGCTTTCGGATGGTGGCGTAACAAAAGAGTATTCCTCTGCAGGAGGCAGCTTTACCTTTCCTTTAGGTGTAGGTGCTTCAGGAGGAAAGTATACGCCCGCTAAAATTAATGTAACTAATACAGGAGGGGTGGCAGGAACTATCAATATTAAACCTTATGATGGGCCGCATCCGGTTTGTACCAACGATCCGACAGATGAATTGCAATATTACTGGAGTGTAAACTCTACCGGGTTTTCAAATCCAACTGTTAATCATACTTATAAATATGTAGATGCAGATACTACAGCAACGGAGAGCAATTATGTAAACGCTAAATATGATGATACATCAAAAGTATGGACTAAGCAAACAGAGGAAATTGACTATACAAATAATGAGATTTTATTTACGGGTGTGAACTATATCGATGGAGACTATACTGCCGGATATGTTGATAATTTTGGTGAGGTAGATGTTTATTATAGTTCCGGTGATGGTAAGTGGGAACAAGCTTCCAGCTGGTGGCTTAATAGTCCAACCGGGCCAACTAGTGCTACGGTTGCTCCCAAAGGAAACCCGGTTATAATTCAGAATGGGCACACAATTACAACCAATCAAAATGGTGCTTATGCCGGGTCCGCGAACATTGAAGCGGGCGGGCGTCTTGACCTGGGTTCCACTATTGAACATAATTTAGGACTGGTTAGCGGAGGAGGTACCATCAGTTTAACCTCTACAGGGGCAGGTTCTTTTGTTTTTCCTGCCGGGGATTTCTCTGCTTTTATGAGTACTTCGGGTAGTACTGTAGAATATACCGGAAACGGAACACTTCCCTCAAGTATAAAAACATATCAGAACGTAACATTCCTGGGCAATAGCACCAAGGATATTCCTGCAATCGATATTCTTGTTTTGGGAGATCTTACTATTGATGACGGAGAGTTAGATAATAGTAGCTTTAATCGTTCGATTAGTCTGGAAGGTGATTGGATAAATCGTTCGGCAGGAGGCTTTGTGCCCGGAACCGGAACCGGAACAGTAATATTTCAGGGAAGCAACGAACAATTTTTAACCAGTTCCGGTGGTAGTGGAGAAAATTTCTATAATCTTCAGATAAATAAGTCCGCCGGCACCTTAACGCTCAACAACGCTGTTAATGTAAATCGTGTACTTACGCTTACTTCGGGAATTGTAAATACTACAGCAACCGAGTTATTGACTGTGGATTATAACCAGTCATCTGCTGTGCAGGGAGGAAGTACTACGGCCTATATCAATGGCCCTTTACGCCGCAATGTGAACAGTAGTTCTAATGCTGTATTTCCTGTGGGTAAGGATGGCCGCTATGGTGCATTAGAAATATTTGGAACCAATACTGCCGGTACGCAATACTGGACCGGTGAGTATTTTAATTCAACACCTGCAGATGCCACAAACCTCGCCTCTCCATTACAACTCATAAGTAATAATGAATACTGGAGCTTACAAGGAGTCAATGGCGCTGAAACAAATGTGCGTTTACGTTGGGATGACCAAAGTGAAATTATTCCGGCTGGAGCTACTGAGCGCGAAAAGTTGAGAGTAGCACAATATTTGCCACCATGGACAAAGGTAGGCGAAAATGTGACTGATGTCAGCCAAACGGAAGGGACTGTTGAAACCGTTACGCCAATTAGTTTTGATGGTACAGCCCAAGAGTTTACATTGGGGTTAGAGCAAACAGCATCGGCTGAAATTACGAGTGGTAACCTCTCTGAATGTGACGATGGAACAACCTTCCCGGTTACCTTCAATGTAACAGGTGATGCGCCATTAGAAGTGGTACTACAAATCAATGGAGCGAATAATCAGGTTTATGACAACCTGGCTGAAGGAGAACATACGGTTGAGTTTACTTATGCCGAGCTTTATGCTATAGCCGGAGCTGGAGACTATACTATAACCATTGCATCGGTAACTGACAACAATGGACTATCAGGAATTGTCATGGGAACAGGTGTGACCTTAACTGTGTTGGAGACACCTGCGCCAGTTATTAACAACGGGCCAACGTCTGTCCAGACCGAGTCAACAACTACTTATTCGGTACCTGAAACAAGTGGAAACACATATTCCTGGTCGGTCAGTGCATTGGGCACCATAGATGATACTTCAAGTAGTACAATCAATGTAACATGGGGAAGCACTACAGGAACAGCTACACTCACACTTACTGAAAGTAATCCTAATGGTTGTAGTACAACAATAACACATGATGTAGATGTGCGCGACTGGCCGGTAATTACAGGGAACTTTGATGTGTGCGCCGGCAGTGAAGAAACTTATTCAACACCTCAGGTGAGTGGACATACCTATAATTGGGCAGTTACCGGAGGAAATATAACAGCTGGTCTTGGAACTGATGAAATTACCGTTCAGTGGTCGTCGCAAACCGCCGGAACTATAGAACTTGAACAAGGACCCGATGCCGGTAGTTTGGTGTATACTTCTAAAGAAGTGACTATTAATTCTCCACAGGCAAACGCAGGCTCAGATACGTCTGTGTGCTATGGTAATTCTATTCAGCTTGAGGCTTCCGGTGGAATAGGATATAGCTGGGACCCTGTAACCGGCTTAAATGATCCGAATATATCCAACCCCGTGCTTACCCCGGGAAGTAATCCTGAAGTTGCATCAGTTGATTCGACTTATCAGGTTACAGTGACCGACAACAATGGTTGCCAGGCAACGGATGAAGTTGTGATAAAAATTCACCACAGACCCGAAACCGGCAACCAGTACTACGTACCCAATGATTTTGATAATAATTGATAAAACGATTTTTATATCTTTAATGCCACCGAAAAAGCCCTTTCAAGTTTTCAAACATTGAAAGGGCTTTTTTAGTTTAGTGGGCATCAAAAATCAGAATTGCAAATTCCGCCGGGCTCCTGTTGCGTTATTCAGCAACAGGCATAAAAAAACTTGTGCCAGAGACCGTCCGTTGAGCTCCACCGACTGACCACCGAACCAT
>Ga0207714_1002855_pt1 | contig 10153 bp, 3 predicted proteins | sample PonA232FremontCA_2_FD_187270 | JGI IMG/M metagenome (GOLD analysis project Ga0207714, IMG submission 187270) | Marine sediment microbial community from Fremont, CA, USA - Pond A23 Sediment 2 (SPAdes) | ecosystem: Environmental > Aquatic > Marine > Unclassified | place: USA: Fremont, California... | reverse complement strand
GATTTGGTTCCGAGCTCCCTGGCGGAGCTGGGTTCGCGAATTCCGTCAGAAAATCGAAATGCGTGCATTGTCGTATGGCAATTGGGCCGCACGCGAAGCGCGGTTGTTTTCCTGCGGAACGGGCGACTGGAGCATATAGATGGCTTTTGGACAGGGACTGAGGATCTGGCGCGCGTGTTAGCGGACAGAACGGGAAACTCCAGGGAAGAGGCCAGAAAGGGAATAGAGCGGGGCAAATACTTGCAACCCGTTTCTGATAGTGAAGAAACGTCCTCGTGTGAGCAGAATACGGTGCTCAGCGAATGTGCACGAATTGCCCGGGATGAGCTAACGCGATCGATTCGGCGTTTTCGGCAGAAGAAGCCGAATGCAAGGGTGGAAAAGGTTGTGCTGACGGGCAAAGGGGCTCGATGGAGTGGATTGGCGACCGCCATAGAGACTCAATCAGGGATGGCATTGACTGTGGCTCAGAACGTCTCCCTGCCCTTCGACACGGCAAATGTGGAGAATAACAAGATCCCGGAAGTTGCCTCAGCTGCCTGTCTGGCCCTGAAAGCGCGACAGAGAGCTTCCGGCTGGAATTTCCGGAAGAAAGAGGCTGCCCTCGGCTTCAACAAAGGATGGGGACGATTCGCCCAGAATATAGGAGTCGGTATGGGGATCCTGCTCCTTTGCGTCGCAATAACGCTCACCTTCCACCTTTGGCTCAAGAACCTGGAAATGCAGCGAGGCCGGGACCAAGCCGGGACGGTCCTCCTCCAAAAGGATAAAGCTTCGAAGCCCTCCTCTTCACTTGGACCTGCTCAGTATCTGAGCGCTATCGGTTAATTCCCGGTAATTCAGCAAGTTGGGTATATTTTTAGACAAAGCTACCGCATGCCACACAATTACGCTTTTCCTCCTTGGCCCGGTACAGGCGCTCGTCAGCGGCCTGGACAAGACCCTCGCATTTCTCGCCTTCCGGAACGAGGCCCGCCACACCCACGGAAATGGTCAGATGCTCAGCAACGGGGCTGTACTCGTGAATAATCCCCAACTGTTCGACGGCATCCCTGGCCCGCTCCGCTACAAGCTTGGCCCCACCGGGTTTCGTTTCCGGAAAGAGCAAGGCGAATTCCTCGCCCCCGTAGCGAGCCGCCATGTCAGCCGGGCGATTCAGGATCGAGGTCAACGTCCCGGCCACTTCCTTGAGCACGCGATCCCCGGCCGCGTGCCCGTAGTTGTCGTTATAGGGCTTGAAGAAATCCACATCCGCCATGGCCAGGGATAAAGGCTGTTCATTACGCCGGCAGCGCTGCCATTCCCGTTTCAGAAATTCGTCGAAGGAGCGGCGGTTGTGGATTTCGGTCAGCCCGTCCCTGCCCGCCAAGGACTCCAAAAGCTTGCGCTGGCGCACGAACCGCAGGTGGTTCTCCACCCTCGCCCGGACGATGGCCGAATGGAAGGGTTTGGTGATGTAGTCGGCTGCCCCGAGCCTGAGGCCCTTCTCCTCGTCGTGAGCCGAATCCAGGGCAGTAATGAATATGACCGGTACCTCCTTGGTCCCCTCGTCCGACTTCATCCTGCGCAGTACTTCGTACCCGTCCAAGTCCGGCATCATCACGTCCAGGAGCACCAGGTCGATGTCCGAGTCGTTTTGCAGCCGTCGGAGGGCCTGTTCCCCGTTTTTGGCCGGCAGAACCTGGTGATCCTCCTTGAGCAGGTCGGACAGAACCTTGCGATTGGTGCGTTCGTCGTCCACTACGAGGATGCATGCCTTATCCGCCATGACTGCTTCCTTTGTCAACTCTGGAGGCGAGTTCCTCGAGCACGGTCTTCGCCTTGTCGAACTCCACATCCGCGATATGTTCCCGCAGCGTGTTGAGCTGGGCATCGAAGCCGGCTCCGGACAAGGCGGCATGCAACTCCTCGAGCACGTCCTCGGCTTCCACATCGCCCTCTTGGATCAATTCCCTCAAACGATCTATCAGATAAGCCATCTGTTCCAGGTCGGCTTCCTCTCCGGCTGTATCCCGGGGCTCTGAGGAATGGAAACGGTCGAGACCCTGACAAAGGCTTTGCAAAGCTGTCTCGAATCGGGACAGGATCCTCTCCAGCTCTTCCTCGTCGCGACTCTCCCGCAGGCCGTTCTCGAGATTTCGAGCCGCCTCCTGCAGATGCGTTGCCCCAAGGGACCCCGAAGCGCCCTTGACCGAATGGGCGATCCGCACGGCCTCCTCTTTCTGTCCCGCCTTCAGGGCAGCGCGAATATTTCGCCCCGTTTCGGCGTTCTTGCCGGGAAATTCCCGCAACAGCTTGACGTAGAGCTTGATGGAGCCGCCCACGTTTTGCAGTCCCTGTGCGGTGTCCAGGCCGTCCAGCTCGGGAAGATCCCCTGTCGTCTCCCGTCCTTGGTCCGTTCCAGTCTGCGGGGAAGATGCGGACTCCTTGGGCGCAATCCACTGGATCAGGGCCTGATTGAGCTGTTTCGGATCAAGGGGCTTGGTGAGGTGGTCGTTCATTCCGGCGTCGAGGCTCTTTTGAGCATCCCCGTCCATGGCGTGGGCGGTGGTGGCGAGAATGGGGACGGAGTATCCCGCCTCCCGGATGCGCCGGGTGGCCTCCAGCCCGTCCATCTCCGGCATCTGAACGTCCATGAGCACAAGGTCGTAGCTTTCGGAATGGATACGCTGCAGCGCCTCTTTCCCGTCCCATGCCGTGGTTACCGCCATTCCCGCTTGCTGCAAAAGCTCACCAGCCACTTCCCGGTTGATCTCGTTATCCTCGGCGAGCAGGACCCTGGCCCCTTGAATAGTCTCTAAACCGGACCACTCCCGGGAAGTGGTATCTTCCTTTCGGCTACGCTCCCCGGGCTTTTCTCCGAGGACCTCGAGCATGATATCCAGGAGCAGAGACGGTTCCATGGGCTTGGTCAGGAAGGCGTCGGTTCCGGACTCGTCTGCCGCATGCTTGAGGGTGTCCCGGCCGTAGGCGGTGACCATGAGCACAGCCGGCGGCGAGTTGGGGACGCTGTCCGACTTGATGCGCCGCGTCGCCTCAAGTCCGCTCATCCCGGGCATGTACCAGTCCATGAGCACAAGATGGAAAGGTTTCTCCGCTTGCTGCAGCATCGCGAGAGCCGTTTCTCCATCCACGGCAGTGGTGACCCGGCAGCCAAAGTTTTCCAGAATGCCCTTCAGGATCTGCCGAGAGGTCTCGTTGTCATCCACGACAAGGACCCTCAAGCCGGCAAGGCGAGGGGGAATGTCCGGTTTCCGGTTCTCTTGGGCCACCTGGAACGGCGCCTCGAACCAGAATGTGCTACCTTCACCCGGCTCGCTTTCCACTTGCAGCTCACCGCCCATGAGATCCACAAGCTGTTTGGAGATGGCCAGCCCCAGACCGGTCCCCTCGTGCTGACGGGTATTGGAGGCATCCGCCTGCTCAAAGGCCTCGAAAAGGTTCTCCCGTTGTTTCTTGGTCAGACCTGCCCCGGTATCGCGAACGGCAAAGCAAAGCCTGGCCCTGTCCTTCTCCTCCCACTCCACGACGTGGACAGCCAGGACCACATTGCCCTGTTCCGTAAACTTGACCGCGTTGGTGGCCAGGTTGGTCAGGACCTGGCCCAGACGCAGTGGATCGCCCATGAGCCGCATCGGCATCTCGGGCTCGATCGCGAAAAGAAGCTCCAGGTCCTTCTCCTCGGCTTTCAGGGAGACCACGTTGGAGAGATTGTCCAGCACCTCGTGCATGTCGAAGGCGATATGGTCCAGATCGAGCTTGCCCGCCTCGATCTTGGAAAAGTCCAGGATATCGTTGATGAGCCCCAGCAGGGCCTGGGAGGAGTTGATGATCTTGCGCACGTAGTCGCCCTGGTCCGAGGCGAGCTCGGTGCGGCTCAAAAGATGCGCCAAGCCGATAACGGCGTTCATGGGAGTCCGGATCTCGTGGCTCATCTGGGCCAGGAACTTGGACTTGGCCTCGGTGGCGCTCTCCGCCTCCTCCTTGGCTGCGCGCAGCTCCTCTTCCATTCTCACTCGCTCGGTCATGTCCCTCAGGGTCCAGATGTATCCCTGCGACAGGTCTTCCGGATTCACCGCGCGGCCGGCCATGGAGCAGGGGAAAACGGAACCGTCCGCGTGCTGCAGCTCCACGAGCCTGCGGTAGGTGCCCCCCTGTACAAGCTCCGGGTAGGCTTCCCTGCCGATAATGTCCAGTGTGGTGTCGTCCGTGTAGATAAAATGCGGTGTCCGGCCCAGGACATCTTCTTCCGCGTACCCCAGCAGGCGCAGAGACTCGGAATTGACTTGCCGAATCCTGCGCTCACCGTCCAGAAAGGCGATGCCCACGGGAGTGTTCTCCAGGATGGATTCGAAATACTGACGGGCCGCCTCCGCCTCGCGGGTCCGCTCGGTGACCCGGGCCTCCAGGTCCTCGGTGTAGTCGCGGAGGGTGGATGTCATTTGGTTGAATCCCCGGCTGAGGGTGCCCAGCTCGTCACTTCGCTTCTCCGGAACCCGGACCGAGTAGTCCCCCTGGGCCACTTTAGCGGCCGCGTGGCTCAGTCTGTCGATAGGTCGAAGGATCAGGGGATTGATCAAAAAAGCCAGCATGATCAAAAGGCCGATCATGGCTGCGGCGAGGACGCCTCCCAGGGAGAGGAATTCCGGCCAGCCCAGGATGCTGTTCAGATCCAGGGCGGCGACGGTGTACCAGCCCAATCTGTCCATCCAGGCCGCGGCAACCAGGCGCTCCTTGCCCTCTATGTTCAGGTTCAGGATCGCTACCCGCTCCTCGCCGGAGGCAAGTTTGTCCAAGGCCGAATTCAAGCGCTCGCGGCCGTCTGCCGTTTCCACGTAATTGGGCAGGGTCTGATTGACGTTCTTGCGGGAGGCGGTATCGAAGGCGATGTGGCTCGTTTCGGGGTGGATCTGGATCGCGCCGTCGCGATTCAAGAGCATGGTGGTCACACCTGGCTTTTCCGAGGAAGTGAAGTCGCGCACCAAGCGGGACAGCTCGAGGCCGGTGCCGGTTAATCCCAGGGGGACCCCGTCGGCTCGAATGGGCACGTTGATCCAGGCCTTGGTGATGTCGAGCTTGTTGACGTCCACGTTGATATGGAACCCGGCGTCCGACTCCAGGGTGCTGTAAAACCAGTCATCCTGGGGATCGTCTCTGTGCAGGGTGTGTTCTGGCCGGCCGTTCGCGGGACTCTCTCCTTTCTGGCTGAAGTAGTAGTTGCCCGAATCCGCGAGGGCGAGGAAGTAATTGGAAGAATCCAGGCGACTCCGGTAGCTTTTGAGGACCTCCAGGGCCTGCTGTCGTTTCTGCGGATCATCCTCATCGCGGACCCAGGCGATGAGGCTGGGATTCTCGGCCAACTGCCTGGCCAGGGCCAGATTGCGGCCCACCTCCGAGGCGGCGCGCTCCTTGTGCCACAGAACCAAACGCTCGGCGTAGGCGGCACCCAGGTCTCGGGCGATTCCGTGGCCCACGTTCCACAGAGCTCCGAGCGCAATGACAGCGATCACTCCATAAGCAATCCCCATGATCACGAGGGTCCTGCCGCGCAGGCCGGACCAAAAGCTGCCGGATAGTTTGCCGGATGGGCTTTCCCCGGATTCTTCGTTCGTTTGGCGAACTTTCGACATATTTCGCGGGTTCTCCAAGCTCTAATGGTTTTTCTGGGTCGGGTGCGTAGAATCTCGGGCTTATACCTGATATTGAGCCTGAAGCAAAGACATTTATTGAAGGGGCATCGAGGGGGGATCCCTCTTTGAGCTCCCGGGCACCTAGTGTCTTGTCACGTTTTAAGTGTCGTAAAAGAGGATTGAAAAAAAGAACGGCTGAGACATAAAAGAATAGGATAGATTTTTGGAGACAAGACACCAGGTCCGTTTCTTTTTCAAAAAAAGAAACAAAAAGGCGGTGAGTAGAATCTCTTGATGGATCTGCCCATTAGCTCCGGTACGAACTGCCTTCCGGAGCTGGGTTTGACCTTCGCTATCGCCTCCTCTCGGCTCCAGGCTTTTCGATTGGGGCCGTCGCTGGGCATGGGGGGCTGAACACAGCTTAGCTTTCCATGAATGGCAGCTTTTCAACTGGCTGAGGACGGCTCCACAGAAAACCCTGGCCGTAGTCGCAGCCAAGTTCCAGGAGCTTTTGCCTCTGCTCTTCACGCTCCACCCCTTCGGCCAGGACTTCCTTGCCCAGATTATGGGCCATGGCGATGATCGTATGCACCAAGGTGACGGAATCCTGGTTTTCCGGCAGGCCGTCCACGAACTGCTTGTCGATCTTGATGATATTGATGGCCAGCTGTTGCAGGTAGCTCAGACTGGAATAGCCTTTCCCGAAATCATCCAAGGCAACCTTTACTCCCTGGCTGGAAAGTGTTTGAAGGACCCATGATGCTCGGTCTACATTCTCCATCAGGCTCGTCTCAGTAATCTCCACCTCCAGATTTTCCGCACACACATCATTCTCTTCCAGAGCTGCCCGGACGACCTCTATGGTTGCGTCATTGCCAAGCTCCTGAGCGGAAATGTTTACAGAGGCTTTTACAGAAACGGAACTATCCTGCCAGGATCTTAGCTGTTCGCACACTCTGTGAATGACCCATTCATCCGCTGAGGCGATCATTCCTGTATGCTCCAGCACCGGAATGAATTCCCCGGTCGAGACGACTCCCCTTTCAGGGTGATTCCAGCGGAGCAGAGCTTCCATGCCCACAATGCGGCCGCTTCGGAGATCGATCTGCGGCTGATAGCAGAGAAAGAATTCCTCGTTCGTCAGGGCTTGCTTCAAGTCGTGTTCCAAATGAAACTGTTTGGATACCCAGTCCTCTTGACCCACAAATTCCTGAATGCTGTGAACGCATTTCTTGGCCTCGCTCAGGGCCATATTCGCCTGCTTGATCAGAGTTTCCGGATCAGTGCCCCTTTGGGGAAACAGAGTAAACCCGATATTCACGTCCGGATAGATCAGCCTCCCTGACAGTTCGAGTCTCTGTCCTATTCGCTCCAGGATGCGCTCCCCTAAATTGCGGGCTTTGTCATCAGTGACCACCCCTTTTGAGAAAATCAAGAATTCACCTCCGGAGATACGAGCCACTGTATCCTCCTCAAAAACAGAATCACTTACTCGCCGCGCCACTTCCATTATAAGCTCGTCCCCAGCCTTTTGCCCCAATGTGTCGTTCACATCCCTGAGCCTGGTAATGTCCACCAGAAACACAGCGCCACCGTCACCGAAATATCCGGGTTGAGCAAAGACCTTCTTGAGCCGATCGTAAAACAGTCTCCTGTTGGGCAGAGCTGTCAAATCGTCGTAATAGGCCAGGTGATAGATTCTTTCTTCGGCTTGCTTCCGTTCTGATATATCCTGAAACATAACAATATGGGAGGCTTCCTCATTGTGATAGGGCAACATGGCCATATTGACTAAGGCCTGGATATAGTCCCCTTGCCGTGTGCGGAACCTTCTCTCCATGTCCATGGTTTCATTGGAAAGCATATTTTGTAGGTTGGACTTAGGGGAATTCGCTCTGAAATCGTCTGGATGGATTATGTCCAAGGCGTTTACCTGGAGTATTTCCTCCCTGGAATATCCCAGAATGGAAAGAGCGGTTTGATTGACCTCAACAATGGTATGCTCCGCATTGGCGATAAAAATACCTATTGACGCCTGTTCAAACAATTGGCGAAACTGATGCTCACTTTTCCGCAACTCTTCCTCTGTCTTCTTGCGATCTGTTACATCCCAGACAGTAGATACTACCAGATTGTTATCTGGGAGCGGGATATTTTGAGCGGTAATATAGAAGGTTTCCTGGCCGGGTCGAACAACAGGCACATCCTGCCAGTACATTCTTTCAGGATCCCCGCTTGCGCAATCCTCAAGCACCCTTTGTTTAATCTTTTCCCTGAACTCTGGATCTTGATATACCGCTTCCCAGAAATCTTTTTGAGACAGCTCTTCCCTGCTCGTTCTATAGAATTTCACAAAATTGTCGTTCATATAAGTAAAATCTACTTGTGGATTCAATGAATTAATGGCTACTCCTACAGGAAGGTTGTCCAAAGTTAACTTGATAAATGATTTTTGTTCTTGGAGCATTTCCTCTGTCCGCTTCCTTTCTGTGATATCAACAGCAGAGGCTATGCTTTGATTGGTTCCAGGAATCATGTCTACAGCCAACAAGACATTCAATATTTCTTCGCAGCGATTGACGAAGCGGAACTCGTATTGGCGTGGTGCTGCATCCGGGTCCTGACGCCGCAGATAATGGTTTTCTTTCATCCAGGCCACATCATCGGGGTGGGCAAATTCGGTCCAGGATTTTTTCCCCTTGATCTCCTGCCCGGAATAACCTGACAACTCTTCAAAATTCGAATTGGCAAGGGAAATCGTGGTATCCTCTTCTATAATGAACATGGCAGTGCCGGAAGTTTCGAATATGGCCCTGTAGTGATTCTCCGACTGGCGCAGGGCTTCCTCAGCCTGTTTGCGGTCGGAGATATCCCTGACGAGCTCTGTCACGTAGTCCACTTGGCCATCCTCATTCTTTATGGGATAAGTGAATAGCTCGATCCTTTGAGCTGATGGTCCCGCCAGCCAGGAAATTTCTTCATGTTCCATCCGACCGGATTGAAAGCTGCGCCGTGTGGGGCAAGGTGAGCAGGGGGCATGTGCGTTATGGTAGACAGCATAGCATTTTTTCCCTTCCAAAGGGAGATTCTGCGCATACCACCGCCGCATGACCTCGTTAACACGGCGGATGGTTAGATCCTGGTCGACAATGCTGATGCCGTCCTGGACACTCTCCAGAACGGCATCCAAAAACCGTTCGTTCCTGCTGAGGCTATCTTGCAGTTGCTTGCTCTCGGTGATGTCCGTAATAAAACTCTGAAAATGGATGATCTTGCCGTTATTGTCCCGTACTGTACTGACATTTTGGGAGATCCAGATTATGGACCCATCCCGATGAACACCCCTGCACTCATGGTTTACCACTTCCTCGTTGTCTCTCAGAAGATGCATGAGCTCTTCTCTGTCAGAGGGATCGGCATACAGCTGAATGTTATTGCCCTTTACAGACTCAATCAGTTCATCGGGTGAATCATAGCCGAACATCTTGGCCATGGCAGGGTTAGCTGAAAGAAGCCGGCCCTCTGGGGTGGTGAAGATGATGCCTAAGGGAGCATTGGTGAAGAGTGAATGTTCCGAGGAAGGGACTGAAAATCCTGCATCTTGTGCTGAGCTTTGCTGGGCCATAAGTAATCTCAAAACTTGTTTCAACGATTGAAATAATGCTCAGCTCCTGGAGGCTGCTTCATCCAGGGTAGCATCTTTTTGGGGGCTTGAGCAGCCGATTGATTCGCTTGAGTTCCTCTTTTCCTGCTCCCATGGTCAGGTACCTTCAGGGCAAATCCGGCCACGCTATCCAGGCTAACCGTGAGAGGAGCGCATCGGATATTACTTATTTGCCAATGTTTCCATTGGGAGCCCAACCACGTCCTGATAGTGACTTCTGGGTCTTAAGGCTCGCTGCAACGGAGATTAATGACAGGGCATCTCCACAACCTAACCCACGTTGGCAAGGTTGGTGGGCCTATTTCGTTCAACCATTATGTCTATTAGTCTGGCACTTTATTATCTGATGAATTTCTGGGGGTTCCCCCATCACATAATATAATGATCCAGAGATCTGAAATAAGAATTAGTTATTTACCACTGCTGTCCGGACGTTTTTAAATATAAACGTTATAACTTCTTAAAATAATTGAAACTCGACTCAAAAAGGGGTGTTACCGACTTGATTTATTAAATCCTGAGTTTAGGCTGCTTTCACCATACAAAGAAAAGGAGCAGCCTAATGTACGCAGGCAAAATCATCTTTTCTCAGGCCATAGACCATCTTCCCATTTACACCTTCCGAAGGTGTGTCAGAAAGTACCAGGGCAATTTCAAGATGAAAAGCTATACCTGTTTGGATCAATTGCTCTGTATGGCTTTTGCTCAACTGACTTACAGGGAAAGCCTTCGGGATCTTGTGGTCTGCTTGCAAGCTCAAAAATCAAGACTTTATCATATGGGCATTCGGGGCAATATTGCTCGAAGCACACTGGCCGATGCCAACGAAAAAAGAGATTGGCGGATCTATGCCGATTTT
>Ga0207714_1002854_pt1 | contig 10153 bp, 6 predicted proteins | sample PonA232FremontCA_2_FD_187270 | JGI IMG/M metagenome (GOLD analysis project Ga0207714, IMG submission 187270) | Marine sediment microbial community from Fremont, CA, USA - Pond A23 Sediment 2 (SPAdes) | ecosystem: Environmental > Aquatic > Marine > Unclassified | place: USA: Fremont, California... | reverse complement strand
AAAGCACCTATAATAGGGCCATTAGTACTATATATTCCACCAACTAGAGCCATTGCTAATGGCAGTAGTAAAAAGTTAAGTGAAAATGTACTTTCAGGATTTACAAACGCATATTGTTGAGCATATGCTGCTCCAACTAAGCCCTGAAGTGCTGACGTTACCACAAAAACAAACAGTAAATATTTAAATACATCAATACCACTTGATTTAGCAGTTGTTTCATCATTACGAATTGAATTAATTGCATAATGAATCCGACTTCTACTGAAAATTTCAGATATCAATATTGTAAATAAAGCGATTATCAATATCATATAATATAATTTTGTAGGATTACCGCCAAAAATTGCAGTATCTAACTGAGTTCCACTGGCTCCACCAGTAAGATCAGAAAGATTTCTAATAATTACAGAAAACACATGAGTTAAAGCTAATGTAGTAATCGCAAAGTATATTTGTCGTAATCTTAATACAATAAATCCGAGTGCAAATGCAATCAATCCAGAAAAAGCTGCTCCAACAAATAAACTTACGACTGGATTAAACCCCATATTTGTAACTATTAATACTGAAGCATAAGCACCTAAACCAAAAAATCCAGCTGTACCAAAAGAAAGTTGTCCAGTTCTTAACATCATATCCCAGCTTAATCCTAATGCCATAAATACCAGTATTGTGTTAAAAACACTCATTACATAGGCACCAGCATATAAGGGAAGTGTAAATGCAATTATTAGTAAAAGTACAATAAACAAATTCTTTTTCATTATTTTGCCCCCCTATATGATCTAGCTATAATTACTATTATTAAAACCCCAAAGAATACTATATCTGACCAGCCACCATAATTTGGAATATAATTAATTGCTGACTCTCCTACACCTAATAAAATACCAGCAAATAAAATACCGTTTAAATTCCCAAGTCCTGCCATTGCAGCAAGAGCAAATGATTTAAGTGTAAAAGGGGAGCCCACAGCGGGAAATATTGCTGTTCTAGGTAACATTGATCCAGCAACAATACCAAGGATTGCTATTGCTAAACTGAAAACAAATAAATATACGTATTCAACATTAATTCCAACTATTTTTGCTCCTTTTGGATTTTGTCCAACAGCAAAAGTAGCTTGTCCTAACCTTGTTTTCTTTAAAAATAACTGTAATCCTACTAATACAGCTACTGCGAATAATACGTACAGTAATTCATAAGTACCAAACCTAAATCCACCTATTTCAGTGGATGCATATGCATATTGAGTATATACATTTCTAGCTTGAGAAGTCCAAATAATATTTACAACTTCCATTAAAATTAGTGATACACCAAAAGTAATTAGAAGCTGACTTAAATGCCCTTTATTAACTACTTTTTTTACAGTTAAATAATATATAATACCGCCTAAAATAGCTAAAAATATTATTGTTGGTATGATTGAAACTAGAGGATCCATACCGAACTTATTGTTAAGCATATATATAAAATAAAAACCAACAGTTAAAAATTCACCATGTGCTAAGTTTAAGACCCCTAAAATACCTAATACTAAAGCTAATGGTAAGGCAATTAAAGCATATAAACTACCCCGTTGCAGGCCATCCATTAAAGCATTGGGGTTCCAAAAACCTACTATTATCATAAATATTGCTAATAATAATATTATTGTATATGTTTTTTTAAGAGAAAGTGACATTTTTCCCCTCCATCCATATTGAAATTTTATTTTTAAATAACAGCCGGGCTATAATAAACCCGGCTGTTTTAATTTAAATTAGAAGCTATAAGGATATTCGATTTCAGAAGTTGATAAATCAAATGGCCAAATAACATGTTGTTTACCATTTTGATACTGTAATATCTTCTGAGCAGTAAAACCTTGATGTTTAATAATATTACTTGGTGACATTTCTAAAGTTGTACCTAATGGTGAATCATAAGTTGTATTTTCTAAAGCTGTAATTAAAGCTTCTTTTTCTAATGTTCCAGCTTCTCTAATACCTTTAGCTAAATACATAATATTAGTATATCCTAATGGTGCAAAATAGGTTGCTGGTCTTTCACCATGCATTTTAATATACTCTTCCCAGAAATGAGCTGCTGGTTCGTTTACTTGTCTTAAAGCAGGGGCCCACATACCATATAAGATTACTTTGTCAGAAAGTGGATTAGCTTCAAAACCTTGAGGCCATCCAGGAGGAGCTCCAACAAATAGTGGGGGTTCAAAACCAACTTCTCTTGTTTGAGCTAAAAGTGGTACTGCATCAGCATCATAACCAGCCCAGATAAATAGGTCTGGATTATATTCTTTAGCCTGGCGTAACATAGCTCTATAATCGCCGCCACCTAGAGCAGCACTTTTAAATGAAGCACCTGCAAAATCTTCCATGATTTCAGCAAATGGACCTTCACCTTCTTGTGCACTTGCAAACATTGATTTATAAGCATTATATGAATCAGTACCAAAAGCACCTTCTTCATAAGCTAAGAAAACTTTACCTACATCGATTTCTTCATTACGTTCTGCTATAGCTGTCCAACCTCTACCATAACTTGCGCCCTGTTGATAATCCCAAGGATGTAAGTGGAAATACCAATCAGCATCTGGACCAATAGCTTGTTCGGCTTGATGAGAGGCAGCTCCTGCCCAAATAGTTATCTTTTTATATTTTTTAAGAGTAGGAATTTGAGCCATATGAACTCCACTTGACATACCGCCAACAAAGAAGTCAACTTCATCTACTGTAGCTAGCTTATCAATAGCAGCTGCACCTTTTTCAGGCTTAAACTCACTATCAACTACAACTAATTCTACTTGTCTTCCTAATAGACCACCATTAGCATTAATTTCTTTAACAGCTAATTCCATGGCATTAGTAGACTGTCTACCTGTAATATCTCCTAATGGGTTTACCGCACCAATCTTAATTGGATCATCTTGTCCCAAGGCACTTAAGCTAAAAGTAAAAGCTAAAATTAATACCAATGAAACAATTAATAAATTATTTCTCTTCAATTTATAATCCCCCTTATAATAATTGTTTGTCTTTTTCAAAATTATTTTACTAAAATGCAATCATATTGGTTATCAATATCACATCCTTTCAATATAATTTTTACCAAATCTTTAACTCATTAGCTTTTTCTCTAATTTCATCTCTAAAATCTGGATGAGCTATACTAATCATAGCATCTACCCTATCTCTTATGCTTTTACCTTTTAGGTGAGCCACACCATATTCTGTCACAACATAATCTATGTCATTTCTTCCTAGGGTAATCTTAGAACCAAGTGGTAATTGAGCTAAAATTGTTGAATATTCTCCACCTTTGGCAGTTGACCTTAGAGCAATAATACCTTTGCCCCCTTCAGACCTTTGGGCACCTCGGTGGGTATCAACCTGACCACCAGTACCACTATAATGTTTATTGCCAATGGCTTCTGAACAAACCTGACCAGTTACATCTACCTGTAAAGCTGTATTGATACTTACCATTTTGTGATTTTGTCCTAATACATAAGGATCATTTGTTATTTTACCTTGTTGAAATTCTACGGCTAAATTTTTATCTATAAAATCATAAAGTTTTTGAGTTCCCAAGGCGAATGTTCCCACCATTTTGCCCTTCCAGAGAGTTTTCTTTTTATTATTAATAACTCCTTTTTTAAAGAGATCCACCATACCATCAGTAAACATTTCAGTATGAACTCCTAAATCATTTTTATCCTCAAGTGCTTCTGTAATAGCATTAGGAATACCACCAATACCTAATTGTAGTGTTGAACCATCTTCAATTAATTCTGCAACATTTTCTCCGATTTTTTTCTCAACATCTCCAGGTTCTATATAAGGTAATTCAATTAATGGTGCATTGTTTTCTACAACATAATCAACATCAGAAATATGAACTTGAGTATCTCCTAAAGTCCATGGTAAATTTTCATTTACTTCTAATACTACCATATCAATGTTTTCAACCATCTGCTTTTCATAAGTAAGCCCTAAGGATAGTGAAAAGAAACCATTTTTGTCCATTGAAGTAGCAGTACCCCAAAAAATATTTATATTATCATTATCAATTTTAATTGAACCAGCTTCATGTAAATTATTTGGTATATATGTTACATTTCCGTGTTTATGATTTGCTCTATCCCCCGGACCATAAAACCAAGTTTCATTTAAAAAATGCCCTTTCATTTCTGGTTTTAAAAAATCATAATCTCCCATCATAAGACAAGAAACTATATTAACATTTTCCAGTTCGTCCTTATGATTTCCAAGTTCTGATAAAAGACCCTGAGGTTCAGAACCTGCCATAGCAGTACAGACTTTTTGATTAGACTCAACTTTGGAAACTGCTTCTGGTATTGAAATTAACTTTTCAGTATATAGTTCTTTGTAATCCATTAATCCTCCTCCTTCATAGAAATATAACTTATAAACTAATTCCTCCGTTTACATCTAATACTGTACCATTACAGTAATCACCAGCAGAAGATGCAAGATATAAATAAGCATTAGCTACATCTTCAGGCTTTCCTAATTCACCAAAAGGTACTTTATCTCTAAGTTTATTTAGTACTTTTTCAGGTATTTTTGCAACCATCTCTGTCATTATATACCCAGGAGCAACAGCATTTACATTAATGCCTTTTGATCCTAATTCTTTTGCCCATGTTTTAGTCATACCGATTACTCCAGCTTTTGTAGCAGAATAATTTGTCTGACCGATATTTCCTTGTTCTCCTACGACAGAAGAAGTATTAATAATTTTTCCCTCTTCCTTGTCCATCATTAGAGGTGCCACTGCTTTAGTACAATTAAATACACCTTTTAAATTGATATCTATAACTTTATTCCACTGGTCGTGGCTCATTTTTGTTAAAAAGGAATCTGCTGTAACACCAGCGTTATTAATCAAGATATCAATTGTATCGTATTTATCTACTGTTTTATCAACCATTTCCTGAACCTGGTCCCAATTAGAAACATCAACTTTTATAAAATATGCTTCTCCATCATCATTGTTGATCTTTTTAGCTACTTCTTTACCAGCTTCTGGATCAAAATCTGCAATTACTACTTTAGCGCCTTCTTCAGCAAATTTAAATGCGCTTGCTTTGCCTATTCCACTACCTGCTCCTGTAATAATTGCAACCTTATCTTTCAATCTCATACCTATAACCTCCACTTTCTAATTATGAATTTAAAGTTTATCCCCACTTGATAGTGAGAGCATTCCAGGCATAACCGATACCTGCACTCACAAATACTACTATATCTCCTGGCTTAACTTTTCCCTCTTCTAATGCAAGTTCTAAAGAAATAATTTGATCATTTTGTCCAATATGGCCATACTCATCTAGATATATACTCTGTTTTTCAGTTAATCCTAGTTGTTCTAGCATAAACTGATGAGCAGAATATTTCATATGAAGAATTGCTATATAGTCAACATCATCCATTGTATAGCCGCTATTTTTAACAGAATCTTTTACAACCCCTACAAAATTATCAATTGAAACTTCATTAAGTCTTTCTTTCATAAATTCGGGCTCAAGAACATCTAAATGATGTTCATTATTTTCCAACCGTTCAGGTGTTAATTCTTTTTTAGTTCCTCCAGCAGGAACTACAACACTTTCTGAAAGTGAACCATCAGTTCTAGATGTAGCTTTTAAAATCTCATTTTTATTAATGTTTTTCTTTAATATAGCAGCCGTTCCACCAGCTCCTAGATTATACATAAATGATACTTTAGGATTGTCAAAATCTATAAGATCTCCATTTCTATAACCAGACCCTATTAGAACAGTATCCATGTTTTTATTGGATAACAACATATCTTTAGCTACTTTCATTGCCATTATCATTGTTCCACATCTAAGAGCAATATCAAAGGCCCATGCATTTTTTGCACCTATTTCATGTTGTAATTTAATAGAGGCTGTCCACATTGGATATTCTTTATGTTCAGCACCTGCCCAGATTACTAAATCAATATCCTCAGGCTCTACCCCAGCTTTTTTTATAGCAGTATTTGCTGCCTTAATACCCATTGCACAGGTATGGTCTTTTTCACCTGGAATCGGTTTTTTCTTAATTCCAAATTTATTCCTTATTACATCTTCTGGTATACCTGTCTTTTCTGCAATTTCCTCACTATCCATATAATTATCTGGAATATAAACTCCAGTTGAGAGGATTCCTACTTTTTCTCCCACATCTTCACCCCCATTAATTAATTTGTTAATTAAATTATAAATAAAGGTAGTTACTAAGATGTTGCATTGTAGTTACAAATAATAGTTAAATTAATATTATTCTGAATATTACTACTATAATTATAATAAAAATTAGTTACAAAATAGTTGCAAACAGCTTTAAATTACAAAAGACCGGGATTTAAATATATATCCCGGTCTTTAATGATTTCTATTTAATTTGACTTTATTTCGTTATATAACTCGATTGTTTTTTGAGTTGGAATAACTCCCAAATCCTCTTCTAGTTTTTCGGCACATCTTTGATAAGTTCTAATTGCTTGAGAACGCTGTCCAAGTTCATCATAAGCCTTCATCATAAGCTGGTATGCTTCTTCAACCGTAGCTTCTTCAGCAATTAATTTCTCGGCCATTTCTATAGCCTTTTGATTTCTATCTAATTTTAGATATAACTCTGCTAATTGTTCTAAACCTTGAATAAATAACTGTTTATATTTTTCTCTAACTTCTCTTGACCAATCTTGATATAGACAATTTGGAAGATAGTTTCCATTATAGATCTCAATTCCTTCATTTAAAGTTTCAATTGCCTTTGAAATTTCATCATTTTTACTCTCTCTTATACCCTTTTTCATTAAGTTTTCAAATTGATTAACATCTACAGTATATGAAGAATTAGGATTTAAACCATATCTAGATCCCTTTTTATTAATAAAATAAGGAGTAGCTCTTGCCTTTCTTTTTGGTTCCAAAACATTGTTTAGTGCATTTAGTGCTACTTTAAAATCCCTTATTGCAGAATCTTGGTCCTTTTTTTTCGAAATCATTTCTGCTAGTCTTTCTTTTGAAATTAATTCATCTTGATATGTGATAAGAATTTTAAATAAAGTTCTAGCTTTCTTTCTTTTCCAATCTTTATCCTTCACTTCAGTTCTCCCTCGAATTAATTTGAACTTGCCAAGTGTATTGACCTTTAATGTATATCCAGGATGATTTATTCCCAATTCAATATCCATATCTTCAAGCATTAGTTTACAAAATTCTTTTTCTATTTCCATATTATAACCTGTTGTCAAGATAGGTAGTAAAGTATTTTCATCCCGTGGTCCTAATAAATTAATTGTTTTAAATATAAATTGTAAATCATTTTTCTTTATAATTGGCACGATTTCTTCTAATCTGTGTTTAAAATCTACTTTATGCCCAAGTTTGCAATCTATTAAAGTAAGCCAAATCTGGCCAACTGTCTTACCAAAGATATCATTACAATAATCAAATGACTTAACAGCTTTTGTTAACCACTCTGTGGCAGCTTTATATTTCTCAAGAAATATATATCCGACACCTAAAGAAAGTTGTATTAAACTACCCAGCCATTCATCTCCGGCTTCTTCACAGATATCTATTCCTTCTAATCCATATTTTTTCATCTGTTCTTCATAACCTAAATTACCATAAACTAATGTTAAACCCCACAAAGCCTCAGCACGCCCTCGGCGCACCTCAAGCTTATCAACTATCTCTAAACTCTTTTCATAAGCTTTAAGAGCTCTTTTCTGCTTTTCTGCACCATTTATCTGTAATGCATGGCCTAGTCTCATATGAGCTACTGCCTGGGTAAATAATGAGTCCAAGTTTTTTGATTTTTTCAAACCAGTTTTAGCATATTCTAATGCTTTATCTCTTTTCCCTTCAAAAGAAGCAATTAATGATAGTAATAATATGGTTTCTCGATGTGCTCTACCAACATTTTTTTCATTTTCAACATCTTCTTTAAGTTCTTCTTTCAAGATCTTTTCTGCTTCTTTTAAACGTCCGGTTCTAATTTTAACTCTAGAATCAAGGATAAAGCTCGTGTTTTCTTCATCAAGTTTATTTAATTTTTCTTGCATTTCCTTAGCCTTCTTAACATTACCTCTGTTTAAATAGTTTTCGGCCACCAAACGTAGTAAAACAGATTCTTCCCAGTAATTTTCTTTTTCTCTAAGTTCCAAGGCTTTTTTGAGATATTTGTCAGCTTCTGAAGGTTGAACAGTATCAAGATAGATCATAGCCATTTTTTGAAAAGCAACACTTACTCCTTTATAGTCATCTTGATCTTTGAGATATTTTCTCCCGAGATTATACCACTCAAGAGCTTCATTATAATTACAGGTAAATCGATCTATATCTCCTTTATATAAATATAGACGTGGAAAATTTTCAATTATTCTTTCAGGTAGTTTTTCAATCCATTTATTAAAAGTACTAAAACGACCTGAAGTAAGTAATTTATTGGCTCGTTTTTTAATAATTTTAGCAGCAGTAAAATAATCTCCACTTTCCAGATTATGATATACTGCTTCCTCAAATTGTTCATTTTCCATATAATATTTTGCTATATCTTTTTGTAAAAGAGAAATATTATTCAATTCTTCTTTAGCATGTTCTTTTAGAAAATCATGGAATAAATGGTGATACCTATATTTATTATCATCTAACTGAATAATAAAAAGGTCATTTTTGACTAGATAATTAAGTATCTGATCACTATTATTTGTTTTACGTACAAAATCACAAACTTCTGGAGTTAAAACTCTTAAAATCGAAGTCTTAATTAAAAAATTCCTTACCTCTTCATTTTGTTTTAATAATATTTCTCTAGCTAAGTAGTTGAAAAGATGGTCTAAAGAATGCATTGATTTTTCACGTACTACTTCGAGAGAATCTCCATCCTTTATACCCTGTCTGATCATTTCAACCCCAATTATCCAGCCTTCTGTTAAATCGTATATCAAGCTTATATCCTCTTCATCTAAATTATATTCATAATGATTATTGTAAAACCTTTTGATCTCTTTTTTACTCAGTTTAAGATCATCTTCATTAATTTCTAGAATTTGATCTTTAACTCTCCACATACTGAGTGAAGTTAAATCAGGTGTTTTCCTTGTAGAAATAATAACATGCATATTAGGTGGACGATGGTCTATAAAATGTTCCATTAATTTATTAATCTGGGGTTGATTATTTAATAAATGATAATCATCTATAATCAAATTAATTTCATCATATCTGTATTTATCCCAAATTTCATTTATTAGTGAGTTCAAGACTGGAATCCATTCCTGATTAGTTTCCCCTTTTTCTTTAATAAAATTCAAAGTTTTTTCACCAATATCAGAATCTGTGGTATTAAAAGCATAAATTAGATTAATGAGGAAAGTTAATACATCCCCATCTCCTTTACTGACGTTATACCAAAAAACATTATCTTTATCTTTAAAACCATATGTCAAATATGCACTTTTACCATAGCCAGGACCCGCTTTAACCATAGTTACTGGATATTTCGCAGTTTTATCAAAAATTCTCTTTAAATGCTTTCTGGAAAATATTTTACTTTTATAATAAGGTGGTAGAAATTTAGTTCTTACAACAACGTTTCCAAACACTTTTACACCCCTCTATATTTAACTTCTATATTAATTAAAATTCAATAAATTAACTGAAATTCCTTTATAATTGAGTAAAATACTATTTAATTATTTTTATAAAATTCATTTAAATATATTTAAGCTAGATTGTATAATTAAATGCACGGGGCCTTGACAAAAAAATAGACACATACCGGTAACCTCCTTTATAATGTTAGTAACTAGCCAAACAAAACAAGGAGGCACCGACATGTGTCAAAATAATTATAACACAACTGGCAAGAAAGGAAAACACTTAACTTTCGATGATAGAAAAATAATTGCTCACCTTTATAACTATCAAAATAAAAATTATACAGAGATTGGTAATCAAATAGACAAACATAGAACAACGATCAGCCGGGAAATAGATAAAGGCTTGATAACTCTTAAAAGCTCACAAGAAAGCTATAAGGATGTATATGATTATGAGATAGCCCAACAAGTTTATGATAATAATGCTACTGCTAAAGGACCT
>Ga0207714_1002852_pt1 | contig 10155 bp, 6 predicted proteins | sample PonA232FremontCA_2_FD_187270 | JGI IMG/M metagenome (GOLD analysis project Ga0207714, IMG submission 187270) | Marine sediment microbial community from Fremont, CA, USA - Pond A23 Sediment 2 (SPAdes) | ecosystem: Environmental > Aquatic > Marine > Unclassified | place: USA: Fremont, California... | reverse complement strand
TCTGGGACCCCGCTAAGCGGGGGTTGACTCTGGCAGACCCCGCTAAGCGGGGTTCGTTAAGGGGGCTTGAACCCGATAACAAAACATTATTCAATAAAAGGATTAAAAACAGATGCCATGAGAAAGACAGGATTGCTTTTACTGGTTGTGTTTCTGGTAGGGGCCTGCAATCAGCAGGAGACCAGGAATGAGATCAGGCAACAAATCGCCGACTATAAAAAGGAGCAAAACAATATCCAGCAAAAGATTAACCAGCTGAACAACAAGTTGGAGCAGATGGGATCGAAAGCGGTGGCGGATAACCGGGTACCGGTGTTGGTAAAGGAGATGGAGCCGGAAACTTTTCGTCATTATATCAAGGCCAACGGGTCGGTGGAAGCTGTAGATGATGCCTTCATCAGTCCTGAAACCAATGGCCAGATCACCCGCATTCATGTGGATGAAGGCGACCGGGTTCAGGAAGGTCAGTTGCTGGTGACATTGAAGACCGACATCATCCGCAGCAACATTGAGGAGGTTAAGACGAATTTGGAGCTGGCCCGTAAGACCTACCAGAAGCAAAAGCGTTTGTGGGCCGACAGTGTGGGTTCGGAGATGCAGTATCTGGAGGCCAGGAACCGAAAGGAGGGTCTGGAGAACCGCCTTTCCACCCTGCGTGAGCAGTTAGAGATGTCGAACATCCGGGCCCCCTTCAACGGGGTGGTAGAAAGCATCAATCAGAAGGCAGGTGAGTTGGGCACTCCCGGGGTGCGCCTGCTGCACTTGGTGAACCTCAAGAAGCTTAAAGTGGAGGCACAGATCACTGAACAGTACATCTCGAGCATCCATAAAGGCGATACCGTACGCATTGAATTTCCTGCCTGGAAGGAGTTGACCAAACGCGTGCCCATTACCCGCAAAGGCAGCGTTATTGACCAGGCCAGCCGAACCTTTACCATCGAATCGCGCCTGCGCAATGAGGGCGAAAAGATCCGGCCCAACCAGATAGCCATTGTCAATGTACTGGATTATGCCAATGACAGTTCGATGGTGGTGCCTTCCAACATCATCAAGGCCGACATGAAGGGCGATTATGTTTATCTGGTCCGGCAGAAGAAAGAGATGCAGGTGGCCCATAAAGTGTATGTGAGCACCGGCATGTCCTATAACAACCAGACGCTTTTAACCAGTGGAGTTGAACCGGGCGACCGGGTCATTACTTCCGGATATACGCAGGTTTCAGAAGGAACACCCGTCGCCGTTAAGGACAAACAACAACTGGTTCAATAGGATAGGTTAAAATGAAGAAAATCAAATTGTGATGGCTCAAACCAACGATGATACCCCTAAAAAAGCGGACCGTGAATTTAAGTTGACCACCCTGGCCCTGAACAACAGGAATACCATCCTGTTGCTGGCCATTGCCATTCTGGGCTTCGGGTTGTTTTCCTACAATAACCTGCCCAAGGAGCTGACCCCCGAGGTGGTGATCCCCACCGTGATGGTGCAGACCCCTTATGCCGGTAATCCGCCCGTCGATATTGAAAACCTGATCACCCGGCCCCTGGAAAAAGAAATTGAGAGCGTACAGGGCATCAAGGAGATCAATTCTACCTCTTCCCAGGGATTTTCCCTGATCATGGTGGAGTTCAACACAGATGTGGACATCGATAAAGCCCTGCAGGATGTGAAAGATGCCGTGGACAAGGCCGAAAGGGAGTTGCCGGATGACCTGCGCAATGACCCTTCCGTCCAGGACATCGATTTTTCGGAGTTTCCCATCATCAACATCAACCTCTCGGGCAATTACAGTGTTGATGCGCTGAACGATTACGGTGAATACCTGGAAGAGCGCATTGAGGAGGTTGATCAGATTTCCAAGGTTGAGATCAAAGGGGTTAATGACCAGGAGGTGCAGATCAACGTGGATCCTTTCAAGCTCAAAGCTGTTGGCCTGACCTTTATGGACATTGAAAGTGCCATTCGCCAGGAGAATGTCTCTATACCTGGCGGAGAGCTCAGGTTTGACAAATCGAAGCGTTCGATCCGGACCATCGGTGAGTTTACCGATGTAGACCAGATCCGGAATATTGTTGTCAAACAGGAGGAGGATAAGTTGGTTTATTTGAAGGATGTGGCGGAGGTAAGATTTGATTATGCCTATCCCGACAGTTATGCCCGGTTGGATAAGAATCCGGTGGTTTCGCTTCAGGTGATCAAGAAAAGCGGCGAGAACCTGCTGGCCGCCACCGACCAGATATTCGACATACTGGACCAGGCCCGGCAGGAAAACCAGGTGCCCGGTGATTTAAAGATCACCATCACCAATGACCAGAGCGACATGATCCGCAACCAGCTGAATAACCTGGAAAATTCCATCATCCTGGGGGTGATCTTTGTCGTGCTGGTGCTTTATTACTTTTTGGGTACCAAGAACGCCCTGTTTGTGGGTACCGCCATCCCCATGTCGATGTTCCTCTCTTTCATTGTGTTGACCCTGATTGACGGGCGGCTCAACATCATTGTCCTTTTCTCGTTGATCCTCGCCCTGGGCCTTTTGGTGGACAATGCCATTGTGGTGGTCGAGAACATCTACCGTTTTGTGCACGACCGGGGCTACAAGCCTTATGAGGGCGCCCGCCGGGCGGTGGGTGAAATAGCCCTGCCCATCATTACTTCCACCGTCACCACCCTCTCGGCCTTCTTCCCCCTGGCTTTCTGGGGTGGTGTGACCGGAGAGTTCATGAAGAACCTGCCCATTACCCTGATCATCGTTCTGACCTCGTCGCTGTTCATTGCCCTGGTGATCATTCCGGTGCTGGCGGCAACCTTCATCCGGTTTGGTAAAATGCGCAATGACGGCAAAATTAATAAGAAGTTCAATTACAGACTGGTGGCCATCCTCTCGGCCATCGCTGCTGTGTTTTACCTGGTGGGGGGGTATTCGCTGGCCAACATCATCCTGATCATTGCCCTGATCGTTTTTCTCAATGCCATATTCTTCCATCGGGCACAGTATCTGTTCCAGAACGTTTTCCTGGTGCGTTTGGAAAACACCTATTTGCGCTTACTGCAGTTTGCCCTGCGGGGGAAGAACCCGATTAAGTTTTTCATCGGTACCATCGTATTGCTATTGCTGGTCGGGGGTTTTCTGCGGATGCGCCAGCCCGATGTGCTGTTCTTCCCCGACAATGAACCCGATTACATCAATGTGAGGGCTGAAATGCCTGTTGGAACGGATATACAGGCCACCGATTCGCTGATGCGCATCATTGAAGACGACATCATGCATTACCTCCAGCCCCATGATACCATTGTAGAATCGGTCCTTACTACCGTTGGAAGCGGTGCCGGCGAAGGCATTACAGCCGGGGGCAGCCCCAACCTCGGGCTCACCACCGTCTCATTTGTGGATTATCAGTATCGTGGGGATGTCAGTACTTCCAACATCATGGCCGATTTGAGTGATCAACTGATCGGGCGTTATCCCGGGGCCCAGATTTCCATCGAGAAAAACCGGATGGGGCCCCCCACAGGCAACCCCATCAACCTGGAGGTGAGCGGCCCCGACTTTGAGAGGCTCATTCAGCTGACCGATTCGATCAGGCAACGGATCCAGCAGGCCAATATTCCCGGCATTGAGGGTTTAAAGATGGACCTGGATGTGGGCAAACCGGAGGTGCTGGTTAAGATCAACCGCGACAAAGCCCGGCGTTTCGGGCTCTCCACCATGCAGATCGCCGATAAGATCCGGACCTCTCTTTTTGGCCGGGAAATCAGCGATTATAAAGTAGGGGAAGATGAGTATCCGATCCAGCTGCGCTTGCAGAAGCCCTTTCGCTATGACCTGCCCACCCTGATGAACCAGACCCTTACGGTGCGAAACAACGGCGAAGTGGTGAATGTACCCATCCGCTCGGTGGCTGACGTGGAATACAGCACCACCTATGGAGCGGTCAAGCGTAAAGACCTGGACCGGGTCATTACCCTTTATTCCAACGTGCTGGAGGGCTATAATGCCACCGAGATCAACAGTCAGCTGGCCACCATGCTCGGAAATTTCCAGATGCCGGAAGGATATCAGTATGAGTTTACCGGTGAACAGGAAGAGCAAGAGGAATCCATGGCCTTCCTCTCCAATGCGCTGATCATTGCTGCCGTGCTGATCATGATCATTTTGGTGACCCAGTTCAATGCGCTGGTGAAGCCGGTGATCATCATCTCGAGTGTGGTTTTTAGTACCATCGGGGTATTCCTGGGTATCGGCATCTTCAACATGGACATTGTGGTGGTGATGACGGGTATCGGGATTGTCTCGCTGGCCGGAATCGTGGTGAACAATGCCATTGTGCTGGTCGATTACATTGAGCTGCTTAAGCGCCGCAAGCGGAGTGAATTGGGCGTTGCCGAAGGCGCTTACCTGCCGGTGAAGGAAGCCACCGAATGCATCGTTCAGGGTGGCAAAACCCGTTTGCGCCCGGTCCTGCTTACGGCCATCACCACCATACTGGGCCTTCTGCCCCTGGCCATCGGGCTGAATATGGATTTTGGCACCCTTCTCAGTGAGTTTGACCCACAACTGTATTTTGGTGGCAATATGGTCAACTTCTGGGGGCCCATCTCCTGGACGGTGATCTTTGGGCTGACCTTTTCCACTTTCCTGACCCTTGTGATCGTGCCGGTGATGTACCGCATCGCCATCCTGATCCAGAAAAAGCTCTTGCGGCTTTTGAACATGGAACATAAGGAGGCGGTGATCGAGTCCCGTTAAGCACCCCCTAAGCACCCCCGCTTAACGGGGGTAGATCATCCCGCTAGCGGGGTCAGCACCCGTTTATCCCGCTTCAGCTTGCCCCCGCTTAGCGGGGTCGAATCGAGGCGGTTCAGCCGACCCGGTTCAGCCCACCCCGCTTAGCGGGGTCGAAAATACCCCGCTTAGCGGGGTCAAGCGGGGTCATTAAGCGGGGTGAATATTCTGCGGGCTCACAATAAACCAAAGAGGTTCAGCGTATGTTATTTGGAAAAATATTAAATACCTTTGCAGAAAGGTTCGCGTTATGCCAATACGTTTTTTTTATTTACCGAAGGGGCGGAAGTACAATTATCAGCCACGGTATTATGATGAGCGGAAAGAGGAGCTGGAGCGAAGAAAACGCCGCATTGATCGGGAACTGGGCCTGGATGAGGAAAACAGCCAGGACGTCTACATTCCCGACATCAAAGGACAGATGCGCAAGCATTTAAAAACCCGGAAAAAAGCCAAAAAGGCTTCAACCACGCGCATGCTGATTATCCTGGCGGTTCTTTTATTTGTAACCTATTTACTCTTACGCATTTAAGCATTTTTGATGGCTGACATCATACAATTGTTATCGGATACCGTCGCCAATCAGATTGCAGCTGGGGAGGTCATTCAACGCCCGGCCTCGGTGGTCAAGGAATTGATGGAGAATGCAGTGGACGCCGGGGCCAACGAGGTGAAGGTGGTGATCAAGGACGCCGGCAAGACCTCTATCCAGGTGATCGATGATGGGTGTGGTATGTCTCCCACCGACGCCCGCCTGGCCTTTGAACGCCATTCCACTTCAAAAATCCGTACTGCCGAGGACCTTTTTGCGATCCGTACTATGGGCTTTCGCGGGGAAGCCCTGGCTTCGGTGGCCGCCATCTCGCATGTCGAATTGAAAACCCGCCGGGTGGAAGATCAGATCGGCACCCGCCTGCGCATTGAAGGTTCACAGGTTCAGGAACAGGAGCCTGTACAGTGCCCGGCCGGCAGTAATTTCACCGTGAAGAACCTTTTTTACAATGTCCCGGCCCGCCGCAAGTTCCTGAAAAAAAACACCACCGAGCTGAACCACATCATCCGCGAGTTCAAACAAATTGTCCTGGCCCAGCCTGAGGTCTCGTTTTCCCTGACCCACAATGATGCCCTGTTGTATAAGCTGCCCGCCGATAAATTTGGCAAACGCATCGTGGATGTTTTTGGAGGCGCCATCAAAGACAACATCACCCCGCTTAAGTCGGAAACCCGTATTGTTAAAGTCCGCGGGTACATCGGGCATCCCGACAAGGCCAAGAAAAGGGGCGGGGAACAGTTCTTCTTCGTGAATAACCGTTACATGAAGAACCCCTACCTGCACAAGGCCATCATGGATGCTTATGACCGGATCATTCCCCAGGGTGCCCTGCCAGCTTATTTCATCCACCTGGAAGTGCCTTCCGAATCGATGGATGTCAACATTCACCCTACCAAAACGGAGGTGAAGTTTGAAGATCAGCAGGCCATCTGGCAGATTCTTCACGCTTCGGTCAAGGAGACCCTCGGGAAGAACCACCTGACCCCCGCCCTGGACTTCGACCAAAAGGGCAACATCGGGATCCCGCCCCTGACCAGCGACAAGCAGGTGCAACCCCCAACCATTGAAGTAGACCCCCATTATAACCCTTTCGAGGAAGAAAAGGCAGGCGGGGAACAAGGCCCCGCTTCCCCGGGTAAAAAAAACACCCACCCGCCCATGAACTGGCAGGAGCTTTATGGCAAATTTGAGTCGCCGGCCGAACAGGGTACGATTCGAATCGCTTCCGGGGCCGATAAGGAGGAAGATCAAGACCGCCAGGAATCGGGCAAAACCTTTTTTCAGTTCAAGGAGCGCTATGTGATGACCCCGGTTAAGTCCGGACTGATGGTTATACACCAGCGAAGGGCCCATATCCGCATCCTGTATGAATACTATTTGAAGACCCAGCGGAACCGAAGCCGCGTGATCCAAAAACAGCTCTATCCGGAGGAAATGGAGTTGAATCATTCGGATTTTCAAACCCTGCAAAATATGCAGCAAGAGCTTCGGAAAATTGGCCTCGATCTGCAGTTGCAGGAAAACAACCTGGTTAGGATAGACGGCGTGCCGGCTGAAGCCGATATTGAAAATCCCAGGGAGATGGTCGAAGCCCTGTTGGAAGCTTATGCCGAGGACCAGGATTTTGGAGCAAACATGAGCGAATCGGTGGCCCTTTCTCTGGCCAGGGCTACGGCCATTGATCAGGGCCGGTTGCTGGAAGAAGAGGAGATGCGCGAGCTCGTTGACAAGCTTTTCGCCAGCGAGGCACCCAACTATACCCCTTCCGGCCAAAAAATTGTGGCTTTTATTCAAACCGAAGATTTCGAAAAACTGTTTTAATAACTGAAGACATTAACAAACAAAAAGCGATCTAATGGCGCAAGTTAGACAAAGTGGATTTATGGGGACACCCCCGGTGGTCAAAAACCTGATCATCATCAATGTGCTGGCCCTTTTGGGTTACTATGCTTTTCGCGGGTCATTTAACCTGAACTGGACCCTTGGGCTCTTTTACTGGGGTTCAGGGCAGTTTGAACCCTACCAGTTCGTAACCCATATGTTTATGCATGGTGGATTTGCCCACCTTTTCTTCAATATGTTTGCCCTGTGGATGTTTGGCCGTGTTTTGGAGCAGGTTTGGGGTTCCAAGCGGTTCTTTATTTATTTTTTTGTGACGGGCCTGGGAGCGGCTTTTCTCCATTTGCTGGTCAACCACATCCATATACAAACCATGATGGCCCAGATGGATGAAGAATCCATCAATATTGTCATTGAACGGGGATTCAACGCCCTCAAAGAAGGGAAAAACTTCACCAATCCGGCCATGCGTGACCTCAATCTTTCCATGAACATTCCAACCGTCGGAGCTTCTGGAGCCGTTTTTGGGATCCTTTTGGCTTTCGGCATGCTTTTTCCCAATACCCAGCTGATGCTGCTTTTTCCGCCCATCCCCATTAAGGCCAAATATTTTGTGTTTGGTTACGGAGCCATTGAATTATTCCTCGGTGTCACCCAAGCCGGCAGCAATGTAGCCCACTTTGCCCATGTGGGCGGAATGATATTTGGATTTATCCTGATCAAATACTGGAATAGCCGGAGAAAAAAATTCTTTTGACGTGCTTGATTAAAACGAGATTTGTATGGGATTTTTAGATCAATTGAGAGACCGGTATCAGAAGAGCAACATGTTGTTGAGGCTCATTTACATCAATGTTGCTGTATTTCTTGTGGTTAATATCATCTGGGTTTTTGGTTTTTTACTGGGCGCTGACAAGTCGCTGCTCCAGGTCATGATTGAATGGCTGGCCGTTCCATCAGACCTGACCAAACTGCTTACGCGCCCCTGGACGGTGGTTACCCATATGTTTTTTCACAAGGGGATCTGGCATATCCTGATGAACCTTTTGTGGCTCTACATCTTCGGCCGCATTTTTTTGCAGTACCTTAATGAAAAGCGTCTTTTAAGCCTTTATTTGGTGGGCGGTTTTTCCGGTGCGGCCTTGTTTATCCTGGCATTTAATGTGTTTCCGGTATTTGAACCCGGCGTTCCTGCCCTGGGGGCCTCGGCTGCGATTATGGCTGTGGTGGTCGCCATCGCCTATTACCGGCCCAACTATACCATCCACCTTCTTTTCCTGGGGCCTGTAAAGATCAAGTACATTGCCATTTTTGCCCTGGTCATCGATTTTTTCAGCATTCCCGGACAAAATGCCGGTGGCCACATTGCTCACCTGGGAGGGGCCATCTTTGGTTTCTTTTATATCTACCAGCTTATGCAGGGGGTAAATATTACCCGCGGTTTTGACCGGGTGATGGACAACCTGTTTGCCCTGCTTAAGCCCAGGCCCCGTTTTCGGGTCACCCATAAGCGGCCCAGGTCGGATATAGAATACAATAAGCAGAAAGTAGAGCACCAGAAACGCATTGACAAGATCCTGGAAAAGATTTCCAAAAACGGGTATGAAAGTTTGACTCAGGAAGAAAAGGAGATTCTTTTCAAACAGGGGGGCGGCCAGTCTTGATTTATGGCGCAGCAGTCTGGCCGGGCGATCACAACCTGCTGCTATCATGGGCAGCCCGATAGCGAGGGGCCGGCGGCTGCCTTCAAGGGTTTGGCCGGACGGTCAGAACGCTGTGTTACCAAGGCCGGGGATGGTTTTAAACCTGAAAGGTACAGGGATCCGGGTTGCTTTCATCAACCGCCTTTGACCCACTTGTTTGCTGAACCACTGAATGTTTAGGGTTTGATGAAGAGGTTGCTTAAGATTGTCAATTATGTGTTTGCCACGGTATTGCTGCTGGCGTATGTAGCCCCTTTGGTTTCTCCCCAAATTGCATGGCCCCTGGCCTTTTTGGGATTGATTTTTCCCGTGCTGGTGGGGATTAACCTGTTGTTTTTCGTTTTTTGGCTTTCGGTGCGGAAATGGTATTTTATGATTTCACTGTTGGTGCTGTTAATTGGTGTGAATCCCATCTCAAGGACTTATCAGCTCAACGGACAGGGGGATGATGGCCCCGGGAAGAAGCAAAAGGCTTCAAAGCAGGATGAACTCACCCTGCTTTCTTATAATGTGCGGATTTTTGGGTTGGTGGGCAGCAACCAGTTCGGGCATGACCAGGAAAAGCTGTTTGAGCTGATACGAAGCCAGGATCCCGATGTGGTATGCTTTCAGGAGTTTTACATAAGTCCGCGCAAGGGCCTTACACTGGAAAAAATTCAAAGGCAGCTTCCCGGGTTGAACCATCATCATGTGGTGTGGCTTACCCGCGGAGATGAGAGCCGCTACGGCATTGCCACTTTCAGCCGTTATCCGATCGTGAACAAGGGCCGCATTGGGTTTGAACGAAGCTACAATGCTTCCATCTATACGGATATGCTCATCGATAAAAGGCGGATCCGCGTTTTCAACAACCACCTCCAGTCGATTCGCTTTAACCGGCAGGATTACCAGTTTATCACCAATCAGAATCAATACAATGAGTCGCAGAAGCTGAAGGCCTTGCAGGATATTTCATTTCGCCTGCGCGACGCCTTTATCAAACGGGGGCGGCAGGCAGAACAGATCTCCCGGCATATCCGGAGATCATCTTATCCCTTGTTGGTTTGTGGCGATTTTAATGATACCCCGGTGAGCTATACATACAAAACCCTTCGTTACAACCTGAAGGATGCATTTATGGAGGCAGGACAGGGGATGGGCATCACCTATAAGGGACAGTTTCCTTCTTTTCGTATTGATTATATATTTTATCATCCCTCATTTCGAGTGACCCGCTTCAACGTTCCCCAGGCTCCTTATTCAGATCATTACCCGGTTACAGCCACCTTTCGGAT
>Ga0207714_1002851_pt1 | contig 10155 bp, 7 predicted proteins | sample PonA232FremontCA_2_FD_187270 | JGI IMG/M metagenome (GOLD analysis project Ga0207714, IMG submission 187270) | Marine sediment microbial community from Fremont, CA, USA - Pond A23 Sediment 2 (SPAdes) | ecosystem: Environmental > Aquatic > Marine > Unclassified | place: USA: Fremont, California... | reverse complement strand
TCCAACCGGGGGCACTGTTCGGTGGGGCTGTCAACCTGAAACTCCCAAACGCGGTGCGGTCGGGATTCCTCCCGCCTTCAGGCGGAGGAGGATGTCAAGTCAGAAAAAGCTACCTACGCCGACGAGACAGCAATCGACACGTCGCTCGACGAACAGCCGGACGACGAAGCTATCGAGGGCGCCGTCGGAAATCTCGAAGCCAACGGGTTCGAGGTTGTCGTCGTCGACTCGGCCGAAGCGGCCCTGGAGACTCTCAAGTCCCACATCCCGGCCGGGGCGTCCGTGATGAACGGGCACTCGACGACACTCGAAGAGATCGGCTTCACCGAGTACCTCTCCGAGGGTGACCACGACTGGGAGAGCCTCCCCGACGAGATCTGGAGCATCGACGACGACGGAGAGCGGCAGGCCGCACGCCGGGAGTCACAGACCGCCGACTACTTTCTCGGCGGCATCAACGCCATCGCGGGAAGTGGCGAACTCGTCGCGGCAGACCGCTCGGGCAGCCGGATCGGTGCCTACCCCTTCGCCGCGGGCAACGTCGTCATCGTCAGCGGCGTGAACAAGATCGTGCCGACGCTTTCGGACGCACTCGACCGCCTCGAATCGGTCGCGTACCCGCTGGAGAACGAACGCGCCAAGGAGGCCTACGGCGTCGAGAGCGCCATCGCGAAACAGCTCATCTTCCGGCAGGAACTCGACGAGGGGCGAACGACTGTCGTCCTGGTCCGGGAACGGCTCGGGTACTGATACTGGTGGCTATAATTCGTAAAGATATTCGACCCCCCGTAGGGTCGAAATTCTTCTGCTTTCTGTAGCCACCAGTATGATCCGAGACGGCGTTTTTCAGGCAACTGCATCGAGCAGCGCCGTCGTCCGCTCGACCAGCGTATCGGCGTCGGCAGCGAGCAGTTTTAGCTGTGGCTCTTTGCCGTGGTCGCCCCGGTCGATCACCGCGACCGGTGGCGTCGTCGCGCCACTGAAAGCCTGCTCCCCGGCCCACTGCACCGTCGTCCACTCCTTGACTGAGTCGGGCTCGCCCCCGCGGTCGTACTCACCGACGGGCCACTCGAGCGAATCCAGTGCCGACTCGATCCGGTCGTCGAACCGGTAGTTGGCTGCAAACTGCAGGTCGGGGTCGAACTCCCGGGCCCCGAGCAGGAAACGGGCGACCTGACTCGACGCGCCGAACCGGACGTCGCCAGTCGGGGAGACGCCGTCGAGCGTCCGGCTAATTCTGCCTTCGACGGCAGCGCACTCGGCAGCCGTCTCGGCGTGTGGGGTTGCGCCGACGACGTTCGTGCCGACCTCCGGCACGAGGACGGAGATATCCCGGTCGACGAACCGTCTGACGACCCCGCGAACCCTTTCGGCGGTCGGCTCCCGTGTGGCCCGGTTCCGTGCCGTGACCATGTGATGGACCGCGCCCGGCCCCTCGCCGACGTCGATGCCGTACCGGACCGCCCGGCCGAGCAGATCGATGCCAGCCCGGACCGCCTCCGAGAGGTGGTCTCCGTGGGCGAGTCGTGTCGCGATCGCAGCCGAGAGCATACAGCCCGAGCCGTGTGTCGCCTCCGTGTCGACCCGTGGATGGGTGATCGTCTCGACACCGGCCTCGGTGACGAGCACGTCAGTGACCTCCTCACCGGGGACGTGCCCCCCCTTGATCAGCGCCGCCTCGACACCCTCCGAGACGAGTTGTTCGCCAGCGCGCCTGGCGTCGGCCGACGACTCGATCTCGATCCCGGTGAGCACCGTCGCCTCGTCGGCGTTCGGTGTGATCAGCGTCGCCTCCGTGGCCAACTGCTCGTAGGCCGCTTGTGCACTCTCGTCGAGCAGTCGCGCACCCGAGGCGGCGACCATCACCGGGTCGACGACGGCCGGCGCGTCCAGCGCCGCGAGTTGCTCGGTGACCAGTTCGACCACCTCGCGCGTGGCGAGCATCCCCGTCTTCACCGCGGCGACGTCGAAATCGGAACGGACAGCCTCGCACTGTGCCTCGATCTCCGCGGTCGGGAGGACGTGCGTGCTCTCCACACTGCGCGTGTTCTGTGCGGTCACACTCGTCACCGCGCTGGTCCCGAACCCGCCGCCGGCTTCGATCGTCTTCAGATCGGCCTGTATCCCCGCGCCGCCGCCGGAGTCGCTCCCCGCGATGGTCAGGACGACCGGCGGCGTCACTGGTGCCCGCTGTCGCATCATACCCGCAACTACCACTCCGTATTATAAATCAGTGATGGGTACTACAGCTCCCCGGCGTCCTCGATGACGGTCACCTCCACCTCGACACCGGGCGTGTCGGAGTCGCCGAGTGCCCGGTACGGCGTATCCGTCCCGTTGTTCAGCAGGGGTCGGAAGTCGAACGCTTTGTTGCCGTTCGTATCCCGGTGCGCGACGAAACGGATCGTTCCATCCCCGGTTATGTTGCCATGTTGCAGGGGAACGACTACGTCGCTGTGGCTCCCGGGCGCGAGGTACTCGGTGCTCCCGAGGAGTTCGCCCTCGACCCCGTCCTGGTCGTAGACGGCGACGAAGCCGCCGTCGGAGAGGGAGACCTCGTTGACCCCGTACACTGCGCCGCCGTCGGTCGTCGAGTCGGTCGCCGCGATCGAGGCGACGGGGGAGCTAAGCAGCAGGAAGACGACGTAGGCGATCGTCACCATGATCGCCGCGTGCTTGGCCCCGTCCCGCAGCGAGCCTTCCCCGAGCTGGCCGGCGATAAAGCCCGCGAAAAGCGCCTGGATCATCGCCGCGTGGAAGAAGACCAGCGAGTACGCGGCCTTGTTGACACTGCCAAGCTGTGAGAAGGCGCTGGCCCCACCGGGGATGCGGCTCGCGGCCTGGTTGTCCGGCGACGGGACGGACTCGGGGAGACTCGGGATGAGCACCTCGTTGACCGCCATCACGATCACGAGGAAGACGAAAAACGAGACGTAGATGACGACCAGATAGGTCAACATCTTCTGGCTGCGCTGGCGTTTCAGCTTCACCTCGGCCCGTGCCTGCTCCGCCGCGACCCGCAGGATCGGTCCCATGTTGCCACTGGCACGCATCGCGTTGGTCAGCAGTGTCACGACACGCGTGACCGCGAGCGTGCGGACCCGCCGGCCGAACCGAACCAGCGAGTCGGTCACGTTCGAGCCGAACTCGATGTCGCGCCAGATCCGTTCGACCTCCGGCGAGAGGACGCCGAGATCGCTCTCGCGCAGGCGGTCGAGGCCCTCGACAACCGACATCCCGGCCTCGTTCAGGCTCGCGAGCCGTTCGAGCAACTCCGGCGTCGCGGCCTCGATCCGGTCGATCCGGCGTTTGTAGTACTCCCGGACGGCCGCGTAGGTGATGAGGACGAAAAGCGCCGACTGGATGAACAGATCGTCGAAGATGCGGACGGCGACTCCCTCGGCCTGAAACGCCGCGGGCATCCGGACCAGAAAGACCACGAGCGCGATCGGGAGGGTTACCCACAGCAGTTTCGTCGGGTGCCAGAGGAACGTCCGCAGCGGGTTGCGAAGCCAGCGTTTGAGCCGGCTCACCCTGTCGTACACCGCGAGCATCCGGCGGTTCTCCGCTTCGCGCGGAACACCGCCGTCGGGCCGGCGGCTCTCGGTCGGCGGGCTGGCCCCAACCGGCGTCGACACGTCGAGATGCGAGAGGAGCTGTGTGCCGCTTTTTTTCGCGATCCCGAGTTCGTCGAGTTTCTGCTGGAGGATCAGCGAGAAGCCGGCGTTGCCCAGCGGGATCATCAGGTAGATCAAAAGCATCAAAAAGAGCAGCGTCTCCGCGACCAGCAGTCCGAACACGAGCAAAATCGTGATCAGAAAGAGCATCCCGGCGACGAGGACGGTCACGTACGCCTCCGCGATCGTCGCGAGCAGTTCGAGCACCTCCTCCTGGCGTTCCTCCTGTTCGTCACGGAACCGCTCGTACTGTTCGCTGAAAAACACCGACAGATCACTCCCGCTCTGGAGGACGCTCGTCATGTTCTCCGCGAACGTCTTGAACTGCCCGCTCGGCGTCCGCCGGGCCATCCGCCGGAGAGCCGTGATCATATCGCGGCCGAACAGATCCATCTCGCGGACGGCCACACTCATCTCGTCGGCGGCTTCGCCGTACACCGCCCGGTTCCGGGCGAGCGTCCGGAGGACCTGTGGGAACTCCATGCCGCCACGCGAGAGTGCGTACATGAACGCGGCCGTCCGGGGGAGCCCCTCCTCGATACCGCGGGCCCTGACGGAGGCGTTACTCGCCGGGAGCTGCCACCGCAACACGTACCCGATCAGGGCGGTGAGTACGCCGATGACGAAGCCGCCGGCGAGGGTGACGAGCAGGCGGGTCTGTGCGGAGATGACGAAGACGTAATCCGGCCGGATCCCGAGCGGGCGCGTGATGGTCCGTGGGAGGCCGGCGAGTGTCCGCACGAGCGGTTCGAACACCGCGAGCACACCGGCGACGATGTACGCGCCGGCGATGGCTCCGGCGACGAGAGCGAGGATCGTGAACAGGACCGTCTTCGCCGCGTAGGTCCGGTATGTCGTCTCGATGTAGGCGGCTTCGAGGCGGCGTTCGCGCCCGCTGCTCGGGGAGATGAACCGCCCGAACAGCACCCGCGCGATGCGGTTGAGCCACCGGTCGAGGCGGTCGTTGAACTTCGCGGTGAGGTAGACGGTCGTAAGCACCACCGGGACGAGTGCCGGGAGCAGCCAGATCGGGTCCATACGGTTACCTCCCGCTGTCGACGGTGATACCGCTCTCTTCGATCCGCGCCATGACCTCCTCGGCGTCCGCGTAGTACTTGTTGACCATCGCAGTAAACCGCCGGTAGTCGTTGACCCCGTTGTCCTGCAGGTACTTCAGGAACCGCCGGCGGTTCCGGAGTTCGGTGAGCAGTTCCGACTGGCTCCACCCCCGCTCCTCGCGGATCTCTTCGAGCAGTTCGGAGTTGTTCTCGGAGAAGGTATCGTCTGTCGAGTGCCAGGAGTAGGTGTTCGAGTAGTCGAGTTCGCCGGTTCGCTGGTCGATCCCCTCGATCTCGGCGATCGTCTTCGCCCGCCGGACGCGCTCCTCGCCCGACCGGCCGAGCACCTGCACCCAGAGGATGTCCAGCGACGTGACCATCGGCCGGGGAACGTTGATCGGCTCGTTCTCGAGCCGGTTGATCACCGTCTGGACGCTGTCGGCGTGCATCGTCGAGAACGTCGTGTGGCCGGTGTTCATCGCCTGGAACAGCGTGATCGCTTCCTCGCCGCGGACCTCGCCGACGATGATAAACTCCGGCCGGTGACGCAGCGCCGACCGGAGCAGGTCGTACATCGTGATGTCGGCGTCGCCCATCCGCTCGCGGGTGACCGAGGAGAGCCAGTTGTCGTGGTACAGCGACAGCTCCCGGGTGTCCTCGATGGTGAGGACTTTCGCACGCGGCGGGATGAACATCGACATCGCGTTCATCGAGGTGGTCTTCCCCGCCGCAGTCCCGCCCGCGAAGATCAGCGAGCGGTTGTTCTCGATGGCCAGCCACATAAAGGCGAGCAGCTTCCGGTTGACCGTGCCGTACTCGAGCAGATCGATCGGCGTGAACGGTTCGTCCGCGTACTTCCGGATCGTGAACGCCGATCCCTTCGGCGTCACCTCCTCGCCGAGTGCGAGTTCGATCCGGGAGCCGTCGGGTAGCGTCGTCGAGACGACCGGATCGGAGACCGAGACGTGCCGGCCCGAGCGCTGGGCGAGCTGGATGACGAAGTCGGCGAGTTCGTCCCGTTCGTACCGGACCGTCGTCTCGATGTCGGTGTACTCGTCGTGGTAGACGAAGACGGGGACGTTCGGCCCGTCACAGGAGATATCCTCGATGTGGGGGTCGTACATCAGCGGATCGAGTTTCCCGTACCCCTGGAACGAGCGGTACAGGTAATAAAGCAGCCGGTAGAACGTCTCGTCGGGGATCTCGACGCCGTACTCCTCCAGGCGGTCGATCAGCTCCTCCCGGAGCGCGTCTTCGGAGTTCTCGGCCACCGTGTCGCGGTACAGCAACGGGCCGCGGATGTCCTCGAACAGCCGCCCTAGCAGCTCCTGTTCGAACTCGGTGAGCTGTGGCTCGGCGACGTGGTAGAGGTGCTCGGTCTCCGCGGGGTTGTAGTTGATCGAGATGAAGGCGAACGGCGCGTCGACCCAGTAGCGCTCGATCTCCTCGTAGCCGTCGATGCCGTCGAACGAGACGAGTCTGTCGTGGCGTTTCGGATCGTAGTCCGTTACCGTGACGTTCGAACCGGTGAGTGCCCGTGCAGTCTGTGAGAGCCACCCCCGGAGGCCGCCACGCTGGTCGTCCGTACGCGTGAGCCGGCTGTCACCTCCGTCCGGTTCCTGTTTTGCCATATATAACTGGTCAGCGTGCGAAGTTGGTTGAGGTAACGGAGCCAACTACTTAAATCGAACCCGCGATAATCTCGAATGAAAACTGGACGACCACGTGCAACTTTACCCGTCCGCGCCGACAGCCCACTATGGAGACAGTTCGCATCGAAGACGTCGAAAACAGCGTCCAGCCGGCGGCCGTGATGCGCCGGCTCACCGATCCGCTCGGAACCGAGCATCTGGCGATCAACTACTACGAACTCGAACCTGGCGACAGCTTCGCGTTCGCCTACCACAGCCACGAGAGCCAGGAGGAGGTGTTCTACGTGATCGAAGGGGTCGCAACGTTCGAGACGGAAGCCAGCCCCGTGGAGGTGACAGCAGGCGAGTTGCTCCGGTTCGGTCCCGGGGAGTTACAGCGGGGCTGGAACAGGGGCGAGGCGACCGTTCGCGCCCTCGCGCTCGGTGCCCCGCTCGAATACGGCACGGCGCCGAAGCTCCGTGACTGTCCGGCGTGTGGGGAACGGACCGAGAACGAACTCGAACGGGCGACCGACGAGGAGGCCGTCGTCGCGCTCTGTACGGACTGCGGCGCCGAGACGGGGCGCTGGTACCGCGGATCGATGGAGGGTGAGGTACCGTAGCGCCCGCTCTACCGGGTCCGAGCGCCGCAGGGACCCTAGCTCTATTTGACCCTGCCGTCCATGTAGACGCTGTGCCATCACACGAAACCTGTCGCCGTGAGGTCGAAACACTGCACGAGTTCTTCGTCGACTGGTACACCGGAGCGGTCGGGCGCGACGCCTACGACCGCGTCGAACGCGCCCTCGCGTCTGAGTTCGAGATGGTGACCCCAGCGGGGGATCGCCGCGGATACGCCGACGTCGTCGACGGGATCAGGGATGGGTACGCCGGTCGCGAACCCGGAACCTTCGGGATCGAGATACGGAACGTACAGAGCCGGTACAGTGGTGACGGACAGCGACTCCTCCGGTACGAGGAGTGGCAGGAAACCCCGGACGAACGGACGGGCCGGCTGAGTACCGTCCTGTTCGCCCGGGAACCGGGGACACCGGGCGGCGTCGTCTGGCTCGATCTCCACGAGACGTGGCTCGACGCACCGGCGCCGCCGTGACCGTCTACTGCCACGTTTCGTAGAACGTCTGTATAGCTAGAGTGTTTTCGAGTCCCGGCTCGGCATAGATAGTGTTTGTTGCGGTAATTTTCGTGACCACGGTGCAAATATCGGTGTCTCAAGCGGTGTAATCGATGTCTTGTTGAACCACGGCGGTAAAGACTCGCAACAAACACTATGACGGCTCGACGGTGTCAGAGTCGTCGGTCTTCACTCGCCGGGGCAGACTCGCGCTGGTCCGGGATCCTGATGCGGACGGTCGTCCCCGCTGCCGTCTCGAAGGAGAGTTCGCCGTTGAGTTTGTCGACACTCCACCTGAGTTGCCAGAGTCCGAGCCCCCGTCCGTGCTGGAGGTTCGTCTCCCTCCCGGTCTCGATGGGGACGAGTTGCTCTTCGGGGATGCCGGGGCCGTCGTCGGTGATCGCCACGACGGCACCGCTGGCGCCCTGCTCGACGGTCACCGTCACGCGGGAGGTGGCGTGTTCGATGGCATTTTCGAGCGCACTTTCGACGGCGATCTCGACGGCTTCTTCGTTCACCGTCACCGGTCTCGTCGGCTCTATCTCGGTCACGAGGTCGATCCCAGACGGATCCGAGCCGACTGTCTCGACGGTTCGACCGACAGTCTCCGAGATGCTGACCGCCCGCAGTTGCTCGTCCATCGACATGACCCGGTCGGTCTCCCGCGCCTCTGCGCCGATCGCGGCGAGTTCGTCGACGGAGGCGATGATCTGCTCGGCGTGGCCGTCCTCGCCGCGGTCGGAGAGGACCTCCGCGTGACTCCTGATCACATCGAGTTGGTTCCGGAGGTTGTGTCGCAGGATGCGGTTGAACACCTCGAGTCGCTGTTCCCGGCGCTTTCGACCGGTCGTGTCCTCGACGATACCGACAAAGCGGCGCTTCCCGCCCGGGAGTGCAACGGCGTACCACGTCCCGTTCACCCACCGGAGTTGGCCGTCCGGTCGACGGATGCGGTACTCGAACTCGTAGCTGTCGTCAGCGTCGCCGGCCTGGATATCCGCGATCATCGCCTCGAACGCCGCCTCGATCTCGTCCCGGTCCCGGTGGTCGGCCGCTTCGACGAACTCCCAGGCGTTGTGTTCGAGACCCTCGATCGGTCGGCCCCAGATTTCCTCGTAGGCGGGGTTGACGTACAGAATGTCCGAAAAGTCGGGTTCCGCGAGGAAGATGCCCTCGTCGATACGTTCGGCGATCAGGCGGAACCGACGTTCGCTCTCGCGGACGGCTGCCGCCCGTTCGACGCGGTCCAGCGCCGTCGTCACGTGATCGGCCAGGGCTTTCGCGACATCGAGGACGGTCGCGTCGGCACTGGCCGGCTGGCGTGTGCCGGCCGCGACGAGCCCACGGTCACCGAGCGGGAGCAAAACGCCCGTCTCGAGCGGATTCTCCGCCCCTTCCTCGCTGGGCGTGTACTCTGTCACCCGCCCGTCTTCGAACACGTCGTACTCGTACCGGTCGGCGGAGAGCCCGGAGACGAGGCCGGCCTCGCGTACCGCGTCGGTCGCCCCGGCGGGTTCGAGCCGGCCCGATTCGTCGTCGTGGAACCAGCAGATGGCCATCGGGAGTTCGAGCACGTCGCTCGCGGTCTCGACGGCGATGGTGGCGACTTCCGCCGGAGTGGTCGCGGTCTGGAGTCGCTCTGTCGCCTCCTGGAGCCGGTTTATCGCACGCTCCCGTCGCTTGCGCTCAGTCACGTCCCGACCGATCGCCAGATACCGGCGCTCGCCGTTGATCACGGCGGCGGTCCCCTGGACCTCCATCAGGTGCGTTCGACCCGCGGCGTCCTCGACTTTCCAGTCGAACTCGATGGGCTCGTCGGACTGCATGACCGCCCTGAGGTGTTGCATCCCCCGGTGCTCGTCGTACCCCTCCTCGGGGACACCGACATCCTCGATCGCCATCCCCCGCATCTGTTCGCGGTCGTAACCGAGCAGGTCGGCGTAGGACTGGTTGACGTCGACGAGTTCGCCGGTCCCGGGATCCCGGACCGCGATGATGTCGTTGACGCTGTTGAAGATCTGTTCGTACTCCCGTTCGCGGCGCCGACGCTCGGTGACGTCGCGCTGTATCGACAGGACACGGTCCGCGCCTCCGATCTCCGCCGGCGCGAGCGTCGCCTCCAGCCAGCGTCGTTCACCGTCGCTGGTCTCGCCCCGCCACTCGACTGTCTTGGGCGCACCCGTCTCGCTTACCTCCTGAATCAGTTCCCAGCCACGGGCTCCGGTGTACCCCTCCTCGGTCGCACTCAACCCTTCGATCCCCATATCACGTATCGTTTCGAGGTCGTCGTAGCCGAGCAACTCGTGGTAGGCATCGTTGGCGTCGACGATCGCCGCCCGCTCGGGGTCGAAGACACAGATCGCGTCGTTGACGTTGTTGAATATCTGTTCGTACTCCTGCTCGCGCTGTTTCTGCTCGGTGATATCCCGGGCGATCCAGAAAACGGTCCGCGGTGCTGACTGGCGCTGTAGCGGGCCGACGCGTGCCTCGAACCACCGTGTCCCCTTCTGGACGTCGAGCTGGTACTCGATCTGTTGTTGCTCACCGGTCTCGAGCGCGCGTCGCACAGTGTCGAGAAACCGGTCTGCCGTCTCCGCTGGTAACACCTCGTGATACCGGTGGCCGAGTAGTTCGTCGGGGTCGGCGTACAGTAA
>Ga0207714_1002850_pt1 | contig 10157 bp, 10 predicted proteins | sample PonA232FremontCA_2_FD_187270 | JGI IMG/M metagenome (GOLD analysis project Ga0207714, IMG submission 187270) | Marine sediment microbial community from Fremont, CA, USA - Pond A23 Sediment 2 (SPAdes) | ecosystem: Environmental > Aquatic > Marine > Unclassified | place: USA: Fremont, California... | reverse complement strand
CGAGGTGAGGGATCTCTCCCTGAAAGAGTGCGCCGCCGCCCTGCAGCTTGACCATATTTCGGACGTGTCCGGCCGGCTCGGGGGTATGGCCAGGGTGCGGAATCTGAGGGGAGGCGCGGAAAAGATGAGCGGCAACGCCTCCGTAAAAATCGATGAGGCAAGGCTCGGTTTCAAGCGCGGCTTGCTCCGTGGGCTAGCAGTCAAGGACGCCAGCCTGCGCTGCCGCCTTAGCAAGAAGGGCAAAACCCTGCAACTGACCGGGACAAATCTGAATTCTCCGGGCGTCGAGGCAAGCCTGAGCGGTGAAATGCAGATTGAGGGGCAGCTGGAGAAAAGCGCCCTGGACCTGCGAACGGAGCTTGAGTTCCACCCGGGCAGACTGGCCGGACAGCCGGAGAACCCCATGGTGCGGCAGACCCTGAGCCGGAATGTGCTGAAGCTGGGTCTGCAAGGGACTGTGGCTAGCCCGAGAATACGAATGGAGTAAAAAAGGAAACAGCCTCAGCCATTAAACCGCTCTGGTGAGTATGGGGAAAAGATGTCTTGGCTGGACAAAACCTCTGGTTCTTTTTACGGGACCAATTCCTATTCGGCTTCCGGGCCGCCGCCTGCCCGCGCTTCTACGCAGCCCTAGTACTCGGCTTTAGCGCCTGGCTGCTGCCCCAACCGGATGCGGCGCCCTCTATTCTCCTCCTCGCCCTAACCGCCCTAGCCGAGGAGGTGGTATTCCGCCTTCTGCTGCAGGGAGAGATTCACCGCCTGATACGGAGAATTATTCCCCTGCCGGGACTCAGCCTGGCCAATATCGCCACATCCGCGATATTCATAGCGGCCCATCTCCTCCACCATCCACCCCTATGGGCCCTGTCCGTGTTTTTTCCCTCCCTTGTATTCGGCTGGGCATGGATCGTTGTCACAGCGTTTTGCCCCCGGTGCTTTTGCACTTCTGTTACAATATCCTCTATTTTTATCGCTTTTGAAGGTCGGATTAAAAGGGCTCGACTGACGGTGCGTCTCTCTGGAGTCTTTTCGAAGCGTGAGTGCTCGGAGCTAAGATTTTCCGAGCTTATGGACATCTCTTCGCAATGATTTATGATAGTCATAAAAGAGGATAGAGTTTCACCGGAGGGGCGACATCTTGCCTCGACAGCAGCGCTTTGGAGGGACAGGAAAAAAAGGGAGGAGGCAGGCATGGAACACGAAAACAAGGATTTCTACAGGGCCCTGTATGAGGTGGTCAGGGCAGTAAACTCCAGTCTCGATCCGCAGGTCGTGCTGCAGCGCATCACGGAACACGTCAGCCGGTCCATGCAGGTCAAGGCCTGCAGCCTCCGCCTTCTGAGCGAGGACGGGAAATATCTCCTAGCCGGAGCATCCCACGGGTTGAGCGAAGGATATCTGCGAAAGGGCAGGGTGGATCTCTCCGGGAGCCAAATCGACCAGGAGGTCCTCCAGGGAGAGAACGTGTCCCTCTGCGACGTCTGCGAGGACTCCAGATTCCAGTATCCCGAGGCCGCACGCAAGGAGGGGATAACCTCTGTCTTGGCTGTTCCCCTTCGTGTGCCCGCAGGTCGCGTTATCGGCGTGCTGCGGGTCTACTCCGCGGAACGGCGGGAATTCGACAGCGAGGAGAGGGACTTTCTGAACGCTGTTGCGGATCTTTGCGCCCTGGCCATTGACAACGCCACCGCCCACAATAGGCTCAAGACGGTCCAGGAGCTGCAGAGCGCCTATGAGTACCGTCTCTTCGAGGACTGATACATCGACCCGCACAGCTCACTCCCGTCCAATAACCCTCATGCCTGCGCAGAGGCAGGCACCACGAGGCATGAAAATGTCGCTATGCGAGCCGGGCACAACGAAGCAGGAAAATGCGCGTGGCGAAGGGAGGCAGGGCGCTTGAGCGCCGGTTTTCTCCCGGCCTTCACATGACGGGACCGGCAGCACCTGAAGGAATCCAGGACAACCAAGCCTGTTCCGGGCAAGATCCTCAATTGAGCTTTAGGTGGTTCATTACACCACAATGCCTGCTTATTGCGGTATGAACAAAGTGATGGTGTTTTTGTATATGTAAATGTGTTCAATGCGTTGAATTAACTGGCAATACGGCAAGGCTCGTCAGGGAGTGCGCCGGAAGAGAACCGCTGGATACGCAACAAGGAGGTATTTTTTCCTATGACGAAGGTACGTGTCGGTATCAACGGATTCGGCCGCATCGGCCGCCAAACCCTGAAAGCGATATATCAACTCTACCGCGATCGCATGGAGGTGGTTGCGATCAACGACCTATTCGAGCTGGAAAAGAACGCCACTCTTCTCCAGTATGATACCACCTACGGGCGTCTCAAGGAATCAGTGGAGGTGGGCGAGGATGTCATGACCATCGGGGACTGGCGGGTCCGTAGTATCGCTGAGCGTGACCCCGCCCAGATCCCTTGGGGCGATCTGGGAGTGGAGGTAGTCATCGAATCCACGGGCATATTCCGCACAGGTACCCAGGCCCGAGCCCATCTGGACGCGGGAGCTAAGAAGGTGATCATCACCGCTCCGGCCAAGGAGGAGGACGTTACCCTCGTCCTCGGGGTCAACGACAGCTTGTACGATCCGCAGAAGCACCACATTATCTCCAACGCCTCCTGCACCACCAACTGCCTGGCGCCGGTGGCCCATGTCCTGCACCGGGCCTTCGGCCTGGAAAAGGGGAGCATGAGCACTGTGCACGCCTACACCAACGATCAGCGAATCCTGGACCTTCCGCACAAGGATCCCCGCAGGGCCAGGGCGGCGGCTTGCAACATCATTCCCACCAGCACAGGCGCGGCCCAGCTTGTGGGCAGGGTCATACCCGAGCTGGAGGGCAAGATCGACGGCTACGCCCTGCGAGTGCCCGTGCCTACGGTTTCCATGGTGCATCTCTCGGCAACGCTGAGCCGGAACACGACACGGGACGAGTTAAACGGTGAGCTGCGGCGGGCCTCCCAAGAGGAGCTGCAAGGGATCCTGGCCTGCAACGACGAGCCCCTGGTCTCCTCGGACTTCATCATGGACCCCCACTCGGCAATAGTCGAGCCCCAGTTCAGCTGGATCCAGGAGGGCAATCTGGCCACTGTAGCGGCTTGGTACGACAACGAGTGGGGCTACTCCTGCCGCGTGGCCGATTTGGTCAGTTTAGTAGCCGACAAGGGGCTGTAGGGAGGTTTTTGCTCCCCTTCCCTCGCCGCTATCAGCACAGGATGTTCGGAAGCCGCTCAGCTACTGACCTGCCCCGTCTATATCTGGGTCCCGAGGGCCCCTCTCTTGATGCGCCGGCCCTGGGCCCGTTCTATGGCCTTGATGACCCCGAAGTCTCCGGGCTCGACAAAGGTAGAGGCCCTGCCTGTGCTGTCCACCCGTCCGGTGCGGCCCAGGCGATGGGTGTAAGCCTCCGTGGTGTCCGGGACGTCGTAGTTGATTACGTGGCCTATACGGGTGACGTCTATTCCCCGGGAGGCGACGTCCGTGGCCACCAGGATGGGGAATCTGCCGTCCCGGAAACCTTGCAGGACTTGACGGCGGTTGGCCTGGGACATGTTTCCCTGGAGATCCTTGGCTTGCATCCCGGAAGAGCAGAGCTTGCGGGCCAGCTTCGTTGCCGTGTGCTTGGTCCGGGTGAACACGAGCGTGGCCTCGGAGGAGCAGCCCCGCAGCAGACTGATCAGCATTTCCGGTTTACTCCGTCGATCCACCGGATAGAGGTGCTGACTGATTCCCTGCAGAGGTTGTTCCTGGCCGATCTTAAGGCTTACCGGATCGTTTAGGATCTCCTCCGCCAGACTGCGGATGGTCTTGGGCATGGTGGCCGAGAAGAGCATGTTCTGCCGCTGCGCGGGCAACTGTTTGATTATGCTCCGGATGTCCGGCATAAAGCCCATGTCCAGCATCCGGTCGCCTTCGTCCAGAACAAGTGTTTCCACGCGGGACAGATCTACCGCCCGGTCCCTGGCCAGATCGAGAAGCCTGCCAGGACAGGCTACAACAATGTCCGCTCCCGACCGGAGTTTTTTGATCTGCCCGGCCCTGCTCACTCCCCCGTAGACGGAGACGCCTTTAATGCCTGTCCGCCTGCCCAGGGCCTGGATGAATTCCAGGGTCTGTTCGGCCAATTCGCGGGTCGGAGACAGGATCAGGCCCCGCACACCGCTGCGCTTTCCGGCCAGGAGCCTTTCCAGAAGGGGCAGGACAAAGGCGGCGGTCTTGCCGGTACCGGTCTGGGCCAGGCCCATGAGGTCCCGGCCCTGCATTGCGGGGGGGATGGCCTGTTCCTGGATTGCCGTGGGACGGATGTATCCGCAGGCGTCGATTCCCGCCTGCACTTTGGGGTTTAAGGAAAAATCCGAGAAATTCATATTCTATCCTTTACACTCAAATGATTGGTAATAAGGGATCCACGCAAGAGGCTGCTCAGGCGTAGTCCTTCACGTGGTCAGGCTCAATCGAACCACTGGGGCGTGCCTGTGCATCAGTAGACTGTGCGGGGATCCTGGAAAAAACGTGGGGGCTCCGCGAAACAAAAACGCGGAGATCGTCCGAGAAAGGGGGCGGTCGCGAACCGCCCCCTTCGATTTCCGAGGTGGTGCTAAGGGATTAGCGCCGTGCGCGCGCGGGATCCTCTCGAGCTTCGTTTACCAGAAGCGCCCGACCCTCCACAGTTGCGCCATTCATGGCCTCCATGGCCGAGTGAGCCTCGCCTGGACCGGACATCTCCACAAAACCGAAGCCGCGCGAACGGCCGCTTTGACGATCTGTAATGACACGGGCGCTCACAACGTCGCCGTAGGGTGTAAAAAGATCCTGCAGTGCGGAATCGTTGTGACTGAAAGGTAGGTTGCCGACGTAGAGTTTCATGCGAATGCTCCCTTGCAAGTGAACAGCCCTGTCTCATGCAGCGGAGCGACGCGATGCGGCGAGATGACGCGGTGCGGCGGGGTGTGCGATGAATAGCGCCGGGCACTTGATGTTAAACTTTGAAAAAAGGAACAGTATAGGAAATCATCCTCCCTGGCAACCCTTTTTCTCGATTTTTTGTCCTGCAAAATATGCTGTGCGGAGCGCAGGGATATCTATACGAGGTACACCGCTGATCCCGGGCCCGGTTTGAAAAGCCAGGAAACGATGTCCTGCCCGGGGATTGCCGGCGCGTTGCTCCGAAGTGTCCCTCACCCCAGGTGATTCAGCTCGAGCGCAGGCCGATCCATTGCCTGGCTTCGGTCTTTGCCTCTGAGGTAGAGAGCGGCCTGAGCCGGAAGAAGAGGTCTCGGCACTGACCATAATCCAGGGAAGACGCCAACTGGATAGCCTCGATCTCGTCCCTGGTATGGGGATATTCCTCCTGCTCGGAGTCAATCTCCTCTTTGCCCACAATCTTGTTGTACACCAGGCTCCTGGCGGCCAGCAGATCGCGGCGGGGCTCCTCCCTTTCTGTCCGGAAGGCGTAGAGCAGGGTAAGGATATCACCCGGACCCAGAAAGCGGCGTCTTCCGGTGAGCCGGAGAAGGATGGGCTCAGTCAGGTATACAGGGGTAAGGCGGCAACCTTGTGGCACTCGACGCAGTAGCTCGGGCAGGAGGGGGACGTGGATATATCCGGCTTCCACATACACGGAATTGCAATTCGCTAGGATTTCTGTAATCTTTTCCGCCCGCATGCGGTCGCGCAGCACCCCCTTCTGCGCGTCAGCGCGGGCGAAGGCCTTGACCGTGGCCACGATAGGCTCAAAATCCCCGCTCCGGGAAGCCTTATAAAAGGCCAGCAGCCGTCGGGTCCACTCCCGCTCCGCGTTGTACACCTCTCGGGTGACGGTGTCGGAAGGGATCTGATCCGGTCCGGCTCCAGAAAGGAAAAACTCGTGGATGCTAAGGAGCTCGTCCAGAAAGGGATCCACTTGGCGTACCGTCGTGCCCTCTTCATGCAGCTCTCTGGCCAAATGACAGGATCGGCGGGCGTATTCCGGGAATTCGTACTCGTTGAGCTCCAGATACTTCGGGATATCCAACTCGCCCTGGAGCATCTCCTGGAAACCCGGGGTATGTGGCTCTTCCAGGAGGACGGCCTCGTGACCGCGCATCGCATTGCGGGCCAGGTGAAGGGTTTCCGGCCGATAGGAGGTGAACCCCAGACGAATACTCTTAAACTGCGACATTTTCATGCTTGGTTGTGTCCTGTTCTCCCAGAAATGAAGGTTGCAACGAACAACCGTCACGGGCCTCAACCGCAATGGGAAGTCTTTTTCCGGCGCAGGCGGGAGATGAACATGGCATCCGAGTTCGCTGTCCAGGGCCAGATCTGCAGTCTCCCGTCCGTTTCCTCATCTGTGAGCGGATCCGTAAAAGGCTCGAGTGCGAAGCCGCTCTCTTCCCCGAGAAAGGCATCCACCACCTCCTCGTTTTCTTGTCTAAAAAGGGAGCAAGTGGCGTACACCAGCACCCCGCCGGGACGCACTGCCCCTGCAGCGCGCCGCAGGATGGAGAGCTGCAGCCGGGCCAGACGATCCGTTTCCTCCGGATCGGAGCTCCATCTGGCATCCGGGTTTCTCCTCCAGGTCCCCGAGCCGGAGCAGGGGGCGTCCACAAGCACCCCGTGGAAGGTACCGCGCCGCCTATCCACGCTCCTTCCATCCCAGGGCTTGGCAGATACGTTGTGCAAACCGGCCCTTCGGGTCCTGCGGCGTAGATCTGCCAGCTTGTATCCCCGCACGTCCGAGGCCACCACCTGCCCCCGTCCCCGCATGCTATGGGCGAGAAGCAGGGTCTTGCCGCCCCCTCCGGCGCAGGCGTCCCACCAGCGCTGCCCGCTCTCAGGGGCGCAGACCGCTCCCACGCACTGCGACGCCAGATCCTGCACCTCGATTCGACCCTGTCCATGCGCGGCAAGGCGATACACGCTGACCTCTCCTGAGACTGCCAGCGCGGTCCAGCCATACAGCAAAACGCGACGCTCCACCTTGAGCCCGGCCTCGCGAAGCTCGCGCACGAGGGGCTTCTCCCCGTATTTCTGCAGGCGGAGCCACAGAGGTGCCGGGGCCTGCAGCCAGCGGATAAGCTCACTCAGGGGACGGGGCGAGACAATGCGGGAGCGGGACCAGGCCGGGATCAGGTCCTTGGGCCGCCATTTTTTCGGCGGACGCTCTTCCCCCGAAAACAGTGGGCTGAGGCGGGCCATGCGCTTGGTCGGCGCTGCGGGCGGGGGCGGGTGCCACAATCGATCCGCGCCCTTGGGGTCCCCCAAAGCGTGGCGTCCGAACGTGCGCGCCGTGGCCGGAGGCCGGTCACACTCCATGTACTGCGCCGCGAGGAGGAGGGCGCTCCAGTGCCTGAGATCCGCCAGTTCTGGGGAAGGCTTCTTTTGTGACCATCCGGGCCCGGATGTTGTCTGCAACCAGGCCTGGAGCGGCTCCGGAGCGAGCTCTGCCAGCCAGCCCCACCAGCGGAAGAGGCTGAAGGCGGTCTGGGAGATGAGACGACGATCCTGCTGGCGCAGGTCCGCGCGCTGCCGCAGCAGGGAGCTCAGGACGCGATCAGCGGGCTTTTTTTGAACCAGGGACACCTGGAGCAGCCGGACCGAAATAGCGACGCAATCGCGTGCTAGGGCCTCTCCCCGGTTCCTGCTCGAGGCCGGCTTTTTTCCTTTCATACGCTTTTAGTATAAAAAGGGGGTTCGCCTGCTTTCTCCATCTCGCGCAGGCCGAGCCAGAAATGGACTATGAGAGTGGCAAGGATGATCCCTCCGCCCAGGAAAGTAAGCCCCGGCGGTTCCTCCCCCAGGACGAGCCAGACCCAGATGGGGGCGCAAACCGTCTCCACCAGGATAAGAAGGCTTACTTCCGGGGACGGGAGATAGCGCGTGCTCAAGCCGATGAGCACCAGCGCGGCCGGCATCTGTACCAGCCCCATCAGGGCCAGCACCAAATAGCTCTGCGCATCCAGGCCGAAAGGGGAGGCAAAGGGCGCGCTCAAAAGGGCCATGATCGCTCCTCCCACACAGACCAGGGAAAGAGGATCCAGCCAGGTGTTTTGCCGGAGTAGGGTGAGGTTGCTTCCGATGTTCAGGGCAGCGATCAGGGCTATGACGTTACCCAGCATGCCACCTGCGCCAAGGGAGCCGTAGAAGACCACCACCACTCCAGAGATGGCGCAGGCGATGGCCGGCCAGGTACGCAAGGGAATAACCTCTATGCCGAAGATCCAGGTGAGTAGCCCGGCGAAAAGGGGGGACATGGAAATGATGACCACTGCGTTGGCCACGTCTGTATACATGACCGCGCTGACGAAAAGCACCCCGCCAAGGCCATAGAACAGCGAGCAGCCGGCAGCGGGCGCACCTCCGTCCAGAACGGCCCTGATCGGCGAACGCCGCTGACGCACCAGTTGGAGCAGGGTGAGAGAAAGGAAGATAAAGACCCCCCTCCAGAAGATGACATTTGCGTTTCCCGTATGGGCCAGCCGGACCAGCAGGGCGTCGAAGCTGATGGTCAGGACACCGCAGATCGCGAGGAGCAGCCCGAAGCTTCTGGGGGATAGTCGGCTCTGAGGCATGGAGGCGGCTCAAAGGGGGAGTTATGGACAGAACATTGCTTTTGTAGACTATGAGCCCGGAGATGGCAACCCCGGTCCAGCTCTCCGCGAGCTGTCCCAGGAATATGGGCCTGACGAAGGGGGGCTCAGGAACCCAGATCAATATAGCGGGCCAGCTTGCTATGTAGCAATTCTTTGAGCTCCCTGGAGCCGCGCGGGAACATGTCCGGGACCCCCAAATCCACCAGCCGGGTTCCGGACAGATCGAAGCTCCGCTCCAGTATTGTGGCGTGTCCATCCTCCTCTTCGGACATGACGAAAACCACGTCCGCCCAGTCCAGAAGATCCTGGCTGACCACCTTAAAAGCAGCGGGGTGGACCCCGGCTGAAGCTGCCTCGTATCGCCGGCTTGTCCGGAAGAGATCCTCGGCCGTGGGGCTGCGCTCCGAATTGGCTGTGCAGATGAAGAGCAATTTTTCGGGCTGAGGATGAGGCTTAGACATACAGGATGTTCCGAGATTGGGACATAAACAAGTTACAGTGCCGCAGGTTTACCAGCCGCTCATGCGCCGGAGCAGAGTGTGCATGAACCAGCGGGTAAAATCCTCCACCAACTCGCTGTTGGAGGAATCCTCATCGCAACACTCCAGCTCCGCCAGGGGCAAAAGGATTTCTTTTCCGTCCGAGGAACGGCTAACTCGGACCATTATCCCCTGCTCACCGTCGATCTCCTCTACGAAGTCAAGCAGGAGCAGGGCCTCGAACCGGGAACTGTCCTCCTGGGCCTGGATCAGGTAGCAGGGATGTTCCATGCGATTGCGTATGTGACGCAGGTACACGGACATGGTCTCAGTGTCCGCGTTCGGGGGGGACTCGGTCTCAAAGAGGTGGTTGATCCGATCCTGCCAGCTCCTGTCGGACATAACAAAAACTCGTTTTTCTGCCTTCTGTGTCTCGGTTTATCTCCAGCCTCGGACGAGCCTCCCTGATATATCGGCCACTCTGCTGCCCTGTGTACGGGCGATGGCGAGCTCGTTCTCCGAGGGCAGGCGCGATCCGTCAGCGTCGGCTATCGTGGTTGCGCCGTAGGGAGTGCCGCCGCTGATCCCGTCCATGAAAAGCAGGCCCTGTTCGGAATAGGGCACGCCCACGAGGATCATGCCGTGATGCAGCAGAGTGGTATGGAAGCTGGTGAGTGTGGTCTCCTGACCGCCGTGCTGGCTTGCGGTGCTGGTGAAAACACTGCCCACCTTCCCGATGAGCTCTCCCTTTTGCCACTGCGTGGAGGTCTGATCCAGGAAGTTCCGCATCTGGGCGCACATATTCCCGAAACGCGTAGGGGTGCCGAAAATGAGGGCCTCAGCCCGGGCAAGCTGCTCCGGCTCTGCCAGGGGAATGTGGGAGAAGGCCTTCCTGGCCTCCAAGGCCCCGCTCGCCTCGAGCTTATCCTCGGGAACCAACTCCTGAACCTGATACAGAGCCACCTCAGCATCCGGCACCTGCCGTGCTCCTTCGGCCACTGCCTCGGCCAGGCGATACACGTGGCCGAACATGCTGTAGAAGACGATCTGAACTCGGGGCATAAAAGACCTCCGTGGATGGGATCTC
>Ga0207714_1002849_pt1 | contig 10159 bp, 10 predicted proteins | sample PonA232FremontCA_2_FD_187270 | JGI IMG/M metagenome (GOLD analysis project Ga0207714, IMG submission 187270) | Marine sediment microbial community from Fremont, CA, USA - Pond A23 Sediment 2 (SPAdes) | ecosystem: Environmental > Aquatic > Marine > Unclassified | place: USA: Fremont, California... | reverse complement strand
AACTCCAATGCTTTCGCCATCACTGTAGTTGGTCGCACCAAAATAATTCCTAACGGTTTCTTCATTCATTTGAAGTCTGTCAGCTATCTCACTGATAGCGCCATGTGGCAGGCTGTCTTTGATTTTTCTTAACTCATTGAATGTTATTGTCATAAGCCTATGAATTTTTAATTATGATATCAGTATAAAATTAATGAATTTTTGATGTAAAAAAAATAATTTCTAATTAATTTAACGTGTTTTAACACTTTAGATTGTTGATTAATCTAGCTTTGCAATATTTCATGAATAAATATTGAATTCATATATTTTAAACGCTAAAAATAGAATTAAGGTTCATTTATAAATAAAAAAATAAATAAATTGAATTAAATTAGTTTATAGTTTATTTTTCAATAATTTATATCTTCACATTCAGCTTTTATAAAGATGAAGCTATAATTCTTCAGATAGACTTTATTTTTTTTAATTTGCCGATATGATGTAGTAGAGGTCTTCAGTGGAAAATTTTATGATATTTTATTAATGTTTATGTATATCAGTATTTTAGTAGTTTTCAAATTCAAATATTCTTTAAAGTGAAAAAGATCATCGTTTTACTCTTCTTAATCTCAGTATGCTTTTCCTGTGGCATTTTTGATTCCAGAATCAATTTTAATCAGGGTGAGGCTAAACATTCCAATTATTTTGACAGCATTCCTTTTGATTATATACGAGGTAAAATAATTATGCCTGTTACAATTCAGGGAGATACTTTCAATTTTTTGTTTGATTCTGGTGCTCCAACCATTGTATCTGATAAGCTTCAAGAAAAGTTTTCCTTTGGAACAGTTGGATCCGATACCATTTCCGATATTTATTCTAATAAAAATAAAATGCAGATTGTGACTATTGACAGTTTGTTCCTGGGAGATGTTCGATTTGATGGTGTTCCTGCACTGATTTCAAAATTCGATGATATACCCTGGTCTTGTTTTAATATTGATGGTTTCATTGGTAGTAACCTGCTACGAAAGTCAATTATCAAGATAGATATGAATAAACAATATTTTATGTTAAGTGACAGACTCAGACAAGAACTGGGATATATGGATATGTGCAAAATGGATATGGTACTTAATCACCAAAGTTCACCTTATGTTAATTTATCTTTAGGTAGGCATATTGAAGAGACTTTTTTATTTGATACTGGAAGTGATAATTTTATCAGTTTAAATACGGATGAATTTAATAGATATCGGGAAAACTTGTCAGTGAGCAACCTACGCAATGGTTATGGAGCCGGGAGTATGGGGTTATTTGGAACAGGAGAAAGAGAAGCAACATATAAGCTTAGACTTGATTCTATTGACTTTTGTAACACTACGATAAGTGAACCTATACTGCGCGTGAATAATACCTCTTCAAAGATAGGAACCAAAATCTTAGATTATGGCTCAATTATTATGGATTACCGAAATCAACAATTATTTTTCGATTCAGAAGTGGAAACAATGGCTTTTAAAATTTTAATAGAATCAGAGTTTGGTTTTATGCCTGTAGTAAAAGATAATAAATTTCAAATTGGTGTTATTTGGGAAAACACATTGGCTGATAGCCTTGGTCTGGAACCCGGGAACGAGATATTAAGTATTAATGAATACAATTTTGCTAGCTCCCTAGAACAGTCATTTTGCGAAGTTTTTATAAATGAACCTTTGAAATCTGTTGATACATTGAATATTACTTATAAAAATTCTGAAGAGAAACGAAAATTCATTCAGTTGATCCGAAAATAATGAGTAAGTCAATTTTTTTTATAATCTAATTTATTTATACAAGGGAATTCTGGTTTTATGATTTTTGTGATTTTTTTAATAACCGTATTGTTAATATATTTAGGTTTTATTCAATATCCGTTGATTAAACGAAAGACAAGGGACGTTACTCTGAAAAACCCGAATGATAAACGACAGTACCATCATAATGAAGAGTCCGCTTTTGATCCACATGAGAGGAATTATCATCAATCCTTTAATCCTGCCATGCGAGAAGACTTTTTTAGTGAAGAAAATTTAGACTTTATATTTAAAGAGGAGAACACAAAGATTTTTTTGCATTATACTAGTGACAGAGCGATTGCCGATAAGATTCTTGTAGAAGGCTTCAAATTTGTTACATCTTTTTATAAAACAGGCAAGATTATTAAAAATCCTGATTTCGACCCTTCCTATTATTCTATGGCTTTTAATGAAAACCTTGGGAATTTTGATGATTAGTTTATTCACTTTGGAGCGTTTTGATTAATGCCTGCCTCTCTCTGCTATTGGTGAGGGAAGGCTGAACTATGATGATTTTTTTTTGAAATCTTTGAAAAATATCTTAATTTTGACCGACGGTCAGTCAGAAAATTATAACACAAGTAAATAATATGACAAGAATATCTAAAGACCCTGAGGTGAGGAGAAACGAAATATTGAAGGTTGCTCATGGAATGTTCATAGAATTTGGTTACAAAAAGACATCTGTGGAACGAATAATCAGCAAGCTGAACATTGCGAAAGGTACCTTTTATTATTATTTCAAATCAAAAGCCGATTTGCTTGAGGCATTGGCAGACCAGCATGCAGAAGTACATTATCAGAACTGGAAGGCTATTATTGAGCGGGATGATTTGGATGCTCTTAAAAAACTAAATCTAATTTTTTCTAATAGCCTTAATTTAAAATTGAATAGTAAAGAGTTACTTATTACATATTTAAAGGCAATGATCGACGATCAGAATATAATGTTTAGGTATAAACTAGGTCAGAAAAGGAACCGCATAGCGTCTGATTATCTTGGTAAGGTAATAGAGCAGGGAAACAGGGAAGGAGTATTCAACACCCCTTATCCTTATGGTTCAATTTTAATGATCTTAAAACTTTCAGAGAGTATGACGGATGAAATTGTTCCACTGTTTCTTAAAATGTTTCAGGATAAATCATATAAAGAGGAAGTTTTGGCAAAATACCGAATGATAGAACATACGATGGAAAGAATTTTGGGAACAGAATCTGGTTCTATATGCTTAGTTGAACCGTCTACGTTGGATAAATTTATTTAATGTATGCAGAGAGTACAAAAATAAGGTACGAAAAAATTTGGAATGAAATTGTAAAAATACTTATCTTTGAACGACCGGTCAATCAAAAAATATTGAAGGGTAATTTAATAGGATATTATGTCACCAAGGACTGAAGAACAGTACAAAGCAATAAGAGAAGGGAAAAAAGCCCAAATACGAAAAGCCTCTTTAGAGCTTTTTGCCACGGAAGGATATCATGGTTCGTCGATTAGCAAAATTGCGAGAAAAGCAGGAATATCAAAGGGGTTGCTATACAATTATTTCGAAAGTAAGGAAGATGTTATACGCGATATTCTTGAGGATGGTATTGATCGGATGATCGAAAGCCTGGATATGAATAAAGACGGCATATTGGAAACTCATGAGCTGGAATATTACATTCATGATATTTTTGATAAGTTGAAAGAGAATCCGGAATTCTGGAAGTTGTATTTTAGTATTTCCCTTCAGCCTGCTATTTATGATTTGGTAAAGGAAAAGATAACTGAATTGTTAAATCCGCTATATCAAATGGCTATCAATTATTTTGACAGACAGGGTTTTGATGACCCGCAAACGGAAACTATGATTTTTGCTGCTTTGCTGGATGGTATAGGATTTCATTTTATTATGGATCCTGAAAACTATCCAATAGATAAAGTAAAACAAACTTTAATTAACAGATATGTAAAATTTTCTAAAACTGATTAAAAATGAGACGTTTTCAATTTTTCACTATTACATGTATTGGCTTCTTTTTATTTCTGCCGATTATAACCATGGGGCAAAATTTATCTGCAAAAGAGATCATGAAAGAGGCAGAAGATCAATGGCAGGGGGAAGAATCGAGTATCAGCAAGATGACTATGAAAATAATTCGCCCTACCTGGGAGCGAACAGTGAAAATGAAGAACTGGGTTAAAGGCAGAACATATTCGCTGACTTTAGTCACGGCACCTGCTAATGAAAAAGGTCAAACTTTCCTGAAGCGTGATAATGATATGTGGCACTGGATGCCTTCTATAGGACGTTTAATAAAATTACCGCCTTCAATGATGTCCGAAGGATGGATGGGGTCCGATTACACCAATGATGATATTTTGAAGGAATCCTCTATTGTTGTGGATTATAATCATACAAAAATTGGAGAAGAAGAAATTAACGGGCATTTGTGTCACAAAATCGAGTTAGTTCCTACAGAAGATGCTGCTGTTGTATGGGGAAAAGTGATAAAATGGATTACCAGGGAACACTTTCTTCAGTTAAAATCAGAATATTATGACGAAGATAGTGAACTAATCAGAACAGAACTTGGTTCAAATATTCAAACTATGGATGAAAAGAAGATTCCTACAAGGATCGAAGTAATCCCTGAAGATGAGAAAAATCAAAAAACTGTGATTATAATGAATGATATTAAATTCAACCGAGATATTCCGGATGGCTTTTTCTCTCAACAAAATATGAAACGCGTCAGACCTTGATAAATTAAATGATAAATGAAAGAATATATTAAACTAGCATGGCGAAATATTTGGCGAAATAAACGCCGAACAATCATTACGGCCGCTTCAATCTTTTTTGCTATTTTTTTTGCATTGATTATGAGAGGGTTTCAACTGGGAAGTTATAGCAACATGATTGACAATGCTGTTAAACTCTATTCGGGGCATATTCAAATTCATGCAGATGGATACTGGGAAAATAAAAGCATTAACAACACACTGGTGTCAAAGGATGAATTAATGAACACGCTTAAAAAGAATAAGAATGTTAAACAAGTGGTTCCAAGACTGGAATCCTTTGCATTGGGCTCCTCAGGCCCAAAAACTAAGGGTGTTTTGGTTATGGGAATTGCACCTGAAAAGCAGGATCAGATGTCAAAGTTATCTGATAAAATTATTGAAGGGGAGTATTTTCAAAGAGGAGATAATGCTGTATTGTTGGGGAGTACACTGTCCGAGTATCTTGATGTCGGGGTAAACGATACTATTGTGCTACTGAGTCAGGGATTCCATGGTGCAACGGCCGCCGGGAAATATAGGATTAGTGGTATTGTTGATATTCCCAAGCCAGACCTTGACAACAAGCTGGTCTACTTGCCACTGTCTACTGCCCAACAAATGTATATGGCATATAACAGGCTTACTACAATTGCTGTTAATCTTCATGATCACAAAGACCTGGGTAAAACCATAGAACAATTTGAAAAGGAGCTTCCTGAAAAGAAATATGAGGTAAAATCCTGGGAAGAAATAATGCCCGAACTGGTTCAGCAAATTGAATCGGATAACGCCAGTGGTTGGATCATGCTGGTAATACTTTATATCATCATAGCTTTTGGGGTATTTGGTACTGTTATGATGATGGTAGTAGAAAGGAGAAGGGAGTTTGGGGTTATGATAGCTGTTGGTATGCACAAGTTCAAACTGGCTATAATTCTGGCTTTGGAAATGTTTTTCATTGGTATACTCGGGTTATTGACAGGTGTGGTTGGCAGTATACCTGTAATTTTGAATTACCACCTTAACCCTATTCAACTGACAGGTGAAATTGCCAAAACAATGGAAGATTTTGGGATAGAACCTGTCATGCCGCTTGCCTGGCAAGCTGATTACTTTATTAATCAGTTTGTTATAGTGGCTATTATTGTTTTGATTGCTGTTATATATCCGGTATTCAGTATTACCCGGATTAAAGCTGTAAAAGCCATGCGTGCTTAATCTATTAATCTTTAAATCTACTATTATGATATTTTCAATTGCATGGAAAAATATATGGAGAAACCGAATGCGTAGCTTAATTGTTATGATTGCTGTTACTATTGGAATGATAGGGGGTATCTTTTCTTCAGCGATTATGAAAGGAATGTCGGAACAGAGGGTGCAGGAAGCTATAAAATACGAGGTTTCACACATTCAAATCCATCATCCCAAATTTCTGGAGAACCAGGAAATGACTTACAACATTCCCAAAGCAGGGGAGATATTACAGCATTTAAAAGATATGCAGGAAGTAGCGGCAGTTAGCAAAAGGCTCGAAATGCCCGTGATGATCAAGTCATCAACAACCGGTACCGGTGTACAGTTGATGGGCATCAACCCGGAGCATGAGCAGCAGGTTACTTCAATTTATAAAGCTGTTTATGACAGCGCTGCTGTAGCTGACAATTTAAATATTAAAGATGGAGAAAGAATACGGAATTTTATAGAAGATAGCGTGGGGCATTATTTTGATAAAAAAACCCGCTATAAACAAATTGTCATTGGTGAAAAACTGGCAGAACAACTGAAAGTTGATGTCAAGTCAAAGCTGATTGTGAACCTTCAGACTGTAGATGGCAGTTTAACCGGAGGTGTATTCAGAGTTGCAGGTATATACCGGATAACGAATTCTGCCACAGAAAATACAATGGCATTTGTAAAGAAAAATGAACTGGCTTCCCTGGTTGGTTTAGAGAACGGTTCTGCCCATGAAATGGCAATTAAATTGAACGAGGGTGTGGAATTAAAATCTGTTGTTAAAAAGCTGCAAAACAAGTATCCTGAACTGAGCGTAATGTCGTGGAAAGATATCCAGCCAGACCTTGGTATGGTTACTGAATGGCTGGACATTATGTTGTATGTTGTTATGGTGATTATCTTGCTGGCACTGGGATTTGGAATTGTCAATACAATGCTGATGGTTGTGCTGGAGCGGGTAAAAGAACTGGGAATGTTGATGGCCATTGGAATGAACCGTTTGAGGGTGTTTAGCATGATCATGCTTGAAACTATTTTCCTCTCAATTACAGGAGGTATAATCGGAATGGTTATAGCAGCATTACTTGTTGGATATTACGGAGAAAACGGTATCTACCTTAAGTCCTTTTCCCAGGGTTTCGAGGCAATTGGTTATAGTCCTGTTTTATACCCCGAAATAGGTATTCAATTTTACCTGACTATCGTACTGTTAATTACTCTGGCAGCAATTATTGCATCTATTTACCCTGCTGTAAAAGCCTTACGTTTAAATCCTGCAGAGGCTTTAAGAATTGAAATATAAAATACACATCAACTTATAAAATTAGTAGTCATGAAAATATTAGATATAAAAAATGTTCATAAGATTTATAACGAAACAGCTGTTGATGTACATGCTGTTAACGATGTGAATCTTGGATTTGAAAAAGGTGAATTTGCTGCTATTGTTGGTCCGTCTGGAAGCGGAAAAACAACTTTACTTAATATGATTGGAGGTCTCGATCAGCCCACCTCAGGAGAAATAATTGTAGATCATACAAATATAGGAGAATTGAAATCTTCTCAACTGATTGATTTTAGGAAAGATAACATCGGTTTTGTTTTTCAGGCATATAATTTAATCCCTGTTTTAACAGCAAAAGAAAATGTAGAATTTATTATGCATTTACAGGGACGTCCCAGAAAGGAACGCGAAGCCAGGGCCAAAGAGTTACTGGAAGCGGTTGGACTGGGAGATCGAATTGACTCCCGGCCCTCAAAGATGTCAGGTGGGCAGCAACAAAGGGTAGCAGTAGCACGGGCACTTGCTTCAAAGCCTAAATTTGTGCTGGCTGATGAACCAACTGCCAACCTGGATTCTAAATCTACGGAAACCCTGCTGGATATCATGGAAAAACTCAACAGGGAAGAGGGAATGACTTTTATATTTTCCACACATGATGCACGTGTTGTGAAAAAGGCCAGGAGAGTCATAACTGTAGAAGACGGAAAGGTAAAGACTGACGAACAGCAATAAATCGTTGAACATTGAAATGTTTATTATGAAGAAGTTTATAGTGCTATTGCTCCTGTTTATTTCGACAGAAAGTCTTTATTCTCAATTAATGCAGGATAGCAAAAAGGTAACATTGAATGGGTATGTAAAGTACATGAATACCATAATGGATTTACCTGATTATCAAAGTGCTTATATCGGACAACCTAAAGGTGCCTGGGTTAATGAAAGTATGTTTCACAACCGGTTAAATTTCAGGTGGCATCTTTCAAACTCCCTGACCTTTGCTGCAGAAGCGCGCAATAGGCTTATATATGGCGACATGGTGGAAGGTTTTCAGGGGTACCGGGATATGATCAATGATGATTTTGGTTATTTAGATGGATTGACAAACAATATTATTGAGAATGATGCCTATTTGTTAAATACCTCTGTTGATAGGCTTTGGGTGAATTATCGAAAAGGTAAATTTGAAGCAAAAATTGGCCGTCAGCGAATTAACTGGGGTCAGGCGTATGTCTGGAATCCAAATGATATTTTTAATGCGTATTCTTTCTTTGATTTTGATTATGAAGAAAAACCCGGAAGTGACGCAATTCGTCTGCAATATTTTCCAACTTTCACATCAACTGCAGAATTGGCCGTGAAAGTAGATGCCAAAGAACGGATTACTGCTGCCGGTTACTATCGTTTTACCAGCTGGGGGTATGATTTTCAATTTTTGGGAGGCGTCTTGAATGATGATGAATATGTTGCCGGAGCAGGTTGGTCAGGAAATATCAATGATGCCGGTTTTAATGGGGAAGTGACTTATATTCAACCTGCTGAAAGCAATCAAAATAATTCAGGTATTTTGTTGTCTTCCGTTTCAGCAAACTATATGTTCAATAATTCAATGTATTTGATGATAGAGGGCTATTACAACGGCAATTTTGAGAATATGAATGTGAACAGGTTTTCTGGCTTCTATTTTCAGGATCTTTCAGTAAAAACGCTTTCTTTTAGTGAATTTAGCTGGTTTGCTCAGGCTTCTTATCCCATTCACCCTTTGTTGGATGGAACATTTGCTTTTATGTATTATCCGGATATAAATGGCTATTTCATCAATCCTTCGTTAAAATATTCTTTAACCAATAATGTCCAACTTTCCATGCATAGCCAAATATTTCAGGGAAAATTCGGTGGTAATGAGAAAGAAAAAATAAATTTCTTATTTTTCCGGTTTAAATGGAGCTTTTAATTATGATGCATTGGGATAAACTTTTATCAGCAAAAAGATATGGACTGGAGGAGAGGGAAATTGTTTCTTCTGCAGATGCCCGCTCACAATTTCAAAGAGATTTTGATCGGGTGATTTTTTCATCACCTTTTAGACGTTTGCAAAACAAAACCCAGGTTTTTCCACTTCCCGGAAGTGTTTTTGTTCACAACAGGTTAACCCACAGCCTTGAAGTGGCTAGTGTAGGCAGGTCGATCGCCAACATTATTGGCCTTCGGCTTCTTGAAGAAGAACAAATTGTTGATAATGAGATATTTAACGAACTTGGCTCTATCGTGTCTGCAGCATGTCTTTGCCATGATATGGGTAATCCTCCTTTTGGCCATGCCGGAGAAGATGCTATTTCTAAATATTTTGTAGAAGGGGAGGGCAGGCACTTAAAAGATTTGGTTACTGAAAACGAGTGGAATGATCTGATACACTTTGAAGGGAACGCCAATGCGTTGAGGTTATTGACACATCAATTCCGGGGTAGAAGAGAAGGAGGGTATGCTTTGACTTATTCCACTATTGCTTCACTGGTTAAATATCCTTTTGGTTCTGAATGCAAACAGAAAAAATACGGTTTTTTTCAGACGGAGAGAGCTGCTTTTCAAACTATTGCTGAGGAACTCGGACTTGCAAAGATTTCTGAAGAACCTTTTGAATATGCTCGACATCCTTTGGTATATATTGTTGAAGCGGCTGATGATATTTGTTATGAAATTATGGATATTGAGGATGCGCATAAGTTGAAGATTCTTGATACCTCGAAAACTTATGAATTGTTAATCAATTTCTTCGATGAAGAAGATGATTCCCAATTTTTAAAGAACAAAGAAAAAATTTTTAAAGAGGTTACAGATATTAATGAACAAATAGCATATTTAAGGGCTTCTGTAATCAATAAGCTTGTAAATGAAGCAGCTCAAACGTTTTTGAATAATTATGAAAGCATAATGGAAGGTAGTTACAATTCTACCTTATTAGACGATTTAGATGGTGTTTCCAGAGAGGCTTTCGATATTTGTAAAAAATTAGCGATTGAGCAAATATACAATGATCCGTCAGTTGTAAAA
>Ga0207714_1002848_pt1 | contig 10163 bp, 8 predicted proteins | sample PonA232FremontCA_2_FD_187270 | JGI IMG/M metagenome (GOLD analysis project Ga0207714, IMG submission 187270) | Marine sediment microbial community from Fremont, CA, USA - Pond A23 Sediment 2 (SPAdes) | ecosystem: Environmental > Aquatic > Marine > Unclassified | place: USA: Fremont, California... | reverse complement strand
CGCGTCGTCACGGCCATGGATGCGGCCCAGGGATCGGGCTTTCGCCGCGTCGGCATGGCGACCGTGCCGCGCCAGCAGCAATGACGGTCCATACCGCGACACAAGAGGGTGAGGGTAGGGGCCTCAACGTTTATCTGCGACTGCTGCGCTATGTGGTGCCGCACTGGCGCGTCGCCGCGGCCGCCGTCGCGGGTATGATCGTAGTGGCTGCCACCGAGGCGGGCTTCGCCTGGTTGATCAAGCCGTTGTTGGACGAGGGCTTCGTTGAGCGCGATGCTACGGTCATCCGCCTCGTTCCCTTGGGCATTATGGGCGTTTTTGTTGTACGAGGTGTCGCCAGCTTTGCGGCGGATTACGGCACGAGCTGGATCAGCCGTCATGTCATAGCGCGTCTGCGCTATGAGGTCTTTGACCAGCTCCTGGCCATGCCGCGACGCTTCTACGACGAGGCATCCTCTGGGATGCTGTTATCCAAGCTTACCTATAACGTTGAGCAGGTGGCGCAGGCCGGTTCGAAGGCGGTCGTCATCCTGGTGCGTGACGGCGCCACCATCGTGTTCTTAATGGCCTACATGGCGTGGATCAGTTGGCGGCTGGCGCTCATCTTCGTGGCGCTTGGACCGGTGCTCGGTTTCGTCGTGATCTACATCAGTAAGCGCTTCCGGCGTCTGAGTCACCGTATACAGCGATCCGTGGGCGGTGTTGCGTATGTCGCTGAGGAGGCGATCGAGGGCAGCGATGTCGTCAAGATCTTCGGTGGCGAGGACCAGGAGCGCCGGCGCTTCGATCAAGTCAATGAGCGCAACAAGCGCCAGTTCTTGAAATTCGCAGCGACCAAGGCCTTAAGCACACCGGTAGTTCAGTTCTGCGCCGCCGCCTCCTTGTCGCTGGTCATCTATCTGGCGACGCTGGACGACATTGTTCACACCATTAGCGTGGGCGCCTTCGTGTCGTTCATTACTGCGATGTTGTTACTTCTGCAGCCCATTAAGCGGCTGACGAACGTTCAGGCGATCATCCAAAAGGGCATTGCGGCGGGCGATAGTATCTTTAGCCTACTCGACACTCCCGCCGAGGATGATCACGGTGATTACGAGGTTGATCGGGTGGCCGGCCGCATCGACTTCGATGGGGTTACCTTCCGTTATCGCCCAGGAACCGAGCCCGTGCTGACGGATTTCCAGCTCACCATCGAACCGTGTCAAACGGTGGCCATCGTCGGTCGTTCAGGCAGCGGCAAGACCACGGTGGCCAATCTTCTACCGCGTTTCTATGAGGTCGAGACGGGGGCGATCCGCCTCGATGGTATCGGCCTGCGCTCCTATCGCTTGGATTGCCTGCGCCGTCAAATGGCGCTGGTCAGTCAACAAGTCGTGTTGTTTAACGACACCATTGCGGCGAACATCGGTTACGGCGTCGCCAACCCCTCACGCGAACGGATTCGCGAGGCGGCGAGGGCGGCGAACGCCCTGTCATTCATCGACGCGCTTCCCGATGGACTGGACACCATGGTGGGTGAGAACGGCGTGATGCTGTCGGGTGGCCAGCGACAGCGAATCGCGATCGCCCGAGCGTTGGTCAAGGACGCCCCCGTGCTGATACTCGACGAGGCCACGTCGGCCCTGGATACGGAGTCGGAGAACGAGATCCAGAAGGCGCTCGAGACACTGATGCAGGGGCGGACGACGCTGGTCATCGCTCATCGCTTGTCTACCATCGAGAACGCGGATCGCATCGTGGTTCTGGACGCTGGACGTGTTGTCGAGACGGGGACGCACGGTGAGCTCATGGCACGCGGCGGGTCGTACGCGGCGTTGCAGCGCCTGCAGCAGGGTCCGGGTGCTGAACCAATAGGTGAGCCCTCCTAGACCGTGGCCTCGCTGCCTGCGTTCTGGCGTCGCGACGGCTCCCTAGCGCGGGCGTTGTCGCCACTGGTGTGGGTCTTCCGCCGGTTGGCGGGGGGGCGAAGGCGACGACTCGCCGCTAATGCCTGCCGACTCGGCGCCCCGGTGCTGGTTGTCGGCAGCGTCTTTGTCGGGGGCAGTGGCAAGACCCCATTGGTGGGCTGGCTCGCTCGCCGGGCTCGCACCAAAGGTTACCGACCGGGTATCGTGTTACGAGGCTACGGTGGCGGCCTCCGCCGCCGTTGCCTAGCGGTGCACGGCGCTAGTGATCCGCGAGTTGTCGGCGATGAGGCGGTCATGACGGCGCGCGCGACGAACGCGCCCGTCTACGTTGGACGCGACCGCTGTCGGGCGGCCGCGGCGTTACTAGCCAGTAGTCGCTGCGATCTCGTCATCAGCGATGATGGTCTGCAGCATTATCGCCTCGGGCGGGATGCCGAAGTGGCAGTACTCGACAGCGACTGGGGGCTAGGTAACGGCCGCTGCCTGCCGGCGGGGCCCCTGCGGGAACCGCCCGAGCGCTTGCGCGAGGTGGACCTCGTGGTGGCGAACGGTGGGCCGCGGCCTGATCTCGCTAGTGCCTCCTTCCGGCTGCGCCCGACCTCGCTGGCTCCCGTGACCGGGTCGCTGGCATCGCGCTCACCGCCCGATACCGGGCAGCGTGTCCATGCGGTGGCGGCGATCGGTGTGCCGGCGCGCTTCTTTAACGCGTTGCGCGATGCCGGCTTTCAGATCATCCCGCACGCATTTGCCGATCATCATCGCTTTCATGCCGATGACCTGGCGTTCGGCGATTCGCGGCCTGTGGTGATGACGGCGAAGGATGCCGTCAAATGCGAGGGCTTTGACGACGGGCGATTGTGGTACATGCCGGTGGAGCTCTATCCCGATGCGGCCCTGGTTAGGCAGGCCGAGGATCTGATTGAGCGATTGTGTGGCACGGACGGGGCCGACCACGAAGCGACCAGCGAGAGCTGACATGACGGCGTTTATTGTTGTAATCCCGGCGCGGATGGGATCCGAGCGCCTGCCCGGCAAGCCTCTTTGCGAGCTCGGTGGGCACACCATGATCGAGCGGGTCCAAGAGCGCGCTTGGGCTAGTGGTGCTGTTAGGGTCGTTGTCGCCACGGATGACGATCGCGTGGCCGCGGTCGCGCGGGACGCCGGGGGCGAGGGCATCGTCACCGGTGGCGACCATTCGACCGGCACGGACCGCATCGCCGAGGTGTGCCAAACCCTCGAGCTCGCGGACGACGCCATTGTGGTCAACCTGCAGGGGGATGAGCCGCTTATGCCGCCGGCCCTGTTAACGGCCGCCGCCGACGGCCTGAATCATCATCCCGATGCCGCTATCGCGACGCTGGCGACGCCAATGGCGCGCGGGCTGATCGATGATCCCACTGCCGTTAAGGTCGTCTTGGATCACCGTGGCTACGCCCTGTACTTCAGTCGTGCGCCGATCCCTTGGCCGCGTGAGGAGCCGGGCGAATCCGTGTGGTACCGCCATCTGGGACTCTACGCTTATCGTGCTGGCTTTCTGCACCGTTTCCCTGGCCTAGGGGTGCCGGACATCGAACGCCTGGAGCGCTTGGAGCAGCTGCGGGCCCTGTGGCACGGCTACCCCATCCATGTCACAACCGTCGCCGAGGCGCCGGAACCGGGCGTGGATACGCCCGCCGACCTTGAGCGCGTCGCTGCCCACTACGGCGGTGGCTGAGGTCGAGTTCTAGGAGGCTCGATAGGGTGTGTGACGGCACGCCATGGAGCCCGTTTCCAACCATCATCATTCGAAACGAGAGTCGTTATGATCCGTGTGCTTTTTGTTTGTCTGGGCAATATATGCCGATCGCCCACGGCCGAGGGCGTTTTCCGTCATCGTGTCGCGGAGGCAGGGCTTAGCGAGATCATCGAGACCGATTCAGCGGGGACGCATGGCTTCCATGTCGGTAATCCGCCGGACCCGCGAGCCGAGGCGGCGGCGAGCGAGCGCGGGATCGACTTGAGTGATATCCGCTCGCGACGGTTCAGTCAATATGACTTAGCCGCATTCGATTATATCCTGGTCATGGACGACGAGAATTTCGCCCACCTGCTGGGTAATGCGTCGACCAACGAGGAGCGCGAACGAATCCATCGGCTACTGGACTTCGCATCGAACGCCACCCAACGTGAGGTGCCCGATCCCTATTACGGGCCCGCCGGCGGTTTCGATCGGGTTTTTGACCTCATTGAGGACGCCTCGGCGGGGCTGCTTCACCATCTTCGGACCCATCACACGCTCTAATCACACCTTCGTCCGTCGCCTGGCACGCCCCGAGACCGCTTGCTCGCGGTCCCGGGGGTTGGTCAAGCGTGCTGCGGCCAGCGGCTACTGCCCTTGAGTGGCGTCACCCGCCTGATCGCCCGCGTCACTCTGCTGGGCATTGCCATTCGGTTCGGCGCTATAATCGCTCGCGTGACTCGATCGCGCCTCGTCTGATTGCGTGGCTTCCGCGGCTGGGATGCGCGGCCTCCCAGACCAGCGACGCGGATCCGCCTCCACCGGCTTCTTTGCCGGTTGTTCACCGGACTGCTTTTGGGCTCCCTCCTCATCACCGAGGCTTGCGTCACCCCGATTAGCTCCCTTGTCGGATGCCGTCTTCGTCTTGCGGCGATTGCGCCGCTGCTTGCCGCCACCCTCGCTCTCGCCAGCCTTGGTGGCCGTCTGGTCTGCCGCGCTAGCCTCCGATTCGGCATCGGCAGGAGCCGCCTCAGCGATCTCGTTTACCTCAGAACGCTCACCCTGATCCTCTCCTTGTTGCCCGCGACGACGACGGCGACCGCCGCGTCGGCCGCGGCGACTCCGGCTACTTGCGTTCGCCTTGCTGGCGTCCTCCGTCTTACCGCCGCCCTCAGGGGTATCACCGGCTATTTCCTCACCGCCCTTGGCCGTTGGCCCACGGGTGCCGCTTTCTTGAGTCTTCGTGTTCGGCGCTTCGGAGCGCTGCTTTGGGGTTCCTTGATCATCGGACGGGGCCGTTTCCTCAACCGCCTTATTCGCTTGCCGTCCGCGTCGTCGGCGACCCCCGCCGTTACCCTGCTTGCCGCGGTTGGTCTCCTTGTCGTCGTCGCTGGTACTCGTCTTGCCTCGATCCGATGACGACGACTTACCGCCGGATCGATTGGCGCCGCGCTTTGCGTTGGTTTGACCGGACGTCTTGTTCGATTCGGCTGATTGGTCGCTGCCGCCTGACTCAGCGCGTGGCTCGGCGGACGGGGTGGTACTCGTTGTCATGTCCGCGCTGTTGCCGTCGTCACCAACGAAAACGCGCTTGAGCCACCCGATAATACCGGGTATCTCGGTAGCTGGCGTGCTTGGCGCGGTGGTCGAGCTCCCCTCGACGCGCGCTGCCACGCCTGTTTCCGACGATGACTCGGTCGAGCTTGGCGCGGGCGCCGGACTGTCAGGCGTGATCGTGCGGACGGCCGGCTGCTCGCCAGTTGATCGATCCACACTCACGAGGTGCTCGCCTTTACCGGCCTCACGCTTGTCCGTGGCGCGATTGTGACTCGCGTCGTCGGTATCGGCCTCATCACGCCTTACGCGCTGCACCTCGTAGTGCGGACTAGCCATGTCCTTATTGGGAATCAGGATGACCGAGACACCGTCACGGCCTTCGATGCTATTGAGCGTCGAGCGCTTCTCGTTGAGCAGGAATGTCGCCACATCCACCGGGAGTTGGGCCACTACCTTGGCGGTATTCTCCTTCATCGCCTCCTCCTCGAAGACTCGGAGGATGGACAATGAGAGCGATTCCACGCCGCGGATGGTGCCTTGCCCCCCACATCGGCCGCAGACCTCAAGACTCGACTCACCCAACGAGGAGCGAAGCCGCTGGCGCGACATCTCAAGCAACCCGAACCGCGAGATCCGGCTGACCTGGACGCGCGCCCGGTCGGCCTTAACGGCATCGCGCAGCCGGGTCTCCACATCACGCTGATTGCGGTTGGGCCCCATGTCGATGAAGTCGATCACGATCAAGCCACCGAGATCACGGAGCCTGAGCTGTCGGGCGATCTCCTCGGCCGCTTCCAGATTCGTATTGAGTGCGGTCTCCTCGATATCCGCGCCTTTGGTAGCGCGCGACGAGTTGATGTCGATGGAGATGAGGGCCTCGGTGTGATCGATGACGATGGCACCACCACTAGGCAGCCGAACCTCGCGCTGAAACGCCGATTCGATCTGACTCTCGATCTGATACCGGCTGAATAGCGGAACGGCGTCGTCGTAGCGCTTGAGCTTATTGAGGTTATGCGGCATGACCTGGCGCATGAAGTCGTGCGCCTGGTCATAAATGGCGGCGTCATCGATCAGAATCTCGCCGACATCGGCGCTGAGGTAGTCGCGCAGGGCGCGGATGATGACGTTGCTCTCCTGATAGATGAGGAACGGCGCCTCGCGCTCCTCGCCCGCGGTCCGTATCGCGGCCCATAGGTTGAGTAGGTAATCCAGGTCCCACTGCAGCTCCTCAGCGCCGCGGCCCACTCCCGCGGTCCGGACGATGAGCCCCATGCCTTCGGGGACCTCAAGCTGGCGCAGGGCGTCGCGAATCTCGGCGCGCTCCTGGCCCTCGATGCGCCTTGATACGCCGCCTGCGCGCGGGTTGTTCGGCATGAGCACAAGGTAGCGGCCGGCGAGGCTCACGAACGTTGTCAGCGCGGCGCCTTTACTCCCGCGCTCCTCTTTATCCACCTGGAAAACAACCTCTTGACCCTCTTTGATCAGGTCCTGGGTGTTGCCCTCTTCATTGCCGTGGCTGGCGTGCAGGTAGTCCGGGGCGATCTCCTTGAAGGGGAGGAACCCGTGCCGATCGGCCCCATACTGGACAAAGGCCGCCTCAAGGCTAGGCTCGACGCGGGTGATTCGCCCTTTGTAGATGTTGTCCTTCTTGCGCTCGCGCGCCGGCGTCTCGATGTCGAGATCGAACAGGGATTGGCCGTCGACGAGAGCAACACGCAGCTCTTCGGGCTGCGTTGCGTTGATCAGCATGCGTTTCATGGGATAGTTGACTCCGGCGCTCTACCACACCCTGAACAGGGTCATGCCGCTGGCTAGCGCCCGCGCGTGTGTGCGCGCTGCTCACGCTTGTCCCGACTGGCATCGCCCACGAGGCGACCAACAAGCCAATCAGATGTGTCACAGCCAGTCCGGTCATTAACGGCCCTTGTTCGGGGCGAGGGGGCGCATTGTTCCGACGCCTGTTACAGGCACGTCGGGTGAACCCGGTTATTATCGTTGCCGGCCAGCCGCGCCGCGACCGGCGAGTATTCGTTCTGTATTCGCCACCGCCAGAGCCCGGAATAGTCAGGCATTTCGGCAGTGGCTTACTACAACTGGTATGTTATCAATGTTGCATTGAACCATCAAAGCGCGAACCCGGTATCACGGGTCCGTTACGGGGAACACAGCGTGGCCGAGGTAAGACGGATCACCGTTGACGAGACGAGCGGTGGTCAGCGAATCGATAATTTCCTGCATCGCTGGCTAAAGGGGGTTCCGCGGACGCGGCTCTATCGCCTATTGCGGCGCGGCGAAGTGCGCGTCAATGGCGGCCGCATCAAGCCCAGCTACCGTCTGTGCGGCGGCGATGAGGTCCGGCTACCGCCGGTTCGTACCGGCGAGACGGCGCCCAATACGCCATCGGCGCGCGTGCTGGAGCGACTGGCGCAGGCAATACGTTACGAGGATGACCACCTGCTTGTGGTGGATAAGCCCAGTGGCATGGCGGTGCACGCCGGGAGTGGCGTGGCCTACGGCCTCGTCGAAGCGCTGCGGTGGTTACGGCCCCAAGTGGGGTTACTCGATCTGGCTCATCGATTGGATCGCCACACCAGCGGCATCGTGGTGCTGTGTAAGGGCCGCCAAGCGCTTAGTCAGGTGCATCAGCAGTTCCGCGAGGGGGCGGTCGGTAAGTACTACGTAACGCTGGTTCGTGGGCGTCTGCCCCGTGGGGAGATGCCGGTCACTGCACGCCTTGCCCGGCATACGGGGAAAGGTGGCGAGACGTTCGTCGAGGTTGCTGCGGACGGCAAGGCATCGCGGACCACTTTCTGGACCCTGGAGGCGCTGGGACGGCGTTGGACGCTATCGCGGTGCCGGCCTGAGACGGGGCGGATGCATCAGATCCGCGTCCACGCCGCCTACATGGGCTATCCCATTGCCGGTGATCAGCGCTATGGTGCCGTTGAAGCCAACCAGATCGCCCGGCGCGCCGGGCTCAAGCGCCTCTTCTTGCATGCCGAACAGGTGTGCCTACAGCATCCGGCCGGCGGGACGGTGGCGTTCGATGCCCCCCTGCCATCGGATTTGACGACATCGGTGGAGCGACTAAGGCATGAATGACGAGCGACAGGACCCCGTGGCCAGCAGCCAGGAAAGCAACTGGGAGCGCGACGCCCTGCGCGAGGTGGCGCTCGAGGGGGTTCGCGAGCGACGCCGTGCCAGGCGCTGGGGGATCTTCTTTAAGCTCCTCATTGCCGCTTACCTCTTGGTCGTCCTGGTTATCGCCGTGTCGCCCGGGGCGTTCACGGGCGCTGGTGTTGCCAGCGGGTCGCATACGGCGGTTGTCGACGTGCAGGGAACGATCGCAGCCGATAGCCAGGCCAATGCCGAGCGAATCATTGCGGGACTGGAAGACGCCTTCGCCGCTGACAACGCCGAGGGTGTGATCCTGCGTATCAATAGCCCGGGTGGTAGCCCAGTGCAATCGGGTCGCGTCAACGATGCCATGAAACGGCTAAAACAGGCGCATCCCGATACGCCGTTATACGCCGTCGCGGGTGACCTTTGCGCCTCCGGCGCTTATTACGTCGCTGCTGGGGCCGATCGGATCTACGCCGACAAGGCGTCCATTGTTGGCTCAATCGGCGTGGTCATGGGCAGCTTCGGGTTTACCGGGGCGATGGACAAGCTGGGTATCGAGCGACGGCTCTATACCGCGGGGCGTAATAAGGCCATGCTCGATCCGTTTAGCGACACCAAACAACGCAGTATCGAACATGTGCAGGACATGCTGGATGGAGTCCATCAGCAGTTTATCGATGTAGTCCGGGAGGGGCGAGGTGATCGGCTGACGGGCGAGCCCGAGAAACTGTTCAGCGGTTTGTATTGGCACGGTGAGCGTAGCGTGGAGCTGGGCTTGGTCGATGGGCTGGCTAGCCCTGATGAGGTCGCCAAGGACATTGTCGGCGCCGAGCAGCGGGTTAACTATACGCCCCAGAAGTCGGTTTTCGACCGCTTCGCCGACCGTATCGGTTCGGCGGCCGGCTGGGTCCTGCATGAGCAGCTCGTGGCGCAACCCGGCGCGCTTCGCTAGGGGTTCCGGCTCAAGGTAGCGTGATGCCGCGCTCGCGCAGTAAGCGGCTGACTGTGATGAGCGGCAACCCGATGAGCGAGGTAGGATCGCTGCTGTAGATGGCGTCGAAGAGGGTAATGCCCAGGCCCTCGGCGCGGAAACCTCCGGCGCAGTCAAACGGTGCTTCAGCGACGATGTAGCGTTCGATACTGGCGTCGTCGAGTTCCCGAAAACACACCTCGTCGCGGGTTATCGCGGTCTCAGTCTGCATGGACGTGCTGTCGTGAACGACGACCGCTGTCAGGAATGTGGCGGTGTTAGCGCTGACGCGGCGCAGTTGCGCCGTAGCAGTAGGGTGGTCGCCCGGCTTGCCCATGATCTCATCGTCGATGGAACAGATCTGATCGGAGCCTATGCTGATCACAGGGCGTTCGCGACTGGCACGCGCCCCGGCCATCGCCTTGGCGCGTGCGAGCCGCTTTACGTACGCCATTGATGCCTCGCCTGGCGTGCGGCGTTCGTCCAGGTCCGGGGCGTATTGGCGAAACGTCACCCCGAGCCGCGCCAGTAGGCTAGCGCGGTACGGTGACCCTGAGGCCAGGATCAGGCTAATCGGTGGATCGGGTCGGGTCATGCCTCTCCGTGGGCGTTTCGAGCAGCTTGCCACGACCTGGAACGATAATAAGGCATGGCTGCTTTTTTGACACGCTGGAATCCGGTCACTAGTATCCACGCTTTATGTCGCGCCATCTACCAGAAATGCTTGAGCTGGCGAGCTACCGGAACCAGTCCTGTACGCTGTCCGGTCAGCTGCCAACCGAGCGCATGGCGCGCCTACGGGATATCGGGACGGCGGCCGACGAGGCGGCCGTGTCCTTGACGCTTACCGCCGAGAGCCGAGGGGATATCGAGCTCTCGGGGCGGG
>Ga0207714_1002847_pt1 | contig 10166 bp, 10 predicted proteins | sample PonA232FremontCA_2_FD_187270 | JGI IMG/M metagenome (GOLD analysis project Ga0207714, IMG submission 187270) | Marine sediment microbial community from Fremont, CA, USA - Pond A23 Sediment 2 (SPAdes) | ecosystem: Environmental > Aquatic > Marine > Unclassified | place: USA: Fremont, California... | reverse complement strand
TCGTAGACGAACAGGTGCCGGCCGTTGTAGAAGTTCGTCCGGAGCGCCACGCCCGCGACGGTGACCAGCCCGTCGTCGTACAGCCCGAACAGGTGATACTCCTCCTCGCGCATCTCAGCGAGGTAGTCGAGGTACTCCGACTCGGTCAAGTGGTCCCGGAGCTGGCGCATGACCGGGAAGGCTTCGCGGGATTCGTCTTCGGTGGTCAGTTTGCGGATGTCGGGTGTTGGCATGGTGGGGGTACGGTGGGTTGTGGTAAAATTGCTAGTTCCGAGTAGGCCCACTGTCATCCGGCTGGAAAGGAGTTGTCTGCCGTTGCTGTGGAGAGGGCAAAGCTGCTGCCACCAAGCCACAGTGTGCAGAGAATCTGAAATGTAAAAGGTTGGTCAGCCGCCGCTGAAGGTGGTCAGCGTCTGCGTTGTGCCGCCATCCTCAGACGACCAAACGACATTAACTTCATACGGTGTAGTAACCGTCAGGGCCACTTCGTCACCGGCTGAGATTGCGGTCTCCCCCTCAGCAGTACCAGTGGCGTTTGCTGTCGGCCAATTTTCCGGAGGGCTACTTGCAACACTGCCGTCATCGTCAACGTAACCGGCTACATCACCACTAAACGAGAGCTGATCAACTGGTACTGAGTCGCCACCCGTCACGCTCACGTTGAGGAAGGCATCGCCCGGGCTTGGGCTTGAGCTGTCGTCAAAATTGCTGTCGAAGTTCACGGTCGGTGCTGCTCCGCCCGGGCCGAGCCCGAGCACAAATGATGCGATCACGGCCGCGAGGATGACGGTGATCGCGACCATCAGGATGACCCCGATGACCGGCGACACCGCATTGTCGTCTTCCGCCAGGAGTGCTTTCAGGCGCATTGCAGGTGGTTGGTAAGGTGAAGATACCATAAATGCAAGGGATCGTTACTAGTTTCAGAGGTTGCTTCAGAATGTGAAAATACCATTCATGGGTTCTAAGAACCGCGATACTCGATCTCGGCTGTGATAATCGAGGCTGTGCGACGTGCGGCTGACGGGTAGCTGACGTACGGCCGACACACTTAGGGAATAGTCGGCAGTTGAGGGTAACCAGAATGATTATGATAAAAAGTAGGGGTCTGTACTGACCCCGCCGATCACGAGACGATTTCGAAAGACTGAGACCTACGTTACTCACCGGGCACGCGTCGGGACGACAACAAGGTACGTCTGAAAATGATGTCGTGAGATGCAAGGCATGCGGATCACGATGTTTTATATGGGATTAAGCAAGAAGGGGACAATGATTTTGCAGTCCGAAATATCATATCTGATAAACAAGTGCGCTATGTAGTGTATCAGTGCCGGAATCAGCGCCAGATTACGAGGACGAGGTGATCTTAGACGGTTTGCTCACTCAACGTAGCGGACGTTCCGCCACCCTCAGCAGTCCACGTGATACGGAGGGTGTCACCGTTTGCGAGACCGGTCCAATTCCCAATTGTGCCACCAGCACTAATCTCAGAACTGGTTGGGATGCTGCCGGTGCCACCTGCATCATTAACTGACAACCGTGCTGGGTCAAGCGTAGCACCGCCGTTATGCACGGCGTCATAGTTGATGCTATTACTATTACTCGTGTTCTGCCAATCCACAGTCACCTGCGGCGCCGTACTACTCACCTGCTCGCCGAGCCCGAGCACGAACGTCGCAATAACGGCGGCCAGGATGACCGTGATCGCGACCATCAGGATGACCCCGATGACGGGGCTCACCCCGCGGTCGTCGTCGCCCGATATCGTCGCCCGGAGTGTCTGTATCAGTTCCATGGTTGTGAACGCACTCGCAACAGAACCGGACTGCCGCAAGCACCCCCTTGCGGTGCACCGCCAGGGTACACTGAAGGGTGCCGTGCCGCCGCCCGAGCCCCGTTGCGTGAGTGCTTAAGTGGTCATTACCCCGTCGTGTACTTAAGCGCGCGGGGCAATTTTCAGAATCTGTAATCGGCGGGGGTCGTTCGGCGGACAAATCGGCAGACTGCGAGGGACCGGCTGGTGCGTTATTCATTTCTTACTCGGGAAAGTTGAGGCCTCGCTGGCCCCGAATTCACACCCACAAGACCAGCCAGCCGGCGTGGGCTCAGGAGTCGCGCACGACTTCCCGGACCAGCGCGACGGCCTCGTCGGCCTCCTCCTGCCCGACCCCCTCGCCGTAGCGGGCCCGTTCGTAGAGGGTTCCGACGCGGCGGGCCCGGGGGTCGCCCACGCGCTCGAGGTACTGGCCGACGGTCTCGCCGGTCCGCCGCGACCGCCGCCGCCGGGTCAGCACGTACTCCAGGCGCTCGTAGGCCCGCTCGACGTCGGTCTCGGGGTCGACCCGGGGCTGGACGCGCAGCCAGACGGCCCGGTAGGCCCGCTCGCCCAGCCCGGTCGACTTGGCACCCGCTCCCAGCCCGGCCAGAAGCACCGCCCCCAGCCCGACCTGCTCGGGAGAGGGCAACCCCGACCCCCGCTCCGAACCCGCACCCGACCCGGGCCCTGCGCCCGTCTCTGGACCCTCGAAGGTCAGCCCGGGGTCGGTCTCCGTCCCGCTCCCGCCGTCGCCGGCGTCGAGTCCCACCTCACCGGCGCCCGGGGCCCCGACCTCCGTCCCGGGCTCGAAGTCGGGCGGGTCCGCGTCCGGGGTCGGCTCGCCGTCCGGCCCGCCCGGCGTGTCGTCGGGAGGAGTGGTCGGCGTCGGCGCGGGCGTCGCCAGCTCCAGCGACTCCCCGCGGCTCCCGGCGGCGTCGACGCCGCTATCGCCGCGCTCGCGGGCCAGGGCCAGGCGCTCTCGCTCGGCGCGCCGCCGCGGGGCTGCGGGCGTCGGGTCGAACCGGACCCACCCCTGCCCGCGGATGTACACCTCCACCCAGGCGTGGGCGTCGAGCCCCCGGACGACCCACCGGTCCTCGACGGACTGGCCGGGGGTGTAGCCCACGACGAAGCGGGCTGGGATGTCGAGCGTCCGGAGCATCGTCACCATCGCCGTCGCGTAGTAGGTGCAGTAGCCCGCCTCCATCTCGAAGATGAAGGCGTCGGCGATGTCCCCTTCGGGCCGGTCGACGTCGAGCGAGCACTCCTTGCTCTCCGCCAGCCACGCCTCGACGGTCCGGGCGGCGTCGTAGGGGGCCGACACCGTGGCCGTCACCTGCCGCGCGCGCTGGCCCACGCGGTCGGGTGTGCCCTCGGGCACCTGCGTGTACGCCTCCAGCACTGGCCCGGGATACTCCCCGCCGCCGGCCCGCAGCACCGCCGGGCTCGCCGCGGGGACGCTGCTCCGGACGGCGTAGGTGTCTCCCGGCGACAGCGACTGGTCGGGAGCCAGCCCGTCACCGCCCTCGACCCGCACGCCGTCGACGCCCGCAACCGACCGGGGTTTCCAGGCCGCCGGCAGGACCGACAGCTCCGACTCCACCCTGACCTGCTGGGCCAGGTCCCGGCTCGACCCCTCGGGGGCGGGGAGCCGGCCCGCGTAGGCGCGGTCCTCGCCGGTCCGCTCCCAGCCCCGCCCGGTGTACCGGTCGTAGGCACCCACCCGCCAGTACGCCGGCTCGTCGGCGGTGACGACAAAGCGGACCCGCGCGGACAGCGAGAGGCTGCCGGAGACGGTCACTTCGTCGCCGGCCCGGGTGAGATTCGCCTCCAGCGTGTCGTCGTCCGGCCCGCCGAGGACCGACACCGGTTCCCCCTCCCCGTCGGGCACGACCGTCAGGACCTGCGTGACCGCGACCACCCCGCCGAGTTCCATCAGCAGCGTCCGGCGCGCCCGGTCGACGCCGGCGGCGTCGGCTCCGGCGGCGATGTCCCCGAACCCGACCGCGGCGAGCGCGCCCACCACACCGAGGGTCGTCGTCGCGACCCCGGCGTCGCCGGTGAGCACCAGCAGCCCCAGCACGCCTCCGGCGACGACCGTCGCGCGGACGAACGCCCCGCGGACGGCCAGGTACCACGCGAGGAAGGTCGGCACGGGCGTCGCCACGAGCAGCCAGACGCCGGCGTTGACCACCTCCAGCACCGACCCGCCGGTCGCGAAGGCGAGTGCCGTCCCCAGGCTGGAGACGGCGACGGCGGCCGGCGTCCACTCCGGGGGCAGCGACTGGAGGTAGCTGTAACCGCCCGCGGCGAGCGCGACGCCGGCCGCGAGCGCGGCCAGCCGGCGGGACGGGTACCGGGCGAAGAGCGTCCCCGCGAGGACCGCGGCCGCCACGACCGCCAGCAGCGCCGTCGGGTCTTCCCCGCCGGCGACCCGCGAGACGCCGTGGAGCACCCGGACGTACGCCGCTATCACCATCCCGACGCCGGCGGTGGCGAGCAGGCGGTACGGGTCGGGCGCTGGGAGCCAGCCGGTGGCGCTCGTCTGCCAGCGCCGGACGCCGCGCTCCCCGGCTCCGGTCTCGGCGTGTTCCCCGGGCGCGGCCTCCTCCGTTCCCACGGTCCTCCCGCGTAGGGCCCACACTCACAAGTAGCTCCCGCCGGGGGCTGGGCAGGCGCAACGGCAGGGCGGGGCGGCGGCCGCCCGGGGGCGCCGCCCCGTCCCGGCGCCGCCGGGCGGTCACCCGGCGGTGTCGATGAAGAAGCACGCGACAACGCGGCGGTCGTCGCCGGAATGTCAGAGGCTGTGCCGCCCGACGGCGGCACCTGACCCACGTCGGACGCGTATATAATCCCGGCTTACCGTTCACGGGAGTAGGAGGGTTCTACCGCCGGCAGCGGACGCGAACCCCGGGCGCGTCGCGTCCTGCGGAGACAGCCCGGAGCCTGCCCCCCAAGCATATCTAACCGCTCGCTCTATCCAGTGCATGGACACCCTCGACCGGCCCACGTTCAAAAGCGAGGCCAGCAAGCAGATCTATCAGTACGTCGAGCGCCACGGGACGGCCGCACGCCACCGGACCCGGGCCGCGCTGGACATTCCACCCCGGGAGTTCGAGGAGGAACTGGAGTGGCTGATGACGAAGGGCTACCTGGAGGACGATGGCGGAACGCTCAGGATCGAGCTCAACGCGGGGTCGGTCGAGGAGTACGTCGGCCCCGACGTGACCTACACCATCCGGCCGGCCCGCCAGGAGGACTTCGAGGGGCTGGTGGAGACGATCCGCAACGTCACCGCCGAGCGGACCTACGTCGTCGCCGAGAGCGTCGCCGAGCGGCTGCTCTATGAGGATACGGTCACCCGGCACAACACCGTCGAATCCCGTGTCTTCTTCGTCGCGACCGTCGACGGCGAGGTGGTGGGGTGGACCCACCTCAGCCTCCCCCAGGTCGACAAGATGCAGAACACCGCCAAGCTGACAGTCGGCGTCCGCGAGTCCTGCCGGGGCAACGGGATCGGGAGCCAGCTTTTGGGTCGGGCACTCGACTGGGCGGAGGCCAACGGCTACCAGAAGGTGTACAACAGCGTCCCCGCGACCAACGACGGGGCGCTTGCCTTCCTGGAGTCGCACGGCTGGGAGACCGAGGGCGTCCGCCGGGACCACTACACCATCGGCGACGAGCTGGTCGACGAGGTGATGATGGCCTACACGTTCTGAGCGGCCCCCAGCATGGTGGGCCGCGGCTGCCGGCGGCGGCCGGGCGTTCCCAGGCCGCGGGAACCGAACAGTGCGGTTATACCGCCGCCAGTCGAACCCGCGGGTATGTACGAGCGGATTCTGGTCCCGACCGACGGCAGCGCCGGCACGACCCACGTCGCGCTCCAGGCGATCGACCTCGCCGAGCAGTACGACGCGACGCTGTACACCCTCTATGTCGTCAACGACGACACCAGGTCGCTGCTTCCCGGTGGCGGCGACGAGCTCCGCGACCGCGGCCAGCGCGCGGTCGACCGGGTGGCCAAGCTCGCGGAGTCACACGACGTCAAGTCCATCACGGAGATCCGGGAGGGCGACCCCGCGTCGACGATCCTCGACTACGCCGGCGAGGTCGGTGCCAACGTCATCGTCGCCGGCACCCACGGCCGCTCGGGGGTCGAGCGCCGGGTCATCGGGAGCGTCGCCGAGCGGCTGGTCAGACACGCCAACTGCCCGGTGATGACCGTCCGGCTCCCCGAGACCGACGAGACCGTCGACGACGCCGACCACGCTACGGACCTCGCCGCTGACTCCCTCAAGACGGCGGGCTACGATGCCGACGTCACCGGGACCGAACGACAGCGAAACGTCTGGGTCGTCGAGGCGACGACCGGCGACCGGACGCTCGTGGTCTACGTCGACCCGGTGACACAGCGCACGAGCGTCGTCTCGCGGTAATCGACAGGCTAGCCGGCGTGGCACCATCGGGGCAGGCCGGCCGGCTGCGCCGTCAGTCCCCGTCGGCCCCGCCGTCGGTCAGGATGTCCGTGTCGGTCGTCGACTCCTCGCGCAGGAACGACGGGTCCCCCGGGTCGTCGTCCGTCTCTCGCTTCTGAAACTCCTCCCAGTCCGGCACTGACGCGTAGTAGCGCATACCTCGATCTGCGGCGCGAGCCTGGTGAGCGTTGTGGTCACGGCACGCCTCGCGTCTCTCCGTGTCGCCCCCGGGAGTTAGATGGGGGCGGGACGAAGCCCGGCCATGACCGTCACCGAGACCCCGCTGGCGGAGGTCGCGACCGCGCTCCGGGCCGGCGAGCGCGACCCCGTCGCGTACGCCGGGCGGCTGTGTGACCGCGTCGACGAGCGCGACCCCGAGATACGGGCGTTTTACCAGGAGTGTGACCGCCGTGGGCGGGTGCAGTCGGCAGCCGAGGGAGTGGCCGACAGCTACGACCCCGCCGGGCGACCGCCGCTGTTCGGCGTCCCGGTCGGCGTGAAGGACATCGTCCACGTCGACGGCTTCACCACCCGGGCCGGGTCGGCGCTCCCGCCGGAGCTGTTCGGCGGCGACGACACCCCGGAGGCCGCCGCCGTCGAGCGGCTCCGCGAGGCCGGCGCGGTGGTGCTGGGCAAGACCGTCACCACGGAGTTCGCCGGCTTCGCGCCCGGGCTGACCCGCAATCCACACGACACCGACCACACGCCGGGTGGCTCCTCGAGCGGCTCCGCAGCGGCAGTCGCCGCCGGGATGACTCCGCTGGCGCTCGGTACCCAGACCGGTGGCTCCGTCGTCCGGCCGGCGGCCTTCTGCGGGATAGTGGGGTTCAAACCGAGCTTCGACCGGGTTCCGACCGACGGCGTGCTCACGCGGTCGGCGAGCGTCGACCACGTCGGGCTGTTCACACAGGACGTGGCCGGGGCCCGGCGGGCCGCCAGCGTCCTCTGTGACGGCTGGAAGCCCGCCGACGGCCCCGGGGACCGCAGCGGCGACACCGGCGGGCGCCCCACGCTCGGCGTCCCCGAGGGACCCTACCTCGACCGGGCCGACCCCGCGGGACTCGCCGCGTTCCGCGAGCAGGTGGCTGCCCTCGCCGACGCCGGCTACGAGGTCGTTCGAGCACGGCCCTTCGAAGCGTACGAGCGGGTCGACCGCCAGCATCTCGACCTCACGACCGGGGAGGTCGCCCGCGAGCACGAGGCGTGGTTCGCGGAGTACGAACCCTTCTACCGGACGACGACCGCCGAGACGGTACGGGAGGGACTGGGCGTGAGCGACGAGCGACTCGCCGAGACACGGGCGGGCCGCGAGCGGACGCGCGAGCGGGTTCACGGGCGGATGGACGCGGCGGGCGTGGACGTCTGGGTCTGCCCGGCCGCCACCGGGCCCGCACCCGAGAGCATCGCGACCACGGGAGACAGCGTGATGAACAGACCCTGGACCTACGCCGGGCTGCCGGCGGTGACGGTCCCGGCCGGCCGGGTCGACGGGCTGCCGGTCGGGCTCCAGTGTGTCGGCCGGTTCGGGAGCGACGAGCGGCTGCTTGCGCGGGTCGCCGGGCTCGCCGACGCGCTGGGGAACGCGTAGCGGCCGAAAGGCCGGCCACTCGCGGACGACAGTGGACCGACCGGAACGGAGCGGCGCCTACAGCGACTCCTCAAGACCGCCGGCGAGGTGGGCGACCCGGTCGTCCCGGGAGAGAGCGTCGACGACGGCCGGCAGGTCGTCTTCGAGGACGAACTGGGGGCGGCCCTTCCCGACCGCCGAGGTGTCGTCGCTGGGTTCGGCGACGACGTGCCCGTCGGCCTCCAGGCGGTTCAGCGCGCGGTTGACCTCCGCCTCCGAGACCGAACCGAGCACGTCGCCATCGACCTCCTCGACTGTCTCGTTGCACACGCGGCACACCTCGCCGGTGTGGGCCGGAGTGTCGCCGCCGGCCGAGAGTTCCGCGAGTGCCAGCAGGACCACGCAGTCCGCCAGCGCCCGGGTCTCGAGTTCGTCGCTCATGCTCGACTGTGGGACACGGGAACACAAAACTCCCGGGGGTGCGGGGGTCGGGGCCGTGGCCGGCACCACTCCGGGATTGACCCGTGGCGGCAGGCTCATGTCGGACGGGACGCGAGATGAGGTATGAGCGTCCCCGACGAGGTCGTCGACCGGGTCGCCGGCCAGCCGTACGCCGCGTTTCTCGCCACCGCAGTCGACGACCGCCCACACGTCGCGCCGGTCTGGTATCTCTACGACGACGACCGCGTCTACTTCTTCACGCAGGGCCGGAAGCTAGCCAACGTCCGGCGCAACCCCCGCGTCGCGCTCGCCATCGAGGGCGAGGGGGCCGCGTGGCTCGCCCTCGTTCGCGGGACGGCGACGGTCCGCGAGGACGGGGACCTCCGCCGGGAGGTCGCCGACCGGCTGTTCGAGCAGTACCTCGACGACGGCGGCGCGGCCTACCGCGACGCCGACGGCGACCCGCAGGGGGCGCTGGTCGATGTCGAGGTCGGGTCGGCGACGTTGCGGGAGAACTAGCCTCACTCCACGCCGGGGTCCAGCGGTTCCGGGGCGCGGTAGACCATCTCCATCGGGAGGCCGGCGGCGTCGGTCGGCGGCTCGGGCGGGAGCGTGAACAGCTCGCCCGGCCCCGGACGGGCCGTGTACGCCAGCGCGACCGCGTCGAGGACGTCGTCGACGGCTACCTCGGCCCCGCCGGCGGCCTCGGCGGCAGCCTGGACGGTGGGGGCGGCCTCGCTGTCGAAGCCCGCCAGCGCCCGCATCCGCTCGGCGTACCCCCCCGCCTTCCGCTTGGAGTGGGCGAGCGGGTCGCCGGCGAGCGCCCGGAAGCACACCTCCGGGTGACACTCCCGGAAAGCCGCCCGGGCCTCGGGGACGTTCTGGAGTAACTGGTCGACGGCCGCGATGCCATCAGAGATATTGAACGCCTGCTTCGAGAGCCCGCGGTCGGCCTTGCGCTCGTTGACCCGCTTGGCCGCAGGGTACCGGCGCTTGCGGGTGGCCTCGCGGACCGGCGGCGTGAACACCGACCGGCTGCGCGGCCCCAGCACGGCGCGGGCCTGGCGGTCACACGCCCGGACCGGGTCGCCCTCCTCGACGAGCCCGACCGGCATGTCGATGAACACCCGCTCGGCCCGGTCCTCGTAGCGCTCCCAGAGCCCGCCCACCTCCTCGAAGACCCCGGCGTGGTCGAACCCCTCACGGTCGAAGACGACGGCGAACCACGACCCCGAACTCCAGTCCACGCCGACGTAGCACTCACCGGCCATACCACGTCTTCGCCCGCCGGCACAAAAACGTCCCGCGGTCGCCGTCGCGGCTGAGGAGCGGGCGGGGCCGGGCCAGCGCCCGGGCTACTCCCCGATGAGAACGGTCTTCAACCGCCCGCCGCAGTCGGGACAGCACAGCGTCTGCCAGCGGTCCGGGTCCAGCCCGCCCATCGTCTCCCGCCGGAGCGCCTCCGAACGACTGGTCGTCGCCCCACAGGCGTCACAGGTATACGTGTCGTCGGCCCCACCCATGGCGTCAGTCGGCCGCGGCCGGTGCGTCCAGCGCCGCCGGCGGGCTCCCCGGTAGCTCGTCGCGGTCGTGAGGCGCCTCGAAGTCTGGGTCCGGCCCCACCGGAACGATCCGCTTGGGGCTGACGTCGGGGTGGGTGGTGTAGTAGTGTTCCGTGATGTGGTCCATGTTCACCGTCTCGGCGACGCCGGGAGTCTGGTAAAGGTCACGCAGATACGGCCAGAGGTTGTCGTACTCCCGGATCAGCTTGTGGTTGCACATGAAGTGGGTGTGGTAGACCTCGTCGAACCGGACCAGCGTGGTGAACATGCAGATGTCCGCCTCGGTCAGCCGGTCACCGGCG
>Ga0207714_1002846_pt1 | contig 10169 bp, 8 predicted proteins | sample PonA232FremontCA_2_FD_187270 | JGI IMG/M metagenome (GOLD analysis project Ga0207714, IMG submission 187270) | Marine sediment microbial community from Fremont, CA, USA - Pond A23 Sediment 2 (SPAdes) | ecosystem: Environmental > Aquatic > Marine > Unclassified | place: USA: Fremont, California... | reverse complement strand
GCGAGCCGGTCCCGTTCGACCCCGACGGAGACGTGATCGCCGTGACCGTGACGCTCGTCGACCCCGAGGGCGCGACGTACACCTACCGGCAGGAGGTGACGGTGCGGGTGACCGACGACGGCGAACGCGTCGAGGCCGTCTGGCCGCCCGAGCGTTCGACCTGCCGGCTCGTCACGGAGTGCGGCAACGAGGGAACCTACCTCCCCGACGAGCCCGACACCCACCCCGAGTGGGTCGTCTTCGAGACGGACGCGGAAGCGAGCGACGAGTAACGCTGGCGAGACGGGCGACGTAGCCGAAACGGGTGACTCGGTCAGGTTGCGCCGTCGTGGCGCCTACCGCCGTCGCGCCTACGCCTCCGCTCCGCCTCGCCGCGTGCCGAGCGCGCGGATCCCGTACTCCGCCCCGCCGACCGCTGTCGCGGCCGCGAGCGGGACCGCCCAGAACACGAGGTACAGCGTGAGGACCGTCGGCGTCGAGGCCGCCCCGGGGTCCGGCGGGCCTAACCCACCGAAGTACCCCCACGTCTCGCGGACCGCGAGCGCGTATGTTCCGACGACGACAGCAACGGGCGCGATCACGCCGTGTGCCGCGTAGAGGTACGCGGGGACGGCGAGAAGCGCGAACGCGCCGAGCGTCATCCATGGTAGTTCCCACAACGGTGTGCCGTGGTCTTGATACGGGAAGACGGCGAACCGGAGGGCGAGCGTGACGGCGACCGACAGCCCGCCGGCCACGGTGGCGACGCGTCGGGGGGACCTCGTCGAGCGAGTCGACATCGCCGACACCTTGCGGTCGCACAGAAATAAACCCAGCCGCTAGCTTATAAATAACCGACCGTAGATCGGCGGCGAACTCCTCTAAAGCCCCAGTCGCGAGGACGCCGGACGCTCGTTGCGCTCCTCGCTCAGTCACTCCGTTCCTTCGCTGCGGTGCTTACGTCGCCTCCGGCGTCCTCGCGACTGCCCCTTTGAGTCCCACCCGACCGCGACCGCACAGCACCTCGCGCCTCCCCAGCCTCGTCAGTCGCCTCCGCTCCGCTCCGGCGACTGACTCCCTCGCGCGTGCGACTCACGCCCTGCGGGCGTTCGTCGGCACGCGCCACCGCCGCGTCCATTTATAAATGATTGGCGCTGTCGCTCACGAGTTTAAAAACGTCGCCGGCGGCGGTCCACTGTGCCCACAGTGTATCCGGACCGCCGTCCGACGACGGCGTCGAGGGCGAAGCGCCTTCAGAACCGTCGGAGCTGCTCTTCGAGACAGACTGTGACGATCGACTTCGCGATGGCGGCGCCGCCGCCGATCGGGTCGAGCTTCGTCTCGCCGAGGCGCTCGGCGTAGCGGATCGGGCGCTCGCGGACGTCGTAGCCGCGCATCAGCGGCCGGATCAGCAGTTCGGCGGAGAGGCCGGTGTTCTCCGTCCAGCCGATCTCCTCGACCACGTCGCGGCGGTACGCGCGCATCCCGGTGGTGGTGTCGTGGACGCGCTCGCCCATCAGGAGGCTCGCGACCGCCGCGAACGCGTGGTTCCCGAGACGGTTGAACGCCGGCATCGCGTCCGCGCCGTGGTAGAGCCGGTCGCCGCTCACCACGTCCGCGCCGTCGTTGATCTCGGCGAGGAACTCCGGCAGCGCCTCCATCGGGTAGGTGTCGTCGCAGTCGGTGGTGACGACCACCGGGCGGTCGGGCGTCAGGACCGCCTCGCGCACGGCGACGCCGTACCCCTGCGGCTCCTGCTCGACGACGGTTGCTCCGTGCTCGCGGGCGATCTCCGGCGTTCGGTCCGAGGAGCCGTCGACGCAGACGACCTCCGCCTTCCCGTCGGTGACCTCGTCGATGTCCTCTAGCACCGTCGCGATGGCCTCCTCCTCGTTGTACGTTCCCATCACGACGCTCAGGTCGTCGAAGGTGTACTGCTCGTCCGCGTCGCCGGCGTCGTCGGCGGTCGTGTCGTCGATGGTCTCGTCGGTCGCGTCGTCGTCGACGACGGCCGCGGAGCCGTTCGCCGCGTGTGCTGAGTCGCTCATTACTCACGTCTCCGTTCGCACGCACTTGAGTTTTTAGGTTTACCTAAAACAATATTGAGGACATGTCACGTCTCGTCGCCGAGCCACTCGGCGACGTCGTCCCCGACGCGGAGCGCGAGCGCGGCGATGGTGAGCGTGGGGTTCATCGCCCCGCTCGTGGGGAACACCGAGCTGGAGGCGATCCAGCAGTTGTCGAGGTCGTGGGTCCGACAGCGCGCGTCGACGACGCCCGTCTCGGGGTCGTCGCTCATGCGAGTCGTTCCCATGTGGTGGTAGGCGGGACCGGTCGCGTCCGGTCCGGCGACCCACTCGACGTCGGCGCCGAGCTCCTCTAAGATCTCGACTTGGATCTCGTTGGCGCGCTCGATCGTGTCGAGCGCGCGGTCGCCGACGGTCCACTCGATCCGCGGGACCGGGTTGCCGCGGTCGTCGGTGCGGTCGTCGGCGAGCGTCACGCGGCTGTCGGCGTCGGGGAGCTGCTCGACGAGCCCGCCCATCGCGACGTGGTTCCCGTACCCGTCGCGGAGCCGCTCGAGGAGCGTGTCGCCCCAGTCGTCGCCGGTCAGGGCCATCTCGACCGGCGATGGGCCGGCGTAGTTGAAGAACTCCAGCTTGAACGGCGCCTGCGACTCGTCGGCCTCGTCGTAGAACTGGTCGCAGGCGCTCGTGTAGAAGCCGACGTGGTTCTGCCGCGTCGGCTCGTCGAGGGTCCCGCCCGCGCCGGCGAACAGGTGGTCCATGAAGAACTCCCCGACGTGGCCGCTCCGGTTCGCGAGCCCGTCCGGGTAGCGGTCCGAGGCGGACAAAAGGAGGAGTCGGGGCGTTTCCACGCCCCCGGCGGCGACGACGAACGCGGCCGCCTCCTGCCGGTGTCGCTCCCCGTCCGGCGTCGCGTACACCGCGGCCGTCACCCGGTCGTCGCCGTCGTGGTCGAGCCGCTCGACCGGTGCGCGGTCGATGACGGTCGCCCCCCGCTCCTCGGCGCGCTCGACGTGGACGGTCGCGTCGTACTTCGCGCCGCTCGGGCAGACGGGCTGGCAGGTGCCGTAGCCGACGCAGGGCGACCGGTCGTCGTACGGCTCCGAGTTGCGCGCGTTCGGCACGGAGTGCATGTCGATCCCGAGCGATTCGCAGGCCTCGGCGAACAGGGAGTCGCTGTAGGAGGGCTCGAACGCCGGCATCGGATGCGGCTCCTCGCGCGGCGGCGCGTACGGGTTGTCCGACGCGCCCGCGACGCCCAGCTCCTTCTCCGCCTCGGCGTAGTACGGCCGGAGGTCCGCGTAGTCGATGGGCCAGTCCGGGCCGACGCCCCGCTCCGTGCCGGAGCTGAAATCGTCCTCGTGGAGCCGCATCACCATCCCCTGCCAGTGGAGCGTCGACCCGCCCACCCCCTTCACGCGGGCGTGGTTCAGCGGGTAGAACCAGTCGCCGGCGTTCTCGTGGGCGTCGCGCGCGCCGCCGACGCCCCACACGTCCGGCCGGCCGTAGTGGGGGCGGATCGCCCGTTCCTGTCTGGCGAGGCGGTCGGCGGGGTCGAACCGCGGCCCCGCGTCGAGCACCACCACCTCGCGGTCGCCAGCGAGCCGGTCGGCGACGAGCGCGCCCGCGGGACCCGCGCCCACGATACAGACGTCCGCGTCGGGGACGGGCGTCCGGTCGACGTCGGTCCCTCCCGCTCGCTCGTCCCCGACGCTCCCCGCGCCGCTCATCGCGGTCCCTCCTGGTAGCTCTTCGCGCCGCCGCCGTACCCCTGCGGGTTCTCGATGCCGACGAGCTCGCCGCCCGTCGGCGACGAGTACAGCGCGAGCAGCAGCTCGTTGACGACGAAGAAGCGGACGCGTTCCGCAGTCGTCCCCGCGGGGTCCTCCTCGGCCGTGTCCGCGCCGAGCTCGCGCAGCAGGTCGTCGCGCTCGGCCGCCGAGAGCTCGGCGACGGGCGCGTCGTACCACGACCGGGCCGCCGACTCCACCTCGGTGACCGCGGCGCGGACCCCCTCCGCGTGCGCCGACCCGTCGAGACGCCCGTCGAGGACGCCGTCGACGAACGCGTCGATCCCGGAGACTTCCTCGGGGTAGAGCACCCGCGCCACCGCGGTCATCGCCTCGCGGACCGCCTCGTCGTCGGGGGTCCCCTCGCCGTCCCACGACGCGTCGGCGTCGATCGGTCCGTCGTCGGTCGCCCGACGGACGCCGAGCGCGACCCCGCCGGTCGCGCCGATCGCGGCCAGCGCAGCCGCCGCGTCGCGTCGCGTCAGTTCCATGGAACTTTTTAGGCAGCCCTAAATTCATATATCCGTCGGAGTGCGCTCGCCGAGCGATCGGAACCCATAACGCGGGGCGCCCCCTCAATCGGACAGAGCGACTCCGTCTCCCGCATAATGACCCTGCGAACCCGGATCCGCGACCGGCTGACCGACGGCGACGACAGGCTTCCGCTCGGGCTGACGCTGCTTTGCGCGGCGATCGCCGCCACGCTCGTGTTCCCCCTGACGTGGCTCGTGATCAGAGCGGTCGCCGTCGAGCGGAAGCGGGCGATGGATCTCCTGTTCAGCGCCGGCACCGCCGAAGTGCTCGTCAACAGCCTCCTGTTGATGGCGGGGGTCACCGCCGCTTCGATCCTCATCGGCGTACCGCTCGCGTACCTCACGGCCCGGACCGATCTCCCCTTCCGGCGGTTCTGGTCCGTCGCGGCCGCGCTCCCGCTCGTCGTGCCGAGCTACGTCGGCGCTTTTTCGTTCGTCTCCGCGTTCGGCCCGCAGGGAGCGTTCCACGACATCCTCGCCCCGCTGGGCGTCGAGCGGGTGCCCAACATCTACGGCCTCTCCGGCACGATATTCGTGATCACGCTGTACACCTATCCCTACGTCTACCTGACCACCCGGGCCGCGCTGCTCTCTTTCGACACGACGATGATCGAGGCCGCCCGAACGCTCAACCACGGTCGGATCGCGGCGTTCCGTCGGGTTACGCTCCCGACGATCCGACCCGCGATCGCCGCCGGAGCGTTGCTCTCGGCGCTGTACGCCGTCTCCGACTTCGGGACACCCTCGATCATGCAGCTCCCCGTGTTCACCCGACAGATCTACGTGGAGTACAACTCGTTCGGCAGCGACTACGCCGCGCTGCTCTCCCTCCAGCTGCTCGTCGTGGTCGTCCTCGTGCTCGCCTTGGAGTGGGCCGTCCGCTCGAACCGGAACACGAGCGGCGACGACGCGGGGCAGACGGACGACCGGGTCTCGCTCGGCCGTCTGCGCTGGCCCGCGACGCTGCTGCCGGCCGCGGTGTCAGGGGCTGCGCTGCTCGTCCCCCTGTGGATCCTCGGACTGTGGCTGCTCCGGTCCGAGTCCGGGCGCCGCCCCTCGCTGGCGTTCGAGCCGATCATGGTGGTCAACTCAGTGTCAGTCTCCGCGGCGGCGGCCGTCGTCGCCGCGCTCGCCGCGATCCCGATCGCGTACTTCGCCGCGAACTACGATTCGCCGTTCGCGGTGATATTCGAGCGAGCGACGTACGTCGGCTTCGCGGTGCCAGGCATCGTACTGGCGCTCGCGCTGGTGTACTTCGGCTCCGGCTACGCGCCGTGGCTCTACCAGACGCTCCCGCTCCTGGTGTTCGCGTACGTCGTCCGCTTCCTCCCGCAGGTGGTCGGGTCGACGCGGACCTCCATCCTTCAGATCGACCGACGGCTCGTCGAAGCCGCGCGCACCCTCGGAGAGTCGTCGACCGGCGCGTTCAGGCGCGTGACGTTCCCGCTCACGCGCTCCGGCATCGTCGCCGGCGCCGCGCTCGTCTTCCTCACGACGATGAAGGAGCTCCCCGTCACGCTCGTGCTCCGCCCCACCGGGTTCGAAACGATCGTCACGCAGATCTGGCGCGCACAGAAGAGCGTGTTCTACCAGTACGCGGTCGTCCCCACGCTCATCCTGCTCCTCATCTCCGGACTCTCGATGGTCGTCCTCCTCACGCAGGAGGGCGGCGAAGAGGGGTTGTGAGGTTCACCGAGGGCTGAACCGAGCTGCAGCGGCGCGCGTGAGGTCGTCGGGCTCCGCCCGACTGCCAGGGGCACGTCGCGCCTCGCTGTCGCCGGCGCGACGCTCCGGCTGTCAGAGAATCGAAGACCGTCGCTGGAGTCGCTGGCGGCTGACGCCGCCAGCGACAAGGCCGGGGAGGTGTGAGGTACGGTGCCGTACGGGTGGGGCTTTGGAAGTAGTCGCGGTCGACCGCTCACGAGTGGGGGCGGGGTCACCGATCTCGTTCCAATTCCACACCTACTTACACGACTCCGCCTCACGGAGTCGTATGGACCTCACCGATTCGACCGCGCTGGTCACCGGCGGCGCGGGGCTCGTCGGGAGCCACCTCGCGGCCCGGCTCCTCGACCGCGGCGCGACGGTCCGCGTCGCCGACGACCTCTCGAAGGGCGACCGCGACCGCGTCCCCGACGGCGCCGACTTCATCGAGACCGACCTGACCGACTCCGACGACGTCGCCGAGGCGGTCACGGGCGACCTCGATATCGTCTTCCACTTCGCCGCGTACACCGACACGAACTACGACGACGACCGCGAGCTGTTCGAGGACAACACGGCGATGACGTACAACGTCTTGGAGCGTATGCACGAGGTCGGCGTCGACCGGCTCGCCTTCACCTCCTCCTCGACCGTCTACGGCGAGGCGCCGCGCCCGACGCCGGAGGACCACGGCCCGCTCGAACCCATCTCCATCTACGGCTCCTCGAAGCTCGCCGACGAGGCGCTGATCTCGACGCACGCCCACTCGTACGGGGTCCGGTCGTGGGTGTTCCGCTTCGCGAACATCGTCGGCCCCCACCAGCGCGGCAACGTGATCCCCGACTTCATCCAGAAGCTCGACGAGGACCCGACGAGGCTGGAGATCCTCGGCGACGGCCGGCAGGAGAAGTCGTACATGCACGTCTCGGAGTGCGTCGACGCCATCCAGTTCGTCGTCGAGCACGCCGCCGACGACCTGAACGTCTACAACCTCGGGACGCGCACGACCACCTCCGTGACGGCCATCGCCGACATCGTCGCCGACGAGCTGGGCGTCGACCCCGAGTACGCCTACACCGGCGGCGACCGCGGCTGGACCGGCGACGTGCCGAAGATGCGCCTCTCCATCGAGCGGCTCGTCGACCTCGGCTGGGAGCCCGCGATCGAGAGCGACGAGGCCGTCCGGCGGAGCGCGAGCGAGCTGATCGACGAGATCGTGCAATAGAGTGTAGTCGATTCGGCTCTGTCGAACTAGTCGGTCGCAGATGGTCTGTCTGAGGTGACGCTGCATACGGGGCGCGGAACTCGCGTCTGCCTCCGCTTTCGAACCTTCAGCCGTGATCTCAGCGGCAATTCTTCTATTTGATATGGTCTCCCATACACATATCAGTGGCCGAGCCATCGTCCCACAGGAATGGCTGGCACGATTGACACGATCAACGTCCTCCACGTTGATGACGAACCAGAGTTCGCAGATCTCACCGCGACGTTCCTCGAACGTGAAGACGACCGATTCGAGGTCGAAACGGCGACCAGTGCCAGCGAAGCCCTTGCCGACTTTGCAATCTCGACGTTCGATTGTATCGTCTCCGATCACGATATGCCAAGCATGAACGGTATCGAGTTCCTCGAAGCGGTGCGCGAGGAACATCCGGATCTCCCGTTTATTCTATACACCGGCAAGGGGTCCGAGGAAGTCGCTTCGGACGCGATCACCGCGGGGGTCACTGATTACCTTCAAAAAGAGAGCGGAACGGACCACTACACGCTCTTAGCCAATCGCATCGAGAACGTCGTCGAATCACGCCGGTCTCAACAAAAACTGGCCGAACGAGACCGCGACCTCCGACGATACAAACACATGATCAACTCGATGTATGAATCCGCTTGCCTCTACGATGAACACGGCCGCTTCGAAATCGTGAACGAGTATCTGGCCAACTGGTACAACACGACCCGTGAGGCGCTCGAAGGCGAAGAGAGCAACCTTATCCGGATAATCCAACAGGAGGCCGAAACCGGAGACCCCTATCAGGCCCTTCTCAACGGACGGCGCGACCAACTGTCGGGGGAACTCGAAGCGGAGTTTCCCAACCACGGATACGCGGTGTTAGAGTACCGACTGACCCCGCTCACGATCGACGGGACTGTTGAGGGTGTCGTCGGGGTCACCCGAGATATAACTGCACAGAAACAACACCAACGGGAACTCGAACAGACCAACGCACTGCTTTCGACGCTCTTCGATGCACTCCCGCAGGGAGTGCTGGTTGAAGACGAATCTCGGAACGTCTTGGCGGTCAACCAGCAGCTGTTCAGGCTCTTCGAGCTGCCGGGCTCGCCAGAGGGAGTCGCCGGTGCGGACTGTGAGCGTCTGGCCGAAGATCTCAGCGATATGTTCGCTGACTCCGAGCAGTTCGTCGAGCGAATCAACGAACTGATCACTGAACGCGAACAGGTAGACGAAGAGGAACTGACACTCGCCGACGGACGAACGTTCGAACGGACCCACCGACCGATCGAGCTCCCGGACGGCGGGGGGCATCTATGGGTGTATCGGGACGTGACCGCTCGCAAGGCCCGCGAACGGGAGATCGAAACGATCCAGCGACGGTTCGAAGCCGTCCTTGAGAACACGCCGACACCGATGTTTATGAAGGACGACGAGGGCGAGTACATCTTCGTCAATCAGGCATACCGCGACCTCTTCGACCTACGAGACGAGGAAATCGTCGGGCGGACGGACCACGAGATCCACCTCTCGGAGATGGCCACCGAAGTCCAAAAGAACGACCGGGCCGTCATCGAGCGTGGCGAACCGATCGAGGCCGAGGAACCGATCGTTGTGGACGGTGACGAGCGGATCTTCCTGACCACGAAGGTTCCCATCTACGATACGGGGGAACGGTCCGACCCGGATTCGCCCGTTGCCGTCTTCGGCGTTGCGACAGACATTACCGAGCGCACGGTCCGCGAGCAGCAGCTCGAAGCGTTGAATCAGGTTACTCAAGAGCTGATGCGTGCGGACACGCGGGATGAGGTCCTCGAAATCGGTATCGAGACGACCAGGGACCTGCTGGGAATCGAGCTCAACGCGATCCACCTCTACGACGAGGACGCAGCGGGGCTCGTCCCGGCCGCAGCCACCGACGCCGTGTCCGATCTCATCGGCGATCCCCCGGTATTCACCGCCGAGGACAGCATCGCCTGGCGCGTCTACCAGCGAGGAGAGCCGCGCGCGGTCGACGATGTCCACGAAGACCCGGATCGGTACAACCCGGACACGCCGGTTCGGAGCGAACTCTACCTCCCGCTCGCGGACCACGGGATCCTGATCGCCGGGTCACCGTCACCGGAGACGTTCGACGACGAGGACAGACTCCTGAGTGAGATTCTGGCTGGCGGGTTAACGAGAGCACTCGAACAGGTCGAACGGACCGAGCAGCTCCGGGCTCGCGAGCGGGAGCTCACCGAGCAAAACGACCGGCTCGAAGAGTTCGCCAGTATCGTCTCTCACGACCTTCGGAACCCGATCAACGTGGCCGAAGGGCGCTTGGAACTGGCTGCGACGGAGTGCGATAGCGAGCACTTGGAACACGTGGGGCGCGCCCACGAGCGGATGCGGACGCTGATCGAGGACCTCCTGACGTTGGCCCGCGAGGGCGAGACGGTCACGGACTTCGAGGCGGTCGCGTTGACCGCACTTGTCGAGAGGTGCTGGGCGAACGTCGAAACGGACGAGGCCACGCTAGTCACCGACACTGAACGGACCGTACAGGCCGACAAGAGCCGTCTGAAACAGCTGTTCGAGAACCTGATTCGGAACGCTATCGACCACGGTGGCGGGGACGTGACCGTGACGGTCGGAGAGATGGACACGGGGTTCTACGTCGAAGACGACGGGCCCGGAATCCCTGCGGACGAACGCGAAGCCATCTTCGAAGCCGGCTACTCGACGAGAGCGGACGGAACCGGCTTCGGATTGAGTATTGTCAAACGGATCGTCGAGGCCCACGAGTGGGAGATCGACGTGACGGACGGTGGCGAGGGCGGCGCACGCTTCGAGATAACCGGTGTCGAGTTCGGTGCTGAATGACGGTCTCTACCGGTCGCGTGGGCACTGACAGAGCCCGCGT
>Ga0207714_1002845_pt1 | contig 10170 bp, 12 predicted proteins | sample PonA232FremontCA_2_FD_187270 | JGI IMG/M metagenome (GOLD analysis project Ga0207714, IMG submission 187270) | Marine sediment microbial community from Fremont, CA, USA - Pond A23 Sediment 2 (SPAdes) | ecosystem: Environmental > Aquatic > Marine > Unclassified | place: USA: Fremont, California... | reverse complement strand
TACGGCGTTGCGCGTTCTTGAAATAGAGTCGCTATTCCTGCGAACACGCGCCTTGTAGCTGACCCGGCAGAGGCCCGCTGAGTGAGGCTTTACCAGTGTTCGGGTTAGTAGATGCACGCGTGTTCCGGAACGGGGGCGTAGGCCGGCTTTTGCCGAAGGCAACAGCCGGCGTTATCCCTCTGGATGTTCGTGATGGTTGATATTCGTTTGAGTGTAATCGTACCGGCGCACGATGAGGCGGAAGAACTTCCGGCCACGCTCGCGGGATTGCATGCCGGGTTGCTCGCGGCCGGTGTCGGCTACGAGATCCTCGTGGTCGATAACGCGTCGACGGATGCGACCGCCCGTGTGGCCGTAGAGGCCGGGGCGCAGCTTGTGCATGAGCCGTATCGACAGATCAGCCGGGCGCGGAATACGGGTGCGGCGGAGGCGCGGGGTGACTGGTTGCTGTTCGTGGATGCGGATACGTGGCCGTCGCGTGAATTGCTGGCGGCGGCGCTGCGGCATCTCGACGCGGGTGCCTGTGGCGGCGGCGCGATCGTGGCAATGGATGCGCTGCCGAACCGCGTCTATCGATGGGGTGTTGTGGCGTGGAATCGCCTGGCGCGGTGGATGCACCTGGCGGCCGGGTGTTTCGTTTTTGTACGGCGTGATGCGTTCGCGGCGGTGGGTGGTTTCGATACGCGGTATTTCGCGGGTGATGAGGTGATCCTTTCGCGGCGGTTGCGGGGTTGGGGGCGGGCGCATGGACGCCCGTTCGTGATTATCCAGGACCCGCCGGTGGCGACCTCGTCACGCAAGGCGGAGTGGTTTTCGCCGGCGCAGCATCTTTTGACCATGTTGATGGTGGTGTTGTGCCCGCCGGTCATGCGAAGTCGGCGATTGATGTGGTTCTGGTATCGGCGGCCGGATGAAGGCGGCAGGACGAGAAGATGAGTCCGCAGGCCGGTATGCACGGCGCCCACCGCGGTATCGCATTGCACGACGTCGCCGCCGGGGAATGCCGGCATTGCGCGGTGATGTGTGCCGGGCCGGTATCCATCGTCCGGGACCGCGCAAAGCCGGCCTACGTGGGCTACGTGTGCGGGTATTGCGTGGTGCTCGTGGTCCATGCGCTTCTGGCGTTCCGCGCGCGTTCGACCGTTGCGGTGGCGCCGGTCGAAGACGCGCCTGCGATCCGGTATACGTCGGCAAAGGGTTTGCGCGATTGTAGGCCGGCCTTTCGCGCGTGTCCCGTTGATGGAAATGCGGTTGCGCTCGCTTGACGAATGCATGGCCGGGTGGAGGCCGACGGGCGCCGGTCATGGATTTTTTGAGGCCGACAAGTTCGTAGCCCGGATGGAGGCGAAGCCGGAATCCGGGGCGCACACATCCCGGATTCCGGCTTCGCCTCCATCCGGGCTACGCGCTCAATCTTGTTCCGCGCTGGATTCCGAACGGGGTGCGGGGTTGGGGAAACGGAATGAGCTGTAGCGGACGACGAGGTTCGCCAGGGCGAGCATGAGGATGGCGCCGCAGACGTACAGGATGTCCATGCTGGGCTCGTGGCTTTCCTGGACGTCGTCGAGCAGCATGCGCACGAGCGCGGTGATGCCAACGTAGATAAGAAACCGCACGGGCATGTGCTGGGTCTTGAAGTAGATCCCGACCATGGCGCCGAGTTCGAGGTAGATGAACAGTAGCAGGATGTCGTGGATCGAGGCGCCGCCCGCGAAGGCCATGTCGAGGAAGGCCATGATCGCGGACCAGACGATCGTGCCGCCAATGGCAAACAGCGCGAGGTAGTGGAAGGCGTCGACCAGGAAGTTGCCGATCGTGTCGGAAAGGTACTGGAGTTTCTGGTCCAGGGCGTCGGTCTTGCGCTCGAATTTGGCCATGATCTCCCTCCCGCCTTGCTCGTTGTCCCGCATGCGCCCGGCCACGGTCTGGCCGTCGCCTGATCCCCGTCGCCGGGCGCCGCGGTGGCTTTGCTCAATCGTCCGCGATGCGGATGTTCGGGAAGCCAGTCGGCAGCGCATCCTTGCGCGTCAGTCCCGCGGCGGTCCGGCGTGCGACTTCGCGGTAGGTAATCGCCGTCTGGCTGTCCGGGTCGGCGATGACGGTCGGTTCGCCGCTATCCGCCTGGATGCGGATCGTGCTCTGGATCGGCAGTTGGCCGAGCAGGCGCACGCCGAAATCTTTCGCCATCTGCGCGCCGCCTTCCTCGCCGAAGATCGCTTCGGCATGCCCGCAGTTGCTGCAGATGTGCATGCTCATGTTCTCGACGATGCCGAGGACGGGCACGGACACTTTCTCGAACATCTTGAAGCCCTTGCGGGCGTCGAGCACGGCGATGTCCTGCGGCGTGGTGACGATGACGGCACCCGCGAGGGGGACCTTCTGGGCCAGCGTGAGCTGGATGTCGCCGGTGCCCGGGGGAAGGTCGACGATGAGGTAGTCGAGTTCGCCCCAGCTGGTGCTGTAGAGCATCTGCTCGAGGGCTTGCGTGACCATGGGGCCGCGCCAGATCATCGGGCTCTCCGTGTCGACCAGGAAACCGATCGACATCGCCTTGATGCCGTGGTTCTCCATGGGCGTAAGGATCTTGCCGTCCTTGCTCTCGGGCTTGCCCGTGATACCCAGCATCTGCGGCTGGCTCGGGCCGTAGATGTCGGCGTCGAGCACGCCGACGCTGGCGCCTTCCGCGCGCAGGGCGAGGGCGAGATTCGCAGCGGTGGTCGATTTGCCGACGCCGCCCTTGGCGGAGGCCACCGCGATCACGTTCTTGATCTTCTCGAGGCTGTTCGACTCGGTCTGGACCTCGCCCTCGGCGATCGTCGTGCTGAAGCGGATATCGGCTTTGGTGACGCCGTCGACCCTTTCGATGTGCTCGCGCAGGGCGGCGATGCGCTCGTCGCGTACGCTGTTCATCGGGAAGCCGACGCCGATCTCCACGCGGACGTTGTCGCCGTAAATGTCGATGGCGTCAACGCAGCCGCCTTCCACGTAGTTCTGGTCGAGGTCCGGGTCCGTGAATCCGGCGATGGCCTGCTCGATCTGCTTGCGGTCGGGTTCGGTCACTGCGGGTGGCCTCCGTGGTGGTGTAGGGAAGTGATTATCGCGGTCTTGCCGCCCCGGGCTTCGTGTAGGGCGGGATTGGTTGCGCACATGGTACCAGTCTCGGCGGTGTGGGGCTTTGTGCGGATTTTTGGGGTCGGAGGTGCCGGCATTGCCCGGCGCCAGCGCGTGTGACGGATTCTCGCGTCAACGGATGCCGGGCAAGGCCAGCTCACATTTGCCTGTGCCGGCGTAATCGTCATTGCGACCGAAGCACGTAGGCCGGCCTTTCCCGGCGCCTGTTGTGTGTCAGGCATCGATCATTATCGAGCGCCGGGGAATGCCGGCATTTGCGGTGAGATGCTCCAGGCAGGTATGTAATCCCCGGCGACCGGGCAAGGCCAGCTCACGTGTGTTGTGGCCGCGCGGTGATTGAGTGGGCGAATGCGTTAAGGTTGGGCAGTATTGGTCAAATCTGGAGTGATGTGATGGAGGTGCCGGCGTTGCCGTCCGGGATCGAGCTGGTACAGCTCGAGCGGGGCGAGAGTGTGCGGGAGGAGGCCATTCGGCGTGCGCGTGACGGCGCGGCCGAGGGGACGTTCGTGGTCGTGGAGTCGCCGGCGCGGGCGCATGGGCGGCACGATCGGGAGTGGCTCCTGCCGGATGATCCGGGGCTGCATGGGGCGTTTGTGCTGCGACCCGATCTGCCCGCCGAGGAGTGCGTGGAACTGGCCACGGTGGCGGGCGTGGCCATCGGGGCGGCGGTGAGCGAGTTCGTGCAGCCGATGACAGAGCTGCATTATCGCTGGCCCAACGATGTCCTGCTCAACGCGGGCAAAGCGGCGGGCGTGTGGATGGACGCGGGCGGTACGCCGGAGTCGCTGGACTGGCTGGTGATCTCCTGGGCGCTGAATACGCGCTCGTCACCGGAAGCTCTCGGGCACGATGCGGCCTCGATCGCGCTCGAGGGGGCCGCCGGGGATTTTGATCCCGGTGAGGTCGTGCGCGCGATCGCCCGGGAGTTCGTTGCCTCGATCACGGCCTGGGATCAGACCGGGTTCGAGCCCGTGCTGCGGCAGTGGAGCGTACGGATCCCCCTCGCAGATCCGATGGCGGTCGAATTGCATGATGGCGAGCGGGTCGAGGGCGTCGTGGAGCGTATCGATGAGGGCGGTGAGCTGGTGTTGCGCACCGAACAGGGAGAACGGACGCTGGCGCTGAATGACTTCTTTGGTTTGCCGACGGAGGTGGTATGAGCGCGGAGCCGGGTGTGCGTTGCGTGGAACCGGATCTGGGGGATGCGCCGATCCATCGAGACCAGGGCGGCGATTACGCGCTGGATGATATCCCCGAGCTCTTCAATCTGGGCCGGGTGGAATCGGCGGCGGATGATGAGGTCGTGCGTGTGGCGTTGAGCGCCGACGAGATCCGTGAGCTTAAGGTGATGGCGGATGCGTACAGTTTCGATTTCGAAGTCGGGTTGATCGATCTGTGTGTGGATCTGTATCGGTTCGCGAGTGAGCGGCGTGAGAAGCGGTTTCTGTTTGAGCAGACGTTTTGATCAGGACGCAGGCGGCAGGCGGCAGGCGGCAGGCGGCAGGGCGAAGGGCCGAGGGCTGCGGGCTGAGGGCCGGGTGTTCGTAGGCGCGTTTTCGCAGAAGGCGAATGCGCGCGGTCGTGCCTGCGGGAGGCGGGTGAAAAAATCCCGGCCGGGATGGAATCCTCGGCCGGGATATCTTTTTTGCCTTATTTTCGGTTTATGACGATCCTGGTCTTGTGGCGCCGCCGGTTATGGGTCCCGGACTGGTCTGGGACGGCGGGCGTTCGATGCGGTTCTCCTTGCGGAGTTCCTCGAGCCACAGGTCGTGGTGCTCGGCGGCCCATTCTTCGCTGACGTAGCCGGTGGCCATACCTTCGAAGGCGCCTTCAGTGCCGGCGGTGCCGATGTAGATGTGGCCGAAGGCGAGTGCGACCCAGGCGATCCCGACGACCGCGTGGATCAGGTTCGCCAGCTGCATCGCGCCGCGGTCCTGGCCGAAGCCGGGGAAGTCGAGGACCAGACCGGTGATGCACACGGCGCCGCCGGCGATCGCGATGAACCAGAACCAGGCCTTCTCGCCGCCGTTCATGCGCCCGGCCGAGGCGTGCTGCTTGCCCATACCGCCCGCTTTGCGGAACCAGTCGAGATCTACCTTGTCGGGTATGTTGTAGCGTACCCAGGCGATGATCATCACCAGCACGCCCGCGGTGAACACGGGGCCGATGAAGTTGTGCAGCAGTTTCGAGAAATCGGCCCAGACGGCGAAACCGGCATGGCCCATCAGCGGGATGAGGACCGCCCGGCCAAACAACAGGCTGAGACCTGTGATCGCGAGGATGATGAACGTAATCGCCGTGAACCAGTGCAGGACGCGCTCCCACGGGCGCCAGCGGAGCAGCTTCTTGCCGGACAGCGGCTGATCGATACGGTTGCGCCCGTGGATGGCATGGAAACCACCGATCAGCAGCAGCGAAATGGCCATGAACCAGGGCACGATGCCGGCGACCGGCCCGTTGCGCAGGTTGCGCCAGTTCTCACCGCCGTTCTGGATCAGGTTGTTGGTGACGTAGGGTCCGGAGGCCGATGTGTAGCCGCCTTCGCCTTCACGGACGTCACGCCACGTCTCGGCGCGTGGATTGGTCTCCCACGCGGCCTCGTCCTGCGCGTAGGCTACGTATACGTAGCCGCTCAACGGGGCGATCATCGCCCCGGCGAGGATCAGGACGAGACTCCAGATCATCGCGCGGCGATGCGCGTTCTGCGCCCGTCCGTTGGTGTGGGGTGATGCAGTGGTCATAACCGTATCCCCTTACTGGTAGGCGCCAGCGTAGTTTTCGAGCCGGGCGCGCAGCGCCTGTTTCTGTTCGGCGCTGCGGGTGCGCTCGGACTCGAGTGCTTCCGCCTGACTGCCCGAAACCCATGGTTCGGATATCGAGCCGGAACAGCCCGCCAGCATGATCATGGCGATCCCGATCGCGGCCCCGCTTACGAGATTGTGCGTCATGGCGCGTGCCCTCCCGCGCTTATCGGTCGGTGGCCGCGGTCTCGAAGCGCTGATCGAGTTCTTCGCGGAGATCCCCGGACTCGAGTTTCTCGAGGAGGGGGTCGGTCTCGCCCTTGTAGACTCCGGGCTCGTAGTTGGTCGGTGTCACGTCTTCGTAGCAGCCGGCCAGCAGGAGCGGCGCCAGCAGGGCCAATGCGAGCGGTACGTAGCGGCTCATGGTCCTCCCTCCAGGCGTCACTCAGACACCCGCGCCGTAGGCCTTCTGCCAGCCCCAGGTATCGGGGCGGCCGGAACGCTGCATGACGCGCTTGAGATAGATGTCGGCGACGAGTTCGCCGTCGCCGGCGAGCAGGGCCTTGGTCGAGCACATCTCGGCACAGGCCGGCAGCTTGCCTTCCGCGATCCGATTGGCGCCGTACTTCTCGTACTCGGCGTCGGTGTTGTCGTCTTCCGGGCCACCGGCGCAGAACGTGCACTTGTCCATCTTGCCGCGCTGGCTGAACGCCGACTCCTCGGGGAACTGCGGCGCCCCGAACGGGCAGGCGTAGAAGCAATAGCCGCAGCCGATGCACAGGTCCTTGTCGTGCAGGACCAGGCCGTCGGTGGTCGTGTAGAAACAGTCCACGGGGCAGACCGCGGCACAGGGCGCGTCGGTGCAGTGCATGCACGCCACCGATACCGATTTCTCGCCGGGTTCGCCATCATCGAGGGTGATCACGCGCCGGCGATTGACGCCCCAGGGGACCTCGTTCTCGTTCTTGCAGGCGGTGACGCACGCGTTGCATTCGATGCAGCGTTCGACGTCACAGAGAAACTTCATTCGTGCCATGTCGATACTCCTGCCAGCGGCGCGTTACGCCGTCGTGATCTCGCAGAGGGTGGCCTTGGTCTCCTGCATCTGGGTGACCGAGTCGTAGCCGTATGTGGTCGCGGTGTTGCAGGCCTCACCCCGGATGAGCGGTGCGGTGCCCTCGGGGTAGCGATCGACCAGATCCTGCCCCTGGAACCAGCCTCCGAAATGGAACGGCGTCCAGACCACGCCGCGGCCGACGCGGGGCGTAACCATCGCCACAACGTTGATCCGGCCACCCTCCGGCCCTTCGAGCCAGACGCGCTGGCCATTGTTCACGCCACGGTCGTTGGCGTCCGCCGGGTTGATCTCGACGAACATCTCCTGCTGCAGCTCCGCCAGCCAGGGGTTGGAGCGCGTCTCCTCACCACCGCCTTCGTATTCGGTCAGACGGCCGCTGATGAAACTCAGCGGGTAATCTCCGGAATAGTCCGTGGACTGGATCGAGGCGTACGCCGTCGGCAGTCGCCAGAAGGCCTTGCGGTCCTCGTAGGTCGGGTATTGCTCGACCAGGTCATAGCGCTGCGTGTACAGCGGCTCGCGATGGACCGGGACCGGGTCGGGGAACTGCCAGACGATGCAGCGCGCCTTGGCGTTGCCGAAGGGCGAGCATTCGTGTTTGATCGCGACCCGCTGGATACCGCCGGAGAGGTCGGTCTTCCAGTTGACGCCGTCGAGTCTGGCGCCCGGGCTGCCCGGATCGAAGCTCATCTCCTCGAAGTTGGATTCGTCATCGACGCCGGCGACGGCCTTGATGGTCTGGATTTCCTTGTCGGTCAGTTCGGTATGCCAGCCGAGCTTGCGCAGCATGCCGAAGGTGAACTCCGGATAACCGTCGTCGAGATCCGAATCCTTCGAGTACGAGCCCTCCGCCAGCAGGTTGTTCCCCTCGTGTTCCGTCCCGAAACGGGCGCGGAAGGTCAGGCCACCCTGCGATACGGGCTTCGAGGTGTCATAGAGCACCGGCGTGCCGGGATGACGCATCTCCGGAGGTCCCCAGCAGGGCCAGGGCAGGCCGTAGACCTCGCCGTCGAGCTCCGTGCCTTCGGCCCGCAGCGTCGTGGTGTTGAATGCACCCCGGTTCGCGGTGTGCGCCTTCAGCCGTTCCGGGCTCTGGCCCGTGTAGCCGATGGTCCAGGTGCCGCGGTTGATCTCGCGCAGCGTGTCCTCGGGGCTCGGCATGCCGTCCTCGACATTGATGTGCTTGAACATCTCCTCGGCAAAGCCGAACTTCTGGGCGAACAGGTAGAGCACCTCGGCATCGGTCCTGGACTCGAATAGCGGGTCCACGACCTTCTCGCGCCACTGCAGTGAGCGGTTCGAAGCCGTCACCGAACCGGCCTGCTCGAACTGGGTGCAGGTCGGCAGCAGGTAGGTGTCGTTCTTGCGCTCGCTCATGACGGCCAGGTGCGTGGGGTAGGGGTCGGAGACCACCACCAGCTCGACCTCTTCGAGCGCCTTCTTCATCTCCGGGCCGCGGGTCTGGCTGTTGACGGCGTGGCCCTGGAAGAAGATCGCGTGGAACTTGTCCTTCTGCGACAGGTTCTCGCGATCCTCCAGGATGCCGTCGATCCAGCGCGAGACCGGCATGCCCGGGATATTCATGGTGTAGGCCATGTCGCCGCCGCCGGCGTCGTACTGCTGCTCGGTGTCGAAGCGGCCGCGGATGTACTCGTAATCCACGTCCCATACGCGCGACCAGTGCCGCCACGCGCCCTCGGAGAGGCCGTAGTAACCGGGCAGGGTATGGCAGTTCGGGCCGACGTCGGTCGCGCCCTGGACGTTGTCATGGCCGCGGAAGATGTTGGCCCCGCCGCCTTCCTTGCCGATATTGCCCAGTGCCAGTTGCAGGACGCAGTAGGCGCGGGTGTTGTTGTTGCCGATGTGATGCTGGGTGCCGCCCATGCACCACACGATCGTGCCGGGGCGGTTCTCGGCGAGCGTCTTCGCCGCCTCGTACATCTCTTCCTCGGGGACGCCGGTGACGTCTTCAACGACGTCCGGTGTCCAGTTGGCGACTTCCTTGCGGATATCCTCCAGGCCGTAGACGCGGGCGTTGATGTACTCGCTGTCTTCCCACTCGTTCTCGAATACGTGCCAGAGCAGCCCCCAGACGAACCCGACGTCGCTGCCGGGGCGCAGGCGCATGTACTGATCGGCGTGCGCCGCGGTGCGCGTGAACCGCGGGTCGACGACGATCATACGGGCGCCATTCTCCTTGGCCCGCAGGATGTGCTGCATCGCGACCGGGTGGGCCTCGGCGGCGTTCGACCCGATGAAGATCATCGACTTGCAGTTATGCATGTCGTTGTAGGAGTTCGTCATCGCGCCGTAACCCCAGGTGTTGGCTACGCCGGCGACCGTGGTCGAGTGGCAGATGCGCGCCTGGTGGTCGATGTTGTTGGTGCCCCAGAAGGCGGCGAACTTGCGCTGCAGGTAGGAGCCTTCGTTGCTGGCCTTGGAGGAGCCGCACCAGAACACCGAGTCGGGCCCGGATTTCTCGCGGATCTCCAGCAGCTTGTCGCCGATCTCGTTGACGGCCTCGTCCCAGGACAGGCGTTTCCATTTGCCGTCGACGAGCTTCATCGGATACTTGACGCGCTTCTCGCCGTGGCCGTGCTCGCGCACCGAGGCGCCCTTGGCGCAATGGCCGCCGAGGTTGAGCGGCGACTCGAAGTCCGGCTCCTGACCGGTCCAGACCCCGTTTTGCACCTCGGCCATGACGCCGCAACCCACGGAGCAGTGGGTGCAGACCGAGCGGCGGATTTCCGTCTCGACGCCTTCTTTGGGCGCCGTGTCCATGCGCTCGGCGTGGGCGCGGCGCATCATGCCCGGGCCGAGGCCGGCGGCCATGGCGGCGCCGCCGGCGGTGATACCGGAGCGGCGGAGGAATTCGCGCCGGTTGATTCCGGCGCCGCCCTCGGGCGTGGTGTTCGCGATCTCTTCAGCGGACGGGACGCTGCGCTTGCGGATCAGTTTCATGGTGATCTTCTCCCCTCGGGCCGGCTCAGCCGCGCGCCGTCTCGTAGTACTTGCGGATGTGATCCGTCTCCACGTAGCCCTGATTGCCTTTCGGGGCCTCGGCACCGCTGCTGGCCTGGGCCTCTGCTCCGGAGCCGTAGCGCAGGATCAATGCACCGGTACCGGCGGCGACGCCGAGCCCGGCGACGCTGCGGAAGAATGCCCTGCGGGAGCCACGGACCTGCTTTTGTCGCTCTTTCATGACTTCGATACTCCGCT
>Ga0207714_1002843_pt1 | contig 10182 bp, 10 predicted proteins | sample PonA232FremontCA_2_FD_187270 | JGI IMG/M metagenome (GOLD analysis project Ga0207714, IMG submission 187270) | Marine sediment microbial community from Fremont, CA, USA - Pond A23 Sediment 2 (SPAdes) | ecosystem: Environmental > Aquatic > Marine > Unclassified | place: USA: Fremont, California... | reverse complement strand
AGTTGTCGGTGCGGCCAGCCTGGCCATCGGCGTAGCCGGCCTCGTAGCGGTCATTGACGCGCTGCTCCTCCCGCCTGGGGTTCTGGAGGTAGCCGCCGACCCAGCCGGCCATGTAGTCGGCATCGACGCCTTGCTCCTCCATGCGCCGAACAGCCTCGTAGTATTCCCGGTTCATGCCTGCCTCCGCCTAGTGGCTGGGGTGCTGGATACGGCTCGAAGGATGCCCAGGCACGAATATATGCGGCAATCGGCCAAAGGGGGGAAGCGGGCTGCCGCGTCTATCCCCGAGGGGGTATTGCCCGGCCGGCCCGCTGCCACGCCGGCCCACACCTCCCCCGAAGGGGATAGCCCCACTCCGGCCATCACCTCCCAATGGGTATTCCGCCGCCCACGCGAACGGCTCTAGCTTTGAGCAGGATCAGTCTCCGGCACGGATAGCGAAGCAAGCGAGGAGCGAACCGATGCGGTTATCCCGGCGTGATTTCCTGGAGCTCATGCTCGCCGCTGGCGCGGCAGGGGGGCTGGGCCATTCGGGCAAGACCCTGGCCGGCTCCCGGAGCGGCTCCGGCGAATGGCGCGAGATCCCCCAGGATTTCTACGACGTGCCGCGGAAGGGCAACGTGCACCTGCTCCACTTCTCCGACCTGCACGGGCAGCTCAAGCCCGTCCACTTCCGCGAGCCGAACGTCAATCTGGGGATCCACGACTTCAAGGGCGAGCCGCCGCTGCTCGTCGGCAAGGCGCTGCTGCGCCACTACGGGCTCGATCGCTTCACCCCCGAGGCGCACGCCTTCACCTACCTCGACTTCCGGGAGGCCGCCGAGTACTACGGCCGGGTCGGCGGCGCCGCCCACCTCGCCACCGCCGTCAAGCGGGCCCGCGCGGAGCGCCCCGGCGCCCTGCTCCTCGACTCCGGCGACACCTGGCACGGCTCCGGGCCGGCCCTGTGGACCGAGGGCCAGGCCATGGCCGATTTCCAGAAGCAGCTGGGCGTGGACGCCTGCACCGGCCACTGGGAGTTCATCTACGGCGACAAGCGGGTCCAGGAGCTCGTCGAGGACCTCCAGGGGGCCGGCACACGATTCCTGGCCCAGAACGTGGTCGACCGGGACTGGCTCGACCCGATCTTCGACGCCTACACCCTCCACGAGCAGAACGGCGTCCCCGTAGCCGTCGTCGGCCAGGCCTTCCCCTTCACCCCCATCGCCAACCCGGGCTACATGTTCCCGCAATGGTCGATGGGCCACCGCCTGGAGCGGCTCCAGGAGCAGATCGACAAGGCGCGCAGCGACGGCGCCCAGGTGGTCGTGCTGCTCTCCCACGCCGGCATGCTCACCGACATGGCCTACGCCCGGCAGCTACGCGGCGTGGACGCCATCCTCGGCGGCCACACCCATGATCCGGTCCCCTATCCCGAGAAGGTCACGGACCCGGACGGCGAGCCGACCCTGGTCGTCAACAGCGGCTCCAACGGCAAGTTCCTCTCCGTGCTCGATCTCGAGGTACGCGGCGGGCGGATCCGCGATTTCCACTACCGCAACCTGCCCATCTTCGCCAACGCCCTCGAGCCGGAGCCGGAGATGCAGTCGCTGGTCGACCGGGTGCACGAGCCGTACCAGGACCGGCTCTCCGAGGTGGTCGGCGAGGTGGACGGCGTCCTCTACCGCCGCGGCAACTTCAACGGCACCTTCGACGAGATCCTCGCCCGCGCCCTGATCGAGGGCCGCGACGCCGAGGTCGCCTTCACACCGGGGTTCCGCTGGGGCCCGACCGTGCTGCCCGGCAAGGTCACCTTCGAGGACTGCATGAACCAGACCTGCAGCACCTACTCGGAGACCACGCGGGATGAGATGACCGGCGAGCAGATCAAGAACATCCTCGAGGACGTGGCCAACTCCATCTTCAACGAGGACCCGATGCTCCACCGCGGCGGCGACATGGTGCGCACCGCCGGGATGCGCTACGCCATCGACCCCACCCGCAAGATGGGCGAGCGCATCAGCGAGCTGGAGATCAACGGCGAGCCCATGCGGCCGAAGCGCAAGTACGTGGTGGCCAGCTGGGCCGACGTCAACGAGCCCCAGGACGGCCCGCAGGCCTGGGATGTCCTCGCCGACTACTTCCGCAACCACGGGGCGGTCAGCGTGGACGAGCCGTACCTGCCCCAGCTCAAGGGCGTCAGCCGTGACAATCCCGGCCTGGCGAGTTGACAATTATCAATCTTCGAGCCGAGGTATGGCGCGCAGGCCAATCATCGCCCCTGCGCAGGGGGCATTAAGGAAGGAGGAGATCCCATGGCGACACAAGAGATCGACACCCAACGCCGCAAGTTCTTGACCGGGGCCCTGGCCCTGGGCGGAGTCAGCACCGCGATCGGGCTCGGTGTCCTCGCCCCGTCCCGGGCGCTGGCGAAGTGGCAGGAAGAGGCGATCATGACGACCAGCCTCGACGACGGCCTGAACCAGGTGCTCGGCAGCTCGACGTACCAGGAGAGCGACCAGGTCCAGCTCGACGCCCCGGAGGTCGCCGAGAACGGGGCGACCGTACCGGTATCGGTGGAGACCTCGCTGCCCAACGTGGACAACATCACCCTCTACGTGCCGGAGAACAACGCCCCGATCTCGGCGGTCTTCGAGCTCGGTAGCCGTGCCCGGCCCAGCATCTCCCAGCGCATCCAGATGGCGGACACCTCCGAGGTGGTCGCCGTGGTCAAGAGCAACGGCCAGCTCTACGGCACCAGCCGCAAGGTCCAGGTCACGGTGGGCGGCTGCGGCGGCTGAGGCCGAGATCGCCCCGCGAGCCCCCGAGAGATCGCCGAGTCCAACGCATCCGGGAGGAGAGCACCAACCATGTCTTCCATTCGCGCACGCGCAACGCTCACCGATGGCATCGCCCAGGTCCGCGCCCTGATCAGCCACCCCATGGAGGCGCCCGACGAGGAGAGCGGGCAGCCGGGCCACTTCATCGAGGAGGTCACCGCCGAGATCGGCGGCGAGACGATCCTCCACGCCCACTGGGGCCCCAGCATCTCCCCCAATCCGCTGATCGAGTTCTCGGCGGAGGCCGAGGCGGGGGAGAACCTGCGGATCAGCTACACGGACAACCAGGGCGAGACGGACAGCTACGAGATGGAGATCTCCTGAGCCGCCGAGCGGTCCCACCGGCGCAAGGGGGCGGGCGGGCGGCCGCCGCGCCTCCCCCGGCGCCCGGAGCCAGCGGCAGCGTAGCTACTGCATCTTGATGTAGGAGAACCCCTGGCGCTGGAGCTTCTCGATCCGGGTAGCCCCGTAGGGAACCAGCTCGGCATCCACGGCCAGCTGCGAGGCCGTCAAGTCGGCCTCCTCCATGGAGCTCTCGCAGACCTCCAGACGGATGCCGTCGTAGGTACTCGCCAGGGAGCGCAGGCGGGTAACCAGCCGGTCCCGCTGCTCGACCTTGGCCTCGGGGACCTCGTAGGCCGTGCCCTCGAGCCGATCCTCGGTGACGTACTGCAGGCCGTAGCCCTGCAGCACCAGCCGTATGTCGTAGTCGAGCAGCTGCGCCTCGTAGTGGCTCGCCGCGTTGCTCGCGTTGAAGATCGTGGAGCTGACGCGCTGCGGGTCCGCCATATCCACGTGGAAGACCAGCTGTGGCTCCGGGTAGGCCTCCTCCGCCACGGCCCCACCCGCCGTCAGGCCGAGGGCCGCCAGACCGATGAGACCCGCGATAGTACCGCGGATAGCCCACCGCCACGCAGCGCCTGCCCATCCGTCGCCTAAGGCCATACGTCATCCTCCTGTGCACACCCGTGCGGCTATTCCTGCTCCAGCAGGCTCACCAGGTCCTCCGCGGTGAGCCGGTACGTGACCCGCCCGTCGGGCATCACCATCGTCGGCGTGCCGCGCACGCCGATCCGGCGACCCAGCGCCATGTGCGCGTCGACCGGTGAGGCGTCACAGGGCTCGGCAGCCGGCTCCGCCCCGGAGAAGGCGCGGTCCAGGGCCGCCTGCCGGTCCTCGCTGCACCAGACTCGATCCATGAGCCGCCGAGAGGCCTCCGACAGGGGGAAGGCTGCGTACCGCACGCGCACATCCTGCGCCAGGTAGGCGTCGAGATCCTCGTGCAGCTTTTGGCAATAGGGGCAGTTCACGTCCGTAAAGACGGTAATGGTGTGCGCTACCTCACCGTCCTCGGGCTCGTAGACCACTAGATCCTCTTCCGGGATCGAGCCGACCGCGGCGGTCACCTCCTCCCCGGTCGGCTCCGCCCCGACGGCGCCTGCGCCCACCGCCACAGCCAGGCCCAGCGCCCAGGCGGCGCGGCGGGCTGCCCGGTGCAGCGGGGCCGAGCGTAGCTGCTGCTCATCCATCGGCATGCTCTCCCTCTCCACCGAATCTATCGAGTGCCCTTGCTCAATCTGCTGGCCCTCGGAAGCTAGCCCGCCTCCAGTCCGGCCGGCAATCACCCCGGCGGACAATGCCCCTGCCCCATTCGGGATAGACGCCCGCGGCGCAGTATCCTCGAAACGGATATTCGCACACCCCGCGCCTCTCGCTAGGGTTCGCGTGGCAGGCACCCCGTTTTGACAAAACCCCAAAAAAACGGATGCCACCCCGATGGATACGAGACGCGATGAGGAGACCCGATGAAAGCGCGTAGCTCCTATCTCTCAGCGGGCGCTGTGATCGCCATCGGCCTCTGCACAGGCCTGGCTGCCTGCAGCCTGGCTACCGAGGAGCAGACAGCGGAGGCCGGCGAGCAAGAGCGCAACATCGAGCCCCGCCCGGCCCCGGAAGGGATGGACCACCACACCAGCGAGACGTGGGATTCCCTGGCGCGGGAGAAGTCCCAGGGGCTCATCAAGGAGGTCGACGGCGAGAGGCGGATGGTCCGCTACGATTTCGGCGGCTTCGCGCGCGTCGGTGGTGCCGACTACAGCGACTGGCCCACCCACGCCTACGCCGACGATACCGAGTACCCGGAGCCGCAGGAGGTCGACCCGCCGGCGGAGATGGACGGCGACCCGGAGCGGGGCCGCGAGCTCTTCCAGGACCGGAGCATGGGGCCCTGCACCTCCTGCCACATGGTGCCGGAGGCGGACGTCTCCGCGCCGGGCAGCGTCGGCACCGACCTGCGCACCGTAGGGAACTGGGCCGAGAGCGAGGAGTGGCTCTACCAGATGGTCTACGACCCGCGGGTCATCTACGGCAAGGACACGCCCATGCCCCCCTTCGGGCTCAGCGGCATGTGGTCGGAGCAGCAGATCGAGGACGTGGTCGCCTACCTGATGACCCTGACGGGCGACGAGGACAATGAGCCCTACATCCCGGAGGGCGTCGACAACCCCGAGTACTGGAACCCCGAGACGCGCCCTACTTCCGAGAGCTCCCAGGATCCCCTCGACCCCTTCGTGAATCCCGCCTTGATGAAGACCGAGCAGATCGCCGTGCCACTGTGGCGCGAGCCGGGCCCGAACGGCAAGTCGTGCGCAAGCTGCCACGGCGAGATCCAGGAGGGGGACGAGCTGCGCCCGGTCGGCATCATCGAGGACCTGGAGGGCGTGGCCGCCCACTACCCGAAGTGGTTCGATGAATACGACCGGATGATGTCCATCGAGGACTTCCTGGCCGTCCACGCCCTGGAGGAGCAGGACATGGAGCTGCCGACGCAGTCCAAGGAGAACCTCTACATGTCCATCCTGGTCCACAGCCAGTCCAACGGGATGACCTACGACATCAACGAGGACAACCCCCATGTGCAGGCCGCCATCGAGCGCGGCCGGGAGCTCTTCTACCGCGAGGTCGGCCGGCGCAACCATAGCTGCGCCAACTGCCACACCAGCAACGGCGGGGGCGGTGAATGGCTGAGCGGCCGCAAGCTGGCGAGCCTGGACAACGAGGACGCCACCCTCGTCAACCACCCGTACTGGCGGACCGCGCAGAGCCGGGTGTGGGACATCCGTACCCGCTTCCAGTGGTGCATGTCGCCGGTGGGCACGAACTACCTGGCCGGTGACGCGCCCGAGTACGCGGACCTGGAGACCTTCCTCATGTCCAAGCAGCAGGGCAAGGAGGTCCTGGTACCGCGCTACACCCACTGAACCGAGCCGTGGCGCCAGCGTGCGGGTGCAGACCGCCCCGCACGCTGGCCCGGCGTACGGCGACCGCCTACTCCGCGGACAGCGTCGAGGTCTCGGCCGTGGCCTGTAGATTGGCCAGCAGCCCGTCCACGACCGGTCGCAGGTCCGCGATCAATTCCGGCCCCTCGACCTCCGCCAGCCGGCCATGGAGCCATAGATCCCCCGCCCGATCCGCTGTCTCGCAGCCGCGGGCGCCGAGGATATTGTAGGCCGGGAAGCCGGGATCCTCCTGCCTGAAGACGACGCCGGCGTACTCGTCGAGCCGCTCGCCGGCCCGGGCGAGGAAGGCGTTGCCGACCTCCCGGTCACCGCTATTCTCCCCGACACCGTCGGCCAGGCGCTTGACCATGGCCTCGACCAGCCGGCGTCGGGTCTCGTGCTCGAAGCCGCGCAGCCAGGTGATGCGGTCGGTGTACTGCACCGCAAACAGCAGCAGCTCCTGGACCAGGGCCAGGTGGCCGCCGCTGCGGTCGGTGATCGGGCCGTCCTCGGCCAGGGTCCGCACCGCGGAGGTCGCCCCCCGCCAGGCGCGAACGGCCGTAGCCCGGCCCACCTCCTCGGGGTACCGGGCCTCCTCCGACTGGAACCAGTGAGTCTTCGTGCGCATGGTCAGATCACCGCCTTGTGGGGAATGAACAGCCCGCAGCCCCAGCGCAGACCCGCGCCCAGGCCCTGGGCCTGGAGCCGCTGACCGGCCTCGGCGCCCATGCCGTCGAGGAGCAGGCTGCGGGTGGTTACGGGCCCGTCAGGTAGATAGAGGGTCTCGGGCCGGCCGCAGAGCATGCGGCGGGGATAGAGGCCTGCGGCGCGCAGGCGCGTCTGGGCCTCGGCGAGGAGGTTCGCCTCGTCCTCGCCCAGGCCCAGCACCCGGTGGGCGTAGACCGTCTCCGCGGCCGGCAGCTCACTGCTCTGCCCCCGGCCCAGCGCCAGCGGCTCGCCGGCCACGGATAGCTGCGCGCCGGCCAGCCCGGCGACAGCCGCCCCCCACGCCCGCGGCACGCGCAGGATCAAGCGGGTCCGCCGGCTCAGCAGGATGGGCCGCCCCGGGACCCGCTGCCAGCCGTGGCCGCTAGCCGGTATGTGGGCCACGCGCACGCCGACCGCATCCGGGCCGAGGCCCGCGGGCAGATACGGCGCCAAAGCCTCGGCGAGAGGCGCAGCGTACGCCTCCGGGAGCGTGCGGCCGCGCAGGGGGAAGGCCACATCGACCGCGGCGGCGAGCGTCGTCGCAGGCGCCTCGTCGGTCTCCCAGTACACGGGGCCTCCGCTGCCAATCGGGTGTAGCGTCTCAGCGTAGTCCGAGAGGCGGCGCCCCCCTCTATATCCCCAAAGGGATAAGCCGCATTCCTATTCAGCTCCGTGAATGGATATTTCCCGCGCCGCTGCCCCCTGGCTAGTTTAGGACGCACGAAACGGGGGGCGCTGAGCGGCGCTCCCGGGTCCGGCAGCCGCAGGCGAGGTGAGGATCAGCGCCATGAGTGACAATACGTACGACACCCCGAGACTCGACGAGCTGGAGAGCGGCCCCTGGCCGAGCTTCGTCACCGGCCTCAAGCGCCAGGCCGCGGACAATCCCATGCTCGACGGCGTGCTCGGCCAGCTGGAGCATTCCTACAAGGACCGCACCGGCTACTGGAAGGGCGGGACCGTCGGCGTCTACGGCTACGGCTGCGGGATCATCCCCCGCTTCACCGAGCTCAAGGACGACGACGGGAACCCGTTCTACCCGGAGGCGCATGAGTTCCACACCATGCGCGTCGTCCCCCCGGCGGGGATGCACTACTCCACGCAGCTCCTGCGCGATATCTGCGACATCTGGGAGCGGCACGGCTCCGGGCTCATGGCCCTGCACGGCCAGACGGGCGATATCATGCTCCAGGGCGTGACCGCCGACAATGTCCAGGCCTGCTTCGACGAGCTCAACGAGTACGGCCTCGACCTCGGCGGCGCGGGCCCGGCGGTGCGCACCGGCATGTCCTGCGTCGGCGCCGCCCGGTGCGAGCAGTCCTGCTGCAACGAGCAGAAGATCCACCGCCTGCTCGTCAACAACTTCCTCGACGACCTGCACCGCCCGAGCCTGCCGTACAAGTTCAAGTTCAAGGTCTCGGGCTGCGCCAACGACTGCATGAACAGCATCGAGCGCTCGGATTTCGCCGTCATCGGCACCTGGCGCGACGAGATCCAGGTCGATCAGTCCGAGGTGCAGGCCTACGTCCAGGAGAAGGGGCGCAAGCACACCATCGACAACGTCGTCAGCCGCTGCCCCTCCGGCTCCCTGAGCCTCAATGACGACGACACCCTGGAGATCGACAACAGCAGCTGCGTGCGCTGCATGCACTGCATCAACGTCATGTCCAAGGCCCTGTCGCCGGGCAAGGATCGCGGCGTCACCATCCTGGCGGGCGGCAAGCGCACCCTGCGGGTCGGCGACATGTTCGGCACCGTGGTCGTGCCCTTCCTGCCGCTGCGCGACGACAGCGACTACCAGCGCATCCTCGAGCTCGCCCAGGAGTTCGTCGACTTCTTCGCCGAGAACGCCCTGGAGCACGAGCGCCTCGGCGAGATGATCGAGCGCATCGGCCTGCCCAGCTTCCTCGAGGGCGTGGGCCTGGAGGTGGATCCGAACATGATCCGCGAGCCGCGCTCGATCTCCTACGTCCGCACCGACGACTGGGACGAGGAGGCCGAGAAGTGGTATCGGCGCCAGCAGATGGCGTCCGAGCAGGCCTCCTGAACCGGATACCCCGCAACGCGCAGCAGCGGAGGAGCAGCCCGCCATGGCCGAAGCGACCGAGAAGCCGAGATCGCCCATCGAGAGCGGAACGCCCGATCCGTTCCCGCACCTGCACCCCACCCTGCGCCGGAACTTCGGGCTGTGGCGCTACCACGACCGGCCCCAGCCGGGCGTACTGCACCACGTCGGCGAGACCGGCGAAGAGGTCTGGACCGTCCGCGTGGGGACCCAGCGCCAGATGGACCTGGCCACGGTGCGCAAGCTCTGCGACATCGCCGACGCCCATGCGGACGGCTACATGCGCTTCACCATCCGCTCCACCGTGGAGATCACCGTCGACGAGGAGCGCAAGGTGCAGCCGCTGATGGACGCCCTCCGGGAGGCCGGCTTCCCCGTCGGCGGCACCGGGCCGGCGGTGAAGATGATCTCCCATACCCAGGGGTGGCTCCACTGCGACATCCCGGCCACCGACGCCTCCGGCGTGGTCAAGGCGCTCATGGACGAGCTCTACGACGAGTTCACGCAGGAGAACATGCCCAACAAGGTCCACATCACGACCTCCTGCTGCCAGATCAACTGCGGTGGCCAGGGCGATATCGCCGTCAACATCCAGCACACCAAGCCGCCCAAGATCCAGCACGACCTGGTCGGCGACCAGTGCGAGCGCCCGTCGGTGGTGGCGCGCTGCCCGGTGGCGGCCATCCGCCCGGCGATGGTCAACGGCAAGCCGACACTGGAGGTGGACGAGACCAAGTGCATCGCCTGCGGCGCCTGCTATCCGCCCTGCCCGCCGATGCAGATCAACGATCCGGAGCACTCCCGGCTCGCCATCTGGGTCGGCGGCAGCCACTCCAACGCCCGCAGCATGCCGAGCTTCCACAAGATGGTGGTCGCCGGGCTGCCGAACAACCCGCCGCGCTGGCCGGAGGTGGCCGAGCACGTCAAGAAGATCCTCTACGCCTACCGCGACAACGCGCGGGACTACGAGCGCGTCGGGGAGTGGATCGACCGCGTCGGCTGGAGGCGCTTCTTCGAGCTCACGGGCCTGCCCTTCACCAAGCACCACATCGAGAACTGGGACGGCTCGCGCTACAAGCTCAACACCTCGGCCCATCTGCGCTTCTAGGGGGAGAGAGGAGCACCCATGCAATTCGGAATCCTGGTCAACGAGGGGCCATACCAGCACCAGGCCTCGGACAGCGCCTACCACTTCGCCGCTGCCGCCCTGGAGCAGGGCCACGAGGTGCCCCGCGTCTTCTTCTACATGGACGGGGTGCACAACGGCAATCGGCTCCAGGAGCCGCAGCAGGACGACCGCAACCTCGTCCGC
>Ga0207714_1002842_pt1 | contig 10183 bp, 8 predicted proteins | sample PonA232FremontCA_2_FD_187270 | JGI IMG/M metagenome (GOLD analysis project Ga0207714, IMG submission 187270) | Marine sediment microbial community from Fremont, CA, USA - Pond A23 Sediment 2 (SPAdes) | ecosystem: Environmental > Aquatic > Marine > Unclassified | place: USA: Fremont, California... | reverse complement strand
CTGGAGCAGGCGCTGCTCCAGGTCGCTGGTGTAGAGCTGCTTGGCGATATCCCGGATCCAGGGCGGGTTGTCCTCGATCTCCGTATCCATGAGAAAGAGGGAGACCCGGCCCACCGAGACCTTCCACAGGGCCGCCTTGAGCCTGGGGTGTATGTGCGGAACCTCGATCACGATCTGATTGTCGTTTTCGTCGTAGACCTGATTGATGGAGGCGGATTCGCGGTCCACCGTCTGGGTCTGGGTCTGCTGCCAGCCGTTGTTGTCCACGGTCTGCTGCATGAACCCGGAGGGATACATGAAGCCCACCGCAACAACGGGCACGCCCATGTCGCTGCATTCCTTGAGGTGGTCCCCGGCCAGGAAGCCGAGCCCGCCCGCATAGAAGGGGAGGGAGTGGTGCAGGCCGTATTCCGCGCTGAAATAGGCGATGGGTCCGCCGACGTAGTCCCCGGAATAGGCCTCCGAATCGAAGTGGGACATGACCAGGTCGTAGTGCCGCAGGTAGTTCTGGTCCCGGGAAGCCCAAATCAGGGACTCGTCCGGAAGGGCCTTGAGCATGCGGTCCGGGTTGTGGCCGCTGTCCTTCCAGGCCTGACGGTCCAGCATCTTGAAGAGCATTCTGGCGTGAGGGTTCCAGCACCACCACAGGTTTTCCGCAAGCTCGCCCAGTCTGCAGATACGTTCGGGAATGTTGGGAAATGTATTGTTTCTGATTTCGTGTGCGCGCAAGATTATGCCTCCGAAAAAATATTGCCTGCGGATCGACCCAGTATAGCGGAAAATGAGCCCCCTGTCCCGAGCCGCCCGCTGCGTGGCCTGACCAAAGGACGCGCTGAGTGAGGAAAAGCACCGCTGGCTCCGGCTGCGAAGGGAACCAGGAGCAGTCAGAGGACGACGCTGTTAGTAGCTCCTGCCGGGAAGGATGTCGAACGAGTCCGGCATACGGAGCAGGAGGCGGGACGAAACGCAGTCTGGCATTGTCCGTCCGTCAGCCGGTTGCGTTCCGGCTCAGCTCAGGACAATACGAGTCAAGTATCTGCTATTTGGTCTCGCGTCAAGCGCGTGTCCGTTCCCCGTTCAGCGTTCCCTGTTTTGCGTTTTCGGCTCAACGTTCCCGGGTCTGGGTTCAGCGTTTAAAGAAAAGAGAGGAAACCGGATGGTTTCCGGGGTCCCTCTTTCTCCGTATACTGAATGCCGACGACTGACTCATTGACTCACTGACTTGCCGACACACTGACACACTGATTTACTGACTCACCGACACACTGACACACAGGACCTCCGACCTCTGTCCTCTGTCATCTGTCGTCTGACTTCTGACATCTGACGTCTGGCGTCCGACCTCCGATACACTAGGGGTCGGATGCCTGGCGCAGGATCTCCATCCAGCGGTTGCGTTCCCGCCAGGTGAACCCTCCGGGATAGCAGGGCCACAGGGATCGGTTCTGGAAAAGGGGATCCTCGGCCAGGGGAAAGGGCGAGGACTCCCGCGCCCGGAAAAACATTTCCGTGCCCGGAATGGGGGAATAGTAGGTCAGATGGGGGCGGAGGCCGTAGCTCCCGGCAAAGGCGGCGGCCTCGCGGATCTCCCGCTCGTCCTGGTCCGGAAGGCCGAAGAGGATGTACGCGCCCACTTTCTCCGGGGAAAAGCCGGCACGCAGGAGATTGTTGACCCCAGTGTCCCACTCCTGTCGGGTCAGCTTGCTGTCCGGCCTGTTCTCGAAGCTGCTCGTCTCCAGCCCCAGGCGGACGGTGGTCAGGCCCGCCTGGTACAGGAGGCGGCAGACGTCCTCACGCAAATATTTGGCGTGCATACCGTTGGGGGTGTGCAGCCGGATTTGCGGACCCTCCTCGATCAAAGCCCGCAGGAAGGGGATGAGCCAGGTTTCGGGCCGCACCAGCAGGGCGTCGTCGTAGAAGGCGAAGTCCCGGACTCCCTTGGCGTGCTCCGCCCGGACCTGCTCCAGGAGCTTTTGCCAGGATCCCTGGCAGTACCCGGGATAGAGCAGGTTGCTGGAGCAGTAGGCACAGGAGAAGGGGCAACCGCGCGATCCGAGCAGCACGGAGAATGCGGCGTCGGGGTAGAGGCGGGGAAGAAGTGCTCCCGCATTCGGCTCCGGCGCGGGGGGAGGGTCATCCTCTCCCAGAAGCTTCCAAATGCGGGACCAGTTCCCATGTTCTTCCGCCGGGCCGGTGAGGATCGCGTCCGCGGGGACGGCCTCTTCCGCGTGCTCCGGGCAGAGCGTGGCGTGGACCCCGCCCAGGGCGAGGGGGACACCCGGCCAGACATTTCGAACCAGGCGGCCCGCTGCGACAGCGCCGGGGTACCAGTAGGTCATGATCGAGGTGATGAGCACCAGGTCCGGAGGGGGGTCCATGCGGGCCAGGGCTCCGGAGACGGCATCATGGGGCAGACCGTAGCGGCAGAAGCGCCTGGGAATGTGGCGCAGCCTCGCGGGAGGGGGAATTTCGGTTCTGGGGTAGCGGCCGCAGCCGTACTTTTCCGGGGACGGCCAGTCCACGTCCCGCCAGGTGCGGTCCATGCAGTCCAGAAGGGCCACGTCGCAGCCGCTAACGTTCAGGGCCCGGAGGACGGAGATGAGGCCCAGGGGGCGGGACCAGAGATTGTACGCGGCGTAGTCGTAGATCCAGGGGTTGATGCCCAGAACCCGCGGGCGGTCCCGGGCTGCCGAAGCGCTTGCTTCAGGAGTTGCGCAGGTCCAGGTAATCTCGGGCCACTTGGGCCGGTTCGGAATCCGGGGCAATGTCGAGAACCCTTTGGAAGGACTGTGCTGCCTGATCCTGTTTGCCCAGCCGGAGCTGGATTTTGCCGAATTGGAGCCAGAGCTGCGCGTTGTCCGGAAAGGCCTCCACCCCCTGCTCCAGGGTCTTTTCCGCCTTTTCCGGGGTGCCCTGTTCCGTGTGGAGCTCGGCCAGGAGGAAATAGGCCGGCAGATAGCGCCAGTTTTCCCGCAGGGCCCTGTCCGCGTAATCAATCGATTCCTGGAGCCGCTTTTGTTCCCTGTAGAGGCGGCTGAGATTATACGCGGCGTACTCCGGGGTGAGATAGGTCTCGATGGACAGGGCCTTCTTCAGGACCTCTTCCGCCTTATTCAGCCGGTTAGCGGCGATATAGGCCCGGCCCAGATTGTTCCAGGCCATCCCCAGCTCCGGTGCCAGCTCCGTGGTCTGTTCCAGCTCCTTAATGGCCCTGTCGATCTTGCCATCGAGCTGGAGATAGGTCAGGCCCAGAGTGAGATGGTATTCCGGGATGTCCTCCGCGCTGTCCCTGATGGGCAAGAGCTCCTGAAGGCTCCGCCTGGGCTGGTTCTCCTGCAGATGGGAATTGGCCAGCTCGATGCGGGCGCGGGTCTTTTCGGACACATCCGGTGTGGTGGCGGCGCAGCCCCAGAGGGAAAGCATAAGGGCCGCCACGGCGAACAGGGCGAGGGGCTTGCGTGTACTCATTGGGCACCGTCGGGGTTGTCGCGGTTCCGGAATGAATCGCTGCCAGGGCGTTAAAAAACTTCCAATTGCTGCGTTGTCCGGCACCTATTTGAGGTAACAAAGGAGTGGTCTGATTGACTTGGCTTCAATAGGTGCCGGATTCAAACTCTCATGGAGGCAACTACGCCCCGGTGAAACACAAGAAGGTTTCACGGGGTAAACTGCGACCTTGGACTTTTTTTGCGCCTTGCCCTTGAAATTTTTAAACGCCCTGTCTGATACGCACTTTTTCAGCGGACTGTTAGATGACCTTGTTCAGGGGATATTCGATAATGCCCTCGACACCACTGGCCTGGAGCCTGGGGATCAATTCCCGCACAATGGACTCCTCCACCACGATCTCCACGGAGAGCCAACCCTCCTGGTAGAGGTCCGCAACCGTGGGCGAGGTGAGGCTGGGCAGCATGGCCATGACGTCCTGAAGGCTGTCCCGGCGCACGTTCATCTTGAGGCCGACGAGGCGCTCCGCACGAAGGGCCCCCTGCAGGAGGGTGCTCATCTGGTCGATCTTGGAGCGCTTCCACTCGTCCCGCATGGCCTCCTTGTTGGCAATGAGCTGGGTCGAGGTCTGCATCATCTCGGCGATGATGCGCAGACCGTGGGCCCGGATGGTGGTGCCGGTCTCCGTGACCTCCACGATGGCGTCCGCCAGCCCGGAGGCGACCTTGGCCTCGGTGGCGCCCCAGGAAAATTCCACTTCCACGGGGATATCCGCATCCTGGAAGTACTTCCGGGTGAAGTTCTCCAGCTCCGTGGCGATCTTCTTGCCCTGCAGGTCCTCGGGCCGCCTGTATGGGGAGTCGCTGGCCACGGCCAGAACCCAGCGGGCCGGGCGGTTGCTCGTCTTGGAATAGACCAGCTCGCAGACCGTGTCCACCTCGGCTTCGTTCTCCAGGATCCAGTCCTTGCCGGTCAGGCCCACGTCCAGGGTGCCGTCCTCGATGTACACGGGCATTTCCTGGGCCCGGCACATGGTGCATTCCACATCCGGATCGTCGATGTCCGGAAAATAGTTGCGGTGGTGCAGGCGTATCTTCCAGCCGGAGTTGGCGAAGAGCTTGATAGTGGAGTCCTCGAGGGACCCTTTGGGGATGCCGAGTCTAAGGGGCTTTCCGCGCGCCATTTAGGAATAGACCTCCTTGGGATCGAAGATTTTTTCGGAGCAGACCCTGGTCCCGTCGCGGGCGACCTCGCGGTGGAAGCAACTGCGGTATCCGGTATGGCAGGCCGCACCGCCGATCTGGCGCACCCGGAGGAGGATGGTGTCCGCATCGCAGTCCAGGCGTACCGTTTCCACTTCCTGCACGTTTCCCGAGGACTCGCCCTTTTTCCAGATCTTGTCCCGGCTTCGGCTGTAGAAATGGGCCACGCCCGTACTGTTGGTTTTTTCCCAGGCCTGTTGATCCATATAGGCCAGCATGAGGACTTCCCCGCTCTCGCTGTCCTGCACGATGGCCGGGACAAGTCCGCCTGTCTTGTCGAAATCGGGTGCGAGCATGGTGTTTCTCCGGAGTATGACTTGTTGCGCCGGTCGGGCTCAAGGCGGGTCGTCGCTTTCGCCGCGATCCGGAACAATCAACCTAGACCGAGAACGCGTGGCTTGTAAACAGGTGAGTCCGGGGATGTCCGGAAGGAATCCGTCACGGGGCCATTTCACTATCGTCTTGGGGAAAAGCGCCGTGAAGGACTGCTTTCAGGAGCAGGCGGTTTCCTTGTTCCTGAGCTGCCCGCAGGCGGCGTCGATATCCAGCCCCTTGCTCTTGCGCAGGAACACGGCCTTGTCCTTGCTCCGCAGAAAATCCTCGAACTCCAGAACCCGCCCCCTGCTGGGCGCCTGGTAGGGAATGTCCTGGTCCGGGTTGAAGGCGATGAGATTGACCTTGCAACGCAGGGAGGAAATGATTTTATTCAACTCCCTGGCATGTTTCAAGTCGTCGTTGACCCCGCCAATGAGGGCGTATTCCAGGGTGATCCGCTGCCTGGGCCTGAGAGGGAGGTCCTCCAGGATTCGGATGAGATCATCCAGGGAAACGACGGAGGCCGCCCTGGGCATGAGCTCCTTCCGGAGCTCCTGGTTGGGGGCGTGCAGGGAAACCGCAAGGGAACCCAGCCCGCTTTCCGCGAAACGGCGCAGGGGTTCGGGGATGCCCACCGTGGACACGGTGGTCCGCCTGTAGGAGAAACCGAGCCCCTCGTCGTCGCGAATGATGCGCAGGGCCTTCTCCACCTGGGGCCAGTTGAGCAGGGGCTCGCCCATGCCCATGAAGACGAGGTTGCGCAGGGGAAGTGGGTCCTGGTTATGGGCCAGATACTCCCGGGCCACCAGGATCTGGCCCAGGATCTCCCCGGAGGTGAGATTGCGGGAAAAGCCCATGCGCCCGGTGCTGCAAAAGGTGCAGCCCAGGGAGCATCCCACCTGGGAGGACAGGCACTGGGTGTAGTGGTCCTCTTCCGGGATGAGCACGGTCTCGATCAGATCCCCGTTCTCCACGCTGAGCAGGAACTTGATTGTCCCGTCCGAGCTGCGGCGGACGGTATGCACCTCGGGGCGCTCCAGCCGGAATCCCTCCTGCAGCCGGGAGCGGATTTCCTTGTTCAGGTCGCTCATCCGGCTGAAGTCGGTGGCTCCCTTCTGCCAGATCCACTTGTGGATCTGCTTGGCCCGGAAGGACTTCCAGCCCTGTTCGTTCGCCAGCTGGCGGAGCTCTTCAAAGGAGTAGTCGAGCAGGTTGCTCATTCGTTCTCCGTTCCCCGTTGTCCGTTCCCCGTTCTAGGTTCCCGGTTCCCCGTTCTGCGTTCCCCGTTCAGTGTTTATTCCCGAGGCGATAGGCTTTGGGGTATAGGCATTGCGAGTCGCGACTTTGAAAACTTTTCACTTTTCACTCTTTACTTTTCACGAACACGTGGGTCCTCCCGGAACCCGGTTAGCTGGCTCAGGAAAAGCCTCCCACAGGCCCGCAGGCATTGCCCAGGGCGTCCGGATCCGCGTTGCCGCCGGTGCGCTTCACCGCGCTGAGCAGGCGCTTGACATCACGGCTGCCGCAGGAAGGGCAGTGGGGTATTTCATCGTGCTTGGAGACCATTTCCTCGAATTGGTTGTCGCACTGCTTGCAGTGGAATTCGTGCAGGATCATTGTATTACCTCCGTTGTTGGTGATTCGCGAAAAACCGCGTCAGCAAGGGGCGCGAAGAACTGGTCTCTTCGTCGCAATCCGGCATCTCAAAAAGGCTTCAGCCTTGCGCACGGTACATGTATTATTCATGGTGATTTTTGCGGCTCAGTCAAGGGGACTCTCCGGGATGCCGGAGCTCAGTACGGAGCGCTGGTGTCCCAGTTCGACAAGCAAGGAGGGCAAAATGCTCGCAAGCGCTCAGCTTCTCGCCTTCGGCGTGGTGGTGGGACTGGCCGCTTCCTTCACCGGTCTGGGAGGCGGCTTCCTCATGGTTCCCCTGCTCCTTCTCTGGGGCTACTCCGCCCAGAACGCGGTGGGGACCTCCTTCGCCGCCATCCTGGTCATCTCCCTGTCCGCCCTGCTGGCCCACAACAAGCTGGCCAACGTGGACATGCGCGCCGGGCTCCTTTTGGGGGTGGGCGGTGTTGTCGGCGCACAAATCGGAGCCAGGCTCCTGGAGGGCGTGTCCACTGGCGGGTTCAAGCGGGTCTTCGCCTGCATCCTCCTCGGGCTGGCGGGGTACCTTTTCTATAAGGGCTGATCAGTCCTTCTTGGCCTGCCTGGAGATCTCTTCCTTGTAGGCCAATACACCCCGGGTAATGCCCCAGGCCAGGCGCTTGAGATAGGCGTAATTCTGCAGGCGCTTGCGCTCGGTGGGATTGGAGAGGTAGCCCGCTTCCACGAGGATGGCCGGCATCTTGGCGCCCATGAGCACGTAGAAGGGCGCCTGGCGCGTCTCGCTGCCATCCAGGTCGTAGAACTGCTCCCCGTACTGCACCGCCTCCTGCAACACGTCTTCCGCCAGATTGGTGGACTCCCGGATCTTGGACTTGAGCATGAGGTCGGTGAGGATGACCTCCAGGTCGCTGATTTTCTTCTTGGAAACCGAGTTTTCCCGGGCCGCCACTTCCGCCGCGTCCTTGGATGTGGCCAGGTTGAGGTTGTAGATCTCCAGGCCGCGCACCCTGTTGTTCGGATTGGCGTTGCAGTGGATGGAGATGAACAGGTCCGCCTTCTTGGAATTGGCCAGGGCGGTTCGCTCCTCTAGGGGGATATGCTTGTCTCTTTTCCGGGTGTAGATGACCTCGAACCCCTTGTCCTCGAGGGTCTTGCCCAGGATCTTGGCCAGGCGGAGGTTGATGTCCTTCTCCAAGATCCCGTTCACCACTGTTCCCGGCTTTCTTCCGCCGTGCCCGGGGTCCAGCATGACCGTCTCGATACCCAGGCCCAACTGTTGGACCAGGTCGCCCCGGACGTTTTCCTTGTCCAGGTTCAATGGGAGCTCCGCCGTTTCTTCCCGGGTTTTGCCTCCTCCGTCGTGGCTACCGTAAATGTCCACCACCACACGGTAGGGGTTCTGCAGGGAGAAGACGCGGTAGTCGTCCAGCTTTTGCAGGTCCATGACGATGCGGCTTATGGACTTGCGGTGCTGACCGGCCCGGACTTTTTGCAGGAGCCCGTCGTCGATGCGCAGGGGGGTGTCCATGTCGTCCGGAATCCAGGTGCCGGTGAGGTCCACGACCAGACGATAGGGCTTGCCCTGTCCCGGGTCCCCCTTGAGCAGGAAGTCGTTGTACTGGACCTTTTCCGGCAGGTCCAGGACCACCCGGGTATACTCCTCGTTGCTCCAGTGGCGGATGTCCTCGAGCCGGGCCATCCGGTTCAGGGACTGGCCGGAGGAGCTTTCCCGTCCCGGAGTGGAGGCCTTTTTGTATTCGGCGTTCATCCCGTCCAGGAGCTTCCTGGCCTCAGGAGCCTTGTCCCCGTCGGGATATTTCCGCAACAGCCCCCGGAGCTCCCTTGCAGCCAGACGCTTTTCCTGCAGGTGATTGATCCGGATTTTGGCGATATAGAGCTTGGCGTCGTCGGACCAGTCGTGCTCCGGAAAGCGGCTGAGCTGCTTCCGGAAATAGTCGACTGCCTTACGGTAATCCTTTTCCAGATAGGAGCGCTTGCCCAGCTCCTGGTAGGTGCGTCCCAGATAGTACAGCGACTTGGGCGCGTACGGACCGTCGGAGTCCTGCCTGTAGGCCCTCTGGAAATGGCCTTTGATCTGGAGCCAGTTGGCCCGGTACTTGGCCCGCTCCGAATCCTTGCGCAGCTCGTGGAACATGCGCCAGCCCTCCTGGAAAGCGGAGGCCGGCGAGGCGGCCCCGGCGGAAAACGCCGGGCCGAGGCTGGCGGCGAGAAGCGCCAGACAGGCAAGGAGGCGGAGGAGGCGCATAGGGTTTCCTTATTCCACGGTGACACTCTTGGCCAGGTTCCGGGGCTGGTCCACGTCCTTGCCCAGGTACACGGCCATTTCGTAGGCGAAGAGCTGCAGGGCGGTCAGAAACAGAAATCCGCTCAAGGGCTCCCGCAGGGCGGGGATTTCCCACACGTCGGTCACGTCCTGGTCCAGGCCGGGCGGCGTGAGGCAGACCACCGGACCGCCCCTGGTGCGCACCTCCTGGAGGTTGCTCAGCAGCTTGGTCTGCAGACCGCTGTCCGGAGCCAGGGCAAACGTGGGGAACTCCGGGTCCACAAGGGCGATGGGCCCGTGCTTCATTTCCCCTGCCGCGTAGCCCTCGGCGTGGATGTAGGAGATCTCCTTGAGCTTGAGGGCGCCCTCCAGGGCCAGGGGAAAGTAGGTCCCGCGGCCCAGGAAGAAGCAGCTTTTGGCCCAGGCGTACTTCCGGGCCAGATGCTGGGCGGTCCGCTGCATGCCGTCGAGCTCGGTTTCCAGGATAGAGGGGAGATTTTCCAGTCCGTGCAGGATGTCCCGGCATGTATCGTCGTTGATGTGTCCCCCTGTCCGGCCCCAGTGCAGAGCCAGAAGCAGCATGGCCGTCATCTGGCTGCACATGGCCTTGGTGGAGGCGACACTGATCTCCGGACCGGCCTGGGTGTAGATCACCCCGTCCGCCTCGCGGGCGATGGAGGAGCCCAGGACGTTGCAAAGGCCCAGGACCCGGTGTCCCGCCTCCTTGGCCTGGCGCAGGCCGGCCAGGGTGTCCGCGGTTTCCCCGGACTGGCTCACCGCCAGGATCAGATCTCCTTCCTCGATGATGCGGGGATTATACCGGAATTCGGAGGCGATTTCGACCTCCACGGGTATTTGGGCCCATTCCTGGAAGATGTTCCTGGCCCAGAGTCCCGCGTGATAGGAGGTCCCGCAGGCGACCACGTGCAGCCTGCGCGGCAGGGGCAGGTGGTCCAGCTCGGCCAGGGTGGTCCGGCAGGCGGAGGCATCCACCCTGCCGGCGAGGCAGTCCCGGATGACCTGGGGCTGCTCCATGATCTCCTTGAGCATGAAGTGGCGGTACCCGGACTTCTGGGCGGACTGGACGTCCCAGGAGATGTGGACCACCTCCTTGTCCAGGGGATCGAGGCTTTCGCCGTCCAGGACCTGCCACTTGGAGGGAGTGATCTGCACGATCTCGTTGTCCTCCAGAAAGACCACTTCCCGGGTGTAGGGCAGAAAGGCGGGGATGTCCGAGGCCACGAAGTTCTCCCCCTGTCCC
>Ga0207714_1002841_pt1 | contig 10188 bp, 7 predicted proteins | sample PonA232FremontCA_2_FD_187270 | JGI IMG/M metagenome (GOLD analysis project Ga0207714, IMG submission 187270) | Marine sediment microbial community from Fremont, CA, USA - Pond A23 Sediment 2 (SPAdes) | ecosystem: Environmental > Aquatic > Marine > Unclassified | place: USA: Fremont, California... | reverse complement strand
CTACGACGACAGCGTCGAGGAGTACACCGCGCCGATCGTCGAGGACGTGATGGACGGCACGGAGGCGACGTTCCACGGCGCGGGCCGCGAGGACGTCGACGCGCTGATGCTCGGCACCGGCCGCCCCTTCGTGGTCGAGGTCGAGGAGCCGCGCCGCCGCCGGGTCGACGTCGAGCGCCTCCAGAGCGACATCAACGCCTTCGCCGACGGCGCCGTCGAGGTCGAGGGGCTCCGACTCGCGACGTACGACATGGTCGAGCGCGTGAAGGAGCTCGACGCCGCCAAGCGCTACCGCGCGCAGGTGACCTTCGACGCCGACGTCGACGCCGACGCGCTGGCCGCCGCGGTCGACGAGCTGGAGGGGACGACCGTCGAGCAGTACACCCCGAACCGGGTAGACCACCGGCGCGCGAGCCTCACCCGCGAGCGCGACGTGTACGAGGCGACCGCTGAGCTCGACGACGCGCGCCACGCGACCGTCGAGATCCACGGCGCCGGCGGGCTCTACATCAAGGAGCTGATCTCCGGGGACGAGGGCCGGACCGAGCCGAGCCTGGCCGGGCTCCTCGGGGTCGGCGCCGCGGTGACCGCGCTCGATGTCGTCGCCGTCGAGGGCGAAGAGGAGCCGTTCGAGCACGACGAGTTCTTCCGGGACTGACGCCGCTCGCGGCGACCGGGGCGGCTGAGCGGCGCGGACCAACGGGATTTATCGGACGCGCGTCAGACAGTAGGGGTATGCACGGGAGCGACGCGGACGAGGCGAGCGCCGAGTCGCCGGTGGCCGACGACCGGATCGGGAACCGGATCGGCGAGCCCGTCGTCGAGCCGGCCGTCAGGGAGGCGGCCGAGTCGACCGAGACGGCGGCACACGCCCGTCTGAAGGGAGTCGACCGGGCGACGCGCCCGGATCGGGTGTCTTCGATCCTGGTTGCGGTGGGCGCCGGTCCCCACACCGGGGCGACCGTCGACGTGGCCCGCGAGATCGCCGACGCGACCGGCTCGTGGCTCGAACTGTTCCACGTCGTCCCCTCCGACGAGGCGCTCGTGGACGGGGACGCGACGGCGGTCGACGACGCCGACAGCGACGAGTACGCCGCCGCCGGCGACCGCCTCCTCTCGGCCGCCCGCGACCGCCTCGGCGGCTTCGACCGGGTTGACCGCTGGCTCGTCGAGGACCGCACCGCGGCGGGGGCGATCGTCGAGCAGTCCCCGTACTACGACCTCGTGGTCGTCGGCGCCCCCACCACCGGCACCGTCGGGCGGTTCGTGTTCGGCTCCACGACCGACACCGTGATCGACGACGCCGAGGTCCCGGTGGTCGTCGTCGAGGCGGACGGGGCGACCGCGCTCGACGTCGCGTAGGCCGGGGCGGATTCGCGCTTCCGGTTTAAAAATAATATATAAAAGTAAAGTGGCCATGCCACGGAGCCACCGGTATGGCCGACGAAGCGATCGACGACGTGGACAGGGCGATCCTGTACGCGTTACAGGAAGACGCGCGGAACACCTCGTCCGGTGACATCGCCGAGCGGGCCGGGACCTCGGACAGCACCGTCCGCAAGCGCATCCAGCGCCTCGAGTCCGACGGGGTGATCAAGGGGTACAGCGCCGAGGTCGACTACCAGCGGTCGGGGTACCCGCTCCGGATGCTGCTCTACTGCACCGCGTCGATACCCGAGCGCGGCGAGCTGCTGCCGGAGATTCTCGAGGTCGACGGCGTCGTCTCGGTCCAGGAGCTGGTCACCGGCGAGCAGAACCTCCTCGTGACGGTCGTCGGCGAGTCGGACGACGACATCACGCCCGTGGCACAGGAGCTACTCGACATGGGGCTCACCGTCGCCGACGAGGTCCTCGTGCGGAGCCACGAGACGACGCCGTTCGGGACGTTCGACGCCGAGACCGACTCCTAACCCGCGATCAGTTTAAAAGCCGGGTTAAATAACGACGCGGTCGACGTCGAGCGCGCTCGCGCGACGGACGACCGCTCGCACCGGGTCCTCGGTGTCGACCAGGTTGTCCGAGCCGCCGTCGATGACGACGAGCGCCGCCCGGCGACCGGGCTCGATGACGCCGCAGTCGAGCCCCGCGATCTCGGCGCCGGCGGCGGTCGCCATCCGGAGGACCTCCCGGTCGGTCACGTCGAACCGCTTCGCCGCGTTCGCCATCTCGCGGAACATCGACGGGGAGTTCAACATGACGTTGTCCGTGCCGAGCGCGACCGTCGCGTGATCGAGCAGCTCTCGGATCGGCGGGTCGCCGACGCCGAGAACGGTGTTCGCACGGGGGCAGACGGCGATCGGCACCGACTGCTCAGCGACGCGGTCGAGGTGCTCTCGCTCCGCGTGCACCATGTGGACGAGCAGGTCCGGCTCCAGGTCGAGCGCCGGGTGGATGTCGGTCGCGTCCGGCTCGCCGGCGTGGATGGCGAAGGGGACGCCCCGCTCCGCGCAGGCGGCGCGCTCCGCGTCGAACGCGTCGTCGTTCGCGCCGGACGCGCCGTATCCGTCGGCGACATCGAGGACGGCGGGGTCACCGCTCCCGAAGACGAACGGGTCGACGTCGAGGGGCGCCGCCGCCTCGCGGAGCGCCCGCGCCCCGGGCACCCCGTTCTCGCGGAAGTCCAGACAGGAGACCGTCCCCGTCCGCCGCATGTATCGGAGCGTCCGGCGCATCGCCGACACGAGCTCGGCGCGGTCGGCGGCCGCGAGCCGCCGGTGTTTCAGGCTCTCCGGCGGGGCCACCGCCTCGTCGAGCGACAGCCCGACGGCCGCCTCCTTCGCGACGGAGTCACCCAGGTGCGTGTGCGCGTTGACGAACGCGGGCGCGATGATGTCGGTCGACCCCGTTTCGACCTCCTCGACGGCCTCGATCCGGCCGTCCTCGACAACGACGCGGCCGCGAGTCGGCTCGAACGACTCCCCGGCGAGGACGGTCCCCGTTATCTCCTCCATACCGACAGTGCGGATCGGAGAACGATATGGTTTTCTGAACGCGGATCGCGAACGAACCGTGAACGAGGTCGATGAACGGGAGCGGATCAGTCGCGGCGGCGAGACTGCGACGGCCGGTCCGAGCCGGCCCGCGGACCCGTCACCACCCTTCTCCTTGCCTAGTCCCCTCTGCCGCCGCCAATAACTATAATGTTCTATAATGTAGTTATATCGAACGAATTGTGAAGATAAACAGATTTAATACACAATCTGTTCTCAAAGCGGAGTGAAGACGACCAGAATCGGCCCGGCGGAGTCACGTCGGCTGCCGAGAACGGTCGCACGGACTGAACGATGTCAGGGTCTACCTCGAAACCGGCGGTCGGAGCGCTCCCGGACACGACGGCCGAGAGGCCGGTCGTGCCCGTCGCACTCACGTGGCTCGCGTGGTCGCTGTTCGCCGCGAGCGTCGCCGCGCTCGTCGGCCGAGTTCGGTTCGGGTTCGCTCCGGAGATCCCCGGGGTCGTCGCCGTCGACGGGCTGACCGTCCTGATGTGGGTCGTCGTCGCCTTCTTCGGCGGCGTCGTCCACAGCTACTCGCGCCGCTACATGGCGGGGAGCGCCCACGAGACGGAGTTCTTCCTCACCGTGTTCGGGTTCGTAACGGTCGTGATGACGCTCGTCGCGGCCGACCACCTCGCCCTGTTCGGACTGCTGTGGCTGGCGATGGGGCTGGCGATGGCGAGGCTGATCGGCATCGTCGACGGCTGGGAGCAGGCGCGGGCGGCCGCGGCGGTCGCCCGGCGGTACTTCGTCGCCAGCAGCGCGCTCCTCGGCGTCGCGCTGGCGGCGCTCTGGTGGGCGACCGGCGCGACGACGGTATCGGGCGTCGCCGCGGCCGCCGACGCGCTCGGCGGGCCGATATGGCTCGTCGCCGCCGGCTCGCTCGTCCTCGCGGCGATGATCCAGTCCGCCCTCGTGCCGTTCCACGGCTGGCTCCTCTCCTCGATGACCGCGCCCACGCCGGCGTCGGCGCTGATGCACGCCGGCTTCGTCAACGCCGGCGGCGTCCTCCTGTTACGCTTCGCGCCGGTCGTCACCGTCGACGCGACCCTCATGCTCGCGATCGTCGCGGTCGGCGCGGCCAGCGCGCTGCTTGGGAAGCTCCTCAAGTCCGTCCGCCCGGACGTCAAGAGCAAGTTGGCCTGCTCCACGGTGGGGCAGATGGGATTCATGATCATGCAGGCCGGCCTCGGCTTCTTCGGGGCCGCGATCACCCATCTGATTCTGCACGGGTTTTATAAGGCGTACCAGTTCCTCGGCGCGGGCGGCGGGATCGAGCGGACGAGCCCGGCCGAGAAGGCGAAGGACGCGACCGGCGGATTCCGCGTCCTCGATCTCGCCGTGACGCTGGCGACCGGACTGGCGGGGGGCGCGGTCTTCGTGCTGCTGACGGGGAAAGGGACGAGCGTCGACAGCGGTCTCCTGCTCGTCCTGTTCGTGGTTTTCACTACCCTCCACGCGGCGCGCGGCGCGGTCGGGCACGCCGAGCTCCCGGCGGGGGTCCGCTACGGCGCGGTCCCGCTGGCCTTCCTCCCGGCAATCACCGTGTACGCGCTCGTCTACAGGGCGGTCTCGACGGTCTTGGTTGGACTCCCGGTCGTCACCGCGCCGACCGAGCTGACCGCGGTCCACGGTCTCGTGGCCGTCGCCTTCCTCGCGGCGTACCTCGCGATGGAGGCCGGCGTCCACGAGCGCAGCCGGCGCCTCTACGTCGCGCTGCTGAACGCGGGGCACCCGTCCCCCGGTACCGTCCTGACGAACACCGGAGAGTACGACGACGGAGGCGCCTAATGAGCACCGAATCTACCATCGACGACAGCGTCATCCACGACAGCATCGACGAGGCGGCGGCGACGGTCGGGTCGGTCTGGCCGATCCACTCGTTCGTGACCGCCAACCCCCTTTCGGGGTTCGAGAACGTGCCGTTCGACGAGGCGGTGACGCAGGCGGCCGACCTGCTGGGCGGCCGCGGCTACCCGAGCCGGGAGGCGTTCCGGGCAGCGCTCGACGACGGGCGGATCGACCGGGAGACGCTCGAGTCGGAGCTCGCTGACCGCGGCTACGAGGCCGACCCGGAGACGCTGCTGGAGCGCGTGGACGCCGCGGTCGAGTCGGCGCCGTCTGACGAGGACGCGGCCCCGTCTGACGAGGGGGCCGAGCGGGTCGACCACGTGCTGACGAAGTGGCTCTCGGCCTTCCTCGACGAGGGACACGCCGCGTGGTCGATGCCGGACCGCGACGACGGGTTCTACGCCGCCTTCCGCGAGGTGGCCGCACACGACGCCGCGGTCCCCGACGAGGGGATCCTCGCGTCGCTCCCCGAGACCCCGACCGAAGCGATCGAGGTCGTCCTCGACCCGTACCCGGAGAGCCAGTGGGTACCGATCTTCGAGGCGCAGCTGGCCGCGCTCCCGGGGTGGACCGGCTTCATCAAGCGGCGCGCGGACGACGACGGCGCGTGGCAGTCGGCGTGCCCGATCACGCTGGCGGAGTACCTCGCGGTGCGCCTCGCGCTGCTCGACGGGTTCGGCGTCGAACTCGACGCCGCCACCGGCCCCGACGCCGCCGACGCCGACCCGGCCGACGAGCTCGCCGAGGCGTTCCTGAGCGCGTGGGAGGCGAGCTACCGCACCGAGGTCGTCGACCGCGTCGCCGCCGAGAGCCGGGCGTTGGCCGAGAGCGAGTCGGCAGCCGAGGGCGAGTCGCCGGCCGCGGGAGGCGGACCGTCGGACCGCCCCGACGCGCAGCTGGTGTTCTGCATCGACACCCGCTCGGAGGTGATCCGGCGTCACGTCGAGGCGGAGGGAGAGTACGAGACTCACGGCTACGCCGGCTTCTTCGGCGTCCCCATGGAGTATCAGGGGTACGACGCCGAGACGTCGGTCGACGCCTGTCCGCCGATATTGGAACCGCAACACCGGATCAGCGAGATCCCGACCGAGCGGGAGGCGCGGGCGCGTCGCGACCGCCGGTCGAGCGTCCGCGAGGTCGCGGGCGAGGTCGTCAAGAAGCTGAAGACGAACCCCGCCAGCGCCTTCGGCTTCGTCGAGAACGCCGGGAGCGGCTACGGGCTCGCGCTCGCGGCCCGCACGCTCCTCCCGGGTCGCGTCCGCGACCTGCTGGGGGCCGCCGACGACGCGGTGCCCGACGACCGCGAGTTCTGCGAGCAGACCGTCCACCACCAGCACACTCACGCGGGCGACCTGCCCGTGGGGCTGACCGATGAAGAGAAGGTCGAGTACGCCGCGACCGCCTTCGAGCTGATGGGGTGGGAGGAGTTCGGCCGGCTCGTCGCCTTCGTCGGGCACGCGAGCGAGACGACGAACAACCCGTACGACTCGAGCCTGGACTGCGGCGCGTGCGCCGGCAACCCCGGCGGGCCGAACGCCCGCGTCCTCGCGTCGATCTGCAACGACGCCGGTGTGAAGGCGGCGCTGCGCGAGCGCGGCTTCGACGTCCCCGACGACACCGTCTTCCTCGCCGGCGAGCACAACACGACGACCGACGAGGTCGAGCTGTACGGCGACGTGCCGGAGAGCCACGCGGACGACCTCGCGCGGTTGCGCGCGGACCTCGACGCCGCCCGCGAGGGCGCGGCCGCCGAGCGCGCCGCGTCGATGGGTGCCGACGCCGTGGCGGGCGTCGAGGAGACCGAGCGCCGCGCCGGCGACTGGGCCGAGACGCGTCCCGAGTGGGGGTTGGCCGGCAACGCCGGCTTCGTCGTCGGGCCCCGCGAGCTGACGAGCGACCTCGACCTCGACGGCCGCGCGTTCCTCCACTCGTACGACTGGTCGACCGACCCCGACGGCGACGCGCTCGAGTCGATCCTCGCGGGGCCGATGGTCGTCACCCAGTGGATCAACGCCCAGTACTACTTCTCGACCGTCGACAACGCGGCCTACGGGAGCGGGTCGAAGGCGACGCAGAACCCCGTCGGCAACGTCGGCGTCTACCAGGGCAACGGCGGCGATCTGATGACCGGCCTCCCCCGCCAGTCGCTGATGGCCGACCACGAGACGCCGTACCATCAGCCGCTCCGGCTCTCCGCGGTCCTCCACGCGCCGGTCGAGCGCGTCACCGACGCCCTGGCCGACCACGACGAGGTGACCGAGCTGCTCGACAACGAGTGGCTCTCGCTGACGGTCGTCGACCCCACCCGGGACCACCGCGCGTTCCGGTACGAGCGCGGCATGGAGTGGGAGCCGATGTCCGAGCCGTCGGCGGCGGAACCGGAGGCACCGGCCGAGCCGGAAGCGACGAGTGACCCGGAGGCGCCGACCGAGCCGGAGGAACCGGTCGCCCCCGCGGCCGCCGACGACTGACGCGGGCGCGCTGCTCCATTTATAAGTGTGTGCGCAGACGGTACGACCATGTCGTCACCGCCGTTCATCGATCAGGCGTCGGGAGAGTTGGACCTCAGTCAGATCCTGTCGGAGGCGTTGCCGCTCGCCGGGCTCGTCATCCTGTTCGGAGGAGCGGCGCTGCTCCTGTTCCTGATCACGCTGCTTGTCGGCCCCGGAGGGCTGCTCGCGGGCCTCCTGACCGTCGCGTCGCAGTTCGTGCTGGCCGTCGGCGCGGGCGTCGTGCTGATGTACGTGATCGCGCGGGGGATCCAGCTCGCCGACGGGTGACGGGCGGCCGCGAGAGAGCGGGCGAGGCTTTCTCGCGGGGGCCTCGCGACCGCGCCCTCGATCGAGATATATCATTTATAATAATGTTAAAAATCGGGGGCAGCAGTCGGCATCTCGGATTGATGTCACGGGAAAAGAAAATTACATATGGGCGGTCGCGCGACGGTGACGCATGGTCGTAGTCACCAACCATGACTAACGTGCTCTCACTCGCACTCGTCGGTGCCGTGCCGATCGGCGTCGCGTTCGTGCTGCTCGCGGGGCTCCGTTGGTCCGCGGCGCGAGCGATGGGGGTCGGCTGGCTCCTCGCGACCGGTATCGGGCTCACCTACTGGGGCATGGAGCCAAACTGGCTTGTCGCGTCGGCGGTGTACGGGGTGCTCCAGGCCGTGGACATCATCCTCATCGTGTTCGGTGCCATCCTGCTGATGAACTACCTCGAAGGCAGCGGCGCCATCGCCACGATCCGGTGGTACTTCGGACAGATCGAGGAGGACCGTCGCATCCAAGTGCTCCTCGTCGGTCTCGGGTTCATGACGATCATCGAGGGGGCGGCCGGCTTCGGGACGCCGGGCGCGCTCGCCGCGCCGCTGCTCATCGGCCTCGGGTTTCCGCCGCTGGCCGCCGCGGTGTTCGGCCTCTTCTTCAACGCGCCGAACCCGCCGTTCGGGGCGGCCGGCACCCCCGTCATCGGGGGCACCGGCGCGGTCATCGAACCGGCGCTGTCGGGCTCGATGGGCGTCGGCGAGTTCCTCTCGATGGTCTCCGCCTGGAGCGGCGTGGTCACCGGAGTGACGTACGTCTTCTGGGGGCTGCTCGGCGTGTTCTTCCTGACCTACTGGTTCGGCGACGCCGACGGCGGACGGAGCGTTTCGCGCGCCGTGCGGAGCACCCTCCCCATCGCGCCGTTCGCGCTGCTCCTCGGCGCCGTCACCGGCGGGACGCAGCTCCTGATCGCGTGGTTCGTCGGCCCCGCGCTCCCCGACATCGCGGCCGGGTTCGTGGTGCTCGCGGTCGGCCTCCTGCTCGCGAACAACGACGTCCTCGTCCCGGAGCGCGAGTGGGACTTCCCCGACGAGTCGACGTGGACCGACACGTGGCTCGGCGGGCTGGAACTCGACGAGATCGCTCGGGACCGGCCGAGAAAGGAGATGTCCGTGCTGCTCGCGTGGACGCCGTACCTGCTCGTCGCGCTCGCGCTGCTCGTCACGCGCTGGCCGGACCTCACGGTCGGCGGCGTCGCCGTGCTCGGCTGGATCCAGAGCTTCACGGTCAGCCTCGACTCGATCCTAGGCACCGAGCTCGGCTACACCCTCCAGTACCTCTACCTCCCGGGGACGATGCCGTTCATCCCCATCGCGATCCTCACCGGTCTCCTCCACGGGATGGACGCCGACGAGATGGGGGCGGCCTGGCGACGCTCGGTGACGCAGGTCGCGCCCGCGGCGCTCACGCTGATCATCGCCGTCTCGATGACGCAGATCATGATCCAGTCGCAGACGAACACCGCCGACCTGCTCGGGATGATGGAGGCGCTGAGCCGCGCGCTCGCCATGGGCGCCGGCGGCCTGCTGCCGGTCGTTTCGCCGTGGGTCGGCGCCATCGGGTCGTTCATGACCGGCAGCAACACGTCGTCGAACATCCTCTTCAGCGTGCTCCAGTACAACGCCGCCGAGACGGTCGGGCTCTCCCGGACGATCGTCGTCAGCCTCCAGAACGTCGGCGGCGGCCTCGGTAACATGGTGTCGGTGCTGAACGTCGCCGCCATCTGCGGCGTCGTCGGGATCACCGGACGCGAGGGCGACCTGCTGCGGAAGGCCATCGTCCCGATGGCGCTGTTCGCGCTGTTCGCCGGGCTGTTCGGAATGCTGCTGACGTACGTCCTAGTCCCCGGCCTGTTCTGAGCCGGGGCCGGCCGTCGCTCGCTTCTCGTCGTGTGAACGCGTCCCGTCGCGGCGACAGGGTTAAATTAGTGTACAGACTTGTACATCACAACGCGAAGTAATACATCGGTGAACACTATGGATATCAACGACACGGTCGAACGCGTGACGGACGGGGCGGATCTGACTGTCGAGGAGTCGCGCGAGGCCGCGCGGCTGGTCTTCGAGGAGGCCACCGAGGCGCAGATCGGCGCGCTCCTCGCCGCCCTCCGGGCGAAGGGCGAGACGGAGGCCGAGATCGCCGGCTTCGCGCAGGGGATGCGCGACGCCGCCCGGACGATCGAGCCGGACCGCGAGCCCCTCGTCGACACCTGCGGGACCGGCGGCGACGACCACGACACGATCAACGTGTCGACGACCGCCGCCATCGTCGCCGCGGGCGCGGGCGTCCCGGTCGCCAAGCACGGCAACTACTCCGTCTCCTCCTCCTCGGGGAGCGCCGACGTGCTGGAGGTCGCGGGCGCCGACGTCGAGGCCGAGCCGCCGGCCGTCGAGGACGCCATCGAGGCCGACGGGATCGGGTTCATGCTCGCGCCCGTCTTCCACCCGGCGATGAAGGCCGTCATCGGCCCGCGCAAGGAGCTCGGGATGCGGACGATCTTCAACGTGCTCGGCCCGCTC
>Ga0207714_1002840_pt1 | contig 10189 bp, 12 predicted proteins | sample PonA232FremontCA_2_FD_187270 | JGI IMG/M metagenome (GOLD analysis project Ga0207714, IMG submission 187270) | Marine sediment microbial community from Fremont, CA, USA - Pond A23 Sediment 2 (SPAdes) | ecosystem: Environmental > Aquatic > Marine > Unclassified | place: USA: Fremont, California... | reverse complement strand
GGCGAAGACGGATCGGGTCATGCGGGCGTCCTTATCCGGTTGAGCAAGGGGGTGCCGCCGCCGGGGCCGGCTCGCGGTCCAGCGTATCCTCCGGACAGTACAGATCGTGCAGGGTGTCCAGGACACGCGTCACCGCCTCGCCGTTCAGGGCGTAATAGATCGTCTGGGCCTCGCGGCGCGTGGTGACCAGATCGTCGTGGCGAAGCTTCGCCAGGTGCTGGGACAGCGCGGACTGACTCATGCCGATGAGTTCGCAGAGCCGGCCCACCGAATGTTCACCCTTGGCGAGATGGCAAAGGATGACCAGCCGCCGCTCGTTGCTCATCGCGCGCAGCAGCGCGCTCGCCTCCTGCGCGGCGGACTCCATCTGGGTATAGCGATCCACGCCCGTGCCGACCATGTCGATTCTACACTGGACCATCGTTTATTGACCCAATCATACGGTGAGCTACAGTGCAAATGCTGCCGCGTCAAGCTGATCGCGCGTTAGCGTCCACCACCTACACCGGCCACGGCCGGGGAGGCGCCATGAGCGAGTCCCACCACCTCGACGCCAAGGGCCTGAAGTGCCCGCTTCCCGTGTTGCGCGCGCGCAAGGCCATGAAGGACGTGCCTCCCGGCGGCGAACTCGTCGTCGAGGCGACAGACCCCAGCGCGCCCGCGGACTTCCGGGCCTTCTGCGAGACCACCGGGCATACCCTCGGCGCCCAGGACGAGGCGGACGGCGTCTACACCATCCGCCTGCACAAAACCGGCTGACCGACCGCCGCACGGCGTCGCACGACGGGACATGCCGCGGAAAAAATGTTAGCATTTCCGTAAATACGGACAAACACATCCGCTGGGCGGAGCACGGCCGTTTTCAAGGGGAGGTACGGCGCGCGATGACGACGCGGCTCTACACGCATACCGATTGCTTTCACCACGACCCGGGGCGGATGCATCCCGAGCATCCGGCGCGGCTCAAGGCCGTGCTGACGGCGCTGGAGGGCGAGACCTTCGCGGCGCTGGTGAAGCACGAGGCCCCGCTGGCCGAACTCAACCGGCTGGAGCTGGCGCACCCGCACGCGCACATCGAGGGCATCCTGGGCACGGTTCCCAAGGAGGGCATGCGCCAGATCGACACGGATACCTGCGTCTCCGCGGGCTCGCGGGAGTCCGCGCTGCGCGCCGTGGGCGGGGTCTGCGCGGCCGTGGACGCCGTGGTTACGGGCGAATGCGACAATGCCTTCTGCGCCGTGCGGCCGCCGGGTCACCACGCCGAGCGCACCCGGGCGATGGGCTTCTGCCTGTTCAACAATGTCGCCATCGGCGCCTTTCATGCGCGCGACAAACACCGTCTGCACCGCATCGCCGTCGTCGATTTCGACGTCCACCACGGCAACGGCACGCAGGACCTGTTCTGGCACGACCCGGACATGTGGCTCGCCTCGACGCACCAGATGCCGCTCTACCCGGGCTCCGGCCGCATGGACGAGCGCGGCGTGAACAACAACATCGTGAACGTGCCCCTGCAGCCCATGCAGGGCAGCGATGAGTTCCGCCAGGCCGTAAGCGACGTCGTGCTGCCCCAGCTCGCCAAGTTCCAGCCCGAGCTGGTGCTCATTTCCGCCGGCTTCGACGCCCACGAGAAGGACCCGCTGGCGTCGCTGCGGCTGCACGAGTCGGATTTCCACTGGGTCACCGCCGAGATCATGAAGGTGGCGCGCAGCGCGTGCGGCGCCGGGGTGGTCTCTGTGCTCGAGGGCGGCTATGAGATGGAGTCCATGGGCACCAGCACGGCCGCGCATGTGCGCGCTCTGATGGGCATGCCTTGAACCGCCCGGCCATTCCCGGCATACGTCCCGCCCGTACACGGCTGCGACGGGCATGACAGGCAGCGAGGAGGCCGGGATGGCCGAGGCGAGCGGCGGCACCAGCCCGCCGGAAATCGAGAACCTGAGCTTCGAGGATGCGCTGGCGGAGCTGCGCCACATCGTCGAGCGCCTGGAGCAGGGCGAGACGAAGCTCGACGAGGCGATACAGGCCTACGAGCGCGGGGCGAAGCTCAAGGCGCACTGCGAGAAGAAGCTTCGCGAGGCGGAGGCGAAGATCGAGACGATCCGCCTGGGCCAGGACGGCACGCCGACCGGCACACAGCCGCTGGATGTCGAGGAATCCTGAACAGGGGCATGCCCGAAAGCTGGCGACCAGGGGGGAACAGGTGACGGATCTCCAGGACGCGATGGCGAACACGGCCGCGGCCGTGACGCGTCAGCTCGACTCGCTTTTGCCGCGTGTGGCGGGACCGCGCGGCCGGGTGGTGGACGCCATGCGCTACGCCTGTCTGGGCGGGGGCAAGCGCATGCGCCCCTTCCTCGTGGTGGCCACCGCGCGCCTGTTCGACGTGCGCGATCCGCGCGCGCTGCGCGTGGCGGCGGCGGTGGAAATGGTCCATTGCTACTCGCTGGTCCACGACGATCTGCCCGCCATGGACGACAGCGAGCTGCGTCGCGGCCAGCCCACGGTGCACAAGCAGTACGACACGCCCACCGCCATCCTCGCCGGCGACGGGCTGCTGACCGAGGCGTTCGCGGTGCTGGCGCACCCGGACACGCACAGTGATCCGGGCGTGCGCGCCGAACTCACCGCCGGGCTCGCCCAGGCGGCGGGATCGAACGGCATGGTGGGCGGCCAGATGATCGACATCTCGCGCGAGCGCAACGACCTCGACCTGGACGGCGTGTCCGAGCTGCAAAGCCTCAAGACGGGCGCGCTCATCGACTACGCCTGCCAGGCCGGCGCCATCCTGGGCGGGGCGTCCAGGGACGCGCGCGAGGCCCTGCGCGCCTACGCCGCCGACCTCGGGCTGGCGTTCCAGGTTGCCGACGACCTGCTCGACGCCGAGGGCGACGCCGCCCAACTCGGCAAGCCCACGGGGCGCGACGCCGAGGCGGAGAAGGCGACCTTCCTGAGCCTGCTGGGGCGCAAGAAGGCGCGCGCGAAAGCCGACAGCCTGACATCCTCGGCCATGCGGCATCTGGAGATGTTCGGCGAAAAGGCCGACCTTCTGCGCCAGATGGCGCGCTTCGTGGTGGAGCGGGAATCCTAGCGGAAGATCCGGTCAAGTGGCGCCACCCGATCCCGCCGTGCTGTCGGGTCAGCCGGATCCGGAGTCGGTCGCTGCCGGCGGCGAGTGCAGTGCCCGTGACCCTCGGCCGAGAGCGGGGGCGCGTGGCGGCTGAGCGCGGTGTCAGCGCGCCCGCCCGGTGGGCGTTCGCGGCGCACGCGACGGGAAAACGGCACGCCAAAGGACGATGGCCAGAGCCCCCAAACAGCGCGCGGATCAGCTCGTGGTGGCGCGCGGCCTGGCGGCCAGCCGGGCGCGGGCGCAGGCGCTGATCATGGCGGGCGAGGTCTACGCGGGCACGCGCCGGGTCGCCAAAGCCGGTGAACAGCTCGCGGGGGACGTCCAACTCACCCTCAAGGGCCGCGACCATCCCTGGGTCAGCCGGGGCGGATGCAAGCTCGCGGGCGCCCTGGAGACCTTCGGCGTCGATCCGACCGGGGCCGTCGCCGCGGACCTGGGCGCGAGCACGGGCGGCTTCACGGACGTCCTGCTCCAGCGCGGCGCGGCGCGGGTCTACGCCGTGGACGTCGGGCACGGCCAGCTCGCCTGGTCGCTTCGGCAGGACCCACGCGTCGTGGTGCTGGAGCGCACCAACGCGCGCTATCTCACGGCCGAGCAGGCCCCCGAGCCGCTCGACCTTCTCGTCTGCGACGCCAGCTTCATCGGCCTGGAGACGCTGCTGCCCGCGCCCCTGGCGCTGGCCGGGCCGGGCGCGCGCCTGGTCGCGCTGATCAAGCCGCAGTTCGAGGTCGGCCGCGGCCAGGTGGGCAAGGGCGGGGTGGTGCGCGATCCCGCCCTGCACGAGGCGGTGTGCGCGCGTATCCGGGACTGGCTAGACGCGCAGGCCGGCTGGGCGGTGCGCGGGCTGGGCCGGAGTCCCGTCGCGGGGCCGGAGGGCAATGTGGAATTCCTGGTGATGGCTGAACGCGATGCCGGCTGAGCCGGCCGCGTCGCGCCGCGCCGCAGCACCGCCCTGGGATGACGTGCGCGCCGAGGCCGGTGCCCAGGTCCGGCTGGCCGCACCCCTGGCGGCGACGCAACTGGGCGAGATCGCCATCGAGACCACGGACGTCATGATGCTCGGCCGGCTCGGGCCCGAGGCCCTGGCCGCAGGGACGCTGGGCGCGCACTACGCGTTTTTCGTCCTGCTTTTTGGCTTCGGCGTGGTCACGGCGGTGCAGCCGCTGGTGGCGCAGGCGAAGGGCGCGCGCGACGTCCGCGGCATGCGCCGCTACGTGCGCCAGGGGCTCTGGGCGGCGGCCCTGACCGCGCTGCCGGTGATGGCGGCGTTCGCCGCGGGCGCGCAGATCCTCGTGGCGCTCGGGCAGGCGCCCGACTCGGCGGACCGGGCGGGCGGTTACCTCGTCGCGGCCTTGGGGATGGTCCCGGGCGCGCTGGCATTCATGGCGTTGCGCGGCTTCGTCGCCGCGCTGGACCGGCCGGGGCTGGCGCTCTGGGTCATGCTGGGCGGAGTCGCCGCCAATGCCGGTCTGAACGGGCTGCTCATCTTCGGCGCGCTGGGATTTCCCCGGCTGGAACTGGTGGGCGCGGGCCTGGCGAGCAGTTTCGTCAACCTGGGCATGGCGGGAGCGCTGGCGCTGCTGATCGCACGCCACCGGCGGCTGCGGCGGTATCATGTGTTCGCCCGGTTGTGGCGTCCCGACCGGGCGCGTTTGCGCCGGCTGTTCGCGGTGGGTGTGCCCATGGCGCTGACGCTGATCTGCGAGGCGGGGATCTTCACCGCCTCGACCATCATGATGGGCTGGCTGGGGCCCGAACCGCTGGCCGCGCACGGAATCGCGCTGCAGATCGCCGCGGTGATCTTCATGATCCCGCTCGGCATCGGGCTGTCCGCCACGGTGCGCGTGGGCCAGGCGCACGGGGCCCACGACGCCGCGGCGGTGCGGCGGGCCGGCGTGGTCGCCTACGGCCTCGGCATTGCGGTGATGGCGGTGGCGACGGTGATCCTGCTGGCGATCCCCGATACGTTGATCGCGCTGTTCCTCCCCGTTCAGCGCCCGGGCAACGCCGAGGTGGTCGCCATCGCCCGGGACCTTCTGGTGCTTGCGGCCGTCTTCCAGCTTGCCGACGGGGCGCAGGTGATCGGCATCAACGCCCTGCGCGGCCTGACCGATACGCGCGTGCCCCTGGCGTTTGCCCTCCTGGGCTACTGGGGCGGTGGCATCGGCACGGGCTGGCTCCTGGGCATCCGCCTGGGCTACGGCGGCGAGGGGGTGTGGGCCGGGCTCGCCGTGGGGCTCGGCGTGGTCGCGATGCTCCTCGCCGCGCGCTTCGCCCGGTTGTCTCACCCCTCGTCGAAGCTGATGACGTCCTTGTAGGCGTGCCAGGTGGCGTGCCCGATCAGCGGCAGCGCCACGATCAGGCCGAGATACGCGGTGACCAGGCCGGCGGCGGTGAAGAGCACGATCAGCGCCGCCCATACCGCCATGGGCAGGGCGTTGATGCGCACCGCGTTGATGCTGGTGACCACGGCGACGGCCACGTTCACGTCCGGCCGGTCGAGCAGCATGGGAATGGATACGGCCGAGATGGCAAACACCAGGGCGGCCAGAATGCCGCCGGTGATCGTGCCGGTCAGGACGAAGGGGATGGATTCCGCGCTGAAGAAGACTTCCGCCACGAAGTTGTCCAGCCCCAGCGTCGAATAGCCGAAAAACAGGGCGAAGATCAGCGTCGCCAGGCGGATCCACGCGAGCAGGAACAGCATCAGCGCCACCCCCATGAGGGTGATCTGGCTGGCGTTGCGCTGCAGGGCGTAGACCGCGCCAGCGATCGTGACCGGTTCGTTCGCGGCGAGCCGCCGGCTGATCTCATAGAGACCCACCGCGAGCACCGGCCCCATCAGCATGAACCCCGCCGAGAGGGGCAGGATCAGGTAGATCAGATCGGTCAGCCAGAGCCCGCCGATGATGACGAAGCTGATCAGGCTGAAGACGAGGCCGTAGGCCAGGCTTGCCGTGGGCGCGCGGCGGAGGTCGTTCCAGCCGCGGCGGAGCCAGATCCACGGGCGGTCCACTGGAACCCGATGGACATAGGGTGTGGGACCGCTGAAAACCGTAACTGCGTGGCTCATGATCGTCGTCGCTCCCCGGAACGCGGTTTTCCCGGCCGCGCCGGCCGGTTTGTCAAGACGATCCTAGCATAGCTTTTCGGGCTGCGGCATACTGCCGCGCGACATCAGGGTTGAACGAGGCCGGTGCAAACCGGCTTTATTCCAATTCGAGAGTGCTGAGCGGAGTTTCGTTCGCCGACGTGTCGTTGTGCCCATTGCGCATCCCGTTCATCGGCCCAGTCTCCTGGCATGCCCGGCGCCCAAGGCGGGCGGATGCGGCAGGCCGGGTTTGCGGACGGCGAGACCCCGACCAGCACCGCGGCCATCGGATCGCTTGACGAGGGGATACCCGGTTATGGCTCAAACCGCCGCCGCCACGGCGCCCACCGCGAACACGGCGCCGCCGCGGGTGATCTACAACGAAGACGTCGTGCGGCTGTTCGTGATCGCGACGATGGTCTGGGGCATTGTCGCCTTCTCCGCCGGCGTCTTCATCGCGTTCCAGCTCGCCTATCCGGAGCTGAATTTCGGCTGGGCGGAGACCAATTTCGGCCGCCTACGGCCGCTGCACACCTCGGCCGCCATCTTCGGCTTCGGCGGCAACGCCCTGCTTGCGACCTCGCTGCACGTGGTCCAGCGAACCTGCCGTGCGCGCCTGTTCGGCGGCGACGAAATGGCGATGTTCCTGTTCCTGGGCTACCAGGCGTTCCTCATCATGGCGGGGCTGGGCTACGTCTTCGGCATCACCCAGTCGCGCGAGTACGCCGAGCCGGAGTGGTACGCCGACATCTGGCTGGCGATCGTCTGGGTCGCCTACCTGGTCGTGTACGTGGGCACGATCATGAAGCGCCGGGAGCCGCACATCTACGTGGCGAACTGGTTCTTCCTGGCGTTCATCGTGACCATCGCGATGCTCCACATCGTCAACAACCTGGCCGTCCCGGTGAGCTTGTTCGGCGCCAAGAGCTATTCGCTGTTCGGCGGTGTCCAGGACGCGATCACGCAGTGGTGGTACGGGCACAACGCCGTTGGCTTCTTCCTCACGGCCGGCTTCCTGGGGATGATGTACTACTACATCCCCAAACGCGCCGAACGCCCGGTGTACTCGTACCGGCTCTCGATCATCCACTTCTGGGCCCTGATCTTCCTCTACATCTGGGCTGGCCCGCACCACCTGCACTACACCTCGCTGCCCGACTGGACGCAGACCCTGGGCATGGTGTTCTCGGTGATGCTGTGGATGCCCTCGTGGGGCGGCATGATCAACGGGATCATGACCCTGTCCGGCGCCTGGGATAAGCTGCGCACCGACCCGGTCCTGCGCTTTCTCGTGGTCTCCGTGGCCTTCTACGGCATGAGCACGTTCGAGGGGCCGGTGATGTCGATCAAGCCGGTGAACGCCCTGTCCCACTATACCGACTGGACCATCGGGCACGTCCACTCGGGCGCGCTCGGCTGGGTGGCGTTCGTCTCCTTCGGCGCGCTGTACTTCCTGGTCCCGCACCTGTGGCACCGGCAGCGGCTGTATTCGCTCAAGCTGGTGAGCGTACACTTCTGGATCGCCACCCTGGGGATCGTCCTCTACATCACCTCGATGTGGGTCTCGGGGATCATGCAGGGCCTGATGTGGCGCGCCTACGACCGCCTGGGCTTCCTGCAATACTCTTTCGTCGAGACCGTGGAGGCGATGCACCCGTTCTACGTGATCCGCGCGCTGGGCGGCGTGTTCTTCCTGCTGGGCGCGCTGATCATGGTCTACAACCTCGCGCGCACCATCCGGGGCGACATCCGCGAGGAGTCCACGGAAGTCGCCGCGGCCCCGGCCGCCGCGGCGCGGCCGGCCGAATAAGGAGGCGTAGCGGCCATGCAGTGGCACAAGCGGATCGAGAAGAACATCACGCTTCTCACCGTCCTGGTCCTGATCACGGTCTCCATCGGCGGCATCGTGGAGATCGTGCCGACCTTCACCATCAACAGCACTATCGAGCCGGTGAAGGGCGTCCGCCCGTACTCGCCGCTCGAGCTGGCCGGGCGCAACATCTACATCCGCGAGGGCTGCTACGTCTGCCACAGCCAGCAGATCCGCACCTTCCGCGACGAGGTGGAGCGCTACGGCCACTACTCCCTGGCGGCGGAGAGCAAGTACGACCATCCGTTCCAGTGGGGGTCCAAGCGCACCGGCCCGGACCTGGCGCGGGTGGGCGGCAAGTACTCCAACGACTGGCACGTCGCGCACCTGAAGGACCCGCAGTCCGTGGTGCCCGAGTCGATCATGCCGCCGTACGCCTTCCTCGCGGACACGCCGCTGAACATGGCCGACGAGATCAAGGCGCACCTGGAGACCAACGTCGACGTGGGCGTACCCTATACCGATGCGCAGATCGCCAATGCGCCGGCCGACCTGCGCGCACAGGCGAACCCGAACGCCGAGCACGCGGGGCTGCTGGAACGGTATCCCAAGGCCGAGGTGGCGGACTTCGACGGCAAGCCGCAGGTGCTCACCGAGATGGACGCGCTGGTGGCCTACCTCCAGATCCTTGGCCAGATGGTCGACTTCGACGAGGTCAGCCGGGAGCAACTCCGGCGCTAGGGCAAGATGCGATCAGGTTGGGCCACCTGGTCGCCGAATCTTGCCCCATCTTCAAAGAATCGCGTGCGATTCAGCGATCCATCCGGATCGCATCGCACACTAGGCAGGTGGACGCGCTTTCATGGAAGCACTTCGCGAGCTTGCGTTCTGGCTGCGCCAGCTCTGGGTTCTTTGGCTGATGCTGCTTTTCGTCGGCATCGCGGTCTGGGTGTTCTGGCCTGGGCGCAAGAGTGAACTGGAGCGGCACGGCCGCATCCCGCTCGAGGACAACGGTTCCGGCACGGACCAGGAGGAGTAGCACAGGGATGCCAACCAAAGGCGAAAAGGACCACCTGACCGGCCAGGAAACCACGGGTCACGAGTGGGACGGCATCAAGGAGCTGAACACGCCACTGCCCAAGTGGTGGGTGTATGTCTTCTACGCCTGCATCGCGTTCTCGGTGGTCTACATGATCCTGTATCCGGCCATCCCGACGCTGAACGGCTACACCGAGGGTCTGCTGGGCTGGGACCGCCGGTCGGAGCTGCGTGCCGAGATCCAGGAGGCCAACGCGGCGCAGCGCGAGTATGTCGAGGCGATCGAGACCACCGAGCTTGCCGAGATCTCCAAGGACAAGGACCTGCTGAACTTCGCCATGGCGGGGGGCGAGTCCGCGTTCGCGGACAACTGCGCGCCCTGCCACGGCCAGGGCGGTGCGGGCCGGCCCGGTGGCTATCCCACGCTGGCCGACGACGCGTGGATCTGGGGCGGCTCGATCGAGCAGATCCACAAGACGATCCAGTACGGTGTGCGCAACGACCATGGCAGCAGCCGGGCGTCGATGATGCCCACGTTCGGCAACATCCTGCAGCGCGACCAGATCGACCAGGTTGCGACGTACGTGTATTCGCTCTCCAACGAGGTGGACGATTCCGCGGCCGTAGCCGCGGGCGAGACGGTCTATCAGCAGAACTGCGTCGCCTGTCACGGTGCCGACGCGAAGGGCAATCCGATGCTGGGCGCGCCCAACCTGCGCGACGCGATCTGGCTCTACGGCGGGGAGAAGTCGGAGATCGCCTCCCAGGTCGCCAACCCGAAGCACGGCAAGATGCCCGCCTGGGGCGAGCGGCTCGACCCCGAGACGGTGAAGATGCTGGCGGTTTACGTGCACGCCCTGGGCGGCGGGCAGTAGGCGCGCGCGAACGCGGCACCGATCGCGACAACGCCGGCGAAGCGCCGGCCGTGGTCCGGGACCGCGGCCGGTATTTCGGGGCGGCGGGCGGCCGGCCGCCCCACGATGCGTCAGCCAAAACGCCCGCTCGCCATGACGGCCAAGACGATCGCCGAAACGATCGCCGCCGCGGTGCTACGCGAGATGACGCTGCCGTTGCTGTGCACGGTTCATCCCCGCGCACGCGGGGACGCGCCTGCTCGGCG
>Ga0207714_1002839_pt1 | contig 10194 bp, 8 predicted proteins | sample PonA232FremontCA_2_FD_187270 | JGI IMG/M metagenome (GOLD analysis project Ga0207714, IMG submission 187270) | Marine sediment microbial community from Fremont, CA, USA - Pond A23 Sediment 2 (SPAdes) | ecosystem: Environmental > Aquatic > Marine > Unclassified | place: USA: Fremont, California... | reverse complement strand
TTCGGAAACTCGGATCGGCACCGTACAGTGGCTCCGTACAGAACGAACAGCGGTACGGACAGCCACGCGAGGTCTCCATCTCGCAGATGAGATACTCGGGGTGGTTCGGGTGTTGCTCGACGACGAAGGCGCCCTTTTTCGCCCAGCGAGTGATCTCTTCGTTGTCCCGCATCCGGTTGCCGAAGCCCTCCATCCCGCCGTGGACCAGATCGTAGGCCGCGGCCTCGACGTCCCCCTTGGCGACGAAATCGTAGTCCAGATCGTCGCGCCGGGTTTCCGTCGCGCCCTCGTTCGACTCACCGACGCCGAAGCGGACCGGACCGCCCATCAGCGTCGTCCCCCCCGCGGCCCAGGCGAGTCGTTTGACTTCCTCGGGTTCGGCCGGTGTGCCGCCGACGTACTTGCCGGGCACTGTCATCCCGCCGACGTAGATCATGAGATCCGCAGCTTCGACGTCCAGCCAGCGCTCCTGTTCGTCGCGCAGCGCGTCGATGGTGTGGTAGGTGATCTGTGATTCGGGGACGCCGGCATCGACGAGCGCGCCGGCGACGTAGCGGGGATACGTCGAGATATACGGCGGGACGCCGAAATGTGCCGGCTCGTCGACGTAACCGTCGACGATAGTAACAGCGAGTGAAGCCGGATTTTGCATGGCTCACACTACTTCATCGATGCTGAAAACGGTGTCTACTGCGAGTTCAGCACCCGCCGCGGGAGCGCAGTTTTCGACTGGCGCACCAGAACACAAAAATGTACTGTCGCCGTCTAGAATCGTGATGGAACTGCCAGATCCCGATGCCCTTCCCAGACGGGATTACCTCAGAGGACTGGTGGCTGCCGGTGGTGTGGCCGCACTGGCAGCCTGTCTCGACACTGTCGAAGAAGAGACCGTCCCGACCGGCGATCCCGGCGAGCGGCCGTCGCGCCAGCACGCCTGGAACGACATCCTCGACACGGACGAGGCCGGGAACATCCGCCCTCCCGAGCACCACGTCCTGCTGGCCGTGAATCTGACCGGCGCTCCCGGGGAATCCGACCGGGAGCAGGTCGAAGCCGCCTTTCGCTCACTGGAACGGGCCTACGGCTACGACCCCGAGGGGCTGTTGTTCACTGTCGGCTACGGGCCGTCGTACTTCGAGCAGGTCGGTGTCGAGTCACCGATCCCGGAGCCGGAGCCGATCACACGCCAGGAGGATCCGGTCTTCGACGAGTTCGACACGCTGGTCCAGCTCGCGAGCGACAATCCCGAGGTAGTACTGGAAGCCGAGGAAGCGCTGTTCGGGGAGGTGACAGAACCAAACGGTGTCGAGATGGACGCGACACTGGAGGGGGTCTTCGAGCGCGGCCAGCCCCGTCGGACCGGGTTCGTCGGTCCTGGTCTCCCGGCACAGTACACCGACGTGGCCGGCGTCCCGGATTCGATTCCGGAGGATGCGCCCTTCTTTATGGGGTTCAAAAGCGGCTTTACGAACAGCCAGGCACCGGAAGACAGAGTCACGATCCGGGACGGCCCCTACGCAGGCGGGACGACCACACACGTCGAATCACTGGACCTCCAGTTGCGAACCTGGTTCGAACAGGACGACCACTTCCTGCGGGTGGCCCAGCTTTTCAGCCCCGGACACGCCGAGCAGGAGATGATTCCCGGAATCGGCGAGGAACTGGGTGCCTCGACAGGGATCGAGCAGTTCGTCGATCAGACCACTGAAGACGCAGCCGATGGCCTCGTCGGTCACGCACAGAAGGCCGCCCGCGCCCGTGACGAGGACGGCACTCCGCCACTGCTCCGGCGGGATTTCAACACGGTCGATGGTGATTTCCCGGGCATCCACTTCCTGGCTCACCAGCGGACCATCGGCGACTTCGTCCGCGTCCGCGAGACGATGGCCGGAACTGATCTCGCGGGCAGGGGCGTGGGACAGGCACACAACAACGGGATCGGACAGTACATCTTCGTCAACCGGCGAGGGAACTTCCTCGTTCCGCCGCGAACACAGCGATCACTGCCGAGAGAGTAACTATGTCCGAAGACAGCATACAGGGAGACGAGTCGACGAATCGGGTGTCACGGCGAAGCGTCCTGGCCGCAGGAACAGCCGCGGCAGTCGGGCTGGCAGGGTGTCTCGGTTCGGACGATCCGGGGCCTGAACCGAACGACGACGGTGACTCGACCGACGAGGGAGAGCCCCCGACAGCCAGCACGTCCCGGATCGAGGACCCGCCGGATGCGGTGTATCTACCGTCACACAGATCACCGGTTACCATGCTGGATCCGATCCAGGCCGGGGAGTACATGCTGCTGCCACACCACACGCTTCAACACCAGTTCTGGCTGATGCGGGGCAACGACGACGAACCGGAACGGACAGATCCGAGAGGGAGAGGGCTGCATTTCATGTTCGCAGTCTGGGACGCCGAGACCGGGAAGATGCTGCCGGTCGATATCGGGCTCGGGATGACGGTTCGGCGTGACGGCCAGCAGATCGACCGCCGCCAGCCCTGGCCGATGATCTCACAGGAGATGGGATTTCACTTCGGTGATAACATCCAGTTCCCGGAATCCGGGGACTACGAGATCGAAGTGAATCTGAACCCGATCGGTACTCGCAAGACCGGCGCGTTCAGCGACCGCTTCGAGGAGGGCGCGACGGCGGAATTTGGCTTCGAGTACGACACGGACCTCGTGATAACGGCTGCAGACGAGGTCGAGTATCTCGACGAAAAGCGGTGGGGCGAACCCGGAGCGCTCGAACCGATGGGGCACGGAGACGGTATGGACGACGGTGGAATGGGCGGCGGCATGGGTCCGGGCGTCGGCCTGCCGCCGGCGGAGTCGTACCCCGGCACGGATCTGGGTGTCCCGCGCAGCGGTGAGGCGGATTTCGTCGTCCGGCAACTGGCGTCCTCGCGGCTGGCGAACGGTGATGAATACCTGTTCGTCTCGCCGCGGACCCCGTACAACCGGGTCCCGTTGCCTGATATGTCCCTCTCGGTCGAGGGCGATGTCGAGGGCTCGCTGACACAGACACTCGATAGCGAACTGGGCCACCACTACGGCCTGACCGCCGACCTCGCAAGCGGCGACACGTTCGATATCGTCACCGAAACGCCGCCGCAGGTCGCACGACACCAGGGGTACGAGACCGCCTTCATCGATATGCCACCGGTGACGGTGGAGATGCCGTGAGGCGGAGATGTCGCGAGGCCGGACTTACAGTGGTATCGGGCCGAACCGGGCGCTTATGTGCCGCGACTACCAGACCGAGAAAAAGACGTATCTATTCACGAGGTAAATTCTAGTATGGCACTGAATCGCCGACAGTATCTCGTCGGGCTGGCGGCGAGTGGGGCACTCGCGCTCGCTGGCTGTAGTTCCGGTGGGGGCGGCGACGAGCCAGCAGAAGAGCCCGAGACCGACCCGAGCGACGAGGTGTACGACGGGCTCCGCATCGACGGCGAAGTGATGAGTCCGAACTTCCCGATGGAGTTCTACGAGACAGAGACCGGTGAGCGGGTGGCCCAGATCCACTGGCACGGAGAGGGCGGGGAGTGGCATCAGGCCCCGCTCGAGATTCCGCTCGATAGACGGGAACGGCACGATATCCAGCTACTCGATCCGGATCTCGAAGAGATTCCATCCGGTGCGGGTACGAGGTTCCAGTTCGAAATCGAGCCAGCCGAAGCGACACCGGAGGGACTGTTCGCTGTCGAGATCGCTGACGGGGTTGCCACATTCGAAGGGCTCGAAGCGGGAGAGGGCGAACTGATAGTCTATATTCTCAGCGACGGGGAACGAATCTGGAGTTCACCACCGCTGGAGTTCGTTGTCGGCACACCGGCGTAATCAGGACCGCGTCGCGAGGATTTTCTCGATTATCTGGCCCGTCGAGAGGAGTTCGTCGTCACCTGCGGGCCGACCGCTGGCCCGTCTGACCGCACAGTCGACGCCGCGCTCTGCCAGCTGCGCCTCGATGGCCTCGGCGTCGTGGTGCTGATCGTGACCGAGGACGATCACGTCGGGATCGATCTCTTCGATCGGGACGAAAATGTCGGAGGGGTGGCCGAGCCGGGCGTGATCGACCGGATCGAGGGCCCCGACCATCTCGACGCGCTGGCTGGCCGGAACGATCAGATCCGGCTTGTGTGTGACGTTGTTCTGGCGGGCGACGATCACGTGTAATCTGTCGCCCATCGACTTCGCTTCCCGCAGATAGTGGAGGTGTCCGGGATGCAGGATATCGAACGTCCCCTGCGCGACGACCCGTTTCATCGCCAGTCACCTCGCTGTCCCCCGGCGGGACAGCATCCGTGAACCAGCGTATCGACTGCGGTGATGAAAACGGTGCCGGGACAGCGAGAGGCTCCCATTGGAGGGAATCGGGACTGCCGCCTTCTAAGCATTCCGGATATCGCCTCCGGAGATATCCCCGGTCGCATATCGAAGCTTAAAAACCGTCAAGCGTCGTACGGTGACAATATGTCTACACCCAATGGTACCGGGGATGACGGTACCGACTTCGATAGTTCCACCACGATCGTCTTCGATCTTGATTCACAGTGTACGATCGACGACATTGAGGAAGGGAGCAGGTATCACGCAACGGTAAACGGTGTTGTCGAGTACGGCATCTTCGTCGACGCCTCGGAGAACGTCTCTGGCCTCGTTCACAGCTCGAATCTCGTCGGCACCTACGACGTCGGCGACGAACTGATCGTCGAACTGGACGACATCCGCGAGGATGGCGACGTCAGTTTCGTCGAGGTACAGGTCGCAGAGTACGAAACCCGTCAGGTCGGTCCCGGCACGGAAGCCGCGGGCGATCTCGACGATCTCGTCGGCGAGCAGGTCTACATCGAAGGACAGGTCGTCCAGATCAAACAGACCGGCGGACCGACGATCTTCCAGGTGCGCACCGGCAACCGGGTCGTCCCCTGTGCTGCCTTCGAAGAGGCCGGCGTCCGGGCGTTCCCCGAGATCGAACTCGACGACACTGTCCGTGTCTCCGGCACACTCGAATCCAGAGAGTCGTACCGACAGCTCGAGGTCGACCAGATCACAGCCCTCTCGGAGGAAGAGCGTACCGAGGCTGACACGGAACTCGCCGCGAGCAAGGAAGCAGCAACCGCAGTCCCCGACATCGAGCCACTCGTCGAGTGGCCAGCCTTCGAGAAGCTCTGGGACGACCTCGAAGGCGTCGCCGAACGACTCCGGGAGACGGTGCTCTCCGGCCGTCCGATCCGGATCCGCCACCACGCAGACGGCGACGGGCTCTGTGCCAGCGTCCCGCTGCAGTACGCGCTGGAACGGTTCATCAGCGAAACCTGGGAAGACCCCGACGCGCCGCGGCACCTGCTCAAACGGCTGCCGAGCAAAGCGCCTTTTTACGAACTCGAAGACGTCACGCGGGATCTGAACTTCGCGCTGGAAAATCAGACCCGCCACGGCCAGAAACTCCCCCTCTTCCTGATGCTCGACAACGGGAGTACAGAGGAAGATACGCCGGCCTACCGCAACCTGGCTCACTACGACGTGCCGATTCTCGTGGTCGACCACCACCACCCGGACCCGGAAGCCGTCGAAGGGCTCGTCGAACAACACGTCAACCCGTACCTCTACGACGAGGATTACCGGATCACGACGGGGATGATGTGCGTCGAGGTCGCCCGGATGATCGACCCGGAGATCACCGACGAACTCCACCACGTTCCCGCAGTCGCGGGCATCGCCGACCGCTCTGAAAGCGAGGCGATGGACGACTATCTCGCGCTGGCCAGCGAGGCCGGCTACGAGAAGGTTCGACTCCGGGATATCGGTGAAGCACTCGATTACGCGACCTACTGGCTCAAATACAACGACGGCCGCGAGTTCGTCAACGACCTGCTGAATGTAAACTGCGACGACCGCGACCGCCACGAGCGCGTCGTCGACCTGCTGACCGAGCGAGCGAAACGCGACGTCGACCACCAGCTCGAGGCGGCGATGCAACACGTCACCGAGGAAAGTCTCGACAACGGCGCTCGCCTGTTCCGGATCGACGTCGAACGCCACGCCCGGCGGTTCACCTACCCCGCGCCGGGGAAGACGACCGGCAAGATCCACGACAGGAAAGTCGAAGAGACCGGCGATCCGGTGATCACGATCGGTTTCGGGCCGGACTTCGCCGTACTGCGATCCGATGGTGTCCGGCTGGATATCCCCCAGATGGTCGCAGAACTCAAAGAGGAGGTTCCGGGCGGTGGCGTCAGCGGTGGCGGCCACCTCGTCGTCGGTTCGATCAAGTTCGTCAGCGGGATGCGAGAGGAAGTGATCGACGCGCTCGTCGACAAGATGTCGGAAGCTGCGATCGACGAAGAACTCGGGAGTTCGGCCGTCATTCCCGAATAAGAGCGATCTGTCTGGAGGGTTCGGCGGGGCTCGTTTTCGCTACTGTTCGCTGTCAGAGGTCTCGTTATCTGCTAATTCGGTATCGTTCAAACCGTCCTCTCCACCGGCTGGTTCGTACTCGACGGTGATTCCCTGCGGGACGGGCTGGAGGTTGTAGCCACCGGACTGACCACGTTTGACCGGGGTCAAGTCGGCGGTGAACGACGTCACGGTATCGGTCCGGATCTCGAAGGGCTCGTCGAACGTAAGCGGTGCTTCGCCGGGCACCTCGACCGTCGCCGATCCGCCACCATCGAGTGTCGCGTCGACACCGTCGGTGTCCAACTGGAGGGACTCGTACTCCGCAACGTCGAGTTCGCGTTCGTCGACCAGCTGGGTGCTCTCGCCCTGCAACTGGACGAGATCCGCTTCCTGGGGTTCGTCGAACGCGTGGTACTCGCGGCTCTCGTCGCCGTCCTCTTCTTCGGCGTCAGAGTCCCCGGTTTCGTTGTCTTCTGTGTCAGTCTCCTGGGACTCCGATCCCAGCCACATGCCGACGATCGTGATGACACACGAGTCGAAGTCCGCGATGTCACCGGGCTGGTCTGTGACTTTCGTCGCGAGTGTTCCTGTGGCTGTGCCCGAACTATCGCCCCCGGAACAGCCGGCGAGGCCGACTGCACCGGCTGCGGCGATTCCTGTGAGATACGTCCGTCTGTCGATCTGTGTGTCTGTCATTGGTTCAGTAAGTAACTGCGTGGGAACGGAGGCGTTTCCTGATCGGATTATGCGTCTGCGTCGGTGTCGTCGCCGTCTGACTCGTCGTCGCCGCTATCTGCATCCTCGTCGTCTTCGGTATCCGCATCCTCCTCGCTGTCCTCTGATTCGTCCTCGCTATCTGCGTCTTCAGTCTCCTCTGCGTCTCCCATCTCGCCCTCGTCCGTAGCTTGCTCGTCCTCGTCAGCCTGCTCGTCTTCCTGCGCCTCGTCGCCCCCGGAGAGCATCTCGCTCAGGGACTGGCCGAGATCGTCGATCGAGCCATCGAGGAAGGAATTGATGCTCTCGTGGATCTGGGCGACGTGGTCGGGAACCTGTGCCGGGAGGTCGCCGCTCGGACCGGCGCTGCCGCCTCGGTCCTCGGCAGCACCTGACTGGTTTGCCGCAGCGTCAGGTCGCTCCTCTGCGCCAGGTCGATCCTCGGGGCCGCCCGCGCGGTCGTCGCTGTCATTCTCCTCGTCTGCGTCATCCGCGTTCGCCTGGTCTGGAGTCTGTGCGTTGTCAGTTGCCTGGTCGACCGGTGCGGCCGCACCGACGCCGGCGACGGCGCCCAGCAGCAGTGCCATTGCGAGGGCAATCGCCAGCAGTTTTTGTGCGCTCATTGCATCCGACTCTGGGCGAGACAGCCACATAAGGGGGGAATACCGTACAGTGGGATTCAGGCCGTTTCGGGCGTCTACAACCCGATTTAATCCGATTTAAGCCGAATTTTTGTGGCTTTCGACGCAGTTCGTCGCCACTCGGCCAGAACGACCAGGTGCCCGCTCGGACCGACGACGGCCCGCGCCGATTCGGCTACGAGCGCGGCTGGAATTCGAGTCGACTCGCGGCGAGGATCGCGAGGACTGCGACGAACAGTCCGCCGAGCGCGAGTCCGACCGGCAGTTTGCGATGGCGCCTACTTTGCCAGTCCGACTCGAACACCGCTCCGAAGTAGGCTCCGGTCGCCTCGCCGTCGATCAACAGGGCGACCTCGCGATTCTGCCGGACAGAGTTTCTGTTCCAGTTGATACTCCCCAGCACGACCTGGTCGTCGTCCACGATCAACCCCTTGGCGTGGATTTTCTCGAACGCGCCGTCGGGATCGGCAAGTCGGACCGCAAGGGGGAGATCCTCGGTAGCGGCCTGCTCTTCGAGCCAGCGTTGGAGTTGCCTGTTTTCCTCCTCGACGTACCAGCTACTCCCGAGCAGGATTCGGACCTCGACCCCACGCCGGGCGGCGTCGAGAACCGCCTGCAGGAACGGAAGTCCACGGTTCCCGATGCGAACCTGCTTGATGTCCAGAGAGTCGTCTGCATTTTCGATCACCTCCAGGATCCTGCCTTCGGCGTTGTCCGGTGCGACGAGCAGTTCTGTCCGCTCGACGGGCAGCGATTCCGCCGAAAACTCCGAGGGATAGGACTCACGAGATCGGTCGTCGTCGACGATGGTCGGATCCTCGAACTCCTGCCAGGCGACCGTATCGACCCAGCCGGCGTCTGCCCGGAAGGTGTCGATGAGTCCAGCGACGATTGGCTGCTGGTCCGTGATGACGGCCCACCCGCGACTCGACCGGCCGCCGACGCCCGCTGGTTTCCAGTTCTCCGTCGTCACGAGTGCGCGGTCGTCCACGACAGCATATTTCGCGTGATGGAAGCGGTACCGTGCCCGCGCACCGCCGAAGACACGGACCTCGACGCCTGCTCGGGTGAGTTCGTCCAGCGCGTCAGCCATCTCGGCGCTCATCCCACCAACCGGGGAGCCGTCCACGAGCACCTGGACCGTGACGTTCCGTTCGGCGGCGTCGACGAGCGTATCGACGACGCGCTGCGAAGAGAGCGTGTAACCCGCCAGAAGGACGCGCTCCTGGCCCTGTTCGAGAAATTCGACGGCCCGGGCCGGTTCGTCCGGGAGGACGAACGCTTCGACGGTTCCACCGTCTGCGGTGACGATAGATCGGTTCGTCGCACCGAGAGGCATCCACTCCTCGGCTGCTGGGTCGTACAGTTCTCCTTCGGGAGCCCGGTCGTATGTGACGGTATCGACGACTCTGCCCTTCCGAGAGAGGCGGACAGTCTCCCCACCGTTGGCGAGTCGTAATCGATCGGGGATCGGTACAACCGTCCGATTGGTCAACCGGGTCGTCGAATTGGTATCTGTAGAAAACGTAAGCCGGCGATGGGCAGTGCTGTGTACTGTGACGTTACTGGCCTCCAGCGGTATCTTTGTCTGTCCGTCTGAAAGTGTGTACTCGCTCGGATCGGTGCCTTCGGGGAACTGGACTGTAACGAACTCTCCGGCATCGTCGTGTGCGACTGGATTCGGATACAGTTCGAGGATTGCTGGTTCGGTTGCTGTCTGGTTGTCCTGCTGTGGAGCGTGTGCTGTCGCTGCGGGAGCCAGACCGGCCCCGAGGACGGCAACTACCGCGATACCGATCACGAGCGAGCGCACGCGGTGAGTTGGTCGCGGTTTCCCTGATAAACCTAGTCCTGTTCGGACGGATCGACGGCAGTCCCTCCGATGGGATCGACACCGACCTGGTCGCACAGTTCCGCGAGCGGGCAGGCCTCGGGGTCGTCCAGACACGCTGGCCTGCGTGCAGTACAGTACTCCCGTCCGAACTGGATCATCGCGGTGTGACCGAAGCCACATTTCGCTTCGGGCACAGTCGCTTCGAGCGCTTCGCGCACTTCCTCGTGATCCGCGTCGGGGGGTGCCAGACCCATCCGACGGGCAATCCGATGGACGTGGGTATCGACGGGAAAGACGCCACCGCGCCCGCCAGCGAAGAGCAAGACACAGTCCGCGGTTTTCGGCCCGACGCCGTCGATCGAGAGCAGGGTTTCACGAACAGTGTCGGGATCCTCCCCGGTGACAAACGCCTCGAACGCCGCCGCAGAGCCGTACTCGTCGAGTACCCACTGTGCTGCACCGATAATCTTCGTCGCCTTCTGGTTGTACAACCCTGCAGATCTGATCGTCTCGACGAGTTCGCTGTGCTCCGCGGCGGCGAGGGACTCCGCGAGATCGCCCTCGCCGGAGTCGAACCGGTTGAGCAACGACTCGTGTGC
>Ga0207714_1002836_pt1 | contig 10199 bp, 4 predicted proteins | sample PonA232FremontCA_2_FD_187270 | JGI IMG/M metagenome (GOLD analysis project Ga0207714, IMG submission 187270) | Marine sediment microbial community from Fremont, CA, USA - Pond A23 Sediment 2 (SPAdes) | ecosystem: Environmental > Aquatic > Marine > Unclassified | place: USA: Fremont, California... | reverse complement strand
GGACTTTTGGGAAGTAAATGTATAACATACTCACTGATTGGTACAATAAAGATCAATATTTTGTTTGTTTATAGGGTTGTTTTTATGAACATTTTATTGATTATTCAAATAAACAAAAAATAATAAAACTCTATTTATGAATTATTTATACAATAAAACAACATTATGAATATAACAAGAAATAATTAATTTTAACGACATAAATATATAGTATTATATAATCCCATCCAAATAATTTATTGATTATTTGGTTAATTATAATAAATTTAATCACATTTCTGATCAAAAATATTCAATTATCCATTGTAAAAATGTGCATACTTATACAGGATATATCCCATTATACTTTGTATTTCAAAAAAATACAGGCATAACAATTAAAAAGAATTGAATAATACATCCAATAATTGGCAGGGGATAAATCACTATTTTCTCTGATGCCATTCTGCGGTAGAAATCAATAGCGGGGAGGCATCCTTAAGGCTGAGCAGACCTTAACCGACTTGCAAATTGAGCCAGTACATAAGATAATAACAAAAACATTTATATACAGATAATTATACCCATAAACAACCCATATCAGGTTATCCTACAATTGGATAGCTGGGGGTAGGTTCCTTTTGACAGTGCGCTTTCAATTAAATCTTTTTAAATGTTATTTTGTCCGATTTATACAATACAAATTTCCCGGCAGGAAGTAACTTGCTTGGGTGGATGATACCCTTTGGGCCATCCTCTATAAATGGTCCATCCGCAAACCGCACATTCCATAAAGCCCGTCAATAATGGATGGCCCCTCTTTTCTATTGGACCTTCTTTGCGGTGGGTATCTAAAAGACTTTTTGGTTCAGGTAAGACTTTTTAAACCTTCAATCCTTAAAAAAATGAAAAAAACATTTTTCATGCCCATTAGGTTGTTGGCAGGAGCATGGTGTATGTTGCTGCTGACAACAGTTGCGCTTCAGGCGCAAGAAAAAATGCCTGTTACCACCCCTTCGATCGGGGCAGAAGAACAATTTCACCAGGGAGTGGAGCAATTCACCCGGCTCCATTTCAACCAGGCAAAGAAGCATTTTGATGAAGCCCTGAGAATGGACCCGGACTTTGCCATGGCCCATTTTTATCTTGCCGCCACCCTGATGCAGGGCAGTGGCTTTGAAGCCGAACACCTGAATAAAGCCATCGAACTGAGTGATGAAATTTCTTCCGGGGAAAAACATCTGATCCGTTTTGGTCAGGCTATGTCCCAAAAGGATACCCAGGCCATGGACAAACACAGCGAGATCCTGATTGACCTGTGGCCGGAAGATGAATCCCTGCGGATGTGGGTAGGCTTAGCTCATTATTCGGCCGGTGATTATGACCTGGCAATAAGGCATTTGACCCGGGCCATTGAAATCAACCCGGATTATCATCCGGCCCATAACATGTTAGGCTACAGCCATATGATGTTGGGAGATATGGACTCGGCCGAAGAATCCTTTATCAAGTACCTGGAAGTTTTGCCTGGTGAAGCCAATCCCCATGATTCCTATGGAGAATTTCTCCTGCGAAACGGCAGGTTCAATGAAGCCATTGCCCATTACAGGAAGGCCCTTAAAATCAGCCCGGATTTTACCTCCAGTTTAAAGGGACTGGCAGACAGTTATCTTTTCCAGGGGGATATGATGATGGCGCGCAAAAGCTATCAGGACTATTCACGCAACAACGACAACTATAACATCAAGCTAAATGGCATGCTCTATGAAGCTTCGGTTGATCTGCATGAAAACAACCCTGAAGCAGCCCTGCGAAATATAGATCGCTATATCCGAATGGCTGAGCAAAAGGGCCTGCCTTATTATCAGATCCGGGGCATGGCTTACAAAGGCTACATATTAACGGAAACAGGACAACCGGAAGAAGGGATCAAATATTACCGCAAGGCCAAAGAAATGATTGCCACGGCAGATTTACCCGCTTCCATGAAGAAGGATTTGAACACCCAGGCCCATATATGGGAGTTTTATGCCTTGAGCTCGGATAATGACATGGAGGCTGCCGAACAAGCGCGGGTTAAGTGCAGGAAAGTGCTTTTGGATCATGGCAGTGCGGATCATTGGAAAACCTATTACCAGAGCGAGGGCATCATGCAGTTGAAGCAGGGCAGGTATGACCAGGCACGCGAACAACTGGCTAAAGCCTGGGATACCCCAGAAACCTGGTATTATACGGGACTGACCTGGCAGAGGCAGGGCAACCCCATCAAGGCCCGTCAATGGTATCAGAAGGTGACCCGCCACTACCAAAATTCCCTGGAATTAGGGGGAGTAAGAAACAAGGCCTTGGCCGGCCTTCAGGAAAAGTAGAACCCCGGTTACTGAACCCCGCTAAGCGGGGTTTTTTCAAGCGGGGTTCTTTCTTGATCCCCGCTAAGCGTTTTTGATATCGACCCCGCTAAGCGGGGTCTCTTTCGGGGGCTCTTTCGGGATCCGCCTCATATGAGCGGCGGCGGTTGTTGAGCATAATGGCAACCTCCACCGATTCGCGCTCCGGTTTGCTGCCGGTCCACAGATATTTGAAATACACCCTTACATCATTCAACAACATGATCAGCACCGGAAAAAAGATTAAAATAAAAATGGTGCCGATAAAAACCCCATAAGCCAGACTGATGGCCATCGGGATCAAAAACTGAGCCTGGACACTCTTTTCCAGAATGATCGGGAACAACCCCACGGTGGTGGTGATGCTGGTAAGGATAATGGGGCGCAGGCGCAATTTACCGGCCTCTACCACCGCATCTGCCACTTTATGGCCTTTAAGCAAAAGGCTGTCATATTTGGCCAGGAAAACGATGGCATCATTGATGATTACCCCGGTTAGGGCAATCATTCCCCATAGGCTGATGATCGACAGGGGCTTGTCATGGATGCCATGGCCCCAAAATACCCCCAGCATGGAAAGGGGAATCATCGCCAGGATGATCAGCATCTGGTTGATGCTCTTAAAATGGAGGATCATCAAAAAGATGATCACAATGAAGGCCACCAGAAAATAGCCTCCCACCCGCGAGAGGGCTTCATTGCTGGACTTTGCCTGTCCCTGTTCCATATAGCGGATGCCGGCAAACCGAGATTTCACATCTGGCATGATCTGTTGTTCGATCTGATCGATGATGGCAGGGACCGAGGCATAGGGATCCACTGTCTCGGCTTCCACGCGAATTTCGCGCGAGCCGTTGTAGCGGTTAATGGCCACCGGACCGCGTTCGAGGTGGTAATGAGCCAACTCGATCAGGGGATATTCGCCGGAAGAGGTTTTAATCTTCATCCTTTCCAGTTGTCCGCGGGTCAGGCGATCTTCCCGGGGATAGCGCACCCAAACCCTGAGTTCATCGCGGCCATCCTGGAGTCGCTGGGCCTGGCCTCCATAAAAACCACGCCGCACCTGGGTGGCAATGGCACGCTCATCCAGGCCCAGAAAGTAAGCCTTGGGTTTGAGTTCCAGACGTATTTCCTGTTTGCCAAGGGCTACGTTCTCGGTGATGTCTTTAAGCTGAGGCAATTCACTCAACCGCTTCATCAGATAATTCTTGGCCGCCTCCAGCTCCTGAAGATTGCTCGACATCAGCCCGATGGAAACGGCCGAGCCCCAGCGGCTTCTTCCCCCGGCCGTATATTTAAGGGCCTCGGGCACCGGCCCGATCTTTGCCCGAACCATATTGGCAATCTGATGGCCACTTAGCGGCAATCCTTCCAGGTCAACCGGATAAACGCGTATATTACCGGCATGTGCCCCCCGCTCCTGCCCCCGGAAAGCATAACCCATGGTCGAACTTACCCGCTCTATGACATCGGCCTCCCGGTTCAGCCGGATCTTCAAATCTTCATTGACGGCCCATATGGCCTTCTCAAAACGCCTTAAATGCACTTTGGTCTGTTGCTCACCATCGCCGGGCGTAAATGCCACATTCACCTCAAAACTGTCGAAATCCACCATGGGAAAAAAAGTGTTTCTGATGTGACCGCCAAAATATAAACCCGCGGTGATTAAAATCAGGGCTACCGGGATGGCCACAACCGCATGGCGCTGTTTGATCAGCCAGTGAAGCATATGGTGGTAAACATTTTCGCGCAGCCATACAATGAACCCTTCAAAATACCGTTTGACGCCCCTGCCCTTAGCCCCAAGGCTTCTTCGGGTTAAAACATGGTGGCTGCTCAGATGAGCCGGCAACACAAAGAAAGCCTCGAACAAGGAAAAGAACAGGGCCCCGATCACCACAATGGCCATATGATACATCATCTCCATGCGGGTACCGGCCAGAAAAAGAAGGGGGGCAAAAGCCACAATGGTGGTGGCAATCGAAGTCAGCACTGCCGGAAGCACTTCGAGGGTTCCCTCCACCGCCGCTTTCATGGGGGTCATCCCTTTTTCAAAATACAAATAGATGTTTTCGGCAATGACAATGCCATCATCCACCAGGATACCAATAACAAGGATCATCCCAAAAAGGGAAATCATATTAATGGTGATCCCCAACTGATGGGCCATAATGAACATGGCCAGAAAACTAAACGGAATGCCAAAGGATACCCACAGGGAGAGGCGGATATTCAGAAAAAGCGACAGGGAAAGCACGACCAGGGCCAGGCCAATCATCCCATTTTTGGTCAAAAGATCAAGCCGGCTTTGAAGGATATTGAGGAAAGCCCGGGACAAATCAAGCTGCACGCCCTGGTTGCGGGCATTGAACTCATCAATGTATTGATCAACATATTCGGTGATGGCTTCGAGGTCTTCTTCGGGAAGCTTCTCTATATGGATCGATATGGCCTGTTTGCCATTGACCCAGGTTTCATAGGATGTCTCGGCAAATTTCTTTTTCACCTCGGCCACATCACCGATTCGGATATAGCCCCCGTCGGGTTTTCCCCGGAGGATGATACGGCCAATTTTATTGGGGTCGGTCGAGCGCGAACGCAGGCGGATCAGCAGCTCCTGTTCGGCTGATTTGATCTGGCCCCCGGATATATCCTGATTGTTATTGCTTATGGCGCTCATCAGGTCGGCAAAAGTCAGGTCATAGCGCAACAGGGCTTCTTCCCTGACCTCGACTGATATTTCGGGGGAAGGAAAGCCCGAGAGGCTAATCTGGCTGATCACCCCGGAGTTGAACAAATCTTCCTCGATACGCTGAGCGTGGTCTTTGAGGGTCATCAGCTCCACCTGCGATTGATCGCTCGAGCGCAATGACATCCGCACAGCCGGTGAGCGCGATCGCTGTTTGGATACAACAGGGCGTTCCGCCGCAGAGGGCAAGGCAGAAATGCCGTCAACGGCGTTTTTTACTTCCATCAACACCTCATCGATCGGATAAGCCCCGGTGGTTTCAAGACTCACCCGGGAACTATTCTCCATAGAAGTGGAGGTCATTTCTTTTATGCCGACAATTCCCCGAACCGCTTCTTCCAGGCGGGCCGTTATGCCTTCCTCCATTTCCTCCGGAGAAGCCCCCGGATAATAAACCGAAATGCTAATATAACGGCTTTCCCGCTCAGGAAAGAAAGCCTTGTTCATGCTGATCAGGCTGTAACCTCCGGCCAGCAGAACAAAGGCAATGATCAGGTTGGCATAGATGGGGTATTCAACAAAACGTTCAACAATTCTTCTCATGGTTCAAAGCATTGACAGGGTCATCATGGCCGGGGAGCGGCCTCGCTTTGCGGATCTTTCATTCCCCCGGCTGCGGTGGATTGATCAAGAATTTCCACCAGGGTGCCCTCCTGCACATTGATCAAGGGTTGCATCACCAGCATTTCGCCTTTTTCCAGTCCCCTGAACAAAAGGCTTTTTTCGTTGACCTTGACGATATCGATAACGCGTTTATGGAGGCGGTCATCATTGACCACAAAAACCTCATTGCTGTTAAAGACCACATTGCGGGGCACCTTCATAACACCTTCCACGGGTTGTCCGGGAAAAGTAACCTGGAGATACTCTCCGGGAAGCAAAGGCTGTTGCGGATCGTTGGGCACCTCTACAAAGATCCCCTGCGACTGATTGTCGGCATCGACAAAAGGGGCCTTGCGGACCACACGCCCCTGCCATTGCCGGGGCCTTTTATCGGCATGGACCGTTACCCCATCGCCAATATCAATCCACTGGGCATCAAATCGCTTAAGAGGAATCTCCAGCTCAAGCATATCGGTGCGGATGATGTGCCCCACCCGGCCACCCGTATTGGTATAAGCACCGGCCTCCAGATAAACCTGCTGATAAGCCCCGTCAAAAGGAGCACGAACCGTATACCGGGCAAACTTCAGTTCCTCCCGTTTAATCTCGTAATAGTCACTTAGCAGATTGCGGCTGGCAAGAAAAATGCGGAGTTGTTCACGATGAACCTCAGGTAAGGGCGGCAATTCGCTGTTCAGGTCGATGCGGTTGAAAAAACTGCGGAAACGTTCCCCGGCCTGAGGATAATCCATTACCAAATCCGGCAGCAGGCCGGCCAGGCTCTGCAAAAAGCGACTCTTCTTGGATTTAAGAGCTAAAGCGGCTTCATCGGGATAAACCGTGAATAAAACTTCTCCCCGGGAAAAACGGCTTCCCCGCTTCAAAGGCACCCCGGAGACCTGAATCTTACCGGAGGCTTCCGCCACCAGATCAACCTGGGCCAATGAAGCAACCCGGCCGGTTGCCGTTACCGAAGATTGCACCCTTTGATAATCCACCGCCTCGGCCTGTATATATCGCTTGGCCTCCACAGGCGGGCGCATACGCGGGTCCTCTTCCTGGGCAATGAGAAACCTCATAATCCCATATGCCATTCCAATGATGAAAAAAAAGGCCCCCACTATAATGATTCTTCGATCAATCCTTTTCATTGAAAATTAATGTTTAAGTTTATTACACCAATCCATGCTTTACGCACAAATCCCGACAGCGAATAAGAAACAGTTCACCCGGCAAAAAGTTTAATCATCCTTACGCCCCGTAAAGTGGACTTTGTAAACTCCTACCCCCTCATTTATCAACCCCTGCATAAAAGCCCCTGCCTGATGAACCCAAAAAAATATTTCATGTTAACACTGTAGTGCTTTACACCAAACCGTTAGACATCGTTTTGATAAAAACCTGATTTTGTCCGATTTTTACAATACAACTTCCTTTGATAAAATGTATCTTGTATATTTGGTTAGATCACAAGGCCATTTGCTATATATCTTTACAAGTCAGCATATTAAAGTTTTTACCGGGCACTTGTTTTTTTCCTAAGCGATCGTTAGACAAAGCAAGCAAATTAGACAAAACAAGCAACCAGACAAAGCAAACGAAGGGGGAATTTGTGACATCAGACAGCCCTATTTCCTTACTGAATAGCATTTCCCTCAAAGAAAACGTCACCGGTCATTCACCATTCGGCACCAATGAACCCGCATGCACGGAATCACACAACAAGTAAATGTATTAAACCCACGTGTTCCAAAACGAGAGAACCGATAAGAATAAATGATGGTGTGATACTACACCGATTGACAACCCCAAATAAGTCTTTATCTGAATGAAATCCGCATGCAGGGAACATGGTAAAAAATTGATGAATCAATGATTTGGATTCCCGGGCAATCGCCTCAAAAACATTGAACCGGAGTCCTTCAACAGTTTTTATTACAGTACTTTAACACACCATGATCAAACGAAAAGTTCGCAACGGGAAGGAGCAATCAAACTGTAGCATGGAGCCAAACGGTAAAGGCAAGAAGCAATTCAAATGCCTGCTGCAAGAGCCCGATAAGCCCTCAACATTGATCAACCCTAAAAACCAAAACGATGAAAACATCAGCCACAATCAAAAGACTCATGGGCATAGCAGTATGTTTGCTGTTACTTGCCCCGACCGCTTCAATGGCGCAGGAGACAAAGGAGAAAACGGGCAAATTGCCCATTACCACTTCCTCACTTGAAGCCAAAAGGTTATTCATAGAAGGAAGAGATGCAATGGAACTGTTGCAGTTTACCAAAGCGATTGATCGACTGGATGAAGCCATCCGGATAGATCCCAAATTTGCACAGGCTCATCTTTATCTTTCGGTCTCGAAAACAGGGATGAAATATTTTGATCCCGAGGAGCTGGAGCATGCAGTTAAATACGCACCGATGGCTTCGCCCGGAGAACGAGATCTGATCCACTTCGCCAATGCTTACATTGAAAGGGATAACCAGAAAATGGAAAAGTACCTGGATAAGCTCAGCAAATCTTACGATACCGACGAACGGGTCCATTCCTGGATCGGGATGTATTATTACGATAAGGCAGATTACACCAGGGCACTGCGCCATTTCAACCGGGCCAGATTCATGAACTCCAACCACCATTTTGCCGTTCGCATGATCGGATATGCCAATATGGGAATGGCCTATGCCGGAAGGAGGGTCGGATCTCCCGAAACAGATACTGAAATTGTCTATGAGGAGATGGACCAATTGGGTGAGGCCAAAAAAGCATTCAAGGACTATATTGACATGCGCCCCGACAATGCGGCTCCCTATGATGCTTACGGCGAGTACCTGGGCAGGCGGGGCAAATTCAGCGCTGCCATCCGCTATTATGAAAAAGCCCTAAAAATCAACCCGGAATTCACCACAAGCTATAAAGGTCTTGCTGACAATTATCTTTTCAGGGGTGATTTTTTGCGGGCCAGGGAAAACTACAAAAAATACTTTAACAAGTCGTTCAATACCCCGGACCAGTTCCAGGCCCTGCTGCTGGAGGCTTCTGTTGAGCTGCAGGAAGACAACACCACCGCCGCTATGAAAGTCATGGATCAGTACATCGACCTGGCTGAGAAGAAGAACCTGCCCCGTTACAAAATATACGGGCTGGCTCATAAAGGCTACATTTTGTCGGAGACCGGAAATCCCAGGGAAGGTCTGAGGTATTATCGCCAGGCCAAAAAAATGGTCAATCAAGAGGATCTGGATGAATCTTACCGCACGTTCCTTGACAAACAAACCAACATATGGGAATTTTACGGCCTGGTTTCCAACGGAAACATGGAAGAAGCCGAAGTAGCCAGACAAAGGAGCCTGGCCGATATCTCTGAGAAAACCAATGTGGATCAGTGGAAACTCTACCAGGCATCCTGTGGGATCATGGAAATCAAAAAAGGCAATTACCGGGAAGCCCGCAAACACCTGCAGGATTCCTGGGAAAACATGCCCATGGTTTGGTATTACATGGGACTGAGCTGGGAAAAATCAGGCAATAAGAACAGAGCCAGCCATTGGTATGAAAAAGTGGCCAACCACTATGTCAACTCACTGGAAATGGGGGCCGTCAGAAATAAAGCCCTTGCCGGCCTGAAAAAGAACAAATAATTGAAATCCTCCCGACAGATCAGTGAATTTTTACCCCTGATGGTTTTCCCATCGGGGGTTTATATTTCTCTTTACATGGGTTATCCCTATAACTGATCCTCTGAATCTCCTGCCAGATCTTCCCTATCCTTTCCTACAAAAAGTCCCTCGATTGATTGATACAACCCCCGGCTTCCTACAAAAAAAGGTCAATCGTTTGCAAGCCTGCCGACAAATTATAATCTTCGGTATGCCTGTGGATTATAGCATATCTGTGGCATCAAATGCCATTCACAGCAAAAAAATATTAAAACCCTCAAGTTATGAAACGTTTTGCTACCCTGTTGTTTTTAGCCATTATTAGTTCATTCTCTGCAATTGGACAATCGCAGGATTCGGTAACTGTAACCTTTAAGGTGGACTTCAACCAGTATATAGGAAGTCAATACGATACGGTCCCGTTCAGTCCCGGCGAGGATCCGGTGTATATTTCCGGTGATCCGATCGGGGGATGGGATAAACCCGGGACCAATCCGGAGGCCCTCTGCACCGATGCCAATCAGGACAAGCTATACACCTGGACCACCAAACTCAAAGCCGACTCAACCTACCAGTTCAAATTTTTCTTTGTCCCGGATACCTTATCGAACAGCTGGTCATTCGGTGAGTATAAACAAGAAATCAACCGATATCTTCACCTGGGCAGTCGGGATACAACCATATATAAACCTTTTGGTCATTTTCCAGCCCGCTTCAAATTAACCCATGCCCAAAGAGATACGGCTCTGGAAAATATTACCCTAGAACTCGATGAACAAACGGCTCAATCCAATGCAAACGGACAGGTCACCTTCTAT
>Ga0207714_1002829_pt1 | contig 10219 bp, 8 predicted proteins | sample PonA232FremontCA_2_FD_187270 | JGI IMG/M metagenome (GOLD analysis project Ga0207714, IMG submission 187270) | Marine sediment microbial community from Fremont, CA, USA - Pond A23 Sediment 2 (SPAdes) | ecosystem: Environmental > Aquatic > Marine > Unclassified | place: USA: Fremont, California... | reverse complement strand
GCCCGCCTGTGGAAATGGCCACAGTGAGTTCATCCTTCTGAATGGCGGCCGGAGTAATGAAATCGCCCTGCTTCCAGCTTTTGTCGATCCCGCATGCTATTACACCCTTTTGCCGCGCGTTATCCAGGATATGATAGTTGGTTTTCAGGTTGTTGGTGGCGGCAAACACCAGGAACATATCCTCAAGGTCTCCCTCGCGGAATTCGCGCTGTATGAAGCTGATTTTCGGAACGTGGGATTCCTCGGCAAGGGCACTCATTTCCTCCCCGAACTGTGGGCTTACCACCGTCACAACTGCACCGGAATCAAGGAGACGCTTCGCCTTGTGCGCCGCGACCCTGCCGCCGCCGACGACCAGACAGGAACGCCCCTGAAGCATCAGATTCACCGGCAGGAAGCCATCACTTTCAGCTGATTGTTCACTCATCTTCCGCACCTGCACGTACTGCTTTTTTCCCTTCGTAGTCATACACGTCTACACGCAGATCCATTCCGCCCTGGACCATACCTCGTAATGCCTCCTGTGCCCTGCAGCACAACAACTCCAGGATTTCTTTCCGCTGCTTCTCGGATACACTCGCCAACAGTTCCCGCACACTCCTGAGATCCGCCGAAGGCAACATGCGCTCGTCACTCTTCAGCTCCCGCTTGAGAAAAGACAACAGCGCCGGCATCCGCTGGCCCGCAGCGTGCGCGTGGGTACATACAATCCCCCGTGCGTACTTTGCCAATTTTCCCGGCATACACGCCACGATTACTTTTCTGAAACCATACCGTGTACACGCTTCCAGCGCCGCCTGAATGAAATCGCCGATCCGGACAAAGGTCATTTCCGGCAGATCCGGGTATTCCTGCCTGGCGGCGTTCAGGGTTCGTTCACCCGTGACCAGCACGGCCGTTTCCTGCCCGCTGCTCCGAGCTCCATGCAACAGGACATCGATTGTATCGATATACGCTTTCCGCGAGCACGGCACCACAATCCCCGAGCGCCCCAGAATCGAAAGCCCTCCGTCGATGCCCAAAGCCGGATTCAACGTCTTTGCAGCCAATTCCTCACCGTTATCAATACTCAGGGTAACGCCCAGGATCCCGGGATATTCGATCACGCCATGCCGGCTCAGCGTCTCCACAATCATCTGCCGGGGACCAGGATTGATGGCACTTCGCCCAATGGGCACATCCAGCCCCGGCCGCGTCACGCGGCCCACGCCCGCACCTGCACGCAACACAATCTCCGCCTCGCCGCGCCGCCACTGAAAATCGCTCTCCTGTACTTCATCCCGGGCAATCCACCCCACAGCAGCACGAACCGTCGCCCCATGGGTAATGTCCACATCGTCCCCGGCATCCTTGATCACAGACGCAGTGGCATTTTTACCGACATCATCCACGCCAGCCTCATGAATGGGTATATCCCGCTGACGGCCATCTGGGAAACAGACACTGACCCTCTCCGGCCCGCCGGACTCCTGTAAAGCCAGCCAGGCCGCTGCCGACGCGGCGGCTGCGCAACTGCCGGTCGTATATCCAGTCTTTAAACGTGATCCGCTCAATTATACACTTCCTCCATACACCCCAGAGACTTCGCCGGCCGAAGCACAAGGCCGTCAACCGGCACACTCCCCGGAGGTCGTCTGCGTTTCCAGCATACCATGCAGGGCTGCGACGGCCAGGGTCGTGCCCCCCCGATACCCCTGTACCCGGATATGCGGCACGTCAATGCCTTCCAGCATTTCCTTCGCCTCTACAACATGCACAAACCCTACAGGCATGGCAATGATCATCCGAGGTCGTACCCGATTCTCCCGCACCATGCGGATAACAGCAGCGAGCGCCATCGGCGCATTCCCGATCAACACGATACCGTTGTCCAGAATCGATTCCGCCTTTTCCACACCTGCCTGCGAGCGTGTTATTCCTTCGCTGCGAGCCCGTTCACCGACGTCGTCATCCGCCACAAAACAGTGCACGTGGTCCTGTGTATACGAAGGATTCACTTGCCGAAGGCGACTGAGGGAGATCCCGGCCACCATCATGTTCGAATCACAATACAGTTGGGCTCCCTGTCGAACGGCCGCAAGACCGGCATCGATCGGGTTGTTTTCGAACAACACGTCCTCCGCAATCGAAAAGTCCCCGGTCGTATGAATCAGACGCCTTACGACCCGCCACTCCGGCTGAGAAAAGTTCGTATTTTCCGCTTCAGCATCGATCCGGCGAAAACTCTCCGCCTCAATCTCACCGCCTGTCATCTGCCAATTGATCATACTCATATCGCGTATATCCAGATACTGCTGAAAACTCCTATTCCGATGGCTGCACGCAGACATAGACTGATGACCACAATGATCACCCCGTCACGTGGGGGAAATATACCCACTGCAGCCGGTATTGCGTGGCGTACCGCCCTGACGGGCATGCTGAGCACATAGCCTGCCACGAGCGTCATAAACACCTGCAGTCCCGACAATGAGGCCGAATGAAGGAATTCTGCGGCAACCCCTGCTGCGTTCATGACACTCGACATATGGGCCGCAATCACGGCAATACTGGCCGGCGGCAGTACCGCAACAAGCGCTTCCGGCATATGCTCGGCCGCCTGACGGAACACGCCCGCATGATCGAGTATCGCCACAAGCACATAGATCGGGACTGTGATCAGCATTATGCGTGTAAGTATACGTTTTGTCCGTTCCGCGCTTCGGCGGAATACCATCCGCCAGCTCTCACTTTCTCCGTCGCTGTCCGCACCTGTTTCTTCTTCTTCAACGCCTTCCTCTCTGCTTTTCCCGGAAAAAACCCGAGCTACGGTTAAAACAATGAGACTTACAGCTGAGGCAACCCCGATCTGGAAGCCGATGTACGCCACCCCCACACCGCCGAGCAGCGGAATTACAGCAAATGCGAGAATGCGTAAATGCGCGAGGGTATTCGGCAGCACGTTCACAAGGGCACCTGTAATCATCTCATAGCGCCCCAGGCGGTTGTCCGAGTACCCCCCGGCGAGCATACTGTTGGCCGCCCGAGGCGAAAGGAAAGCCGTCAAGAAAGCTGATCCGCAGGTGGACGGAAGACGTCCGAAGCGGGTCAACGGCCGCACCAGGAATCCGACTCTCTTCATCCAGCCGGTAGCTTCAAGGATGCTTCCGGCAAACACGCCGGCAGAAACCAGAACAAGAAGACGCACAACGCCGATCACGATATCAGACACACTATCCATGTTCGCCCGTTCTTTTTACAATCAGCATCGACAAGTAATCCTCGGGATGATCCGGAACTTCATGCAGGTCCGTAGTCATCAACTCGCCTTCAAGCCCCACCCGGGCGGCGTAGACACCTTCTGTCATGTTGTACTGCTCCAGCAATTCCAGCACTTTTTCACGGCTTTTGTAGGTCTTGAGCATAACCAGTGTATCTGATGCCTCCAAAGGAAGATCCTGTTCTGCAACAGCATCTTCCGCCATAGGCACCACCGTGAGAACTTCCTTATCCTCGACCAGCGACATATTCTGCCGTGCTGCTGCAAGCTGGAAGGAGGTGATCCCCGGAACCGTTTCCGGCTGCAGGTCAGGAAGCCGCTCCCGCAGAGTTTTGAGCAGGTACCCGTACGTACTATAGATCAACGGGTCGCCCAACGTGACGAACGCACAGTCGCAGCCCTGCTCCAGGCGCGCCGCAACAGTCTCTCCGTGTTCGTACCACGCCTTTTGACGCTCTGAAATGTCCCGCGACATAGAAAATACCAACTCAACCTTTTCTGCCGCGCAAGCCGGCAGGCTGTCCAGTACTCCGCCTGAAATGCTCTCCCGCGTGCGGGGACCTGCGACATAAAAAATGACATCAACCTGCTGCAGGACATTCTCCGCGCGCCGTGTCAGAAGTTCAGGATCGCCGGGACCGATCCCGACCCCGTAAAATCGACCGCAATTCGGGGTGTGCTGTACATCTTCTTGCTTATTCTTCTCCGACATTTAAGGATTTCCTTCCAGTCATGCTTGATCGTTGCTCATCATCTCCGTATAAAAATTCATAAACCTTCTCCACCGCTGAAATAAGCTGGAGTCCCGGTCGACTTATCTGTTCTTCTTCGATTCTCACAAAACGACCTTCACGCACGCAGTCGAGCTCACCGACCACCGCATGCTCCGAGGGATGGACAGGATCAGGATTCATAACGCCCACCTGCTGTATATACGCATCCGGTTGCGCATGGACCACCCGCTCAACATCGATCTGCACGACACTTCCCGCTTTTCGGAAGACCGGTCGCCCGCCGGCCAACTGCATCACATTGTATGCAACCGAATCAGTCCCGCATGTCAGAAGTGAAGGTGCTGCCCGAACCTCGAAGAAAACTTCTTTCCGCTGTCTTTTCGGGACAGCTTCTACTTGGCTTTTCACCTTTTCGAGTCGCTCGCGTGCTTTCCGAACCAGGCGCCGACTCCGCTTTTCTTTGCCTGTAATCGCGCCCAGCTTCCGCACGAGATCCAGCGTATCGTTCACTGTCTCGGGGTGTACAGCCAATACCGCAGAATCTGTACCCCCCAACATCTCCCGCAGACTGGAAACAGCCTTCTTCCGGTGCGAAGATACGATAACCAGATCGGGCCGACATGATACAATGGCCTCAAAGTCCGGGCTCATGTGGGTGCCGACGTTTGTTATTCCCCGAGACTCTGCCTGCTCACGTGTGGCTCCGACAAGGGCGTCTTCCCTCCCGAGGCTTTCTATCATTTGCGCAAAGGCGGCATAACATGTAACGATTCGTTGCACAGGCACCCGCAGCCGGAGCGTATGCCCCGTATCATCGGTGAATGTTCTTACAGCCTCTTTCGGCCGGGCCGGTTCTTGGTCACCCGGGGAAGACGCCTGCATTTCAGAGAACTGGTAGGCGGCAAAGGAGCAGGCTCCTCCCAGTACTAAGGCACCCACTATAATCAGATTCGTCTTCATGCGTACCGTCATCCGGTGATTATTCCTCTATCCTGTATACTGCCCCATTCCCAGCGTAGCGGGACATGTCTGAGAAGTTTTTTCGAAAATTATAGACCGAAGGATTATATAACCTCTTAGAATATAGCATAGTGAATAAAATTTAAGACGTCATTTTCTCGGCTGTCGAGAGACTCAGCGTCTTCCGTCATTACAAAGCCGATTCCTAAAAGAAAGCACAGCAATCGATCACGAAGAACAATTAGAACGGGCGCTTGCCATCGCGGGCCGTTATCATTCCGGCTGTTCTGATACCTCCACGCGGCATGATGAGGCCTTGGCGGAGGTGTATAAATGAATCCTTGTTTTGTGGATACGAGTGCATTTAACGCTTGATGATCATTTTGCTGAACAGAGGTTTACCTCTATCCCCTCCACAAAATAGATAGGGGTGCCGAACAGTTGTTTCGACACTCTTGGTAATTCGGGACAACCTATCTATTACCGTAATATTACCATAACGCCAGTATACCAATTTCGCTGAGAAAGTTTCTCTACTTGCGAGGCGTAATAAAAAAATGAAGCCAACCACTACAACGGAAAGCAGAATGAAATCCGTATTCCGGTCTTTCACAGCCCGTTTTGAGCGGGAAGGCGACACAATCCGGACGGGAAAAGGGGGCTCGATGATTCCATTTTAAGTGGAAAATCCGCTTTCAAAGCTCCGCTTTCCGCAGTTGGCGGAAGGAGACAAGCCCTGAGGCGTCGTCGCGTTCGAATCGTTTCTTACGCATGCGCTCTTCGCCGAAAAGACACATTTTCTTTGAAAATGTGTTTCTATTAACGATGATATCATTGAAAAAATTGCCTGCATATTTTTACTACCTGTTCTCTACTCCGAAACTCCAGTGAGATACTATAATATCTCTGGACGCATAGGAGTATTTCCCCAGATTTAGCAAACTTAAAACTTTGCGCTTTACTTGCCTTCAAGCTTAACGGTACTGCTCTATTGCGGGGTAAGGGGAACGCACTTTTTCGCAGGATTATAAGCTTTTCACCTCATTCCGCCAGCGGACAGCGTTGCATTCGTATCACGCCGCTTTCATTGAGCTGATCCCGAAATGCGGCTGAAGGTTCGGTATTGGGGTTATGGAGTGCTGCAAATCTGTTCTCGTTGATCTTGGCGATTGCCGTTCCTGTAATATTGGTCACGCCGAGATCAAAACAGCCTTCGTAGGTTCCATCCGGCGTGTAGACGGCTACCCACGTCTGTCTCGGGGCGAGAATATCGATCTTCTCGTTATACACCCATAACTCATCTCCGGTCCATAGAAGCGAACAGAAGCGGCGGGGCAGAAACTTTTCCCATTGACAGACACCGTGCTGGGTGGTTGCCATACTGTATTTACACAGTCGGCCATCGCAGCTTAATACGTAAATTTCGCCCAGCGAACCGGCAGTTACAGCACAGGGAAACGCCGGATAATTGTCCTGGCACGTTCCCACCACCCGGCCATCCGATAACATCACGAAAAGTTCGCGCTCCCCGAGCACGTAGAGAAAAATACCGTCACTTGCCAAATACTGCGGTGTGACGTAACGTTTACCGAAAATATACGGCCGTATCGGCTCAAGTCGCTCTGTCATATCAGGTTCACTCCCCCTGAACACCCTGACAGCGGCTGCTCCATCGTGATAGCCGGCACCGATAACGCTGTTATCTATTTCCACATACGACGTCAACAGCAACCGGTATTCGTCTTCGCCGAACGCGTACAACAACGCAGGTTCGGCACCTTCGATACGTTCGTATATTCCGTCCATTGCAGGATGAATAATTGTGTCCGATGCCGTACAAAGCAGGCTGTCAGACCCGACGTGCGTGAGCATATCACGCACACTTCTGGAACATTTCAGATCACTGTGTCGGGCAAGCAAGGGGTCTGCGTTAATAAACCGATGATAGCCTATTCGCGAACCTATCTCCTTTTCCTGCACGCATTGGCGGCGCAAAGGCTTCAACGCTTCCGATTTCTCCGGCACACGTATGCTTTTCGAGGTAATATCCGAGACATTTTGGCACCATACCGGGGATGCGTACGCAATATGCCCGTCCGGATAATACACCTTGACGTAGTAATAATCGAACGGAAACACGCGGTCAGCGGTGTCATCGAGCACAGTTTCCTCAAAACAGCCGTAAGAGGGTTGAAACTGCGTGTAGAGTTCCCCGTTTTTAATGACCATAACGAGCAACGGAGTACGCTCAAAGCGGTGGGAGACGTACATACGCCGTGAGGACGAGCCAGATAACATCGTGCCCAGCGGAGATTCATCCATGCTGAACCACAGTTCCGGCCGGATGCCGGTTGTAGCGATCAGGCGTCTTTTCCACAATCCGTTCCAGATTCCTTCTGAAGACAAAGATTCAGCCCAGACACCCGTACACGCTTTTTTGCCGGGGCGGCCGCCGTGGTCGTCGCTGCCGCTTATAAAGCCACACTTGTGCCCAGCCAGCAACCCCGTGTTCGCCCAACCTTCAAACGGATTGCCGCTGTCGTTGATAATCTCGACCAACCGACAATTCGGATGATGCGGGAACGACCAATCGGTCGGTCTCGGGCGGTTGTGTGCCGCCAACAGCACGCCATGTTCATTCGGCGCGACATCCGCCAGAATCTCCTGCCAACGCGACGCAAGGGGAAGCCGATCGGTGTCGTACAGATATACGTTATACTCCGTGCCGTCCTGAAACTCATACCCTTTCAGGGCGATGAATTCGCCTTCTCTGTTGTGTTCATCCGCTTTATCACTGACAATTTTCCACGGTGAACGCTCGGTATACCCCGCCTCAATCATACCCCCCATGTTGTGATGATCCGAATACACGAAAAAGTCGAACGCTCTGTCCCGCTGAACCCACGCATACATGTCATCGATCTGCCGCGCCGTTTCTTCAAGCTCCTCGTCGGTAAAGGCATCCTTTTTATGGCACAAGTCTCCCGTGATGTGACAATGCAGAATGCCCCAATACAGATTATATGGCTGATTTTTCATCGCACCGTTCCCAGGACGCGTCCCATTCTATTTCCCTTGCGGAATCAATCTGTTTTCTTCAGTGACTGATAGGAAATTGCTTTTGTGAGCAATTCTTTGAATTGTAACACGAGGTAGAGAAAAATCAAATCCATAGTCCACAGTCGTTCACCTGAGGGATCTTTCAGCACCTCCAATTGTGAATTCGGGCACACAGATAGCGACCAGGACGGGGGATATGTGTTTTGGATATGCTTAGCGTACAACTGCGCAGAATTGGTGTACGGTCCAAATTCACGCTATTCGCGATTCTTTGAAAGCCCAGGCACTCTTTACACCAGACGCTCCTTACACCTTCGTGTTCTTCGTGGACTTCGTGGTTCAAAACCCCTTGCACGCACACACATAGGTGCTTGTCCCCGGATCCTAGTGTGGTGTATTCCAAATGCGTTTACACAATGGGGCGCTATTTCACTAAGGCGGGGGACAGATAGTGTCATAATACGAGTGGGCAGGGCGAAAAAGCGGACAAGGTTCGAGACAAGGTGCGGGACAAAGTTACACGGGACATTTCGCAATTTTCTTACCGCGCAAGGCAAATGACAAACCGTGCAACGTATAAGCTGTGTTTCCGCACTTCTGTCCTTTGTTTCAACGGTTATCAGTGATTATTTCATCAAGGCAATTCGCTACAGCACACTAGATGTATCGGTGTAGCAATGTAGTGGTTGTAGTGCTCTAGCGCTTAGTCGGTTCGTCAATCAAGCGGTCCACCGTGGCCCGTCGTCCTGTAGTCCCATCGTCCCATAGTCCCATCGTCCCATAGTCCCGTCGTCCTGTAGTCCCATAGTCCCATAGTCCCGTAGTCCCGTGGTCCCGTAGTCCCGTGGTCCCGTAGTCCCGTGGTCCCGTAGTCCTGTGGTCCCGTTGTCCTGTCGTCCCCTCGTCCTATGCTCCTGTCGTATAATGCCATTCTGTCGCTCTGAACATTCAATCGCATACGACAAACAAACAACAAGCGATGACCTTATGGAGAACAGAGGCAGCTTACTGAGACAACCAGTAGATGTCAATTACATGCTCCACGGCCGCAAACTCAGGATCGCCGGTAACAACCACCGCATCTGAATGCCGGGCAAGTGCCACGGCAAACGCATCCGCGTAAGATATCCGATTGTGCGCTTTTATGTGTGCAGCATCAAGCGTAAGGGTACGATCGATATTTTTTACCGCAACCGGCAATTGCTCTAATGTGCCAAGCAGGCGCTGAGCAGCTTCCAAAGACTGCTCACGCTCTGTGATGTACGCCGCTTCTCCGAGATTTACAACCGGCATTAAAATTTCTGTTAAGTCCTGTGCTGCCGCCTCGAGTAGAGATTCGACATCTTCAGCCCCTCGCTCATCCTGCAAATAGGCAAGCACAGCAAACGAATCTAAAACATATCTATCGGTCATTCTCTCTCTGCCGTTGTTCTTTACGCTCTTCAAGCAATGCCTCGGTTAGCGATTTGTCTCCACCAAGCACACCTCTTGCTTTGAGCACCGGCTTGTCCAGCGACGGGATAATGCCAATACTTTCCCCATAATCGACGATTTCCACCTTCTGCCCGGGGACGATATGATGACGTCGCCGATACTCTGCGGGGATCACAACCCATCCTTTTTCTGAAACCGTTGCGGTCGCCATTTTGATGCCTCCGTAAGGTCCTGTATTATACATTTCCCTTATAATGTATAACACAAACGGGCTCTATCAAAGTAGAGTCATTCGCGTGGATTCGCGTGACTCGCGGTTACTCATATCTTTTTCATACGTTCAATATGCCGCTTCGACAGAATCCTTTATTTATACCGAATTATCTGCGCCTCTGCGGGAGCTAAATATCTTATACGTGTGGCAAGAAATTAAGAAAACCCTCTACAACCATTTTAAAATGCGATGAAATTTGTCTGATTTTAATGCTTGGCGGGAGAACACATGGATATGCTCACCGGAAGGCTGTGCAGAATTCGCCTACTGTCCAGATTCGCATAGATTCACGTGATTCGCCGTTGACTGAAAATGCTGGCCTTCTTTAGGGACCATTTTCTTAGCACCTTTGTGTTCTTCGTGGACTTCGTGGTTCAAAACCCATTGCACGCACGCATAGGAGCATGTCCCCGGATTCTCACCCGCGCCCGCTTTGGGGCGCAGATGTGGTGGGTATCCCCGTGCCCACGGGTTCACACCCGTGGCTACCCGCCTGGA
>Ga0207714_1002828_pt1 | contig 10227 bp, 11 predicted proteins | sample PonA232FremontCA_2_FD_187270 | JGI IMG/M metagenome (GOLD analysis project Ga0207714, IMG submission 187270) | Marine sediment microbial community from Fremont, CA, USA - Pond A23 Sediment 2 (SPAdes) | ecosystem: Environmental > Aquatic > Marine > Unclassified | place: USA: Fremont, California... | reverse complement strand
ACGAGCGTGGGCGGAATTAAATTCGCCATCGGTCGTTCCGCTGGCCCCGTGCCAGAGACCACGGCGAAGCCACGGGCCACCGCGCCCGTGGTACTTCACTAGTGTCGTTTGTCGGTAGAATATCCTGCCGGGCAGTCCCTCGGTGGTCTGTTGCTCACCGTGTCGGCTTCATCCCCCGCCTGTTCAGTCCTCGGTTCCGACAACAGGTGTCGGAACACTCGTTCCTCACGGGAAGGCGGGGGTATTCGTCTCGAATCTCTATAACATTCGGTCGATTGCCAACTACTGCTACCGTCGCGTCGGGCCGCGGATACGTGAGCGCCGGCCTCCGGAAGTCATAGGCAGTCAAAAGAGTCGCTTCTCAACACGCCTTAGTCTGGCATTCTCAGCGTCCGAAACGCGTGATCTAGTTTATTTGATCGGCTCAGTAACCGGTATGTATGCAGCCAGTTCCATCCGCACTTTCGGACTCGGATATCGTCACCCATGACCGTATCGTTGACGCGGTGGTTCTCCGAAACTACGATCACGACGTTGCGGTCGCACTCACGATCACCGTTGAGGATCTCGACGGAACAACCGTCTTCGAGGACCGGTACTGTCTCCCCCCGCTGACCACGGAGGTGATCGACCTTCCATTGTCGGTGGGCACCTACCGCGTGGCCGCCGCGATCGGCGATAAGCCATCGGCGGAGACGGTCTGTGCACTGGGCAACGAAGCCACGCGTGCGGCGTGTGTCGAAACCGGCAATGGAATCGTAAGCGTTGTCGACGGACTCGACTAGGCCGTCAGCGGGTACACCCCTCGACACCCGTATTCACGTAGCCATCAGAGATCAGCGACGTCCTCAATGGCGTCGGTCAGTGCTCGGATGCTCTCGACGGTGTGCTCACCCATATGTCCGATACGGAAACTCTCCTCACTAAGTGAACCGTAGCCACTTGAGAAGACCATGTCGTATTCCTCGGAAACAGTCTCGACGGTCGCTTCGACATCGATATCGCGGGTGTTCTCGACGCAGGTCACCGTCTGAGACGCATAGCCCGTCTCGGGGTAGAGGTCGAAGTGCTCTTGTGCCCACTCACGGGTGTACTCGGCCATGTCCCGGTGCCGCCGGTCGCGTTCACGGTGGCCCTCCTCAAGGAGGTGTTTCATCTGCGTGCGGTAGGCGAGCATCAGCGGGATCGCCGGCGTGGAGTGGGTCTGGCCCTTCCGATCGTAGTAATCAAGACAGCGCTGGAAGCCGCCGTACCACGAGGCCGAGTCGGTTTCGAGTTCGCGCTCGTAGGCGGCGTCACTGACGGTACAGACCGCCAGCCCGGGGGGCATCGCGAAGGCCTTCTGCGTCGAGGTGAAGATGGCGTCGATATTGTGTCCCTCGATGTCGATGTAGTCGCCACCCAGACAGGAAATGGCGTCAACGACGAAGTACGTATCCGGGTAGTCACCGAGAAGATCGCCAATCTCCTCAACCGGATTGCGTACCCCCGTTGAGGTCTCGTTCATCACCATTCCAACGGCGTCGTATTCGCCAGCCTCAAGCGCGTCACGGATGTCTGCAGGCTTGACGGCCTCGCCCCACTCGTACTCGATCCGGTCGACATCCTTGCCGAGGCGCTCGGCGACGTTGGCCTGGCGTTCGCTGAACGCGCCCGAGGTTGGAACGAGCATGCGGTCCTCAACGAGGTTGAGCGTCGTTGCCTCCCAGAACTCCGTTCCCGAGGCAGTGAGGATGATAACCTCCTGGTCGGTATCGAGAAACTCCTTTGTGTCCTCAACGATAGTCGTATAGAGGTCGGTCATCCGGTCCATGCGGTGGCCAAACATCGGCTGGGCCATCGCGTCGATGACGTCCTCGCGGACTTCGGTTGGACCGGGCAGATACAGCGTCTTTTCCGGGTAATCACCGGTGTACTCGCGTTTCTGAGTCACGTGCGCTCCCCAACACTAGAGCGGAGATGACAGGTGTGTTTGTGTGTTTTGATACGGGGGGCAACCCGTTGCCAGCATTGCGTCACCGGTCGGTCGGCGGATGCCAGAAGAGTCCGTCCGCAATGAGCACACAACACGCAAGGGAGGCCCCCGCTGTTGAGGGGATCCAACTGTCTAAGGCGATAGTGCCGGCGCCGGAGATCAACGCGAAGGTAAGCGGGATCAACATCAGAAGGAGATCAGCGCGCGAGATCGACGCGACCGACAGGTCGTCGCTCATCTTAGTCCATGTAGCCAAGATCCCGCAGTTTCTGTGCGATCTGTCGGGCCTCCCGCTCGGAGATCTCATCGTCGGATTCCATCTCGCGAACGACGACGTGCTTGACGAACTCTTTGACCGACGTGAACGGCTCGTCCTCGATGTATGCCTCGACGTCACTGACGAACTCCTTGCGCAACGAGATCGTCGTATACTCGCTCATTGGTGAATCGTGATGTTCCCGTCCACATAAGTTTTAATTATATCTAATTACCGAGTGGGCCACGAGAACGGCCCTACTGACGCCAGTATCGGACGATATGCACAAGACTAGACCGGGAAACGACCAACAGCGGCGCATCGTCATGCGAAACAGAAGTATTAAATTATTATGTTCTGGTTGTTAATCCGAACAGCATGACTACGACAGTCGGTGGCAGAACGAATCGATCAGTATGAACGTTATCTGGCTTATTGCGATCGCGCTGGTGGTACTTGGGACCGCATACTTCGCGTACGGGCGATACATGGCGCGGTTCCTCGAGCTCGATGACAGCCGGACGACGCCGGCTCATGAGTACGAGGACGGTCAGGAATATGTCCCGGCAAAAAAGCCGGTCCTTCTTGGCCATCACTTCTCGAGTATCGCGGGTGGAGCGCCGATTATCGGCCCGATCACGGCCTCGTTCGTCTGGGGATGGGTGCCGGCGTTTCTCTGGATTATCATCGGAAATCCGCTGTTTGGCGCCGTTCACGACATCACGGCACTAACCAGTAGCATCCGCCACCGCGGCCGTTCGATCGGGTACGTCCTCGGCGAGTACGTCGGCCAGCGGGGCAAACAGATGCTCTTGTGGTTCGCGTTCCTGACGTTGATCCTCGTCGTGGCCGCTTTCGCGCTCGTGGTGTCACTCGTGTTCGATGCGTATCCCCAGACCGCGACCGCGAGCATCATCTACGTGCTGCTGGCACTGGCCTTCGGAGTCTGGCTCTATCAGTTGAACCTCTCCTTTTGGGGCGGGACGATTCTGTTCGTTGCTGGCGTCTTTGCATCGGTATGGGTCGGCCTGCAGTACCCGATTGCCCTTGTGAGTGCCAGCGGTTACCCGGCTGGAACGATCACGCTGCTTGAGTCCGCGCCAGGGTTTGTCCCCGCCCTTCTCGGAAGCCAAAATATCGGTGCCTGGGTGCTCGTCGTACTCGTGTACGCGGCAATCGCCAGCATCACGCCGGTGTGGATCCTACTCCAGCCACGAGATTATCTCTCGTCGTTCCTTTTGTACTCCGGCCTTGGCGGGGCCGTTCTCGCGGTGGTTGTCGGCACGTTCGTCACCGGGCTCTCCGCGAGTGCCGGCGGCGAACCGATCTCACTGTCGATCACGATGAACGCGTGGAACGGCTTCTTTGGGGCAAACAGTCCATTCGCGGACCAGTTACCGCTGATGCCGCTGTTCCCACTGTTGTTCGTCACGATCTCGTGTGGCGCCATTAGTGGCTTTCACTCGCTGGTGGCCTCCGGTACGACGGCAAAGCAGCTCAACCGGGAGTCTGACGCCCGACTGATCGGCTACGGCGCGATGTTGCTCGAAGGGCTATTGTCAGCAGTCGCCATCGCGGCGGTCGTGATCGTTGCCGTTCAGCCCGGAGCGACCAGCGGAATTGGGCTTGCACTCCCGAACTTCGCAACCGGCGGCGGCGCAATCCTCACTGCCCTTGGGATTCCACACAGCGCGGCCGCCCCGTTCATGGCGCTCGTGCTGGTCGCCTTCCTGTTGACGAGCCTCGACACGGCTACGCGTCTGGGTCGGTACATGATTGAGGAACTCGTCGCCACCCCGGATACCACGACCCAGCAGGTCGCCAAGAACCGCTATGTGAACACGACTGTGATTATTGTGGCCGCGTACATCCTCCTGAGTACAGGGCGGTGGGCTGATCTCTGGACGCTCTTTGGTGGTGCCAACCAGCTGTTAGCGGCCATCGCGTTGACCGTCGGGACAGTCTGGATCGCCAACTGGGACCGCACCAAACAGCTGTATTCAACATCGATACCGCTGGCAGTGATGCTTGTCATCACCGTCTCCAGCCTCCTGTGGACGGCCTTCTACACCGTTATCGGTGGCCGACTGCTTGGGATCACCGGAAGCGCCGCCACAGGCTGGGCCGACCAGCTCGCCGCAGTCTTCCAGGTCACGATCGCGCTCACACTCGTTGGACTCGCGCTCGCGATCGTCTGGATCGGCTATAAGAACGTTCGTAGCGTTCGCGGAGCCGGCCAGTCAGTACGGGCTGATAGCGGTCCGGTTGACGACGACTGAGCCGTTAGCCTCTACTGCCGGCTTTTTCGTCCTGGTCACAGTCATGCGCTAGGTATCAAACGCCGTATCCGGGGGGATCCCGCTCATACTCCATTGGTTGTCCGCAGGACGGACACGTCGGTGGTGACTCAGATACAGCGGCGGCGGACACTCGGACATCACACTCATAGCACCAGTAGGCCCCCTCCGCGTCCGGGACCTCTTCGAAGTGGGCTTCGATGAGTGAGGCGATCGTCTCGCGGAGTGACACACCTACAGACTATCCGGAAGCGCACTTAGTGATGTCGCCGCTATCTCAGAAGCGATCCCACGAGGGGATGTTCGAACGCGGAGGCGCAGATGGGACAGGACAGTATCGACCAGGGACAACGAGGGGCCAGCACGGATCGATGGCAGGAGTCGGGATGGAGTCGTAGCGCGTGATGAGCAGGCCCCTCAAAGAACACTCGCTGATGGCTGCACTTAATAATTTCCTTATAGATATTCATAACCACCATACGCACCCGAGATCTGTCCCGCGCTGAAGGCGAGGCATTCTCCGTCGTATCCGCACTCTCTTGATCAGGAGAGTTGAATAGGCCGACAGAAGCATCTGTCAATTGTTTGTTTATGTCCGGCTGAGCTATACTAATTTATTATTTTCGCCCTGCACAACACATATATATCAAAGAAGACCTCCGGCCGAGTGGATCAGTTGGATGGAACGGACAGCTATCAGAGGCCATCGGGCCGACACTCATCGACAGGTGTGCATGCACGGATGGCCACGCTCCACTTGGGCCCGCATATCGGTGGGACAGATTGATAGAGGCAACCGACGCGCCTCGATAAACCGCGGAGGTCGAGGCGCACAGTCTGATCATGACTGATGACCGTTCTATCGGCAAGGCAACCCGATACCGCCATCTCGTCGAACACACGCGCGACGCCATCGTCGAATTCGAGTTTGTCGGGGAAACGCCCATGATACGCTGGGTCAACGAGGCCTTTATCGACATTTTCGGGTACTCCCGTGAGGTCATAGAGGGCGCCTCACTCAATGATCTCATCGTCCCGGAGTGGCACACCGAGGAAGCCAGACACTTTGATACGCGAACGATCGCCGGTGACATCAACCACAAACGAGTCCAACGCGAAACAGCAACCGGGCTCAGACAGTTTCTCTATCGGGGGATTCCCTACGAGGACGACGAACTCCCGGTCGATGGGGCTGCCATCTACACCGATCTGACGGATCTCATTCGTCAGCGCCGGCAACTCAAGGTGCTGAATCGGGTGCTCCGGCACAACCTTCGGAATCAGGTTAATCTCATCGCCGGCCACACCACACGACTGCTTGATGCTATCGACGAACCGTCGACCGAACACGTTGAGACCGCCGTGGCCGTTGAACAGGCGGCTCGGAACCTGGAAACGCTCACGCAGGAGGCAGACCAGATTGAGGACGTCATTGCCCCCCAACCCGGCGACGTGGAACTTGAGTGTGTGTCGTTGCTCCAGACCGTTGTCGCCGATATGCGTCGCCAGTATCCGGCCGCGACAATCCGAATGCGGCTGCCGGAGGCGCTGTCGGTCCGGGCAGATCGCCGGCTTCGCTTTGCCATTGAAGGACTCATCGATAACGCGATCAGACACAATCCGGCCGAAACACCAATAGTGGAGGTGACGGCCACCGAGGCCGACTCAAGCGGCTGGGCAGATGTCTGTGTCGACGACAACGGCCCGCGAATCCCAGCCACCGAACGTGCGATCATCAACGGCGATATAGAGATGGACAGCACACGACACGGGAGTGGCCTTGGATTGTGGCTGATCAAGTGGACCACCGAACTCTACGGTGGGGATGTATCGATCACGACGAGTGATCTCGGTGGCAACCGGGTCTGTCTCCGGTTATTGTGCGCCTGATTGGGTGGCGGGCACCGGTAGGTTCCATGAGTGTTTGATCCACGCGAAGGTTGATACCGACGGCGCACACCCCGTTTGATATGGATCCAGACTCCGACCGCGGGTGCCCCAAGTGTGGACACGCCGAGACGGATGTGGGGGAGATCGCAACGACCGGCAGCGGTCTCTCGAAGATGTTCGACATCCAGACAAACAGCTTCACCGTCGTCTCGTGTACGAATTGCGGGTACTCTGAGTTGTATCGTGATACGACCTCCGGTACGAGCGACGTTGTCGACATTTTCCTCGGGTGATGGCCGACGCAAGTCTTCTGGTTGGTATCCTGCTCGTCGTCGCGATCGGTCTCCCGCTTGTATTGTATGTTGCCGTTCGCGCCGAGCGCGATCAGCGGGAGACGATGGACCGCAACGCGGCAGAACGAGAGGCCCGTCGCGACACTCGCGACGGCGAGTGAGCAATCGGCTGTGTTTCGCGGCCCTTCCGAGGTACGCGTTGGCACGACGACACGCTCATTGTGCACTATCCCTGATACGGGACGAATGGCAGTACAATCCGTACCGGGGGCAACCACCGATGACGGCTGACGAGCGCGATCGGTACATCGCCGTGATTGATCAGGACGAGGTCACCGACGAGGTACGCGATATCGCGGTCAACTACGATCCGGTCAATCGCGCCGGCGGCGAGGGCTTTCACGTCACCGAAGACGGAGAGTTACACATTGACGACGCGAAGGTCATCGCCGAGCACGCACTTATCGAGAAGAAGATCCCGAACGACGCAATCCGGATCGTTCCATTGCCCACGGCGACTGGTCAACTGGTCCACCAGTACGGTCAAAACGGCTTTCAGCTGTACAACCTGCCCAGTCCGATACGTGGGCGTGTCGTCGGGCTCCTCGGGCGCAACGGCATCGGAAAGAGTACCGCCTTGCGCATTCTGGCAGGCGATCTCGTCCCCAACCTCGGCGAACCGGAGGCAGACCACGACTGGTCGGCGGTGATCGACGCACTCGGAGGCACGACACTTCAGGCCCATCTCGCTGGGCTCCGCGATGGGTCGGTCACAACCGCATACAAACCCCAGCGCGTTGATCGGGGATCCGCCAGCGAGAAGACGGTCGCCGAGATCATCGGCAACACGGCATCGTCAGTCATCGATCGCCTTGCGGTCCGCACATTGCTGGATCGCCAACTATCGACCCTCTCCGGTGGACAGCGCCAGCGCGTGCTGATCGCTGCGACACTGACGAGCGAGGCTGACCTCTACCTGTTCGATGAACCCTCGTCGTTTCTGGATGTCCAACAGCGACTGACGGTCGCACGGACGATTCGCGAGCATATCGCCGAGACGGACGCCACCGCAATCGTTGTTGAGCACGACCTGATGACGCTTGATCTGCTGTCGGACACGATTCACGTCCTCTACGGCGAGCCGGGCGGGTTCGGGGTCGTTGCCCAGCAGCTGGCGACCCGGGCTGGGATCAATCAGTTCCTCAATGGCGAACTCAAAGAGGAGAACGTCCGGATCCGGCCAGACGCCATCGAGTTTCCCTCAGCCGGCCAGCGACGCGTCGACCACGATAGTCCGGTTCTCACGTATCCGGAGTTGCGGAAGTCGTTTGACGAATTCACACTGACAGTCGCGTCCGGGCGCATCCACGCCGGAGAGACGATCGGGATCGTCGGCGAAAACGCGCTCGGGAAGACGACGTTTGTGAAACTGCTTGCCGGCGGACTCAGCCCCGATGTCGGAACTGTCCCCGGGAATGCCACCGTCTCGTATAAGCCACAGTATCTGAGTGCCGCGGAGACGACCACCGTTCGAGAACGGTTCGCCGCCGTGACCGACATCTACGCGACATCCTTCAAGCGACAGATCCGTGATCCCTTTGAGCTGGAGCCGCTGTTTGACCGCTCGCTTGCGGATCTCTCCGGCGGTGAGCTCCAGCGGGTTGGAATCGCGCTCTGTCTAGCGCGGGAGGCTGATCTATACCTGCTTGATGAGCCCTCGGCGTTTCTTGATGTCGACCGCCGGGCCACGGTTGTCGACAGTCTTCGGCGGTTCAGTCAGCAGACCGAACGGCCAGTCCTCGTGGTTGATCACGACCTCTTTGTCATCGATCGGGTCGCGGACCGACTGATCGTCTTTGAGGGCACGTCGGGCGAACGCGGACAGGCGGGGGCCCCACAGCCGATGCGCGAGGGCATGAACACCTTCCTTGAGGCGCTTGGCATCACCTTCCGACGGGACGCACGGAGCGGCCGTCCACGGGTCAACAAGCCCGACAGCCAACTTGATCGCGAGCAGAAGACCCGCGGCGAATACTACTATAATTCCTGAACAATCGAGTGGGCCGTGATTAGGGCGTACTGACAGTGTAGGTCGCCCGATAGAGTGTCCCATCGTAGACGACCATTGTCTCACTACTCGACAAGTCGACAAGATCGACCGATTCGGGGTCGCTATCAGGGGCGAACAGACGCACGACGAGGGTCCGGTACGCCGATGACGCGTCGGCAATCGGTTGATCGTGGCCGTACTCTTGGTCGATTGCCGCCTGGAGAATATCGTGCTGGCGGTCGGTGAGCGTTGACGCCTCGAGTCTCACGGCGTCCGTCCGAGACTGTGCAAGGACATCGGTTACATACGCCTCTTCTGAGGTAGCGACCGTCGAGCCTTCGAGTCTGTAGCTGTGTAAGCGCGTCTCGGTCGTCTCACCGGTAACCGAGAGCTGGATCTGCCCGTCTTGGTAGCGGACGGTATCATACTCGGGAGTCGGAACAAGCAGTGAGTCCGTTGGTCCACTTGGTGTCGCCGGATAGACCAGTTCCTCCTCACCGGAGACGCGCCCCTCGGTCTGGGAGAGTCTTCGCCAGAGTTCGTTTATGAGACCGGTCCGGAGGGCGCCACGGTCGACCGCCGGGAGGGAATCGAAGGCGATCGTCTCATCGTCGTCAACCGAGGTCGTCGCCGGGACCGTCGCCTCGAATTCGATCGGGTAGGCCATCGCTGCCGTATGCCCTGTTGTTTCGTGAGTGAGTTCATAGAACGTTCTGTCCTGTCGAACGATCTCTCCCTCGGCAACCAGCGTGTCGGCAGCGGTATAAGACGCCGATCCGTCCTCAAGCACACGCTGAACAAGGGTGTGGCCGTACGGACCGAGCGCACGAATCGTCACCGGTGTGGTGGTCTGCTCAACGACGGCCGAGGGGGTCTGGGTGCGCAACGACAGCGATCCGATGGTGCCACCGGTGCCGCCTATCGGCCCCACACACCCAGCAGTTGCGAGGGCCCCGCCGGTCGCGAGGAGGGCACGACGCGTGGAGGGCATATAGCAGTCATCAAACACGAGATGTAAAAACGATACGACCGGTTCGATCCACGAGTGAGTAGCTTTTTGCCGGTCATCCGATACCCTCCGGTCGGATGACCGCCGCGGAGGTCGACCTCGATCGCATCTCACCGCTGGCCTGGCGGCTACTCCGTGTCGCTGCCGGATTCAGCCAGCGCGATGTTGAACGTGAGGTCGACGAGCTGATGCAGGCGCACCTCTCGATGCTCGAGAATGGATCGCGCGGCCTCTCGCGAGCCCGTCGCGAGGTGCTCTTTGAATTGTATGCTTCCGAGCTCACTACCGCACAGTACCGGGCGATCGTTGAGCACTTCTGAGGGATGAAAACACATTCCAGGACGCGCCTCAGAGAGAATTATAGCTGGAACAGGCGCAATACCACGGCCTTCAGGCCGTGGATACGCGCCGTCACTCAGTGATATATTCCACCGCCTCCGCCAAGGCCGGATATTCC
>Ga0207714_1002826_pt1 | contig 10234 bp, 10 predicted proteins | sample PonA232FremontCA_2_FD_187270 | JGI IMG/M metagenome (GOLD analysis project Ga0207714, IMG submission 187270) | Marine sediment microbial community from Fremont, CA, USA - Pond A23 Sediment 2 (SPAdes) | ecosystem: Environmental > Aquatic > Marine > Unclassified | place: USA: Fremont, California... | reverse complement strand
TCATATGGGCAGCAAAAAAAAATTTCTAAAAACCCAGATGAGCTCGGCAAAGGAGCAATAGAAGGATTAGCAGCGCCAGAAGCAGCAAATAATGCAACTACAGGCGGAGCTTTGATACCTTTCTTAACACTATCGATCCCTGGTGATGCAGTAACTGCAGTTTTATTAGGAGGATTTTTAATACATAATTTGAGACCAGGACCTATGCTTTTTCAGAATAATCCAGAAGTAGTATCAGCTATATTTATTTCTTTAATAGTAGCTAATTTATTTCTTTTAACTTTTGGTCTTAGTGGAGCGAAAATATTTGCTAAAATTATTTCTGCTCCTAAAAATATTTTATATCCTACTTTAATTATCTTATGTACTATTGGCTCATTTGCTATAAGGAATTCTTTGTTTGATGTTGGAGTAATGATAATTGCAGGTTCATTCGGATATTTGATGAAAAAATTCAATATTTCTATTGCACCTCTTGTATTGGCTCTTATTTTAGGTCCTATGTTTGAATCGAATTTAAGAAGGTCGTTTTTATTATCAAAAACTCCGTTATTAAGTTTTGTTACAAGACCTATATCATTATTTTTCATAATTTTTACTACAATAATATTCATATATCCAATAATAAAAAATTTCTTTTTTAAACAAAATAAAAATAATATAGAAATGGAGGAATAAAAATGGGTAAAATTGATAAGCCTAAAAAAGCGGTTGTAAAAAAGTTTGAAAAATATTCAACCTGTAATATTTCAGATGCACTAGATAGGTTAAATTTAAAAAGTGGAATTTGGGGGATCCGTTCTTTTTATGATTGTGAAAAAATTGTTGGTACAGCTTTGACTATGCGATTAACTGCTGAAGGCATGACTAAAAACAAAAGTCATATTGGGGCTGATGTTATTGAGCTAGGTAGTGAAGGTGATATTATTGTAATTGATAATGCAGGAAGATTAGACCAAAATTGTTGGGGAGGAATTCTTTCAGTAGCAGCCATTCAAAAAGGAATTGAAGGGGTAATCATTGATGGTGCTTTTCGAGATGTAGATGAGGTAAAAGAGCTAGATTATCCAATTTATGCAAGAGGAGTGATTCCTAGAACTGCTAGAGGACGTTTTATCCAAGAATCTTATAATAAAATCATTCAATGTGGCGGGGTGCAAGTAAGGCCAGGTGATGTAATAATGGCTGATGAAAATGGTGTTGTAGTAGTACCTAAAGAAAAAGTTGAAGAGGTTCTTGAAGTTGCTAAAGAGTTATTGCAAAAAGAAAAATATATTATGAACCAACTAAAAAAAGGAGTACCTTTTAAAGAAGTTGATAGAGAAGTAGATTATAATAAGATGATTGAATAAATTATACATTTTTTTGAGATATTGAGGAGGGTTTTTATGAATTTGAATAAAATGGTTGAAAGATATTATAAACTATCCACTCCTGCAGTTTCTGATGCTCTGGATAAACTGGGAATTAAAGGTGGTTGTCATGGAATAAAGCCTTTAGTGGGAAATAAAAAAATTGTTGGACCAGCTTTTACTGTTAAATATAGGGCAGCAGGAGAAGAACCTGGTACAGTAGGAGATTACATTGATAAAGTAAAAGCAGGTGAAGTAATAGTTTTAGATAATAGAGGTAGAACGGATTGTACTGTCTGGGGGGATATACTTACTTTTACAGCTGTAGAAAAAAATATCGAAGGAACAGTCATTGAGGGAGTGTGTAGAGATATTGATGGAATCAAAGAACTTAATTATCCCATGTTTACCAGAGATTACTATATGGTTACTGGTAAGGATAGAGTAGAAGTTGAAAGTGTCAATGAACCGGTTGTAGTTTCTAATATCAAAGTGAATCCGGGCGATATTATTTTTGGAGATAATAGTGGGATATTAGTGATTCCATCAAAAAGAGCAGAAAAAGTCTTAGAAATTGCTGAAAAGATAAATGAAAAAGAAGAAAATATCATCAGTGAAATTAAGAAGGGCAAAACTATTAGTGAAGCAAGAAAGATTCATGGTTATCATAAATTACAAAGGAAAGAATAAATACGTTAAAAAAGCGGGTGAGGTTTAAATGAATACATTTATAGATAAATTGGCGCAGTTCGTTGATGAAACAAATTATGAAGATCTTTCTGAGAAAGTTATTGAAGAAGCAAAAAGGAGAATATTGGATGTAGTGGGGATTGGTTTATCAGGTTATACTACAATACCGGGAAAACAGATTACAAAGTTTATAAAAAAATATGGAAAAGAAGGAAGTTCGATTTTATGGGGGTCTGGATATAAAGTCAGTCCCGAATATGCTTCATTAGCTAATGGTACTATGGTATTTAATTTGGAGTTAGATGATGTGCATAGGACCTCTCACACTCATCCCGGTGTATCTTCAATTCCTACAGCTTTCGCATTATGTGAAGAATTAGAACTTTCCGGTAAAGATTTAATAACAGCAACGGTAGTTGGATATGAAATAGGTATTAGAATAGGTTTAGCTTTGAGTCCTTCTATTTATGTGGATAGGCCTCTGCTTGCTCCAGGTACTTTAAGTATTTTCAGTGCGGCAGCTACTTCCGCTAAATTATATGGATATTCTTTAAAAGAAATAGTTGGTATTTTAGGGACTTCTGCTTATATAAGCCCTTTATCTCCATTTGAAACTTTTAAGAGAGGATTTTCTACAAAAGATATTATTATGGGCTGGGGAAATTTTACTGGAATTTTGTCAGCTAAATTAAGAGAATTTGATTTTGAAGGGGCTGATACAGGTATTGAAGGAGAATTTGGATATGCAAAAAGTGTTGCAGAAAAATATAGTTTTGAAAAAGGTTTAAAGGATATTGGCAAAGATTTTTTGATATTAAAAACTGGTATAAAACCATATGCTTGTTGTAGACAGCATCATGCTGCAATAGATGCAACCTTAGATATCAGAAATAATAATGATATTAGTATTGAAAATATTAAAAAAATTACGGATCAGACTTTCAAAGTCTCTAGTAGAGGGGATAATAAAAGACCTAGCACTATAGCAGAAGCTAAATACAGCAATCCTTATATAATTGCAACTGCTCTAATTGAAGGGAAAGCCTGGCGAGAACAATTTACAAAAGAAAAAATTAATGATGAAAAGTATTTGAATTTGGCAGCTAAAGTAAGGGTAAAAGAAGATAAGGAACTTGATAAATTATATGATGAAAAATGGCCGAGCAGAATAACTATAGAAATGAACAATGGTGAAAAATATGTAAGCAGAAGAGATCTTCCAAAAGGAGAACCTGAATATCCGGTTTCTTTAAAAGAACTTAAAAATAAATTTATGTCTTTATCGCAGGATACCATTAGTCAACAACATGCTTTAGAAATATGGGATAATATTATGAAGATGGATAAAAAAACAAAAGTTATAGATATTTCTAAATTGTTAATTGAAAGGAGATGAAAATTCTGAATTTAACTAATGAAGAAAAAAACATGTTACAAGGAAAACAGGGTGAGATGATCAAGAAATCTATGGAAATTCTTGAAACGTTAGGTGATATTTACGGTGCTGAAAGGATGATAGATATTAATAATGTACATTCGCCTGGAGTTTCCTATAGAGTCACAGGTGATGCTGGTTTAAATTTTGTAAAAGAAGCAGCTTATAAATACAACTCCTGCAGTAAATGTATTATGACTTTAAATACAATTGGAATTGATTACGATAAGGCTGACGAATTAGGCTTTAGCAAAGAATTTCAAGAGAAACAACATGAATTATTAAAGGCATATGAATCTATAGGAGCTATAGGTACTTATACTTGTACTCCCTATTTAATTAGTAATTTACCGAGGTATGGTGAGCATATAGCTTGGGGGGAATCATCTGCAGTAGCTTTTGCAAATTCTGTAATTGGAGCTAGAACTAATAGAGAAGGTGGGCCTACAGCTCTTGCTGTAGCATTAACTGGTAAGGCTCCTGCTTATGGATTTCATCTTGATGAGAATAGATTTGGAGATTTTTTAGTAAATGTTGAAATAGAACTAAATAATGATAGCGAATATGGCGCATTAGGTTATTATGTGGGGCAAATAGTAGGTGATAAAGTACCAATTTTTGATGGGATAAAAAATCCAACTCTTGAAAATTTAAAAGCATTGTCTGCAGCTTTAGCTTCATCAGGAGCAGTTGCTTTATACCATATAAAAGGAATTACTCCCGAAGTAATAAAAAATGGAAATATGTTAAAAGAAAATTATGAAAATATTACTTATGGTAAAGAAGAGAAAGAAGAAGTGCTAAATAAATTTAGTAATAAAGGAAAAGTAGATATGGTGCTTTTTGGATGTCCCCATACTTCCATAGATGAATTAAAAAGAATTGCCTTGAATTTAAAAAACAAAAATTTCCTAAGTGAAGTATGGATTAACACCTCTCAACCAATTGCATCCTTAGGTGAAAGATTGGGGTATAATAAAATAATCGAAAAATCCGGGGCCAAAATCGTAACAGATACATGTCCTGTTTTATCAGAAACTGTGCGAGATTATGATTTAATGTTAACTAATTCTGCTAAGATGGCCCATTATGCACCAGGATTATGGAACTTGACTACAACTTTACTTTCTTTAGAGGAAATTATCGAGGCTGCGGTTAAAGGTTATTGGGGGGGGAATATATGAAATTAGAAGGTAGAACTATTGTAAAAGGTGAAGCGAAAGGCGAAGCTTTAGTTACTCATGATAATATATCTTTTATGGGCACTATTAATCCTAATACCGGAATTGTAATTGAAAAAGGTCATGAACTGGAAGGTGAGTGTCTAAAAGATAAAATATTAGTATTTCCACAATCTAAAGGATCAACTGGTGGTTCATATATGTTATATGATGTGGTGAAAAATGGTTATGGTCCAGCTGGAATAATAAATGTTATGGCAGAATCAATAGTAGTTATTGGAGCAATTGTTGCTGAATTACCAATGATAGACCAAATAGATATTAATAAAATAAATACAGGTGATCAAGTTTATCTTAATGCTGGTGAAGGATTCGCAGAGGTTGAAAATAAAACAGATTAAGGGGGGGATAGAATTGACTGAAACTAATATAGGTTATAGGATAAAAACGGATTATAAAAAACCTGATTTTGAATTAGTTAAAGATTTTCAGAGTGTCCCTGTTGCTAATATTGGTGATGCAATGGGTAGATTTTATATAATGGATCCGGGAATTAAAACTGTTAATAAACCAGATATTCATATGGTTGGTACTGCTTTGACAGTTCGAGTTAGACCGGGTGATAATTTAATGATTCATAAAGCTGTAGATATGGCTAAAAAAGGAGATGTCCTAGTTATAGATGCAGCAGGGAGCAAAAGTGGTGTATGGGGGGAACTTTTGTCTCTTTGGGGAATATACAGAGGTATAAATGGTATTGTAATTGATGGAGGAGTGAGAGATAAGAAATTCTTATGGGAAAAAGGATTTCCTGTATTTGCTCGTCACACATGGCCTTCCGGAGGAGATAAAGATGGTCCGGGAGAAATAAATTATCCTATTTCGTGTGGGAATATAGCAGTAAATCCCGGGGATATCATAGTAGGAGATGCTGATGGAGTAGTTGTAATTCCTCAGGATATTCATGAACAAGTTTTAAAAAAGGTACAAAAAGTTATGGAAAAAGAAAAAAGATTAGCTGAAGAGATTAAAAATGGCAAATGGGAAAGAGCCTGGGTAGACGAAATATTAGAAAAAAAAGGTTTTACTATTGAATAAAATAGTGATCTATAGATTAAAGTATATGAATATGAAAAGGTTGTGATAAAAATGGAAAAAGTACAATTAGGTAAAGAGGGTCCTTTAGTAACTGAGCTTTGTTTTGGCACCCTTCCTATGGGTCCTTTGCAGACAAATATTTCTATTGATAAAGGAGCTGAAGTAATTAAATATGCGATTAATAATGGTGGAATCAACTTTTTAGATACTGCTCATGTATATAGAACTTATGGACATATAAAAGAAGCAGTAAAAAATATTAATAGGGGTAATTTTATATTAGCCTCAAAAACAAAAGCTTCTTCCTATCAAGAAGTACAAACAGAAGTGAAAGAAGATCTTGAATTACTTAAATTAGATTATTTTGATATATTTCATATACATGCAGCACGAGAAGAAAATCCATTTGAAGTTAGGGCTGAAGCATTAAATGCTTTGGTAGATTTAAAACAAGAAGGTTTAATTAGAAATATTGGGATTGCCACTCATTATGTAAAAGTAGTTAAAGAAGCTGCTCTACGGGATGAAGTAGATATTATTTTTGCAATAATAAACAAAGAAGGTATGGGTATTGTGGATGGTGATGCTAAGGATATGTTAAGTGCTCTTAAAAAGGCTAAAAGTAATGATAAAGGTATATATGCTATGAAAACTTTAGCAGGTGGGCGTTTAATTAATGAAGTGGAAAGCTCTATTAACTTTATAAGAAAAAAAGAATTCATTGATGTTTTAGCAATCGGAATGGTAGATAAAAAAGAAGTTGATTTCAATATAGCTCTTTTTAATAATGATGAAAAAAGAGTAAAAGAATTAACTAACGAAATGAAAGTTAAAAACTACAAAAAATTAAGAATTATGTCTCATCTATGTACCAAATGTGGAAATTGTGTAGAGGAATGTCCAAATTTTGCACTACATCTAGGAAAGAATAGTTCAGAAGTAGACCATTCAAAATGTATTTTATGTGGTTATTGTACAAGAGTGTGTCCTGAATTAGCTATTAGAATTGCCTAGATTTGAGGAGGATTTTTATATGGTAAATAAATATAGAAAGTTATTAAAATCTGGACCTTGGTCTCAATTAAAGGATATGGATACAGGTTTAAAAAAGAAGATACCTTCTCCTCCATGTCAAAAAAGTCATAATTCGGACAAGAAAATAATTTGTTTAAAAAGCCTTAAAAGTTTTAAAGATTATGATATGCCAATAAATAAAGTTATTAAGAAAAGAAGAAGTAGAAGAAATTATAATAATGAATATCTTACTATCAAGGAATTGTCTTATCTATTATGGGCTTCTGGCGGTTTTAAAGATGATAAATCAAAATTTAGAACTACCCCCTCAGCTGGAGCCCGTTACCCTATTGAAACATATATCGCTGTCAATAGAGTAAAAAAATTATCTAAAGGTTTATATAGGTATTTACCAAGAGGCCATAAATTAATATATATAAAAAAAGATGATAAAATAATTCAAAGGGTAAGCAAGGCTTGTTTTTCCGGTGAATTTAAACAACAGAAATTTGTTCCTGAAAGTGCTGTTATTTTTATTTGGACGGCTATTCCCTATAGATCAGAATGGCGCTATGCAATACTGGCCCCTCGAATGATATTATTGGAGGCAGGTCACAAATGTCAGAATCTATATTTAGCAGGAGAGTCGATTGGGGTTGGGATATGTGCAGTTGGTGCATATAGGCAAGAAGATATTGATAATATATTAGAAGTTGATTCCAAGAAAGAGTTAGTCATTTATATTGCTACTGGGGGTAAATTATAACCTATCTTATATTTTTAACTTTATTGGAGGATGATTATGAATATTCTTGGAGTAATTATTGGATTTGCAATAATAATAATACTAAATTACAAAAGAATTAATTTAGGTTATGCAATATTAATAGGAGCTGTTATTGGAGGAATGATAACAGGGATTAATTTTTTTGAAATTTTAAATATTTTAATCAAAACTCTACAAGAATATACCACAATTAGATTGGCAGTTATTATGATTTTAATAAGTGGTTTAGGTTTTATTTTAGATAAGAATAATGATTTTAATAATTTAGTTAATTCCCTTTTTAAAATTTTTAATAGTAATAAACCTCTTATTGTTTTGTTTCCTTCAATAATTGCTACCTTATCTGTACCGGGTGGTGCTATATTATCGGCCCCTATGGTTGATAAAAGTGGTGATAATATTGATTTGTCTCTCGTTAACAAAACTGCTTCTAATCTATTTTACAGGCATATTTTCTTCTTAGTATATCCATTATATCCTTCCTTAATAGTAACTGCAGATTTATTTGATGTAAGTGAGTTTTATATAATTAAATATAATATTATAATTATGTCAGTTGGTTTACTTGTTTCTTATTTTCTGTTTTTTTATAATAAAGAAAAAAGTACAACAGCTAAAAATAATAAGAAAAATATTGACCTTTCCAATGAATTGAAAAATGTATTATTAAGTCTTGGTTCAATAATAATAATTTTAGTTTTATCTTTAATATTTAATATTGAATTCATGTTATCTCTTTTCATTGGTACTTTGTGGAGTTTTTTTAGATATTTTAATAAAGAAGGGTATAGCGATAAAATAATATATCAATATATAACAAAAGGAGTTAATTATAAATTAGTCATTATAATAATAAGTGTGATGTTTTTCAAAAATATAATTGAAATAAGTGGCTTACCCAATATGATAGGAGATATATTAAATGAAGCTACTTTTTCTTTAATTGTTGTCATACCTGTGTTGGGTTTTGTGACCAGTTTTTTTCTGGGTTCTAACATGGGATCTTTAGGTATATTAGCTCCAATATTTATTCCTATATTTCCTGCCAATAATGCAGGACCTTATATCACCTTATTATTTATTTCAGCTTATATTGGATATAATTTATCTCCCATACATTTATGTTTAGTTTTAACTAAAGAATATTTTAATACAGGTTATATAGAAATATATAATCGTTTGATTATGCCATTTTCGCTTATGTTGTTGACAGCTATTTTTCAGTTTCTTTATTTAAATTAAAATAAAATTAAGGGGTGGATATTTATGGATTTAAGAATGAAAGGAGAAAGTGCACTTATAACTGCTTCTAGTAGTGGCCTTGGCAAAGCAACAGCCAAAGCACTAGTAAAAGAAGGTGTAAATGTTGTTATTAATGGAAGACATGAAGAAAAATTATACCAAACTGTTAAAGAATTAAGAGATCTCAATGGAGGGAAAGTAGTTGGACAAGTTGCTGATATAACTAAAAAAGAGGATATAAAAAAACTAGTGAAAAAAACTCATAACACTTTTGGTAGATTTGACCATTTAGTAACTTCTGCCGGGGGGCCACCAAGTAAACCTTTTATGGAAACAACTGATGAAGAGTGGTATTATACTTATGATCTTTTAGTTATGAGTGTTGTTAGAATTGTGAGGGAATCTAAGAAATATTTAGAAGAAGATGATGGTGGCACTATTATTAATATAACTTCGCGCAGTGTGAAAGAAGCTATACCTGACTTAGTGCTTTCTAATTCTGTTCGCATGAGTGTGATTGGCCTTATGAAAACGTTATCTAAAGAGTTGGCACCTAAAATAAGAGTTAATGCCATATTACAAGGATTACATGAAACTGACCGATTGAAAAATCTTCTTGTAAAACAGGTTAAAGATGGTAAATTTATTAATTATGAAGAAGCCCTACAACATAGAAGTAGAAATATACCGATAGGTAGAATAGGAGATCCAATGGATTTAGGTAATTTAGTTGCTTACTTATGTTCTAAAAAAGCTGGTTATCTTGATGGGGTTTCAATAGTCCTTGATGGTGGAGGCAGTCACTCTAATTTATAAAAAACATGACTTAAACTCATTTTAAATAATAAATCGAGATTTTCATTATTTTAAAAGAGGAAAAGTCAAAAGTGAAATTGGTCACTTGTATCCCAAGGGAAAGCAAGAAAATTTTTTTTGAAGTTAAAGGTGTTAAATATCAAAAAGAATAAAAAAGCTGGATCTTATATGTTATAACAATCTCTTGTAAAAATTTCTCGTGCATAACCTTAATAAAACGATATTGGGTAAATAATAAGAGAATTACTTACAAACATATATTGAATTCTAAAAATGGTAAAGTGGAATTTCAAATTATTACAGGAGGACAAGTAAAGAACTCTGATTTTAATCCTTCTAATGTAACAGTAAATAGAAGTAATGCATAATGTTTGCATTGTGGTAAAGTAACAAAAGTGAAGAAAATAAGATAATTATCTTAAGAAGGAAAATTAGATGAAGGCTTATTGATTATAAGACAAGCATTTAACATTAGATTAGATAGATAGCCTGGCTTGTAAAAGAGTCAGGCTTTTTTAAAGTGGCGTGCTTCGTAAATTATTCTGATAATAGGTGTAAGTCCTATCTATGCTGTTGTATGTACAGTATATGAAGTCAACAATGATAGGGTGTTCACTGT
>Ga0207714_1002825_pt1 | contig 10238 bp, 11 predicted proteins | sample PonA232FremontCA_2_FD_187270 | JGI IMG/M metagenome (GOLD analysis project Ga0207714, IMG submission 187270) | Marine sediment microbial community from Fremont, CA, USA - Pond A23 Sediment 2 (SPAdes) | ecosystem: Environmental > Aquatic > Marine > Unclassified | place: USA: Fremont, California... | reverse complement strand
CGAATTTCTGGGCGAGAGCTACGAGAACATAGAGGAGGCCACCGACGAACTCGCCGAGCGCATAACCGCACTCGGAGGCGTTCCCGTGGCGGGCCCGGAAGCAGCCACCGAGCGTAGCCTCGTTGCCTTCGAGGGTGAGACGGTGTACGACATTCGATCGTCGCTTGAGGCCGATCTCGCTGCCTACGAGACACTGGCGACGACACTCCGTGAGGACGCATTGCTTGCCCAGCAACTGGGCGATCTGGGAACAGCCGATCTCTTACAGGGGATCCTCTCCGAAGTCGAAGACGACGCCCACCACATCGACCACTTCCTCGAGGACGACACGCTCCAGCGACAGATCTGAGCGACGCACAACCGAACGGTGATCGGTCGTATCTGCTCCGGCGAAACAGATATCGGCTGATAATCGACAGCGAGGGTGAGCTCCCAGGTGTTGTCGTGGCGTAGCGGGGCCTGTAATTCAACGAGTTCAACCGGGGATTTTTCGAAGATAGAGCGGTGATTCTTGCTAAGACTGCGATGGACGGATTCGGCAAGTAGGTGTTTAGCCGCCTTTGCGTGTTCGTAGTCCCCGTCACCGATATGCCATTGGCGGAGTGCTTCGACCGCGGCAGCGGACGGATGGATATGAGTGATCGGATCAACGGCCTCCGGTATCTCATCGTTAGCGAGGTCGGGATACTTATCAATAAAACGGATCAGGATTTCCAGATCAGTCGTGAAGTGGTAGGCTTTATCTGGGTCGTTCTTCGCTTTCTCCCAGTTCCGTTAATCCTGTCCACGGATGGAACGTACACCCGCCATTCGTTCCAGTTTAGTGGCGGTCAAAGCCGAAATCACCTCGTTCAACCCGATCACGTAACCGCTCTCTGTGTGGATTTGGATTTTGTGACGCCCACAACAACAGCTCGTCCAAATCCGGCAGTTCGTAGCCCAGCTCAACCATGAGATACAGCTGAATCAGATGAGAGTGGCGTTCAACGGCTAGCGAACAGCGACGACGAGGGAGCCGCGACGCCGACGAGTCGGCGTCTGCGGCGGCTTCGACCTCTCGCTGTCTTGTCTCAAGCGACCGTAACTCATCCACGATTACACGACTCATCAGCAACGAGATTGCCGCCATGATGATCAGCGCCTCGATGATGTAGGCGTCGGTCGTGTTGATCTCGTCCAAGCCGAACCGCGACTTCAACTCCTTGAACAGCAGTTCGACCTCCCAGCGCGCCCGATAGAACTGCGCGATATCGGGCGCGTTATAGTCGTCTTTGCCGAGATTCGTCAAGTAGAGATGGTACTCTTCGCTCTCTTCGTTGCGCAGGCCGACCAGTCGAAACGTCCGGGTCGCGCTGGCGCCCGACCCTCGCTTGCGCTCGAACGAGAGTGTGATTCGTACGTCGATTTCCTGTCGCTGCAGGTCGTCGAGGACGGCCTGCAGCGACTCTCCTTCCAGTGGGATGGTGTTCCCCCGCCACGTCCGCAGTTCTTCGACGATCTCGAAGTTCGCGTCGTCTTTGACACGAGAGACGAACCAGCCGTCATTCTTGTCGATGCGGTCAAACAGCCAGAAATCGTAAAAGCCCAAATCAAGGAGGATGAGGGCGTTAGCTACCCACTCGCCGGTGGGTAGCTGACTCCGTTCATGAGTCGTCCCGTCGGTTGTGCGGAATCGTGTTGGAAGGCCAGTTGAGAGAGATTCGGTGATGTGGAGTTTCAGTTCGGCTTGATCGTGGCCGGTTGCTGTGTAGATATCAGCGGCGTCTTGGTACAGCGAAACGATGGTTGCGTCGGCAATGAGGACGTCTCGAAAGCGTTCGAGACGTCCGTTCAAGTCAGCTCGTCCGGTATCGAGATTCTCGATAGCGTCATCGAGAATCTCTCGAAGGAGTGCAACCAAGCCCGGTTCGAACCAGTCATGGAACGCCGCGTAAGAGAGTTCGTCGCAGTCAGCCATCTCGACGTAGCGTTCGAGAAATGCTTGCAAAGAGCGGTCTGAGCCAGCAGCGAAGCCAAACGAGAGTGTGTAAAACAGTGCAACGATGTCGAACTTCCGCTCTCGTTGGACGAGATTCGTTGCGCGAGCGCGCTCGCGCAACTCATCGGAGGGAAACGCTCTTTGAATCCGGTCAACAACTACCGAGTCCGGTGGAGAGTACACACTTCCCACCGGGTTCCTCAACCGGGTAGTTGCGACGATATCTAATCAGCAGATAGCGACTGGATTCTCCGCTAAACTAGAACGGATGGCGCCGCCCCGACGCGTGATACGTGCAACGACGAGCCGCCCATCGTCCTGCCGGAAGCTCACTGAGAGCCGAAATCCCCGACGCGTATCTTCTTGTACGGGCTGTTCTGGAGCGGCTCACCGTAGTCCGGCGGGTCGCGCCACGGCGAGGAGGCGATTTCATCGAGCTTGTCGAGTATCCGGTCTTGGTCGGCGGGGGACAGTCCGTCGAGGTCGTCGACGGCCGTCGAGGAGAGTTCCCACGTCCACCCGTCGTCACCCATCGCTCGTGCCGAACCGCTCGCGGGCCTCCTCGGCGCTCGTCGTTCGTCCCTCGCGGATGTCTTCCTCGGCTTCAAGCAGGGCAACGAGTTCGTCGCGGTCGAACGTCGGGAACTCGACAGCATCTCGAAGCGTGTACCGGATGAACTCGCTCCGACTGTTGAACCCGCGCCCTTGCCACGTATCGTCTATCTGTTCAAGGAACGACTCGGTGAGTTTGAAATTCACCGTGGCGATGTCGTCTCCACCGTCGTCATTCGTAGCTGCTTCAGACATATAGATGTAATACGTTAGTCTTACCAATAGTCGCTTCGGCGGAGGCTCACTCACCGCGTAACCGACGTGGATAGCCGCATCGAGGAGCAGTTCTATCACATTCCTGACTACGGTTCATCGTCCGTCCTGTGAGTGTGGATTAGCGAAATCCGGGGTGTCGCTTGAGGGGACGCGCCCCCGGTCGATTTCGGGGCAATCCTGCCGCTGTCTGTGAATTAGTTTGTGTGTCCTGATAGTTTGACGAATCGCATTACGACGAGGGATGCCCTGTTTAGCGAGAGAGGCGAATCTTGAACGAGTTTCGTTCAGGCGAGTGGAGTCGGAAAAGTGTGCGTACAAGGAGTGTACGGAGGAAAGAGCCTGAGGGGGGATTTGAACCCCCGGTCTCGTCCTTACCAAGGACGCGCTTTACCGCTAAGCTACCCAGGCACGCGTACATCGCTTGGCCGGAATCGTCTTTAGGCGTTTCGATTTACGGGTCGGCGGCGGAGGGCGCGTCGCCGCCGGCGAGCGCCAGGATCCGGTCGGCCGTCGTCTCGGGGAGCGCGGTGTCGGGCGGTGGGAGGTCGCCCTCGTACTCGCGGGCGAGGCCGGCCGCGTAGTCGAGGAGGTCCTCGCCCGGGTCGACGCCGACGACGGTGGTGCCGGCGGCGACGGCGAGGGCGAACACGTCCGATTCGAGGGTGCGGTCGAGCGTCGGTCGGTCGGCGTCGACCTCGCGGCGCCGGGTCTGATTCCGGCCGAACGCCCGGACCACCTCGACGGCGCGGTCGGCCGTCTCCGTGCGCGCGAGGAGGTAGAACCCACGGGAGACCAGCACGTCGGCGGCGAGGATGTCAAGATCGGCCCCTCGGGTGGCCTCGCCTTCGCCGTCGGCCCAGGGTTCGTCGTGGGCGAGGGTTCGCGTGAGGCGGAGCCCCTCGTAGATGAGCTGGACGCCCGCGGCGCGCTCGCCGAGCGGGTCGGCGTCGACGGCCGCATCGAGCGTCGTGGCGCTCATAAACGTCAGGACGCCGGGCGTCATCGAGGCGTCCGCGAGCCGGTCGCGAAGCACCTCGCGGAGCCGTTCGGGTTCGATGTCGGCGAGCGCGTCGCGGGCGGCACGCCGGGCCCGTACGGCGTTGTCCATTACTCGCCGATAGCGGTGGGAGGGGCAAATGCCTTTGGAAAGGGCATCCGGTGTGGCGGGTCGGGCGTCGCGCTGCCGGTTATCGGTACAGCGGATCGGGCGCCGGTGGCATCGCGCGCTTGTGTGCGCTCCGTTCGTACAGGTCGACGACGCGGTCGACCTGTTCGGGCGTCACGTCGAGTTGTCGCACCGTCGCCGACTTCGAGAGCGGGCCGTCGACGTGGAGCGCGAGGATGGCGTCGAGCGTGTCGTAGCCCAGTCCCATCTCCTCCTCGTCGGTCTGCCCGGTCCACATCTCCGCCGACGGCGTCTTGGTCACCAGGTCGTCGTCGACGCCAACGTGGGCCGCCAGCTGCCGCACCTGCTGTTTGTAGAGGTTGCCGATGGGATTGCAGTCGACCGCTTGGTCGCCGTACTTCGTGTAGTAGCCAGTGAGCGCCTCGCTCCGGTTGCCCGTCCCGAGGACGATTCGGTTCTCGGCGTTGGCGACGAAGTAGTTGAGGACGGCCCGAATCCGGACCCGGACGTTCCCCGCCGCGGTCCGGAGCGGGCCGGTGTCGATCCGTTCGTGGGTGCCCTCGTCGGGGAACGCCTCGACGAAGGCGTCGAAGACGGGACCGATGTCGATCACGTCGTACCCGATGCCGAGGTCGCGGGCGACGCGTTCGGCGTCGCTCATGTTGTCGGTCGTGTTCACGTCGCTCGGCATCACGAGACCGTGGACGCGGTCTGCCCCTAGCGCTTCGACCGCGAGGTGGGCCGTCAGGGTGCTGTCGATGCCGCCCGAGAGGCCGAGTACCGCCCCGTCGGCGCCGGCGTCCTCGACGACGTCCTCGACGAACGCCGTAACGTGCTCCCGCGTCACAGCCAGTTCCGCCTCCGAGAGGCGGAGGTCGAGTGGGGCCGACTCTTCCAGAATGACGAATTCGTCGCTCATCGGCTTCGTGTACGGCTGCCAGTTTGAAATACCCTCCCGTTCGTAGAATACGGTGACCGCGTGTTCGCGTAGGCGGGTGCAAACCAATCGAACCGACAGTTCGTCACTCCACGTCGAGTGTCGCCTCGTCGACGGTGCCGGACGTGCCGCTGGCGGCGTCACGCCGCTCGCCAGTCGTCCCGTGATCGAGGGACTCCGCCGCCTCGTCGACCGGCACCTCGCTTCCCTCCCGGATCCGGAGGACGCGTTCGTAGGGGAAGAAGTCCCGGCCGTCGGCGTGGGTTACCCAGACGCCCGAGTCGTAGAAATCGACGGTGTCGGCGTGGAGCGGGTCGCCGTCGACGTCGGCGCTCACCTCGTCGGTCAGGTACAGCGTGTACGACTGGTTGGCGCTCATGTCTCCCCCGAGCTACGACGGGGCGGAGTATAATTCTTCGGCGACGTCCGCAGTCGTCGCCTGAGGGCACGGTCGTACGTCGAGTCGCACACCACTCGTCCCGGTCGGGGACGGGCGAGGTGAGCGGCGTCGAGCGCCGAAGCTTCGTGTGAGACGATACCACGTCTGCGGAGATAGCGGTAGCGGGCGGTGGCCACCGCCTCGTATCCGATGTATTTATACGATCCATGGGCCTTTATCCGAACGCCACGCGCGCCGTTGGTCCAGTGGTAGGACAGTGGCTTCCCAAGCCACTAGCCCGGGTTCAATTCCCGGACGGCGCACTCCCTGCGATCAGTCACCGCCCGACGTCCCCCGGACCGCGCACTTGAGCATCCGACGCCACGATTTTAGTACCGCCGTGACCGACCGCCGGACGTGGTCACTGCCGCCCTCCAGTCAGCCCCGCCCGACCTCGCACCGGGGCTGATCGTTCTCGTCGGCTTCGTCGGCCTCGCTCTCGCCCTCGGCGCCGTCTGGAGCGCCGCTGCCCGCCGCCTGTCGAACCCCGTCGGCAAGTATCGGCTCCTCTATACGGCCGTCCTCTTCCCGTTCGCCCTGCTTTCTTTCGGCCTCCTCGCACTCGTGGGGTTCGGGGGCGCTGTCGCCGCCGGGGTTCTCGGCCGCACCGACGGGCCGGCCACCACCCTGCTCACTGACGTCGCCGCTCTCCTCGGCGTGAGCGCCGTCGTCACCGTCGTCGTCGCTCCACTCCGCCTTCGGTCCGGGAGTGACGCCACTCGGGCCGGTGGGCGCCTTCGTCGCCCTCCTCGTCGTCGGCTTCGTCGGCGCGCCGTGGCTCGTCGCCGCGCTTCGCTCGACGACGACGCCCGGTGCGGCGACCTGGGAGCGAATCGAGCGCCTCCGTGACCGGGCTGGCCTCGACGTGCGCGGCGCGTTGGTGCTCGATACCGACGACGAGGAGACGGCGGCCGTCTACGTCCGCGGTCCGCCGGGATATCGCCGGCTGTTCGTCACGACCACGTTCCTCGACCGCTTCGACGACGGGGTGGTGACGGCCCTGCTGGCGGCCGAGGCCGGCACCGGTCGGGCGCGTGTCGACGCCCTCCGGTGCTGACCGTCGTCGCCACGGCGGTTCCGCTGGTCGCCGCGGTGAGCGGCGCAGAACGACGGTGGCTCCTCCTCGGGACGGCGTTCGGTGCGTTGCTCGTCGGATTCTGGCACACCCGACGCGGCGTGCGGGTGGTCGACGACTGGGCCGCCGACCGGGTGGGCGTCGACACCCTCGCTGACGCCCTCGACCGCTACGCCGAGGTGCACGCGCTGGAACCGGCCCGACGTCGCGTCCCGACCCCGCTCTCGACGACCGTCGCGCTCGGCGATCGGATCGACCGTCTGCGCTAAGGTTGGTGCTCGTCGACGACGGCGCGCAGTCGAGCCGTCGCCTCGGCGTCGAACCGCAACACCCGCCGCCACCACGGCCCCTTCCCCGAATCGCTCGACAGATCGGTGACGAGGGATCCGGCCGTCGCGCCCGCCTCCGGCGCGCTCAGGGGGACGGCCCGATCTAGTAGCCGGGAGTCGCCGTCGCCGGCCACCAACACCTTCGCGTCGAAGTCCGCGCGCTTGACATGGGCGTTGCTCGCGAACCGTGCCCGCTCGTCGTCGCCGAGTTCGCGGTACGTCTCGCCCGTGATGGCTCGTTCGACCCGATACTCGCCGATCAGGTAGGCGCCCCACTCCGGCGGGAAGGCGGGCGCCTCGGCGGGGTCGCCTCGGAGCGAGAGCGTCGCGTAAAAGAAGAGGGAGTCGCCCGGGTCGAGCGTCGAGAGCGGCCCTGCCTTCACCCCGTGTTCGTCGCCGTAGGTGTCGGTCGTCGAGCCGTGGACGCCCGCGAACTCGGGATCGAGGTGGACCCGGCGGTCGGCCACGCCCGTCACGTCCACGTCGAGCGGGAAGGAGAGGTCGCCGTAGGTCGGTACTGGTTCGGCCGTCGGCTCCCGTTCGGGGATGGGGACGTACGCGAATCGGCCGTCGGGAGTGACGGGACCACGGAAGCCGGGGAGCGTGGTGTTGGCGCCGACGTTGATGGCGATGGCCCGGGCCACGCCTCATACTGTCGGCTGTAACTGTTTCAAGATGTTCACCACTCCGAGCCGATGGACCTCTCGATTGACTTACAGCCGACAGTATTAGGCCGGCGTGAACCGGAACACCCGGTCGTCCGCGCCGACGGGCGACCCGCGGCCGTCGCGGTTGCTCGTTACCGCGTGGAGGTGGCCGTCCGGGCCGGTGAACACCGTTCGGAGACGGCCGTACGCGCCCTCGAAGAGGCGCTCCTCCTCGGCGACTCCATCGCCGTCGAACCGCACCCGGTGGATGTGTTCCCCCTTGAGCGTCCCGAAGAAGAAGTCGCCCTGCCACGCCTCGATGGGGCCGGTATAAAAGGTCGCGCTCCCGGGGGCGATGGTCGGGGAGTAGTGGGCGAGCGGGTCGGTGAATCGGTCGTCGTCGCTCGGCCCCTTCGCCTCGGGCCAGCCGTAGTTCTCGCCCGCCCGCAGGACGTTGATCTCGTCGGCGACGTGCGGGCCGTGTTCGGTGCTGTAGAGGCGTCCGTCGTGGACAGCGAGGCCCTGTGGGTTACGGTGGCCGTAGCTGTAGACGGGGGAGTCAAACGGGTTGTCGGGATGCGGGTCGCCATCGAAGGTCAGCCGCAGCACCGACCCCGCGAGCACGTCCCGTCCCTGTCCGTTCGCCGCCTCCGCGGCGTCCCCACAGGTCATGTAGAGCACGCCGTCGTGGACGAGCAGTCGACCGCCGTCGTGGATGTGTGCCCCCGGAACCCCGGTGAGGAGTGGTTCGCCCGCCCAGCCGTCCGTCAGGTCGTGGCGGACGAGGCGGTTCGCGAGGCCATCGCCCGTCTCGTAGGTCTGGTGGGTGTAGGCGTACGGGTCGGCGGGGTGGAAGGTGAGACCGAGCAGTCCGCCCTCGCCGACGTGTTCGACGCCATCGACGGATTCGACGACCGGTTCGACCCCCCCACCGACCAGCCGGACGATGCGCCCCGGTCGCTCGGTGAGATAGAGCGTCCCGTCGCGGAAAGCGGCGCCCCACGGCACCTCCAGCCCGGTGGCGAGCGTCTCGACGGCGACGCTGTCGGCGTCGGTGCTGGCGGCGCCGCCTCCGCCGGCACCGGCCTCTCCGTCCCCGTCCCCGTCACCGCCCTCCGGCCGCCCGGCACACCCGCCGAGCGCCGCGGCGGCCCCGAGGGTCGCGAGGTAGCGTCGTCGGTCCATGTCGGGCGGTAGGGCTGGAGCGTAAAAAGCCTACTTCGGGGGGGTGCGGTCCCGCTCAAACTCGTCGAAGACGTCGAGATTCTCGGGCAAGTCGTAGTCGATCCGGCGGGACTCCTTCCGGTTCTCGCCGCCAGTCTCAAGCGGTTCGGCCACCGCGTCCCAGCCGGGCTTGACGCGGACGCTCTTGGCGGGCATCCCGACCGCGATGTGGTGATCCGGCACGTCGCCCTGCACGACGGCGCGGGCGCCGACGACGGCGTTCGTCCCGACCCGCGTCCCCGCGCTGACCATCGAGTCGTACGTGACGCGGGCGTCGTCCTCGACGATCGTGTGATAGTTGCGCACCTCGGTCTGGTCGACGATGTCGTGGTCGTGGCTGTAGATGTGGACGCCGTCGGAGATTGAGACGCGGTCGCCGATGGTGAGTTGCCCCCGGTCGTCGAGGTGGACGTCGTCGTGGACGACGACGTTGTCGCCGACGGTGATATTGTGCCCGTAGGTGAAGGTGATCCCTTTGAAGAACCGACAGCCGTCGCCGCAGTCGGCGAAGAGGTGGTCGGCGAGCATCCGCCGGAACCGGAGCGCGAACGCCACGTTGTCGGCCATGGGGGTGGCGTCGAACTGCCGCCAGAGCCACTGGAGGTACTTCGACTCCTCGAACCGTTCTTCGTCCTTTTCGGCGTAGTACTCGCTTTCCAGGGTCGCGTTACAGGGGTCGTATCCCTGTAGGCGAACCCGCTCGGCGGGCGAGACGTCGCCGCCGTTCTGCCAACGCTCGTACGCCTCGCGATCCCCGAACAGATCGACCAACACGTCCTGTACCACCCGACACGTATCCTCGTCGGAGGAGAGTCGCTCGTCGACGTACTCGATGAACTCCCCGACGCCGTCCTCGGCCGCCGCGGGGAGCGAGACGTGTCGCTTCGTCATGCAGGCCGGGTACGCAATGGGTAGCAAAAGGGGTTCGGGTGTGTGTCGTCCGCGGACGAGAGCGGCGGATTACGCGAGGAAGACGTGCCGCGGCCGGTCGGCGAGCACGTCACGCCCCCACGAGACGGTCTCCGAGAACTCGTCCGAGCGGAAAAAGCCCATGGCGTCCTCCTTCGAGCGCCACTGGCTGGCGATGAACATGTCGTTCTCGTCTTCGCGGTTGATCATCAGGTCCGTCTCGCCGTGGCCCTCCATCTCGCCCAGCAAGCCGCCGACCGTCTCGAACTTCTCGACGAAGGCCTCGCGGTGCTCGGGCTTGACCGTGTAGAACATGCCCATGGTACCGAAGCCGGACTCCTCGCCCGCCCGACTGACGATGCCGGGGAGTTCGGCGAGGAAGCCGGCGGCGGTGTCCGCCGCGCTCGCGGTGTCCCAGATGCTCACGACCGCCCGCCGATTCCGTTCGAGGGCGTCGTACACCGCCGTCTTGACGTGCGTGTCATAGTGGTCGAAGTTCGACCGCAGGCCGTCCACCTCGTCGAACAACTCGTCCGCGTCGGCCTCGGAGTAGAGTACCGTCGCGTACACGTCCTCGCCGTGGGGCTGGCCGGCGTAGATGTTCAGATCGGCGAGTTCGCCGCGGATGTCGTCGTCGTCCGCGTCGTCGCCGTCGTGAGCGTGTTCGTCGTCGCCGTCGTGAGCGTGTTCGTCGTCGCCGTCGTGAGCGTGTTCGTCGTCGCCGTCGTGAGCGTGTTCGTCGTCAC
>Ga0207714_1002824_pt1 | contig 10240 bp, 8 predicted proteins | sample PonA232FremontCA_2_FD_187270 | JGI IMG/M metagenome (GOLD analysis project Ga0207714, IMG submission 187270) | Marine sediment microbial community from Fremont, CA, USA - Pond A23 Sediment 2 (SPAdes) | ecosystem: Environmental > Aquatic > Marine > Unclassified | place: USA: Fremont, California... | reverse complement strand
TCACGCTATTTCACAGCGGCCTTCCCTATCCGCCGATTCCAAACGACCAGGCTTTTCCTGGCGCACTAGGAGCCCAGTCCCCCTGGGCGAGCCTGCCAGAGCGCCCGAATCGCCGAGAGGGCTCGGCTACTACGAGTGGAGCGCGTCACACTCCACGTTAAACGACCGCCTCGCTCGCCAACACATGGCGCACACGGTCAGCCAGCTGATTGACCAAACGCTCGACGACCGAGATATCGCGGCCCTCCACCATGACACGCACTTTCGCCTCGGTGCCCGACGGCCGCAGCAAGACCCGACCCTGGCTACCCAGCTCGGCCTCGACCTGCGCAACCGCTTCCTGAATCGCCGGACTGTCGACCCGCGCGCCGGACTCGGCAACCGGCACATTGATCATCTGCTGGGGCAGCTTTTCCATGCCGCCGACGAGCTCGCTCAGACGCGCCCCTTGGGCTGCCAGGCGCGCCAGGATCTGGAGTGCCGTAATGGTGCCGTCGCCGGTGGTCGTACGATCCAAGCAGACGATATGCCCTGATGACTCGCCGCCAATGGTGCCGCCGGTCGCCAGCAGGCGCTCGATGACATAGCGATCCCCGACCTTGCTGCGCTCCAGCGGCACATCCAGCTCCGACAGGGCGAGCTCCAGGCCGAGATTGGTCATCTGGGTCCCGACCACCGGGCCCCGGAGCTGGCCGAGCTCGTAGCGGTGCCGCGCAATGATCCACAGGAGCTGATCGCCATCCATGACCTCGCCGCGTTCATCCACCATAATCGCCCGGTCACCATCCCCATCCAGCGCAATGCCGGCATCCGCACCCTCTTCGAGCACCCGCCGCTGGAGCGCCTCGGTGTGGAGCGAACCGCATTCGACGTTGATGTTCACGCCATCGGGCTGGTTGCCCATGCGGATCACATCGGCGCCCAGCTCATGGAAGACCTCGGGCGCGGTCTGATAGGCGGCGCCATTGGCGCAATCGACGACGATCCGGAGGCCGTGGAGCTCGCTGTCGGGGACACTGTGCTTGCAGAACTCGATGTAGCGCCCGCGCGCATCCTCCATGCGATAGGCCTTACCCAGGAGCTCACTGGCAACGGTATCGAGCGGCTGATCGAGTAGCGCCTCGATGGCCAGCTCGGTGTCGTCGTCGAGCTTGTGGCCCTGGGGCGAGAAGAACTTAATGCCGTTGTCGTAGTGCGGGTTGTGGGAGGCGCTGATTACGATGCCCGCATTGGCTCGCAGTGTCGCCGTGAGATAGGCGATCCCGGGTGTGGGTAACGGCCCTAGCAGCTGGATATTAACGCCGGCAGCGGACAGGCCTGCCTCCAGCGCCGACTCGAACATGTAGTTCGACAGCCGCGTATCCTTGCCGATAAGGACCTGATTATTCGCGCCACGCCCCGCCAGCACGTGCCCAGCGGCCCAGCCCAGCTTGAGCATGAAATCGGGCGTGATCGGGTAGCGACCAACCCGCCCACGGATGCCATCCGTGCCGAAATAACGTCTCTCCATTGCCCCTCCTGGTTCAAGCGCCGCCACGACTATCCGTCATTACATAGCGCGTCAGCGCCAAGGCATCAACCGTGGCCGCGACATCGTGGGCCCGAACGATGCTAGCGCCGTGATGGACCGCCAGCGTGGCCGCGGCGACGCTACCGGCCAGGCGTTGATCTTTGTCACGACCGGTCGCGTAACCAATCAGGCCCTTGCGCGAGAGGCCCACAAGGATGGGCAGCTGGAAGGACTGAAAGCGCGCGAGCTCACGGAGCAAGCGGGCATTGTGGGCCTGGGTCTTGCCGAAACCGAAGCCGGGATCGATGATCAGGCGATCGCGACTGATGCCGATCGCCTCACAGGCGGCGACGCGCTCGGCGAGAAACTCGTGGATGTCCGTGACGACATCGTGGTAGCGCGGATCATCCTGCATGGTGGCCGGGGTGCCCTGCATATGCATGATGCACAGCGGCAGATCCGTGGCCGCCGCCGCCTCAAGGCTGCCCGAGCCGCTAAAACCGGTGACGTCGTTAATCAGGCCCGCACCAGCGCGAGCCGCTTGCCGCATGACCTCGGGCTTACTGGTATCCACGGACAGCGGCACGGCCAGCCGCGGGGCCAACGCCTCGATTACCGGGAGCACGCGGGCGAGCTCGGTATCGACATCAACCCCTTGAGACCCGGGCCGAGTGGACTCACCGCCGATATCGATGATGGCGGCACCGGCATCGGCCATGGCCTGCGCCTGAGCCACGGCCGCATCCTGATCCATAAAAGCACCCCCGTCCGAGAAGGAATCGGGGGTGATGTTGAGTACACCCATGACGGCCGGTGCGGAGAGATCCACCAACCGGCCGCCACAGTTCACACCGGCCTCGGCCACCGCCTAGTGCTCGTTGGCCGGCTCGCCGACGCTGCCCTCGGGCTCCGCGCTGCTGTCCGAGCCACCGGTGGAACCGGGCCGGGGATCGTCCCAGTCCGCCGGCGGCCCCGGCGGCCGGCCGTTCATGATGTCATCGATCTGATCGCGGTCGATGGTCTCGTACTTAACCAGGGCCTCGGCCATGGCGTGCAGTTTGTCGATGTTCTCCATCAGCAGCCGCTTGGCCTCACGGTAGTTGTCATCGATGATCCGGCGAATCTCCTCATCGATCGCCTTAGCGGTCTCATCGGAGAGATTCTGCTGGTTGGGGAACATGCTGTTCTGGTCTTCCTCGCGATAGGCCAACGGCCCCATGCGGTCGGAAAGGCCCCACTTAGTCACCATGTTGGTGGCGATATCCGTGGCCCGCTGGATGTCGTTCTGCGCCCCGGTCGTGACCTTATCGTTGCCGTAGATCGTTTCCTCAGCCAACCGGCCGCCGAACAGGCTCGCGATATTGCTATTCAACGTCTCCTTGGTGTAGCTGTAGCGATCCTCCTCGGGGAGGAACATGGTCACGCCCAAGGCACCACCGCGCGGGATGATACTGACCTTGTGCACCGGATCGTGCCCAGGACAGAGGAGGCCGACGATGGTGTGACCAGCCTCATGATAGGCGGTCATGCGCTTGTCTTCCTCGCTCATGACCATGGACTTACGCTCGGCGCCCATCATGATCTTGTCCTTGGCGTCCTCGAAGTCCTGCTGATCCACGACCCGCTTATTCCGCCGCGCGGCGAACAAGGCCGCCTCATTGACCAGATTCGCCAGGTCCGCGCCCGAGAAGCCCGGCGTACCACGCGCCAGGACCTTGGTATCAACCTCATCGGCCAGCGGCACCTTGGCCACGTGGACGCCCAGGATCTGGTCGCGACCGCGGACATCGGGCAGGGGCACCACGACCTGGCGGTCGAACCGCCCCGGCCGCAGCAGTGCCGGGTCGAGGACATCGGGGCGGTTGGTGGCCGCAATGACGATGACGCCCTCATTGCCCTCGAAGCCGTCCATCTCGACGAGCATCTGATTCAGCGTCTGCTCGCGCTCGTCATGACCGCCACCCATGCCACCACCGCGCTGGCGACCGACGGCGTCGAGCTCATCGATGAAGATGATGCACGGCGCCTGCTTCTTGGCCTGGGCGAACATATCGCGCACCCGCGAGGCACCCACGCCCACGAACATCTCGACGAAGTCCGAGCCCGAGATGGTGAAGAACGGCACCTTCGCCTCGCCGGCAATCGACTTGGCGAGCAGGGTCTTGCCCGTGCCCGGCGGCCCCACCATGAGCACACCACGCGGAATCTGGCCGCCGAGGCGTTGGAATTTGGCAGGATCACGCAGGAACTCCACCAGCTCGACGACGTCCTGCTTGGCCTCCTCGCAACCGGCGACATCGCCAAACGTGACCTTGACCTGATCCTCGGAGGCCATCTTCGCCTTGCTCTTGCCGAAGGACATGGCACCACGGCCACCGCCCCCGCCCTGCATCTGGCGCATGAAGTAGATCCAGACGCCGATCAGCAGCAGGAAGGGGAACCACGAGATGAGGATCTGGAGCAGGACACTCTGTCCGTCAGGCGCCTCGCCGTTAACGGTGACGTTGTTGTCCAGCAGCGTGCCGACGAGCTTGTCGTTATTCGTCTCGGGGCTGTAGGTGCGGAACTGCTGACCGTCGGTACGCTCGCCCTTAACCACGTGCCCCTTGATCGTGACGCTCTGGACATCGCCCGATTGCACGTCCGAGAGGAATTGCGAGTAGCTGAGCTCGCGTGTGCTGACCGCCGAATCCTGGAAATTGCTGAATACCGACATCAGCACGATAGCGATGACGACCCAGAGGATCAGGTTCTTTGCCATATCGTTCAAGGCGCTATACCTCGATGCGTGACGACCGGTCCGTGACCGGCGATACGTTTAATAGCCCCGGACGGCGCCCAACACGCCTACCGGAACCGAACACTACTACGACTGCAATTGCCGGGCCAATAAATACATCTCACGGCTGCGCTCGCGCGATGCCTCCGGCTTGCGGGTTTGAACCCGGGCGAAGCGCTGCTGGAGCCCCTGACGATAGGCATCGAAGCCCTCCCCCTGGAAGGCCTTGACCAGGAAATCACCCCCCGGCTTGAGCGCCCGGTCGACGAAATCCAGCGCCAGCTCCATCAGATGCATGGCACGCGGCTGATCCACCGCCTTGTGTCCACTAATATTGGGGGCCATATCCGATAGCACAAGGTCGACAGTCTCGCCGGCGAGCTCCGCCTCCAATCCGGCCAAGGCCGCATCTTCGGTAAAGTCCGCCTGAATCAACGTGGCATCGGCCAGCGCATCCATGGCAAGAGCGTCCAGGGCTATCACCCGGCCGCGGCCATCGAGCTGCTCAGCGCAATACTGTGTCCAACCGCCGGGCGCCGCCCCTAGATCGACGACAACCATACCGGGTCGGAGCAGACGATCGCGGCCATCGATCTCGCGCAGCTTGAACAACGAGCGGGATCGATAGCCCTGACGCTGCGCCCGCTGGACGTAGCTATCGGCGAAGTGCTCGCGCAGCCAGCGGTCGCTACTCTTGGTTCGTGCCATCGCCGAGCTCGCTGTCATTGGCACCACCCTTGGGGCTGGCTTTGCGGCGCATCGCCAGCCAACCCCCGCACCCCAATCCGACCACCGCGACGCCCCCGAGTTCCAGCCAGGCGGGCCAGTCCATGCGGACCACCACCATCAGGGCCCCGACGGCCACGATCGCCACCACAACGAGCTCGACGGCGACGCTATTCAACGCGGCCGCCGCCTCGGGCTGGGAGGCCCGTGATACACTGCGCTGTTGTCGCGGTTCCTCCGCCATACTGGAAGGCCTCATGTCAGGATTGAACGAACGTCAGAAACGCCATCTGCGGCGCCTCGGACACGATCGCAAGCCCGTGGTAAGAACGGGCAATGCGGGGCTGACCGACGCGGTGATCGCCGAGCTGGACGTGGCGCTGCGCGACCACGAGCTGGTCAAGCTCAAACTGGTCGCCAATGACCGCCAGCAACGCCGTCGCTATACCGAGGAGCTGTTGGCATCCACAGGCGCGCAGCTGGTGCAGTCGATCGGCCATACGATCTTGGTGTATCGCCCGAACCCGGACAAGCGCAACCCCATCGCCCTGCCCGCCTGATCCACCGTGCCTGAGCGGCGCCCTGCCGATTGTCGCCGCTCAGGCGCTCGGTCTACTCGTAGCGCACCTCGAGGATCTCGTAGGCATGATTGCCGCCGGGGGTTTGGACCTCGACAACCTCACCCTCTTCCTTGCCGATAAGCGCTCGCGCGATGGGCGACTGGACCGAGATCAGGCTCTGCTTGATATCGGCCTCGTCCTCACCGACGATCTGGTAGCTTTTCTCCTCGCCGGTGTCCTCATCCGCCAGCATCACCGTCACGCCGAACACCACGCGCCCCTCCTGCGGCAGTGTCGAGACATCGATGACCTGGGCATTGGAGAGCTTGGCCTCGAGCTCCTGGATGCGCCCCTCGATGAAGCTCTGCTGCTCGCGTGCGGCATGGTACTCGGCGTTCTCCTTGAGATCGCCGTGCTCGCGCGCCTCCGCGATGGCCTGGATAATGCGCGGGCGTTCTTGGGTCTTGAGCCGCTCAAGCTCCCCGCGCAGTTGCTCGGCACCGCGCACGGTTAGTGGCGTTTTGCTCATGCGGTGGCCTCCTTGTAGAGATCCTGAAGCGGGCTAACGTCCCCGGTCTCGAGGTAATCAAGGGCCTGGCAGGTCGCGCGAGCACCCGCGATGGTCGTGGTATAGCAGACCTTATGATGCAGCGCCTCGCGGCGGATCGAGAACGAATCCGCGATAGCCTGCCGGCCCTCGGTGGTATTGACGATGAGGTCAATCTCGTCGTTCTTAATCGCGTCCACGACATGGGGCCGACCCTCAGTGACCTTATTGATCACCTCGCACTCGATGCCCGCCTCGCGAAGCCGCGCACTGGTGCCGCCCGTGGCGATCAAGCGGAAGCCATGCGCGAGCAGCTCCCGGGCCACCAGCACGGCCGCTTCCTTGTCGGCATCGCGCACACTGATAAAGGCCGCGCCTCCGCGCGGTAACTGGACCCCGGCGGCGAGCTGCGACTTGGCATAGGCCTCCCCGAAGGAGCGCCCGATCCCCATGGCCTCGCCGGTGGACTTCATCTCAGGACCCAATATGGGATCGACACCGGGGAACTTGATGAACGGGAAGACAGCTTCCTTGACGCTGTAGTAGCCGGGTACGATCTCCCGGTCGTAGCCCTGTTCGCGAAGCGTTCGCCCCGCCATGCAGCGCGCCGCGATCTTGGCCAGAGGCATGCCCGTGGCTTTGGAGACGAACGGCACCGTCCGCGCCGCCCGGGGATTGACCTCAAGGATGAAGATATCGTCGCCCTTAATGGCGAACTGCGTATTCATCAGGCCCACCACGCCCAGCCGCCGCGCCATGGCGCGCACCTGCTCACGCAGCCGATCGGCAACCGATGGCGCCAGGGTGTAGGGCGGTAGCGAGCAGGCCGAATCGCCGGAATGCACCCCGGCTTGCTCGATATGCTCCATGATGCCGCCAATGAGCACATCCTCGCCGTCGCTGACGGCATCGACATCCACCTCAACGGCATCATCCAGGAATCGATCCAGCAGCACCGGCGACTCGTTAGAGACCTTGACCGCCTCGCGCATGTACTGGAGCAGATCCTGCTCCTCGTAGACGATCTCCATGGCGCGCCCCCCCAGCACATACGACGGCCGCACCACCAGCGGATAACCGATCTCGCGCGCCAGGGCGAGGGCCTCATCGGCACTGCGCGCGGTGCGGTTCGGGGGCTGCTGGAGACCAAGATCCGTGATCATGCGCTGGAAGCGCTCGCGATCCTCGGCGAGGTCAATGGAGTCCGGCGCGGTGCCGATAATGGGGGCCCCGGCCGCCTCAAGGTCGCGCGCGAGCTTGAGCGGCGTCTGGCCGCCGAACTGAATAATGATGCCCGTGGGCTGCTCGGTCGCGACGATCTCGAGCACATCCTCCAGCGTCAGCGGCTCGAAGTAGAGCCTATCCGAGGTGTCGTAATCGGTGGACACCGTCTCCGGGTTGCAGTTGACCATGATGGTCTCGTAGCCATCATCGCGCAGCGACAGCGCGGCATGCACACAGCAATAGTCGAACTCGATACCCTGGCCGATGCGATTCGGCCCACCGCCCAGGACCATGATCTTATGGCGATCCGTGGCCTCGGACTCGCATTCACGCTCGTAGGTCGAGTACATATACGCCGTAGCCGTGGCGAACTCGGCCGCGCAGGAATCAACACGCTTGAAAACGGGCCGCACCCCATTGGCATGGCGGCGGGCGCGCACGGCATCCTCCCCCGCGCCGACGAGCCGGGCGATACGGCCGTCCGAGAAGCCCTTGCGCTTGAGCGCGAACAGCCGCTCGCCATCCAGCGCCGCCGGGCCCTGCTGCGCGATCGCGCCCTCGGTCTCAATCAGGTCCGCGAGCTGGGCCACGAACCAGCGATCGATCCAGGTGTGCACGAAGACATCCTCAATGGTGAAGCTGGCCCGCAGCGCCTCGGGCAGCCAGAGCATGCGCTCCGGGCCGGGCACCCTTAGTTCCTGGCGGATGCGGGCCAGCCGCTCCTCGCCCTCGCCGCCGGGCCGCGGATCCAGCCCCTCAAGCCCGTTTTCCAGGCCGCGTAGCGCCTTGTGGAAGGACTCCTGGAAGGTCCGGCCAATCGCCATGACCTCGCCCACGGACTTCATCTGCGTGGTCAGCACCGGCGTGGCGTTCGCGAACTTCTCGAAGGTAAAGCGCGGCACCTTGGTAACGACGTAGTCGATGCTAGGCTCGAACGACGCCGGGGTGCGCCCGCCAGTGATCTCATTGCTCAGCTCGTCGAGGGTGTAGCCGACGGCGAGCTTGGCGGCGACCTTGGCGATGGGAAAGCCCGTGGCCTTCGACGCCAGCGCCGACGAGCGCGACACCCGCGGATTCATCTCGATGACGGTCATACGGCCATTGACGGGGTTAATGGCGAACTGGACGTTCGAGCCCCCGGTCTCGACGCCGATCTCGCGGAGCACCGCCAGCGAGGCGTCGCGCATGAGCTGGTATTCCTTGTCCGACAGCGTCTGCGTCGGCGCGACGGTAATGGAATCGCCGGTGTGGACCCCCATGGGATCCAGATTCTCGATGGCGCAGATGATGATGGCATTGTCCGCGTTGTCGCGGACCACCTCCATCTCGAACTCCTTCCAGCCCAGCACGGACTCCTCGATGAGCAGCTCGTTCGTCGGCGACAGATCGAGGCCGCGCTCACAGATGGCGACGAACTCCTCCTTGTTATAGGCGATGCCGCCGCCGCTGCCGCCGAGGGTGAACGAGGCGCGGATGATCGTGGGGAAGCCGATCTCGGCCTGGATCTGCATGGCCTCTTCCATGCTATGGGCCAGCCGCGAGCGCGGTGTGTCCAGCCCGATCTCCCCCATGGCCTCGCGAAAGGCCTGGCGATCCTCGGCCTTATCGATGGCGGCCTTATCGGCGCCGATCATCTCCACGCCGAACTCGCTGAGCACGCCGCGATGATCCAGATCGAGGGCACAGTTGAGCGCGGTCTGACCGCCCATTGTTGGCAGCAGCGCATCCGGGCGCTCACGTTCGATGATCTGGCGCAGGCTACGCCAGGTGATGGGCTCGATATAGACCCGGTCCGCCATCTCCGGGTCGGTCATAATGGTCGCCGGGTTGGAGTTCACGAGGATAACGCGATACCCCTCCTCGCGCAGGGCCTTGCAGGCCTGGGCGCCGGAGTAGTCGAACTCGCAGGCCTGGCCGATGACGATGGGCCCAGCCCCGATGATGAGGATGCTCCGGATGTCGGTGCGTTTCGGCATCTTGGTCTCGTGTCCGAAGGGCGCGTCAGGCGGCGTTGCCGCGGGCTTGCGCCATGAGCTCGGTAAACTGTTGGAAAAGCTGTGCCATATCGTGAGGCCCCGGGCTAGCCTCGGGGTGCCCCTGGAAGCTGAATGCGGGCCGGTCGGTGTACGCCATGCCCTGGAGGGTGTTGTCGAACAGCGAGCGATGCGTCACCCGCACATTGGCCGGCAGGCTGTCCTCGTCGATCGCGAAGCCATGATTCTGGCTGGAGATGAGGACCTGCCCGGTCGTCGTCTCGACCACGGGATGGTTGGCGCCGTGATGGCCGAACTTCATCTTGGCGGAATGGGCGCCCGCGGCCAGGCCCAGCAGCTGATGGCCGAGGCAGATCCCGAAAAGCGGCACGCCGGACTCCAGGATCTCGCGGGTAGCGGTTATGGCGTAATCACAGGGCTCCGGATCGCCCGGGCCGTTGGACAGGAACACCCCATCCGGCTCGCGCGCGAGTACCTCGGCAGCGGGCGTCGTCGCCGGCACCACGGTGACTCGGCAGCCCTCGTCCACCAGGCGCCGTAGGATGTTTTGCTTAATGCCGTAATCCCAGGCCACGACGTGCCAGCGGAGCTCGCTGTCCGGCCTCGGGGCGGGCTCGCGCTCGTCATGATCCAGCGACCAGCTGCCGCGACGCCACTCGTAGGGCTCGGCCGTTGTCACGACGCGTGCGAGATCCATGTCTTTAAGTCCGGGGAAGGCGGCCGCCTCCGCAACGGCGCTATCGGCGTCCAGCGATTGGCCGGCCATGATGCAGCCATTGAGCGCGCCCTGCTCCCGGAGACGGCGCGTCAGAGCGCGCGTATCCACCTCGGCGATGGCGACCACGCCATGGCGCGCGAGGTAGCCACTCAAGGTCTCGCTCAGCCGCCAATTACTGGCCT
>Ga0207714_1002823_pt1 | contig 10241 bp, 8 predicted proteins | sample PonA232FremontCA_2_FD_187270 | JGI IMG/M metagenome (GOLD analysis project Ga0207714, IMG submission 187270) | Marine sediment microbial community from Fremont, CA, USA - Pond A23 Sediment 2 (SPAdes) | ecosystem: Environmental > Aquatic > Marine > Unclassified | place: USA: Fremont, California... | reverse complement strand
CCAGGAACTGAAGCCCAATGACCTGGCCGCTTCGGTCTGTCCGTAGTCGATGGAGTCGATCCCGGCCCGGAAAATCTCTCCCATGTACGCCCCGTAGCACACGGTCAGGGCGATGACGGCCGCGGTGAAGGGGGGGATCTGGGTGAAGGTCCCGAGGGCGTAATAGATGTAGAAGAGCTGTACCAGCAGGGGGATGCCCCGCACCACTTCCACGTAGGTGGAGGCGGTCAGATTGACAAAGGTGTTGCCGGACAGGCGCCCCAGGCCCGTAATCAGGCCCACGATGAGGGAAAGCAGGATGGAGAGCATGGTGACCTCGAAGGTGACCAGCACTCCGTCCGGAACGAAGAGCAGGATGTCCCAATAGGGGTCTGGCTTGACCAGGCAGAGGAGGATGATGAGGCCGATTGCGCCGAAGGCGGAGACCCTCCAGGCGGTGAAGAGCCCCTTGTCCGACTTGTCCGGGATGGCCGCGCTGTCGGTGACCTCGATGCGATAGCTCCCCGGACCGGTGTCTTCCGCTGTCTCCTTGTCTGCTGACTGCTGTGTCCTTTGGTCGGTCTGGCTCATGATAGCGCCTTCACAGGGTCGGAGCTACGGAAGGGGCGGCCGGGCCGCGGAGCCGCAAGGATGCCGGAGCGGGCCCGGGCCGCCCTGGTGTAGCTAAGTGGTGTGCCGCAGTGCCTTCGGGCCTATTGGATCCATTCCTTCTTGAACTCCTTGTCCAGGCCCTTTTCCTTGACCTTTCGGATACCCTCGTTCACGAGCTCCAGGATGTCCTCATTCCCTTTCTGAACGGCGATGGCGTAGTGCTCGGTCTGGCCGGTCTCCAGGATGCTCGCTATCTGGAGGTTCTTGTTGAATCCTTCCTTCTGCTTGGCGTAGTTCGCGGCAACGGGATCGTCGCAGACCACGCCGTCCAGGTTCCCGTTTTTCAGGTCCCGCATGGCCAGGCCGATGGCGTCGTAGGACTCGGGATTCACCCCGTCCACTTCCTTGATAGCGAAGTATCCGGTGGTGCCGATCTGGGCGCCGACCTTCTTGCCCTTGAGGTCCTCAAGGGTGTCGGCGTCTGAGTCGCGGGGAACGATGAGGGCCTGACGGACTTCATAGTAGGGCTCGCTGAAGTCCATGGCCTTTTTCCGTTTCTCGGTGATGCTCACCGAGGAGCAGATGGCGTCGTAGTTCCCGCCCTGCAGGCCGGCGAAGATGCCGTCCCAGGGAGTGTTCTTGAAAACCGGCTTGAAGCCCGCGAGCTCGCCCGCGGCGGTCATGTAGTCGATGGAGTAACCCACGATTTCCTTGTCCTGGTTCACGAACTCCATGGGCGGCCAAGTGGCGTCCACCGCGAAAACGATGGTCTGCTGTCCCCAGGCTCCGGTTGCGAAGAAGAGGACCAGCAACAGGGCGAATAGGGCTTTTTTCCACATACTGCTTCACCTCCCTGGTTTCGGGTTTTGTCGCGACAAGCGATCCCGATTGCCCGTTTGGCGGGGCCGGGTGGGCCACCTATCCAGCTCCTTTCCATTCGGAAACGAGCTGGCGTTTCTTTTTACGAAAAAGAAACAAAAGGCGGTGGCATAATCCTTTGTTTTTCCTGCTTCTTCTCTTCCACAAGAAGAAGCGGATCGGTTCACCTCCTGAAGGTCGACTTTCCGGAAGGGAACCAGAATCCTATACTTTATAAGGGATTTCCGGGTCAAGCTGGACCGGGACCTTTTGCAAGGGGGAGCGGGGCTACTGCCCTTCTTCCTCCCGGATGAGCTCCAGGGCCAGGTTGATCTGGGCCTGCCTGTCCGTGGCCTCGCCGTCCAGCTTGGCCCGGAGTATTTCGTTCAGGATGCGGGAATAGGCCGGTCCCGGAGTGAGGCCCATGGATTTCAGATCGTCGCCGGCGATCTCGATGCCGGTGTTCTTGAGCCGGCTCAAATGGTGGGAGAGTTGCTTGCGCACAAATTCCGTCTTGCCCGTGGCCATGATGTAAAGCTCCGCCTCGATGCTCAGGTGGGCCAGGAGGAAAAAGAGATCGCTCTGCTTCTGCTCGCCGCGCTGCCACTCCATGAGCTTTTTCCGGACGCTGTGCACGTCCTCCACGATGCGGATGAAGGCCTCCTCTTGCTTGGGAGAAAACTGGAGCCGCTTGAGCAGGGTCCGGCACTCGTCCGTGTTGTGGCCTTCGCAGAATCCGAGGAGAAAAACCTTCCACGTCTCCGGAGTGGGGCTTTCGTAGAGCAGGGCGTACCAGTCCAGGACCCGGGCCACTTCCTCCAGGATTTCCTCCTTGCGCTCGGTGATCTGCAGCAGGGGATGAATGTTCTCCGGAACCCCCAGTTCCTCCAGACGCCGCAGGCAGGAGAGGGATGCGCTCTCCTCCAGGATGAGCATGAGCTCCTGGAAGATGCGCGTTCCGGAAAGCTTGTGGAACATGTTCAGGCGCAGGGCGTTCTTGATGAGCCGCTCGGTCTGGGTGCCGATGCGGAAGTCGAAGCGCTGCTCGAAGCGGACCGCGCGCAGGATCCGGGTGGGGTCGTCCACAAAACTCAGGGAGTGCAGAACCCGGATGACCCGTTCCTTGATGTCTTTCTGGCACTCGAAGAAATCCACGAGCTCGCCGAAATGTTCCGTGTTGAGCTGGATGGCCAGGGCGTTGATGGTGAAGTCCCTGCGCACGAGATCCATCTTGATGGAGGAAAGCTCCACCGTGGGCAGGGCCGCGGGGTGCTCGTAATACTCCAGCCGGGCTGTGGCCACATCGATGCGCAAGCCGTCCGGAAGGATGACCACCGCGGTGCGGAACTTGGTGTGCGAGCGGTAGCGGCCGCCCAGATCGCGGACGATCCGCGCGGCGAAGGCGATCCCGTCGCCCTCGATGACCAGGTCCAGATCCAGATTGGATTGCTGCAGGAGGATGTCCCTGACGAAGCCGCCCACGGCATAGGCGGTGTATCCCATTTCCCGGGCCATGCGGCCCAGCTGCTGCAGCAGCTCGTACACCTCCTCCGGAAGGCGATTGCGCATCAGCGAGCTCACTTTCCGCTCCCGGCCCCGCTGCTTGGAGATGGACTCCGGGATGCGGGCCGGCTCCTCAACAAGCCAGTTGATCAGGTCCGTCCTGGTCACCACTCCGGTGAGGCGCCCCTCCTCCAGGACCGGAACCAGCCGCTGTCCCTGTTCGATAATGATCTCCACAACCTGGTACAGGCTGTCCTCCGGGGACAGGGTGGAGATGTTGCGGCGCATGTACTCCTGGATCTCGAATTCGCCCAGGCCGTGGGCGCTGGCCCGGCTGGCGAGCTGGTGCTCCAGGATGCCTCGGCATTCGCCGGTTCCCTCGTCCAGCACCGGGATCGCCTTGAGGCCGAAGCGGGTCATGACCGTGCAGGCGGTGTCGATGTCCTGGGTGTCGGTTACGGAAATGGGCGGACTGGACATGAGGGAGCGGACCACGAGCTGGGGGTGGATGTGGGAGTAGAGCAGGCCGAAGATCTCGTCCTCGATCTGGGCCGGGGTCTTGTCCTTGACCGTGGCGGAGGCGGCGTAGGCGTGGCCCCCGCCGCTCAGGGAGGCGCAGATCGTGCCCACGTCCACGTAGGGATCCCGGCTGCGGGCCGCGATGTGCACCCGGTCCTGCATCAGGGCCAAAGCGAAGACGGTCTTGTGCTGCTCGATTTCCATCATCTTGTGCACGAGCAGGGCAAAGTCCCGGACGTAACGGTCCACCGAGACGCGGGCGAAACAGACCTCTATCCCGTCCAGGTTGTGGATGGTGGTGGAATTGAGCAGGCTGTTCAGGATCTCCACCTGCTCCGAGCTGAGCTCCTTGCTCAGAAAGTCCGCGATCACGGTCACGTCCATGCCCCTGCCCCGGAGCCAGGCCGCGGCCTCCAGGTCCTGCACGGCGGTGGAGTCGAAGGTGAAGCTCCCGGTGTCCTCGTAGAGCCCCAGCCCCATGAGGGTGGCCCGGTCCGCGTCCGGCTCCAGGCCGTTTCGCTGCAATTCGGGAACGATGACGGCAACTGTGGAGCCCCAGAGGCGGATAGCCTGGTACGTAGCGGCAAGATCCTCCTCGCTGTCCGGATGGTGATCGAAAACGTGGATTTCCAGATCGTTCTCGCGTTCCAGAAGGGGGGCGACGTGGGGCAGCCTGGAGCGCTGGCGCGTGTCGCAGACCACCAGCCTCTGCACGGAATCCGGATCGATGTCCTTGAACTGGCGGAAGTTGAAGAGATAGGTGGTGCTCTGGATAAAGAAGTCCCGGAGGCTCTGTTCCTGGCTTCCGGGAAAGATGAGGGCGGCGTCGGGATAGAGCATCTGGGCCGCCACCATGGAGGAGAGGCAGTCGAAGTCCGCGTTGCTGTGGGCGGTGATGACTGTGGGAGCGGAGATGGTGCCTGACATGGTTCCCCGTTCTGCGTTCCCCGTTCTCCGTTCTCCGTTCAAGGTTGGAGTTCAGGGGTAGGGTTTTATCGTTTCGTGTTGCAATTTGAAAAGTGGGGAAAATTGCGTTTGAGGCTCTTATTCAAGGGGATCGGACAATGGCCAAAATCTCAACACGGTTCCCCGTTCTCCGTTCAACGTTCCCAGTTTAGCGTTATGCTTCTGCGGGCCGAGTTGATGAAAAATGACCTTTACGTTTTGTTTTCTCGTCCACTGTGCGGTTTTCCTCGAAGAAGGGCCTCAAGCTTTATCTTGTCCTCTTTCAACGCTTAACGCGGAACAAGGAATCCGGGATCCCAATCCCAAAACCCAGAACGGGGAACCCAGAACGGGGAACGCCGATCAAGAGCGTGGATGGCATTTGCGGTGGATTTCCTTGAGTCGGCTCTCCTGGACGTGAGTGTAGATCTCCGTGGCGCTGATATCCGCGTGGCCCAGCAGGAGCTGCACGGAGCGCAGATCCGCCCCGCCCTCGAGGAGATGGGTGGCGAAGGAGTGCCGGATGGCGTGCGGGGAAATGGTGCGCCGGATGCAGGCCTTCTGGGCGTAACGCTTGACCATTTTCCACAGGCCCTGCCTGGAGAGGGCGGTCCCGGAGCGGTTGAGGAAGACGGCGTCCTCCACCGGATTCAGGGCGGGCCTGGTCCGCTCCAGATAGGTTTCGAGCCAGTCCTGGGCCGTGCGGTGAACGGGCACGAGGCGCTCCTTGCTCCCCTTGCCACTAATCTTGAGGATGCCGGTCTGATCGTCGAAGTCCAGGGGCCTGAGGGTGCAGGCCTCGGAGACGCGCAATCCGGTGGCGTACATGAGCTCCAGGATGGTGCGATCCCGCATGCCGAGACGGGTCTTGGGATCGGGTTGTTCCAGGAGCCGCTTCATTTCCTCCGTGCTCAGGACCTCGGGAAGGATGCGGCTGACCTTGGGGCCCTCCAGGAGGCGGCTCGGATTGGCCTGGATGCGGTTGTCCTGGGTCAGGTAGTCGAAAAAGGAGCGCAGGCTGCTCAACTGCCTGGCCACGGAGCGCGAAGCCATGCCTCTCTGCTGCAGGAAGACCAGGTAGTAGAGCACGGTATTTTCGTCCACCTGGTGCAGCGTGCCCGCCTTATCCCTCACGTAGTCGACGAAGCCGTAGATGTCCGCGGAATAGGAGCTCAGGCTGTTTTCAGCCAGGCCTCTTACGCTGACCAGATACTCCAGGTATTCCTCCACCCAGGGGTGTGTCTGTTGCTGCTCGCTGGTGCTCTCCATGTCCACGTAGTCGCTTGTTGCGTTTTCCGATTTCTATGGCTACATTAGGCCCGCGCCTCGCGCACCGCCCGTTTTCGGCCTTTCCGAGGATGCCGGAAGCGGCGGAGGAGCCGTGAGCTCCTTGTGCGCTCTGAGGTTTCATTGCCGAGAATGTGTGGGATGTGGGAGCCAAGAATAAAGAATAATGAAAGATCCGCGGGTTAGGCAAGGACAAATCGAGACCTTCATCGGTCTCGGATCCAACAGCGGGGCGGTCGAGGACAATCTGGTCCAGGCCGTCAGGGCCCTCTCCGACCTGGAGGGGCTTGAGGTGCGGCAGTGCTCCACGGTCTATTCCACCGAGCCGCAAGGTGTGACGGATCAGCCCTGGTTCGGGAACCAGGTGGTGCGCGCACGCAGCGACCCCGCGGTCTGGGAAGCAGGGACCCTGCTGCGCCGCATGCTCCGCATAGAGGACGAAATGGGCCGGGTGCGGGAGCGGCGCTGGGGCCAGCGGATCATCGACCTGGATCTTTTGCTTTTCGGGGGGCTGGTCCACGAGGAGAGCCAGCTGATCCTGCCGCACCCCAGGATGCGGGAGCGGGCCTTCGTGCTGGTTCCCCTGCTGGAGATCGAGCCTGAACTGCATCTGCCGGACGGCGAACGGCTCGCGGATTGTCTGGCGGGCCTGAGCTATAGCCTGGACGGCCGCGTCATTCGGCAGGACGACCCATATAGCTCCGCGCCATCGCGCTGAATCGGGGGAAGTATGCTCAAGATCATCGTCTTTGTGGCCGCCGCGTTCATGCTCTACAAATTGTTCATGGGGGACAGCAAAAAGAAGATGGACAAGTCTCGCAAGGAGACGGAGGAACAGATCGAAGCGGGGGACATGGTCAAGGATCCCGTCTGCGGCACCTATGTTCCCGAGGCCAGCCGCATCCGCGTCAAGGACGGGAAGCAGGTCCATCGGTTCTGCAGCTTTGAGTGCCGCGATGCCTACCTCAAGCAGAAGGACGAGGCCGGCAAAGAGGGCTGAGGCCGGATTGCGAGCATCCGGTATCCGGTGACGGATACCGGGCTGGAAAAGTTCTTGCAAAACTGGAAAAAGATCGCTTAACAGCCTTCAGCCCACGGAATGACACGGAATAGCACGGAAGGAAGAAAAGATTCTGCCCGCGATTAACGCGAATCTTCGCGAATGAAGAGAATCGAGCGCTCTGCTCATCGCAGAGCGCTTGTGGTTTGGTTAGGACTTTCGCATTTGTCCATGGACCGATGAAAGTTGAACTTTCAGCCTAGAACCCGCAACGCGGACCCCAGAACGGTGAACGGGGAACGCGGAACGGTGAACGGCGAACGCAGAACGGAGAGATTATGATCCGCATCAACGAACACTACCTCAAGCTGCAGTCATCCTATCTTTTCGCCGACATCGCCCAGCGTGTCCGCGGCTTCCAGGAGCAGAACCCGGATACGGAGGTGATCAAGCTGGGCATTGGCGATGTGACCCGGGGCATGCCCAGTGCCTGCATTCAGGCCATGCAGGACGCGGTGGACGAGCTAAGCCGGGACGAGACCTTTTACGGCTACGGCCCGGAACAGGGGTACGCCTTCCTGCGCGAGGCCATCGCCCGGGAGGACTTCCAGAAGCGGGGCGCGGACATCTCCGCGGAGGAAGTCTTCGTCAGCGACGGGGCCAAGTGCGATACCGCCAATTTTCAGGAGCTGCTGGCACCGGACGCGCAGATCGCCCTTCCGGACCCGGTCTATCCGGTCTACCTGGACAGCAATGTCATGGCCGGCCGGACCGGCCCCCTGCAGGGTGACCGGTTCCAGGGGGTGCGCTATCTGGAGAGCACCCGGGACAACGGATTCATTCCCGATCCCCCGAGCGATCAGGTGGACGTGATCTATCTGTGTTTCCCCAACAACCCCACTGGCGCGGCCGCCAGTCACGAGGACCTGAAGAAGTGGGTGAACTACGCCCGCGAAAACAAGGCCCTCATCCTGTTCGACGCCGCGTACGAGGCCTTTATCCGGGACGACAGCCTTCCCCGCAGCATCTTCGAGATCCCCGGGGCCAGGGAAGTGGCTGTCGAGTTCCGCAGTTTCTCCAAGACGGCTGGGTTCACCGGAGCGCGCTGCGCCTACACCGTGGTGCCCAAGGACGGCACGGGATACACCTCCGAGGGGGAGCCGGTTTCCCTGCACGGGCTCTGGCTCCGCAGGCAGAGCACCAAGTTCAACGGCGCCTCCTATCCCATGCAGCGCGCGGCCGAAGCAGTCTATTCCCGGGAGGGCGCGGAGCAGGTCCGCGAGCTTCTGGACTTCTACATGGAGAACGCGCGCATTGTGCGGGAACAGATGAGCTCCCTGGGGTACGAGTGTGCCGGCGGGCGGAACTCGCCCTATATATGGATCCATGCGGGTATGGACTCCAAGGAGATGTTCGACCTCCTGCTCAACAAGGCGGGCGTGGTCTGTACCCCCGGCATCGGCTTCGGCTCCTGCGGACGGGAGTACATCCGTATCAGCGCCTTCAACAGCAGGCGCAATATTGAGGCCGCCATGGAGCGGATAGGTAAGGTTTTGTAGCAGGCCGTTGAAAATCTTCCAATTGCTGCGTTGCTTCAAAAAGTTCAAACTCTCACGTAGGCTTACTACGCTGCGAGTTTGACCTTTTTTCGCGCCTTGCACTTGAAATTTTTCAACGGCCTGCCAAAAGATGTTTTTTCGACGGGCTAGTAGAGGGCGACCACGAGCAATGAGTGACGAGTTCCAAGTGATGACTCATCGTCATGCCGGTTACGGTTCACGGTTTACGCAGAACGAGGAACGGTGAACGATCGTGGCCAAGTGGCTCATCATCCTCGGAATTCTGCTGGTGGTCGTGGGAGCCGTGCTGCACTTTTTCCCCCGCATTCCCCTGGGGCGCCTGCCCGGGGACATCGTTTGGCGGCGGGACGGGGTCACGGTCTATTTCCCCTGGGTTACCTGTCTGGTGATCAGTATCCTGCTCAGTCTGTTGCTTTACTGGCTGAACAAATAAGACACGCAATGGGAGAGCCCATGCAGCGGACAAAAGTTGCGGACGCGGCCCGGTCGGAGACACCACTGGATCCGGTCCTGGTGCAGGGTTGGGTGCGCACCCGGCGCAGCTCCAAGAAAGTGCATTTTCTGGAGCTCAACGACGGCTCCGGGCCGGAGACCCTGCAGGTTGTCGTGGACGCGAGCCTGCCCACTGCGGAGCAGGCGGGGCAGGCAGCCACCGGCGCCGCTGTGAGCATTCAGGGCGCGTTGGTGGAATCTCCCGGCAAGGGGCAGAAGTGGGAGCTGCAGGCCAGCGAGGTGCGTCTGTTCGGGGGCGCGGATCCGGAAAGCTATCCCCTGCAGAAGAAACGCCACTCCGACGAGTTCCTGCGCAGCATCGCCCATCTTCGCTTCCGCAGCATCAAGTACGGCGCCGTGAACCGCGTGCGCTCCACCGCCGCCCTGGCGGTACACGACTTTTTCCGCGAACGCGGCTTCATCTGCCTGCACACGCCCATCCTCACTTCCTCGGACTGTGAGGGGGCCGGAGAGCTTTTCAAGGTGACCGCCCAGGATCCGGAGAGGATTCCGCAGCAGGGCTACAGCCCGGAAGAGGACTTCTTCGGCAAAAAAACCTATTTGACTGTTTCCGGACAGCTTGCCGCCGAAGCCGCGGCCTGCGGGCTGGGACAGGTGTATACCTTCGGCCCCGCCTTCAGGGCGGAGGACTCCAACACCCCCCGCCATGCCTCGGAGTTCTGGATGGTGGAGCCCGAGGTGGCCTTTGCGGGTCTGGAGGAGATCGTGGACCTGTCCGAGGAGCTGCTCGTCTTCATCTGCGACAGGATTCTGGACGAGTGCCGACCCGACCTGGAGGTCCTCGGCGGCTTTGCCGAGGCCGACCTGGCCGGCCGTCTGGAAACGGTGCGCGACCACGGCCTGCACAGGCTGGAGTATGCCGAGGCGGTGCAGATGCTGCAGCAGGCGGACCGCGAGTGGCAGTATCCAGTGCATTTCGGTGCGGATCTGCAGACCGAGCACGAGCGCTACCTCGCCGAGGAGCGATTCCAGAAGCCGGTGGCCGTTCTTAATTATCCCTGCGAGATCAAGCCCTTTTACATGCACGAGAACGAGGACGGCCGGACCGTGGCCGGGTTCGACGTGCTTCTGCCCCAGGTGGGGGAGATCGTGGGCGGCAGCCAGAGGGAGGCCCGCCTGGACCTCCTTCTGCAGCGCATGAAGCAAACAGGCGTGGATCCAGCGGACTACGAGTGGTACCTGGATCTGAGGCGCTACGGAAGCGCGCCTCACGCAGGCTTCGGGCTGGGGTTCGAGCGCCTGGTCATGTTTCTCGCTGGTGTGGAGAACATCCGCGACGCGATTCCCTTCCCACGGGCCTCGGGCCAGCTGGAATACTAGCAGGGCGCCCCCAATCTTCCGATTGCTGCGTTGTCCGGCACCTATTTGACGTGACAGAAGGGCGTCTGATTGACTTGGCTTCCCAATAGGTGCCGGATTCAAACTCTCATGGAGGCTCACTACGC